>WNFA01002986.1_pt1 | contig 27503 bp, 27 predicted proteins | sample 5400481 | NCBI WGS metagenome assembly WNFA01 (sample SAMN13153340, study PRJNA577476) | soil metagenome | isolation source: 120 cm saprolite under Douglas fir tree site 2 hole 1 replicate 2 | place: USA:California | collected 2015-04-18 | reverse complement strand
GCGGCTTCTTCCTCAACGGCAATGGGGCGTTTGAGGATAAACAGAGCCCCTGCCGTCACGGCGGTCCCGATCAGGATCGCCAGAATGTACTGGGGCAGGTTGGTGACCACATTCGGGATGGGCAGGACGAAGACCCCCCCGTGCGGGACGCGCAGTTGACAGCCGAAGATCATCGACAATGCTCCGGTCACCGCCGAGCCGACCATGAGGGAGGGGATCACGCGCAACGGATCTTCTGCGGCAAAGGGAATGGCCCCTTCGGTGATAAAGGACAGCCCCAGCACCCACGCGGCCTTGCCGGCTTCCCGTTCATCATGCGTAAAGCGATTCTTGAACAGGACGGTCGCCAGCGCCAGCCCCAATGGCGGCGACATGCCAGCGGCCATCACCGCTGCCATTGGTGAATAGACCTGGCTGGCGAGCAGCCCCACCGAAAACGCGTATGCTGCCTTATTGACCGGGCCACCCATATCGAAGGCCATCATCAAGCCCAGGACCAGGCCCAGCAGCGCCGCGTTACCTGTCCCCAGCCCCTTCAACCCGTTGGTCAGCGCGACGTTAAGCAGGTGGACGGGCGGGCCAATCACGAAGATCATGAGCAAGCCGACGATGAGCGTACCGAGCACCGGGAGAATCAGCACCGGCTTGGTACCAGCCAGGGTGGGTGGCAATTTGATCCATCGGTTGAGCCAATAGACCGTGTAACCAGCGAGAAAGCCTGACGCGATAGCACCCAGGAACCCAGAGCCTGTAAGGGTATTGGCCAGTAGCCCACCGATCATGCCAGGAGCTAGGCCTGGGCGATCAGCGATAGAGTAGGCGATGTAGGCTGAGAGCACGGGCACAAAGAGATAGAGGCCGCCATAGGGCCCCCCGATCTGGCTGAGCGCCCAGCCCAGGGTCCCAGTCGCTTTAGCGGCGTAAATGCCCCCTACCGCAAAGGCCAGCGCAGTCGAGATGCCGCCGGCGACGACGAATGGGATCATATACGAGACGCCCGTCAGCAGATGCTTGTAGGGGCCACTGCGCTTTTTTGTCTGTGCCGCCTTCGCTGCTTGTACCTGCGCACCATAGTCCGCTCTGGCGGCTGGGGCAGGACTTGCCGCTGCATGGGCCAGGGCATCCTTAACTACGGTCTGGCCATCCTTGATGGCCGCATTTGTAGAGGTTTCGTAGATGGGTTTGCCTGTAAATCGACTCACATCCACTTTGGTATCGGCGGCTATGATGACCAGGTCCGCTTTCTGAATATCGGCATCGGTCAGTGTATTTTGCGCGCCCACAGAACCCTGGGTTTCCACTTTAATAGAGTGTCCCAGTGCTTTTGCTCCCTGTTCGAGCCCCTCCGCTGCCATAAAGGTATGCGCGATACCCGTTGGGCATGAGGTGATTGCGACGATGTTCGCCATAGAAGTTCGTCCTTTCTCTGGAGTTGTAGGAATCGGGCGACCGCAAGGGTTGCACCTACAGATGAGCTATAAAGACACACTACGAGGAATGTCAGCCAAAGTGTAGACGGACACACTTTGGAAATAGGTCTGAAGTACATCTGGAGCAGGCAGGCGGGAACCAATGTGAGTGATTGCCCCAAGTGAAAATGCTGCCGCTAGCCGGGCGCAATCAGGTAGATTCAATCCCTGTACCTGGCCCGCGATAAGCCCCGCTAGCATCGCATCGCCTGCTCCCACCGTACTTTTCACCATCACCGCCGGTGGGACCGCGATCAGCGTGGTCTTTGCATTGCAATTAGAAGCGTTACGATCTCACTAGTTCATTGTGAAAATTGTAAACGATTACAATAAATTTGTCAAGAGTTTTGGAAACCAGTTTTAAGGGATCGTTAAATGACCGCGAAAATGAGTGAAAATAAGCCTGAAATGGATATATAAGTAACCTTAAAACCTCATAGAATTGGTAAACGATTATAATATAAGTGGCGATGAACGCTGTTATATGGTATACTCTGGTAAAACGTTTACAGAAACGTTATAAATGGGATAGGAATGAGGAGCTTGCATGGATAGCATTAAAGATGTTGCGAAAGCTGCCGGGGTATCAACAGCGACAGTTTCGCGTGTGCTCTCTAATGGTGAACATGTTCGACCGGAAGTACGCAAACGTGTCATGGAAGCGGTAGAGCAGCTCGCCTATCGCCCAAATTTGCTTGCTCGCAGTCTTCGCTCACGACAGACCAATACCATCGGCCTGATCGTTTCAGATAGTCGCAATCCGTTCTTTACCTCGATTAGCCGCGCTGTAGAGGACACAGCGTATGAGCAGGGGTTCGGCCTCTTCCTCTGTAATACTGACGAAAATCCTGAGAAGGAAGCGATTTACTTGAATTTGATGCGCGACGAAAACGTTGCCGGAGTGATTTTCTCACCAACGCGACAAACTGCGGCAAACTTTACTTCTCTCAACGTTTCGTTCCCGACTGTGATTGTAGATCGCTCTACCGGCGATGCTGAAGTCGATATGGTGCTGCTCGATAATGTAGATTCGGCCTTTCGTCTCACTACACATCTGCTGGAGCAAGGTTTCCACCGTATTGCCGCTCTCAGCGAAACGAGTGCGACCGGAAGGGAGAGATATGCCGGTTATGAAAAAGCATTACGCGCTTATGGCCTTTCGCCGGTTGGTGAACATGTGAAATTCGTCCGGCCCAGGGTCGAGGCTGGATACGTTACAACGTTGAAGCTGATTGATGCAACTCAACCGCCCGACGCGCTCCTGACCACGAACAGTTTGCTGGCAGAGGGCGCGCTGAAGGCCATTCGTGAACGTGATATTATCATTCCCGATGATATTGCTCTTGTTACCTTCGATGAAACCACATGGGCGTCGCTGGTTCAACCTCCAATTACGCTCATTGACCAACCGACCTACGAGATTGGCCAGACCGCAACAGAACTTCTTTTACAACGCATCGCTGATCCCAACCGCTCCACACGCCAGGTGATCTTGAAAGGGCGGTTAGTAGTGCGAGGATCGAGCACTCCCCGGCAACATGTGACAGGATGATGTCAAGTACGCAGTCTATTGCTCTCCCTTATGTGGCTGCTTGATCTCGATCACGCGATTCACGTACCGGCTCGTGGAGATGTTCTGCAGCTCATGAATCTGTCCTGCTTCGCGGAAGGTGATGTCTCCCGGAGCATCGGTGGGATCGTATACCTGTCCATCGTGCTCGACCACTCGAACGTGTGCTGCCTCGATGGTGATGACAAGGTAGGGAAGTGCATGATAGTGCAAAGGGAGATGCTCTCCTGACTCAAGCGATATTTCCCACACCCTCACGAGGTCGTTCTCGAAGAGAATCCGACTACCGACCGGACCGTACTGCTCATCTGGTTTCATCAACTGTGCCTCCTGACGCTTCTTTCACACAAGGTACGATTGATCTATTTGTTTCTCAAACAAACGCTCTGGTGCAGTATACAACGCTTACGGCAGACCCTTCTACATTTGCTCGCGAAGCACTGCTTCTTGAGGGAGAAGCCATTGACATCCACAAACTCACCAATGTATGATGTACGTGTACTCAACACAACAGAGTTCCTGTAGGACCTCGATTCATCGTGGGTCATTCCTTTTCTCAAACCAGAAAGGAGAGCGCGCACTGCACCGCCGCCTCATGAATGGTTGCTTTTCCAATGGGTGCCAATGGGTGCCAATGAGTGTATTTAGAGTGGGCGGGTTCATTCATAAGATGGCGGCCGTTGCGCTGAGCCAATGAAACCACCCAAATTCCGTTATTTTGCTCCAGGGAGTGTCGAGGAGGCGCTGACACTCTTAGCCGAACACGCCGATGGCGGACGGGTCCTCGCAGGAGGTCAGAGCCTGGTGCCACTCATGAACATGCGCCTCGTACAGCCCAGTGTGCTCGTCGATATCAACGGTATCCACGAACTGGCCTATGTCAAAGCCTGGGATGGTGGCCTGGCGATCGGCACACTGACCCGCGATGCAACCTTGATAGACGATACGATGGTAGCGGAGCGTCTACCGCTGCTGAGAGAAGCTGCTCGTCACATTGGGCATCCCGCTATCCGCAACCGCAGTACCGTCGGTGGCAGTATAGCCCATGCTGATCCTGCTGCCGAACTACCAGCCGTGATGGTTGCCTTGAACGCAGAGTTTGAGGTTCGCAGCCACTCTGGCAGTCGAACCATCTCCGCTCAGGATTTCTTCAAGGGTTACCTCTCGACCGACCTCAAAGAAGGGGAATTATTGACGGAACTGCGAGTCCCTGGCCTACCTTCGCGGGCCGGAAGTGCGTTTATTGAGTTCGCTCGCCGTGAAGGTGACTATGCCCTGGCGGGCGTTGCGGCCGTCATAGCGCTGGATGAGGATGGTACTATTGCCGATGCACGCCTGGGACTATGTAGCGTAGGTCCAGCGCCAGTGCGTGCCCAGAGCGCGGAAGCCCTGCTCCATGGACAGCGTCCGGGGAACAAAGCCTGGGCCGCCGCAGCCGCAGCCGCCGTCTCTGCACTGGACCATCCACTCTCGGATATTCATGGCTCTGCCGACTATCGTCGTCACCTGGCTGGTGTCCTGATCAAACAAGCATTGGCTACCGCTACAGAGCGGGCAGAAGGGAATAGATAATGCAAGACGAAGATTTTGTGACGATCCGCTTGACAGTCAATGGTGAGACTCACCGCCTGGTGGTTGAACCACGCCGCCTGCTTGCTGATGTGCTGCGTGAAGATGTAGGATTGACAGGAACAAATCTTGGCTGCGAGCATGGTGCCTGTGGTTCCTGTACTGTGCTGGTGGATGGACAGAGTGTGCGCTCATGCTTGCTGTTCGCAGTGCAAGCCAACGGCCACGAGGTGATGACCGTAGAAGGGCTAGCCCGTGATGGCGAAATGCATCCCCTCCAAAAGGCCTTCTGGGAGAAGCAGGGGCTACAGTGCGGTTTTTGCACACCTGGTTTTCTGATGACCGCCTATGAATTGCTCCAGCGCAATCCGAATCCGAGCGAAGAAGAGATCCGCAGCGCGCTATCCGGCAATATCTGTCGCTGTACTGGTTACCAGCAGATTATCGAGGCTGTGCAAAGCGCTGCCATGTCCATGGCCGAGAGTGCCGCTGTACCATCGAGTACCGGAGCTTGACCGGAGCTTGTAAAGATCAAGCTCAGGAGATATTCCTTGCGGACAGATGAGCACGCAATGCCAACCGCTCGAGGAGCGGTAGCCTCGTTCCTGTCCTAGTATGTGGAGGAGATAACCCATGACAACTACAACCAATAACTATACGTGGATTGGCAAAGACATTAAGCGGCGCGAGGATCCGGATCTGCTCACAGGTAGAGCGGAGTACATCAACGATGTAAGGTTGCCAGGCATGCTCCACGCTGCCGTACTGCGCAGCCCCTATGCTCATGCCCGCATCGTCAGCATCGATACCAGCGCTGCTAAAAAGTTCCCAGGCGTTCATGCTGTGCTGACAGGCCGCGATGCGACTGAGGTGATTGGTCCCCTGCCAGCCTTCTGTGCGGAGCCGGTCGTCGAACACGCGATTGCTGTCGACAAGGTGCGTTATGCCGGTGAAGCGGTGGTAGCTGTAGCTGCTGAAAGCCGCTATATTGCCGAAGATGCCCTTGAACTCGTACAGATAGAGTGGGAGCCGTTGCCTCCCGTGATCGATGTGCTGGAGGCAATGAAGCCAGATGCGCCAAAGGTGCACGAAAATCTCCCCTCAAACGTTGTCTATGAGCGGGTCTTCACCTTCGGTGACGTGGATGGTGACTTTGCCCGCGCGGATCGTATCATCAAGCGGCAGCTGCGCTGGCCTCGCGCCACTGCTGCACCTATGGAGCCAAACGGAGCGGTGTGCAAGTACGACCCCGCTGGTGGTCGTATGGAGGTCTGGTCGAACACCAATATGCTCAACTTTGTAGCGTGGCTCATCGCGGGTACCCTGAGGCTGCCACCCAATATGGTCAACTTCTATCCCATGTATACAGGTGGTAGCTTCGGTAGTAAGCATGTGCTCAGCAAGGTCATCGCCATAGCGGGTGGGCTGTCGAAGGTCACCGGGCGTCCGGTCAAGTTCATGGAAGATCGCATTGACAATTTGACAGCGAACGATAGTCAAGCGCCCGATCGTATCTACGATGCCCAGCTTGCCGTCACAAAAGAGGGCAAGTTCTTGAGTTTGCGCTTGCATACGATAGATGATTATGGAGCCTACTTCGTGTTCGCCATCACCGGCAATACCAATATGATGTCGCAGATCAGCGGCCCATACACCATCGGCAGCCTTGAGACGGGCATTAAGGCAGTTCTGACCAATAAGAATCAGCAAGGAGTATTCCGGGGCGCGGGTTCAGATGTTGGCAACTGGGTGTTAGAGCGGCTTGTCGATGCTACTTCTGATGAGTTGGGTATCGATGGTATAGAACTGCGTCGCCGGAACTTTATCCAGCCCGATCAATTCCCTTACAAGATTCCGACGGGCAATGTCTACGACAGCGGGAACTATCCAGGGGTACTGGAGATGGCGCTCCAACACGCCGACCTGGCGTATTGGCGTGAGGAGCAGGCACGAGCGCGCCAACAGGGTCGCTACATTGGTATTGGCCTGGCTACGTGCCAGCAGCGCAGTACCTACAGCGCGACTGAGTTCTGGTTTCATAACCCTGCTCCCGCCACAGGCCTGACGACGACACCCGAAAGCGTGCGTATCGGTGTCGGACCAACCGGCGGCATCACGGTGACAATGTTCTCTCCTTTCTGGGGCAATAGTCCTGAGACCGTTGTGTCTCAGATCGTCGGTGAGGAGTTTGGCGTAGATCCCTACTCGGTCAGTGTCACCTATGAAAGCACATATCACGGACTGCCCAGCGCCGGCCCCGGAGGCAGCCGCATGACGGTAATGCTCTCAGGGGCAATGCGAGGTGCAGCGACGAAAGTCAAGGAGAAGATGTGCAAGATTGCTGCTCACATTTTGGAGGCCAGTGTCGATGACATGGAGGTTCGCGAAGGGCGTGTCTGGGTCAAGGGCACTGATCGCTCACTGAGCATCGCCGATATTGGTATGAAGGCTTACTGGCACAAGTTCGATCTGCCGGCGGATATGGAAAGCGGCCTGGAGGGGAGCTTCACCTATGACCATCCCTTTACGACGCCTCCCAGAGATGATCGCAAAGACCTGGGCGTGTTCTACCCCATTATGGGCCATGCCGTCCATATTCCAATTGTAGAAGTCGATATCAATACAGGCCAGGTCAAATTCCTCAAATACCTTGCTGTTCATGATGTTGGTACGGTGGTTAATCCGCGCTCATTGCAAGGACAGATTCGCGGTGGCATTGCCCAGGGAATAGGTCTGGCAATGTATGAGGAGGTGCGCTACAGCCCTGAGGGCCAGAACTTAACGGCAACAATGAACGACTACCTGGTACCAACCGTCGCAGAAGTGCCGAATATCGAGATCTATCACCATGTGACTCCCTCTCCCTTCACTGCATATGGCGTCAAAGGCGGTGGCGAAGGTGGACGTATGGTGGCGCCGCCAGCGGTGACACGGGCGATAGAGGATGCGCTCAAGCCCCTGGGCGTCAAGATCGAAGAAATGCCGATTACGCCAGAGAAAATTGTGCGGTGGGTGTCACAAGGACAGGCACAAGCGCAGCCTTCGTCGTAGCGTGATCGTTCATGTAGGGCGCAATAAAGGAGGTGGACGCATCCATCGGGTGATGTTGTTGACCTTGGTTATTGCGTCATGCGAAAAGCAGGTAATGCTCATGGAACTTCACGACAAGATAGCAGTCGTCACAGGAGGTGGGCGCGGCATCGGACGTGCGATAGCCGTGGCGTATGCCAGAGAAGGAGCCGACCTTGTGCTTGCCTCACGTTCGAAAGAGGCGCTCGAAGAGACGAAGGTGATGGTTGAGGCGCTCGGACGCAAGGCGCTGGTGGTGCCAACGGACATCCGCCAGGAGGAAAGCGTACGCAATCTGGCAACACAGGTGATCAGCGTCTTTGGGCGTATCGATATACTGGTGAATAACAGCGGTATCGGTGGCCCCACTGCATCGCTCTGGGAAATTGCGCCTACGGAATGGGAGGAGACCTTCGCTGTCAATGTGACCGGCACATATCTGTGCTGCCGGGCGTTCTTGCCCAACATGATCGAGCGGCGTTCTGGCAGCCTCATAATTATTAGCTCGATGACGGGGAAGCGACCGCTATTTGGTCGCACTCCCTATGCTGCCAGCAAAATGGCCCTTATTGGACTCGCCAGGACATTGGCCTGGGAAGTGGGGCCATACGGCATACGGGTCAATACCATCTCGCCTGGACCGGTGGAGGGTGAGCGTATTGCATGGGTGATTCGCAAACAGGCTGAGACCAGAGGGATCAGCGTCGAGGAGGCCCGGCGGGAGTTTAGCAGTAGCTCGCCTCTTGGCCGCCTGATTCCAGCCAGCGATGTAGCGGGAGCGGCTGTTTTTCTCGCTTCCGCTAAAGCAGCTTCGATAACTGGAGAAGACCTGAATGTTTCTGCTGGTACGGTGATGTATTGATGAAAAGAAAAGGAACTGAGAGGAGGTAAGTCTATGCCCAGGCTCCTTGATCTCTCGCAAGAGATTTACCAGGGCATGTTGGTCTATCCTGGACACTTGAAGACTGTCATATGGGAACACCATTTGCACGAGGAGACGGTGAAGAACTTTGAAGGCGGCTTCTCGTATCAATCCAGAGGTCTGTTGATGAGCGATCACGGCCCGACCCATGTAGATGCTTTGAGCCACCTGGACCCGCGCCCCGAAGCACCTTCGATTGACAAGATGTCTCTCGATCTTTTCTACGGTGATGCCACCTGCATTGATGTTTCTCACAAGGAACCGCGCACCTATATCAATGCAGCCGACATCGACGAGGCTGTTGCCAGATCTGGCGCTGATGTCCGTAAAGGCGATATCTTGCTCTTCTACACGGGCACCTACAATCGTTTCTACGGCACGCAGGAGTATCTCAGCCAATATCCGGGTCTGGACGAATCAGGCAGTATGTGGCTGGTCGAAAAGGGCATCAAGACGTTTGGCGTGGATTCTCCCAGCCCGGACAACCCCGCCAGTCGTACTTATCCATGCCACATGATGTGTCGCAAATATGGCATCACGCATTATGAGAACCTGGCTAACCTGGATCAAGTGGTGGGCAAGCGCTTTACCTTTATCGGGTTTCCCCTGCGTATCCGCGCGGGTACGGGTTCTCCAGTGCGAGCCGTAGCGTTGTTGAGTGATTGATAATTTCTGAAAGAGTAAAGGCAGGTACCAAGATGAGACACGATGTTACTTTTCCAAGTGAAGGTCTGAACTGTGCAGTCTGGCTTTATGTGCCAGACGACTTGAAGAGTGGCGAGCGGCGTCCAGCGATTGTGATGGCGCATGGCTTCAGCGCTGTTAAGGAGATGTACCTGGACAACTTTGCAGAGGTGTTTGTTGCTGCAGGCTTCGTCACCCTGGTCTTTGACTATCGAAATCAAGGTGCATCGGAGGGGACAGCACGCGGACGCATCATTCCTGTTGAGCAGCACGACGATTACCGCAACGCAATCACCTGGGCCTCCCTGCGGCCGGAGGTGGATGCCTCTCGTATCGGCGTGTGGGGGTCATCCTACAGTGGGGCACATGTCCTGCATCTGGCAGCATTTGATAAACGCATCAAGGCTGCCGTCGCGCAGGTTCCATTGGTTAGCGGTTGGCAAAATGCGCAGCGGCTGATACGTGCCGATGTCTTTGCCCAGTTCATCGAGTTGCTCGCCCAGGATCGTGTGCAGCGTTATACAGAGGGAACAGTGACCACTATTCCGGTGGTTGCGCCGGAAGGTCAGCCCTGCGCGCTTCCCACGCCCGATTCCTACGAGTGGTTCACCACCACCGGTCAAACCAGGGCGCCCAACTGGCGCAACGAGGTCTCTCTGGAATCAATGGAGAAGTTCTTGGAGTACAATCCGGCGGCCAATATCCACCTGATCTCTCCCACTCCCTTGTTAGTGGTGGTAGCAGACCACGATACCCTCACACCAACCGACCTTGCCGTCGCTGCCTATGAGAGGGCGCTCGAACCCAAGTCGCTGGTATTCGTGAGAGGGCCGCACTTTGGCGCTTACACGGAACCAGGGTTTTCCCAGTCGGCTCCTCCCGCTGTGGAGTGGTTCAAACGGCATCTGCTCTAGAAGCACTCCAGGTCTTCTCTCTTGTGACTTCTCGCTGCCTGCGGCGAGAAGTCACAAGGGTTACGTTGGCTCTTATTGCACAACGACCGCAGGGGTCTGTTGAGGACGCACCACATAGCCACTGATCCGCTCAAAAGCATGTGCCGCCCGCAGTACGGTTGCATCGTTCCATTTCCTGCCCACCAGCATCATGCCAACCGGTAAGCCTTGCGAGAGGCCGCAGGGAATTGTCATCGCAGGATGGCCCGTCACGTCAAATGGGCAGGTGTTTGCGATCATCTCTAAGGCTCTGGCAACTTTCACCTCACGTGGGGCGTCAGCGGGCGGAATTATAGTGGCTTTCATGGGCAGGGTTGGCATGACCAGCAGGTCAACGGACTGCAGGGCGTCATCGTAGGCTTTCGTGAGGATGCGCGCCAGGTTTTGGGCCTTGGCGTAGTAGCGTCCATGATAGCGATCCTGCATATACTGACCCAGCAGCACAACCAGCTTGACCGTGTCGGAGAGATCGTCGGCCCGTGTGATCCGTCCACGCGCATAGACGTCCAGGAGCGAGGTGCTGTAATGGCCTTTCCAGTTAGTGCCCATACTATTGCCACTTACCATCAACATGGTCGCTCCTTCCACGGCGATGCCATCCCAGATATGGATGCCATCGCGATGCATGGGAATAGAGATCTTACTGACCTGCGATCCTAGCTGGGTGAAACGCTGTGCCGAGGCCTCGACCAGCTCATCCACATCTTGCTCAGAAAGGCCAGGCCAGCCAAACCCCTCCGTCACAATACCGACACGTAGCCCTTCGGTATCGTTGATGAGGGCCTGGGTGTATGCCTCAACCTTGACGTTTTGCTGACGAGGATCAAGGCCATCCTCGCCTGCGATAGCTTCAAGCAGCAGGGCGACATCGCGTGTGCTGGCGGCGATAGGCCCGGTATGATCGAGCGTGAGTTCGATGGGAAATACCCCCGTGTACGGGACAAGGCCATAGGTTGGCTTGAGACCGTAGGCTCCGCACCAGGCGCCGGGTATGCGAATAGAGCCGCCCTGGTCTCCGCCGATTGCCATGTCACATTCACCTGCCACAACCAGCGCTGCACTGCCACTGGATGAGCCACCCGCAGAGCGAGTATGATCATGTGGATTGAGTACTGGACCGGTATCGGAGGTATGGCTTCCGCCGGAGAAACAGAGATGCTCGCATACGGCCTTTCCGACAATTTCGCCACCAGCATCCAGGATCCGCGTGACGATAGTAGCATCAAACTCCGGTACATATCCCTCTAGCACTGAGGAGCCATTCATCATCGGTATGCCCGCAACGCAGACATTGTCCTTGATCGCGATACGTTTTCCTGCCAGGATTCCGGTTGGCGCGCCTTTGATCGAGCACTTTTGATACCAGGCGTTCAGCGGGTTTTCCTCAGCACTGGGGCGATAGCCACCAGTTCGAGGATAGCGAACTGCCAGTGCCGGTTCAGTGAGCTGGTCAATCCGCCGATATGACTCAAGAGCAGCGCTCATCAAACCAGTAAATGACTCGAGGTCTGCATCACTGAGATGCATGTTGTACGTCTTCGCAATTGCATGCAGTTGCTCGATGGTGGGTTTTGCTGGCATGTGATTCTCCTTTCGTGATTCTACGGATTTGCTTCTACAAGAAATGACTGCACCAGTTGGTTAAACGCATCAGCGCGCTCAATATGCGGGCAATGTCCACTGCCAGCAAACACCTCCAGGCGGCTGTGGGGAGCGCGTTTGGCCTCCTGCGTGTGAGCAACAGGAATTACCGCATCGGCATCTCCCCAGACGACCAGTACTGGAATGTTCAGTCCCGCCAGGGTATCGCGCAGATCGATGCGCTGCTGTCCATCACCGAAAGCAGCGTTGGAGGTTGCAACCAGTGCCTCGTGTGCGCCAGGCTGCGTGCGCTGTTGGTAGAGCTGGTCTACGAGTGCATGCTGGACCAGGCCAGGTTGAGCGAAGAAGTGTGTGAGTTCGGTGCGCAGGTTCTCACGGGTTGGCTCGGAGCGCATCAGGTCGAGCACTATGCGATCAATTTCTGACCCCAATCCAGCGCTATCAACCAGTACCAGTCGCTCTATGCGCTGCGGATAGCTTCCGGCGAAGGCAAGCGCCACTGCACCTCCGAGCGAGTGGCCGACGATGCTCACACGCTGCCAGTCTGGACCAAGGGCGTCGAGGAAGTGAGCCAGGAACTCGGCCAGTGTCGGCACGCTGTAGTCCGTGGCCGGTTTGGCGCTGCTGCCTGCGCCAACGAGGTCGAGTGCGCAGATACGGAACTGGTCGGCAAATGCGGCCAGGTTTAAGGACCAGGTGGCGAACGAGCCGCCCAGCCCATGCACAAAGACCACGTGGGGCGCGTTGACCGGTCCGGCTATCAGACAGTGGGCCGCTATACCACCAACGTCAACATCCTTCTCCTCGACTTCTTCAGAAGGGACAGTTTTCGCTTCCTCGGCGGCACGCTGCACATCCTCGCGCCCGATCATGCCACCGGGTCCCGTACCGACGATGGTTGCCAGGTCAACTCCAAGTTCCTGTGCGAGCCGTCTTGCCGCAGGTGAGGCATTGATTCGTCCACCTGTGCTGACAGGCGCCCGAACAGCTGCACGCGTTGCGGTTGCCGCTGTTTTGGCCGTCGCTCGTGGCCTCATCAGATCCGCGGCCTTTTGCCGTCGCATTTCGGCATCCTCACGGAGCAACACCGCAACCTGCTCGTCCGATAGCTCCTCACCAGGGGCGGTTATCACGGCTATCGGCTCGCTAACGTCTGTACTTTCGCCTTCGGGTACGACAATCGAGCGGAGAGTACCCGTAACGGGCGCCTCTACGTCGTTGGTGGCCTTCTCACTCTCGATTTGCACAATGGCCTCGCCCTGCTGGACAGGGTCACCAGGACGTTTGAGCCATTCGACGACGAGCCCGGTCTTCATCGACAGTCCCCACTTGGGCATGCTTAAAATAGTTGCCACGCTGCTTCTCCTCTCTGATTTTTTTATTGTAACGCTTCAGGATTGGCTGTGTAGAGTGCCGATTTATCGAGCACGTGGGCCGATAAATCGGCGATGGGCACGGAGTATTGAAACGCGCTCCGCAAGCTTCGCTGAGGCCCCTACGCTACTGTTATCCCATTAGTTCCTGAACGGTGGCAACGATGCGTTCGGGGCTGGGGACGTAGAACTGCTCGAGCGGCGGGCTGAATGGTACCGGTGTATGAGGTGCTGTGACCAGCTTGATGGGCGCGTCGAGTTCGCTGAAGGCTTTGTCGGCAGCGAGCGCGGCAATGTCTGTGGCGACGCTGCAACGCGGGTTGTCCTCGTCAACGATCACGAGGCGGTGCGTCTTGGCGACCGAGTTAAGAATAGTTTCCTCGTCCAATGGGGAAAGTGTGCGCGGATCAACAATCTCTGCTGAAATGCCGTCGGCTTGCAGCGTCTCTGCCGCCGCGAGTGCCTGGTGAACCATGCGCGAGATCGCCACAATCGTGACGTCCGTGCCCTCGCGCTTAATGTCGGCTTTGCCCAGGGGAATTACATACTCGCCCTCTGGTACCTCACCGCTCATAGCATAGAGTAGCTTGTTCTCGAGGAACATGACGAGATCATCGTCACGGATGGAAGCAGCGAGCAGCCCCTTCGCATCCGCCGGAGTCGAGGGTACGACCGTTTTGATGCCGGGCATATGCGTAAAGACGGAGTAGTGGAAATCGACAAACATCAGCTCTGCTATCGGGCGCAGGCCAGTAGCAGCCGCGCCAACCGCCGCTCCGATGTAACCTGCCTCTGTAATGGGTGTGTCGAGCACGCGGTTGCGCCCAAATTCTTGTACCAACCCCTTGGTGACGCCGAGGACGCCACCCCAGGAGTCCTCGTTCTCAAAACCTGCTACAGTAGCACCGCCTGCAACATCCTCGCCCATCAAAATAACTCGCGGGTCGCGGCGCATCTCTAGCCGCATTGCCTCGTTGATCGCCTGTCCATAGGTCAGTTGACGAATTGCGACAGCCATTGTCTCCTCCTTTATGGGTACTTCACATATACATCGGTCAACGCTTCTTCTGGCGGTGGGTAAGGCGCGGCTTCGGCAAATTGCCAGGCAAGGTCAATAGAATCCTGGACCTTTTTATCAATCGCGTCCAACTCCTCGGTGGTGGCGATGCCGCGCTGTCCGATAGAGCGACGGAGCGCCTGAATGGGATCACGGGCATGATAGGAATCGACCTCTTCCTTGGTGCGATAGGTGATCGTGTCGCCCTCAAAGTGGCCGTGGTAGCGATAGGTTTTGCACTCGATCAGGCTCGGGCCTTCGCCCCGGCGTGCGCGTGCAATGGCCTCACCAGCTGCTTCATAGACTGCGAAGACATCTAGCCCATCAACGGTCACGCCGGGCATACCGTAGCCAGCGGCGCGGTCGGCAATGTCGCGACAACTCATGTGATAAGTCACAGGAGTCGATTCGGCGTAGCCATTGTTCTCGGCGACGAAGATGACTGGCAATTTCCAGATGCCGGCGAGATTGAGTCCTTCATGGAAGGTGCCCTGGTTAGCAGCACCATCGCCGAAGAAGCAGACGGCTACCTGCCCTTTGCCATTGAACTTCGCGGTGAGTCCAGCTCCTGCCGCCAGTGGGAAGCCACCACCAACAATGCCATTGGCACCGAGCATCCCTTTGTTCACATCCGCAATATGCATTGAGCCGCCCTTGCCACGGCAGGCTCCCGCCTCGCGGCCTAGCAATTCGGCCACCATTGCGCGCAAGTCGACGCCTTTGGCGATACAGTGACCATGACCACGGTGATGGCTGGTAATGTAGTCATCGTCTGTCAGGTGCGAGCAGACACCAACAGCGACCGCTTCTTCACCTGCGTACAGATGCACGAAACCTGGGACTTTCCCTGAAGCAAACTCCTTGGCTGCGCGTTCCTCAAATTCGCGGATAGTCTTCATCTGCTCGTACATGTGAAGCAATTGGGACTTATCCAGTGTTTGCGCACCAGCACCACTAACCTGTTTGGTTACCATAGCTGCAAACCTCCTAACAGTTGGGATACCTGCAAAAGATATCCATGAGACGTTAGTCAACCTGCTCACGATGCAGGCGACCGGCATGTGCTGCCGCTTCCAGCGCGGCAGTGACATTTACAACATACGGTCCATCGGCACAGAGGCAAACCTCTACCACCGATGTGGTCGACAGTTCAATCTCGCGCTCACCATCGAGCGCAACTGTTCCGGCTTCCGATTGGAAACGCACTACATCATCCATTGCCAACCGCCTATGCTCACGAATGCCGACCCAGGAGATCAGGCCAGGAGCCAGCGGGACCAGGACCTGGAAACTACCCGCACCCAGTACGATGTGCATGCCAGGGCAACCGCAAGGGTCCACCCCACCCTCCCCTACATTTCGTTCAGAGCTGGAGTTCAGCAGTGCACCACCGAGTGCCGAGAGGCCGATAGTCGCCGGCACCACACGCGACAGGACAACCTCGCGCACCACCGACACATCCCACAGCGCCCGTGCGCCCACAAAGGGAAGTGAAGAGACGACCACATCTACCAGTGCGCTCTCGACAGCCACACCATTGACACGCACCTCCAGGCGCGGTGCCCGTCGGATCGTTCTCCCGTCCGTGCCGCTAGCGACCAACCCGGCCGCCATCCCGGCAATTGTGCCCTCCAAAAAGGTAGGGAAGACGTTGTTTGTGCCGGTCGAGATAGGGACAAGAGGAATAGTGCCGCATCCCCTGGCAACCGCCCGGTTGGTACCATCTCCTCCAAGCGTGATAATGCAGCCAGCACCTAGCTCGGCCAACAAGTGAGCCGCGCGCGTGGAATCAGCGCTGGTACCCAGTACGGGCATCTCAAGGGGTGAAGCCTCGAGCTGTAAAGGGTGTCCGTGCAACTCGGAGAGCGCCCGAGGTAAAATGCCGAAATCGTGCTCCGGCATATACGCTACGCGCCGAATACCCACAGCTTCCAGTCCCAGCAACACGCGACGCACTATCGCCGTCTTCTCGTTATTGTCAAAGACGGTGCCATGAGCGACAATCCGGCGAATGTCGCGCCCGGATGCCGGATTGGCGATGATGCCTACGAGAGGTGAAGTCATACACAGGATGCTTTTCTTTGCAGTGGCAAGGAACGTGCTCAAAGGACGCACTACAGGACGACGTTACGAGACGGTTCTGGAGGTGTCATTGATCCTCGCTTGCGTTCGAGCCCCAGAAGGAGTATATCACCTCAGCTTGTTGCCAACAAGTTGTATTTACAGACCTAATGCAAAGTCAAGAGACCTGTTAGGCAATAGGGGTGCAGGGGGCGAAGCCTCCCTGCCGGGGGACCCTGTCTGGGGGACAGGTAATGGGGTGTCCCCAATTTCCCTTTTCCCCAAATGTTGGTTGACTATGCACTAAGGCATAGTTTCGCTCACCGTAGGAGGGCCTTTTCACGGGCACGGAAGCACTAGACGTCCTCCGTCGCAGTGCGATATACTCTGCATAATCATACGCAGTCCCTTCCATGAGATCGAATGCCCTCCTCTTGCAGGAGGACGTCGAAAGGAGCATAGCATGCATTACGGCCTGCATATTCCCAATTTCGGCCCTTACGCAGATGCTCGTCTCCTCGCTGAACTGGCCCACGAGGCTGAGCAGGCCGGATGGGATGGCTTTTTTCTCTGGGACCAGGTGTCCAAAACCACATTGACACCCACCATCGATCCCGTGGTGGACCCCTGGATTGCGCTCACAGCGATCGCGCTGCGCACCAGCCGCCTGCGCCTGGGCACGCTCATCACCCCGCTCCCCCGTCGCCGTCCGTGGAACGTGGCCCGTGAGACAGTTGCTCTCGATCACCTGTCCGGTGGGCGCATGATATTCGGCGCAGGCCTGGGTGGGGGCTATTATGATTTCGCTGCGCTGGGGGAAGCCGCCGATTTCAAAGTGCTGGCCGACATGCTGGATGAAGGACTCCAGGTGCTTGCCGGGCTCTGGAGCGGAGAGCCATTCTCCTTTGCAGGAACTTATTACCACATTCGTGAAGCGCAGTTTCTCCCGAAACCACTGCAGGTGCCGCGCATTCCGATCTGGGTGGCGGGAACCTGGCCGTTCAAGGCACCCTTCCGGCGAGCGGTGCACTGGGATGGGGTCTTCCCCCAGGGCCGTGATCTGACGCTGACCGAGATGCTCTCCCCAGCACAGGTTGAGGACATGCTGCGCTTTCTTATAGCCTATCCCGGCTACACGACGCCCTTCGAGGTCGTACATGCCGGGGTCAGTACGGGACAGGACGTCGCAGGTGATGCTGATTTGGTGGCCTCATACGCCCGTGTGGGGGTCACGTGGTGGGTGGAAAAGATCGTGCCTGAACGCTGGGGCAGTTGGACCCACTGGCCCCTGGAAGCGATGCGCCAGCGGGTCCGCCTGGGGCCTCCCCGCATGACAGGCAAGTAAACGAGTGCTGCGTGGTCTTTCCCTTTCATCACCGCAAAGCCTTCAGCATGGGTACTAATTTGTACTTGCGTCCATGGCGGCTCAGAAGTTCGCTAAGATACGCTTGCCATTCCTCTTCGCGCCCCATTGCTCGATAGGCCGTACGGGCCTTTGCGAGCCAGTTGGCTGCTGAGCTGTAGTATTCTGCCTTACCCCCATCCATGATATACTCCGCTTGCTTCCGGCAGGCCTGGATCACCCAATCGAGTTACGATTGCGATTGTAGAAAAAAACGATCTCGTTGTGCGCCACCTGGTCACCTTCTTTGGCAACGCCTTTGATCCATGTCAAGCGATCGTCCACTCGACCTCATGGCGATATCAACATGAAAGAAAGGTATGATATACTCTTCGTAGTTAAGTAAACCAAACTCTGAGAGGAGATTTTTGTGAGTAATGCAATAATCCAGGAGGCGCAGCCTGCTCCTGATTTTACTCTCCCCGCTGTGGGAAGTGACGACGTCGTGAAAAACGGCCAGGTGCATCTACGAGAGCTTAATGGACGAACAATAGTTTTATATTTCTATCCAAAGGATGATACGCCTGGTTGCACAAAAGAAGCTTGCAGCTTCCGTGATGCCAATCATGAGATGCAGAAACGCGGGATTGTCGTACTCGGCGTGAGCACAGATAGTGTGGATTCCCACACTAAATTCGCAGAAAAGTACGGTCTTCCTTTTCCCCTACTCTCCGACACCGACACAACTGTTTCTCAACTCTATGGTGTCTATGGAGAGAAAAACATGTACGGTAAGAAATACATGGGCGTCAATCGAGAGACCTTCTTGATTGATAAAGATGGCATCGTGCGCAAGATCTGGCATAAAGTCAATCCGGAAGAACACGCTAACGAAGTACTGGAGACAGTAGAGGCTCTGCATCTCTAGCTTACGCAGCTTATGTCGAGATCAACGGAATAGCAACCAACGCAATAAAAATACCTCACATCTCATGCGCCGCAAAATCAGCACCCGGCCGGAACGCGACGTACGCGATATCGAAGCCAGGCAGCGCCTGCTCTCCGAAACTAGAGAAGCCTCTGCATGTTCGCGGAGCAAGCAGTTCCCTAGAAGGGCCGCTGGCGTGTATTGGACTCAATCGCTACCAGCAACAGAATCAACTCAGCGAGCGCATTAAACACGAGAAAGCTCAGTGCCGTTGCCAGCACAGTACCTATGAGATAGACCATAGAGATCGGCAATGCCATCTCAGCCGGAACAGGCAACACAGGCAGAGGCAACACCTTGACCACCTCCAGCACGATCACTACCGCCAGGACGACCCCGCCGAGCAGGATCAGACAGGCAATGATTTTGAGAAAGCCTGCCATCAGCTTGAGCGTGCGCCAATGTGGTTGCGTCGTGCGCCTCGAGACCGCGGTTGATGGTTGCATAACGCACATCCTCCTTTTGCTTCCCTGGATGATTCTCTCCTACACAATTCGTGAGATACTTTGCATCAGCGTGGAAGAGACAGATCCCGGATGGATCAGTACTTTGAGAGCATCCCAAAAGACACACATGTCTGCGCATCTTGCCCCGCTCAAGACTGTAGCCGTTGCGTTGATGGACTTCCCTTTTCTTCTCCTTCTGCATCCAACGATAATCGAGATGCATCCCTGTGGAACGTGTTCCCACCGCACAGCCAGTGGAGCGGAGTTAGCGTCATCAGAGCAGGACATTTCCTCACACCTCCCTGATGTGCTCTCTGCCAGTAGGACGTGTGTACACAAGAAGGGTAACACCATGAGGACCTCAGGCAGCGGGGGATCACTGAGCAGCGAGCGATGGCGCCATCGAGGTTTCGCGCCACGCCAAAAGGGCCATAAGCCGGAAAATTTCTGACAAAGGACAATGCAGGGCATCTTTGCCCCACCCTTATGCGCAGTGCCCGGTGGTGTCATCGGTGTTGAAGCATTGCGACTGGAAGGCCAGGAAGAGGGCCACCCATTTTTTCTGGGCTGCCAGGTTGATCAGCAGCCCACCATCCTGCCATGTTCCGTCATCATGCTGCCAGTTTGCGGAGTTGCCTTGATTCATGTGGATATCATGGATGCCCTGACCAGGCACAAAGTCGAAGTACTGATCGGGCTTGCCTTCCGGTCCCCAGCCAGCGCCGAAAGCATAGAGGACCGCGTCGGGATCGGCGATGGCGGCCTGTACATAGCCGTCAATGAGATCGTTGAGGTCATGATGGGATGGATCGTTGGCTGGGAGAAGTTGCATCTGACTTACATCAAAGAGATTGCCACGTACGAAATCGAGTGCGAGGCCATCCGGCTGCTTGGCGACGAGTTGAAAGCCCCAATCCGTGTTCGCGAGCCTGTCAATGATCGGGTGTTGGAAATTTTCATTTACGAAATACAGTAATGTCGAGGGGGCATCCTGCGACTGGACGTTGACGGCGACGCGATATTCTGCTGTGCCGGCGATGGCGTGAATCTGGTAGTGCTGATTGGTCTGGTCACAGCCGAAGAGACGGTCAGTCGGGCGACTTTTCAGGAGGCCATAGTTAATACCACTGTGCGTGAATTCGAGGGATCCGAGAGACATGCTATTGCTCCAATCTATTATGCTTACTTCACGAGACACATCATTTCGTCTCATGATTCTGAAGGACACCTTCTTTTTCTGTGTACTTCAATAGACGTTAGCAGCATGCTTTTTTGTGGTCTCAGTCTGCCGGTGGCAAAAATGCCACAGCCATTCACACAACCTGTCCCTTCTGCCGCCCAGAGGTGATTGCCTAACTCACCGCTACCCAGATCGAAATGCAGTTGCTGGGCCCAGAAGGCAAACAGCAGCGATAGTTGAGGTGTCTGGCAAAGTACTCAAAGTACCAGACCTGTATGCAAAAACCCCTTTATCCGGTATAATCCACCCTAACTGAACTATACAATATGCTATGTCGCTAGATAGGGGGTATACTACATGACCACTCAATGGCTCACAACAATGAAACCATCCTTTCAAACCGAATGGTTGGCCTTACCTCCCAAAGAGGCTCACCAGGTCCTGGAAAAAATCAAACTGTTGTCCGAAGACCCGACGCCTGACGCCAAAGTCAAAAAGCAGCTCAAGTACATGCATGGCAAACTTCACCGCCTCCGTAGCGGCAATTACCGCATCTTCTACACCTTCGAGCAGCCCTACATCAGCCTGCTCGCGCTGCGCCGTCGTGACGATGACACCTACGACGAAGAACACGACGTTGAGTTCCTCGGCGGGCTTGATGCCGACCTGCATGAAACAGAAACGACCAAAACCACTCAACCGTATTGGGAACGGTCCTATGTCCCCAAAACGCCAGAAAAGCGACGCCTGCCTGAACCCATTACCGAGGAATTGCTAACGAACCTGCATATCCCCAAAGCTTGCCATGTCCGCTTGCTACCAATCCAGACACAAGAAGACTTGCTCGACTGCCCTGGCATTCCCGAAGATCACCTCTTGAAGATCGACGAGTATATGTTCGAGCGCCCCCTCATCCAGGTCGTGCAGCAGCCCGACTACCTGTTGCAGCAGGTCGATGATCTCCTACGCTTCAAAGAAGGCGAACTCCTCGGTTTCCTCCTCAAGCTCTCACCCGAACAGGAAAAGTATGTGGACTGGGCCATCAATGCCTCCGGTCCCACACTCCTCAAGGGCGGTCCCGGCACGGGCAAAAGCATCATCGCACTCTATCGTGTGCGCTCGTTGGTGCAAGAGTTGCGCAAACAAGGACGCGACGAGTTCCGCATCCTCTTCACCACCTACACCAATGCCCTCGTCAGATCATCCCGGCAACTCTTAGAACAGCTGCTCGGCGATGATATGCAATTCGTGGAAGTGCAAACGGCAGACAGCATTGCCATGTCACTGTTGCGAAAGGCCGGAGTCGTGCCAAAGCCCATCAACCACGGCGAAGCGAACTACTTACTGCGACAGGCGGTAAAAGTAACCCAATTCGAGGGCAATCCCTTACAGCAGCAGGCCCAGCGACAGGCCATTGAGCGGCTCAGTATCGAGTACCTACACCGGGAAATCAACCAGGTCATCGTGGCCCGCCAGATTGCCACCCAGGAGGAGTATCTTGCGGCGCCACGTCCAGGCCGCAAGGTCCGCCTCAACGCGCTCCAGCGGCGAGCAGTCTGGCAGGTGCATGAGACCTTCCGGCAAACGCTGGAGCAGCAGGGCAAGGCCACATGGCGCCAGGTTCGGGCAATGGCGGAGGAACGTGTTGCAGGAGATATGGTTGGCCTCCTGTACGATGCGGTGATCATCGATGAAGCGCAGGACCTCGACCCAAGCGCGTTACGCCTGCTTGTGCATCTGTGTGATAAGCCAAATCGCATCTTCGTCACCGCCGACGCCAACCAGTCTATTTACGGAAGTGGCTTCAACTGGGCGGATGTCCATGAAAGCCTGCGCTTCCAGGGCCGCACCAGCGTCTTGTACGCCAACTATCGCTCCACCCGCGAGATTGGCGAAGCAGCGCAATCCTACCTGGCGGCTGGCGCATTGGATACCGAGCCGATTGAGCGCACCTACGTGAACAACGGCCCCCTGCCCGTCGTGCGAGCGCTACGCAATGGCGGCGAAGAAGTGCAACTTCTCTCACGCTTCTTACCGGGAGTAGCACATGCGTTTCGCTTTGGCATTGGCGCCTGTGCCGTTCTCTGCCCCACAGCGAAAGCAGGAAGGGCAATCGAAGTAGAATTAACACAGCGTGGTATCCAGGCCACCTTCATGACAGGTCAAGAACTCAACCTCTCGCGTCCAGGGGTCAAAGTACTCACCCTTAACTCCGCCAAGGGACTGGAGTTCCCCATCGTCGCCCTTGCAGGCTTCATCAACAGTGGCTGGTACGGAAATGTGCCTGGAAACGTTGCAGAGGAAGAGCGGGAAGAGTTTCTGGCAATTGACCGGCGCACCATCTTCGTCGGCATGACCCGCGCCATGCGTGCATTGCTGATGGCGGTGCCTGCGCAGACTAACTCACCGCTGTTGCAGGGATTTGATGAGGCGTATTGGAATGTTGGGGGATAAGTCCTGGTATGGCGACCGCAAGGGTTCATGGTGATGGCCATGCCGGTTACGGACAACCACGAGCCCTTGCGGTCGCCATGTGGGTCACGGACAACCACGAGCCCTTGCGGATAGGAATCTCTTTGTCTTATACAATGGCGGTTCTGTATGATGTCTGGCTAGCCTCTCCTTGAACTTGAAATGCTCGCAAAGCATATTCCCTCTAGAAAAATATATTTTGTTCCGGATAAATAGTTGATGAGATAATATAAATACTTGACAAAACATCACATACGATGTATACTTGAGGGAACACAAAAAGACCTGCTGTGATCAGCACCGCGACCCGGCCACGAGCAATGCGTTGCAGGAGATCCTAGACCAGACTGAGCGCCGCACGTGGTTCCTGTTTGAGGTCGTCCAGGGCTTGAACAATGCTGACTAACAACAGGGAAACCTGGAGACGGCATGGGCTGATGCCTTGAAGCCTTCGTCACGCAGGAGCAAGAGTACTAATAGTCATGAAGGAGAAGAATACTTTATGAACGATGACAATGATAAATGTGCCCGATTGCGTCGTCTGCATGCACATCTTGTCCACGAAATAAATATGCTGAAAGTGGGCGTCAATGAAGAGGAACGCGAAGGTGTAGTTAACCCAGTAGAAACGATTAACGTCATCGAGAGCCTCGAGAAGGCACTCCACACGATCCACCTTGAACTGCAAAAGTGCCCTGGAAGTGGAGAAATATAAGCCTTCTCTTTTCCCAGCTGTCGATGCTGTCCATAAATTTCGCAGGGATTCACCAAAAAGTCGGAAGAGCCCCTTGCTTAGCGGCAAGCCCAAGATAGGACGCCACTTCTTCAAGTGCCCACCCCGCCTCTCGTGCCCGGTGGGCGAAGTCGTGCCGCAAGTCATGGAAAGTGAGAGCCGCGATCACTTCCCGTTGTTCCCGCGTACCCTGAGCCTTGAACGTGCGGAACCAGTAGTGGATCGCTTCTTCCGTCAAACGCTCGCTGCGCCGCGACGTAAACACATAGGTACGTGTTGGATCATCAGTGGCTTGCAAGTAGTCATAGAGCGGCTGGCGGGCTTTGTTCATCAAATCGATATCACGCCACTTCCTTCCATCATGGCCCACCTGGAGCCATCCCTCCGATGGACCCACATGAGTATGGGCCATCTGCTGCCAGGAGACCTCGCTCACCCGGCATCCCGCCCAGTAGCCCAAGGCGAAGAGGGCGGCCCCACGTCGATCTCCTTGTTGCTTGACCAACGAGCGCAGGACCGAGCGCTGCTCGTCCGAGAGCGGTTGAGGAGCCAGTAGCGGCATGGGGGGAAGATCGATGCCACGGGTCGGGTTGCGTTGGAGCAGCCCCTTCTCCTCAATGAGAAACTGGGCAAAATTGCTGATGGTGGATTTCACCCGCGCCCGGTGGTTCAGACTCAACCCTTCCTGCTCTAAGTGGGTCAGATACCTCTCCACTGTTCTCTGGGTCAACTGCTGCGGCTGAAACCGTCCTGCATTGCCAGGAAGCTGGGCAACCCATCCCATCACTTGACGCACCGTGCGGAGATAAGCATCCGTCGTTCCCTGGGCCTTGCCTGAGAGAAACTGCTCGTACTCGTCTAATAAGGCAACAACCTCCTCGAAGGCATCATCTATTGGAGAGGTCATGGATCATTTATCCTCTCAAATAATATTGTTACGAGTTTTGCGGTCTCATGTTCTGAAAGCTGGGGCATGCTGAAGAGCAAAGCATGCTTATCTATTCAACTATGAAATACGAACGAGCAGCGAGTCGCGCCACTCGCTTTGTTGAGCATCTAAAACCAGGTGGTGAAGCAGATACAGTCTTCAGACACAGCTTCAAAGGTGTCGCTGCTGTCTCAGACCATCTGAGACAACCGAGCACCCCGGTGAGGTAGTGCTAAGACTACGGATTCTCCATTATCGACGTAAGTCTACCCTAACCAAGTATAGGTCGTGGATGTTGCGTTGTCAAGTATTTATATTAATTTTTCTCAATCAATTTTGTGAAGCGAAAATATATTTTCTCTAAAGAGATGCTCGCAGAGCATCTCAAGATATTCTAGGGCAAGTAGCTTCAGTCAGATGCGCTTTACACCTCAACATCTGCAATGGACTCCCGTATCCAGGTGGGCCGAAAGGGGAAGCGCTCCACCTGCTCGCGTGTGGTGACGCCGGTAAGCACCAGAATAGTTCGCAGGCCGCTCTCGATCCCAGCAATAATATCGGTATCCATGCGATCCCCGATCATTACGGAGTCCTCGGAATGGGCATCCAGTGTGCGCAGGGCCGTGCGCATCATCAACGGGTTCGGTTTGCCGATGAAGTAGGGCTTGACACCCGTGGCCGCGCTGATCAAGGCGGCTAGGGCGCCAGTCGCCGGGACGATACCTCCCTCACCGGGTCCCATCACATCCGGATTGGTGGCAATGAAACGCGCCCCAGCCATCACGAAACGAATGGCACGGGTAATGCGGTCAAAGCCATACGCGGTCGTCTCACCCAGCACCACATACTCCGGCTCCTGGTCTGTCAGGACATAGCCGATGTCATGCAATGCTGTCGTCAGTCCAGACTCTCCAATGGTATACGCCCGCCCACCTGGGCGCTGTGCATGCAAGAACTGTGCCGTAGCAAGTGCGGATGTGAAGATCGCTTCCGCAGGCACCTCCAGCCCCAGGTAGGACAAGCGCACCTGCAGGTCGCGCGGAATGTACCGCGAGTTATTGGTCAGAATCAAGAACGGAATCCCCTGCGCCCGTAGGCGCTGCACAAACTCTTTCGCCCCAGGAATAAGCGTCGTGCCGCGCAGGATGACTCCATCCATATCCATCAAGTAATGCTTGATCTCGTCCATGTACATCCTCCCTTGAATGTTGTAAGCCACATATCTATAAGTTATTCATTGAGGAACGATCAACCCAGCTCTTCTGCGATTCCATCTGATCATCATCCATCCGTGCTGTGGATGATGTTTCTTGCTATATGCTCCACTGTACTCCAATGGCATGAAGGAGATCTTCCTTACTTTCAGCGGTTATGATTGTCCCAGACAGAGTGGACCCGCTGAAGTTGGCCTTGTTGAGGCGAGCCCCGCTGAGGTCAGCTTCGCTGAGGTCAGCATTGATGAAGTGGGCCTCGCTGAGATCAGATCTGCTGAGGTCGGCTCTGCTGAGATGGGCTCTGCTGAGATGGGCCCCGCTGAGATCGGCATTGATAAGTTTGGCTCCGCTGAGGTCGGCATTGATAAGTTTGGCTCCGCTGAGGTCGGCGTTGATGAGTTTGGCATTGATGATGTTGGCCTCGCTGAGATCGGCATTGCTGAGATCGGCATTGCTGAGGTCGGCATTGCTGAGATCGGCATTGCTGAGATTGGCCCCGCTGAGATTGGCCTCGCTGAGGTTGGCCTCGCTGAGATTGGCTCCGCTGAGATTGGCATTCATGAGATTGGCCCCACTGAGGTCGGCATCGCTGAGGTCGGCATCGCTGAGATCGGCATCGCTGAGGTCAGCCCTACTTAGGTCAGTCCCGCTGAGGTCAGTCCCGCTGAAGTGGGCTCCGCTAAGGTGGGCTCCGCTGAGGTTGGCCTCGCTCAGGTCGATTCCCTCTAAATTTTGACCACTCATATCCAGCCTGTTACTCCCACCCACCATTTGAATGCGTTGCTCTATGTCTGCTCTTGTAAGAGGCCTATCTTCTCTATCTGTCGTGATATTGTTATTCAAGTCCATATTTTGTACCTCATCTCTTGCGAGATCACTTCGTGTGTTCCTTACCTAAAATGCCTCCAGTTTGATCTAGTAGTATGTACCTGTGTCAGAACGTCATCCCGTCATCCCATCGAAACTGTCAATGGCAAGTTGCAAGATGGTACAGGACTCACTCCCGGAGAATCAGTAGTAGAAGTCATCATCAAACGTCTGGATGAGAAGCAGTATCACCCCCAAGAGATCGAGGATGATCGCTACAATACTCATAATGATGATGTAGATGGGCACAGCAATTATCCTCCTTTCATCCATTGGAATTCATCTGCCAGGAAGAGCGTGGTCTCAGTCAACAGGGCGGTAAGCAGGATAGACCGATTGACAGATGGCAAACTCGTTCATGGCGTTATGCCATGTGTTCTGGAGCGTGTGCTTCTCCTTGATGAGGCGATCAGCCCTTGGCTGGGAAACGAGAAACGCTAGTGGATCAAGTTCCTCCATCGCTTCAGCCTCAAGAGCACTTATTCGATAGTCAATTTCCTCGATTTGCTTTGCGATGCTTTGAATCGTTTGCATGAGAGATTCGCAATCTGGATGTAGCATCGTTGTACTCCTTCCTATTGTTGGTGCTCCTGTCCCTGTACTATCTATACAGCTTGACAGCACCCGTTAGTGTACATGTTATGAGAGGATGGAGGGCATTTCATCACTCAAAGGCTCGGCTAGAAGGGTTTCGGACCACTCCCCAGCTGACGCGCCTCGCCCTCTCTAGTACGAGTATAAGGAGAAAGCGTCATGAAAGCGTAATGAGCATCGTGATGGGCAGCAGCCCCCAAACTCTGTCCAGGAGATGAGCAAGAACGCTCTTGGCAGATGGAGTCAGCGTCACCTGACAGAGGGTATCGCGGTAGAGTAGGGAGCGGTTGTCCCTTGTTGGGATCATCCGACACCCCCTCTCAGAACCGGACGTACACCTTTTAATGTATCCGGCTCGCCCTTTACGTATTTCTTGAGATGCTCTTTATCTGGGAGCGTCCCTGTATGCA
>WNFA01000659.1_pt1 | contig 27504 bp, 21 predicted proteins | sample 5400481 | NCBI WGS metagenome assembly WNFA01 (sample SAMN13153340, study PRJNA577476) | soil metagenome | isolation source: 120 cm saprolite under Douglas fir tree site 2 hole 1 replicate 2 | place: USA:California | collected 2015-04-18 | reverse complement strand
CCGCTGATGCGCGTCTGCGTCGATACGCAAATCGTCGGCGAAGTCATCTCCGCCTGGACTGGCATTCCCGTCGGCAAGATGCAGCAGGACGAAATCAATACCGTGCTCACGCTGAAGGACGTCATGGCCTCGCGCGTCATTGGCCAGGACCATGCTCTCGCCGCTATCGCCCAGCGCATCTCCACCTCTCGCGCCGCAATGGACGATCCCGTCAAGCCGGTCGGCGTTTTTATGCTCGTCGGCCCGAGCGGCGTCGGCAAAACCGAAACCGCCCTCGCGCTGGCCGATCTTCTCTACGGTGGCGAGCGCAACCTCATTACCATCAATATGTCCGAATTCCAGGAAGCTCACACTGTATCGAGCCTGAAAGGCGCGCCTCCGGGCTATGTCGGCTACGGGGAAGGCGGCGTACTCACCGAAGCCGTCCGGCGGCGGCCGTACTCCGTGGTGCTCCTCGATGAAGTCGAGAAGGCCCACCCCGACGTGCTCGAACTCTTCTACCAGGTATTTGACAAGGGAATGATGGAAGACGGCGAGGGTCGTGAGATCGATTTCAAGAACACCATCATCATTCTTACCTCCAACGCTTGCACCGATTTGCTCATGAAGCTCACTGCCGATCCGGAAACGACGCCCAGCGCCGACGGCTTGGCCAAAGCCCTCAAGCCTGAGCTGAACAAGCTCTTCAAGCCCGCTTTCATGGGCCGCCTCGTAACCGTTCCCTTCTTCCCGTTGCGGGACGATGCCATGAAGCAAATCGTCACCCTAAAGCTGGCCAAGATCCAGCGCCGCATACGCGAAAATCACAAGATCGACTTGACCTACGATCCCGTGGTCGTCGCCGAAGTTGCCAAACGCTGTACCGAAGTCGAATCCGGCGCCCGCAACGTCGACAACATCCTGACCAACACCATGCTGCCCGACATTTCCCGCTACCTCCTTGGCCGCATGGCCGAGCGCCAGAAGCCGTCCTCGATCCACGTCGCCGTGGGCGAAAACGGCGCATTCACGTACTCCTAGTGACCCCAGGCACTCATTGCGGCGTACCAGGGAGTGATATTCTCCCGGGGGCCAAGGGGAACAAGATTCTCAGCAACAGCGTGAGGTGAGCAGATGCCACCGCATCGACGACCAGGCCATCTTGACCAACACGAGCGACCCATGGACGTGCGTGACCAAACGGCGGCACTTACAGCCTCGGCTAACCAGCGTTCAATCGGGACCGACAACGCTATGCTCCTGCAAATGGCCGCATCACCTTCCGACGCAGCAATCCGCGCCATTCAATTTGTGGAGGATACGATTGAGGCTCAGAATCTGGGACTCGAGCTTTCTGGGGTTGGGAGGTATTACGGCGACCATTCCTATTTTGCACAGCACCCGAAGCGCCGGGAGGCTCTCTTAAAAAGAATGCTTAAGCGCGGGGCTTCACTCGACTCGATTCCCTACCCCGAACCGATAAACTGCGTGGAATTGCTGTTCGCCGCGATGACCGTCTATAGAGATGTCCAGTTGAAGCCGTGGGGAGGAATCATCGGCAGAGCACGGGATTCCCGGGGACTCGGCAATCAATGGGTGCCGTCGGGACGAGGCACCGTGCTGCTTGAGGAAGCTCGCGTGCAGGACGGTTTCACAACTTGGTACTACAGCCGCGACACCACAACCGACGATTTTTATCACTATGTTAAAAAACATCTTTATGGCCCCCCCAGCGGACACGTAGTGAAAGGGGCGGATAGCCACAAAAAGATCGATGTCGGGATACACATAAGCAGCGCAAATAATTTCCTGGTGAACTTTGCGAAGGCCCCCAGCTTGCCCAGCGCACTGAAGGATGTACCTTTTGCTCTCGGCGCGGCTGATTGGGGAACACACACGTTCATCTTCTCCTGCGGGTACATATACGAAGACCATTGGGCGCAGGGGCCTGATGAGCCGGTGTTCGAAAAGAAGTCTTTCCTGGATTTTTCCAAGGAATGGCCGGCGGGTGTCATTGCCGCTGCTCCTGGTCAGTGGTAGTAACCGCAGAAAGTATCGACTGCAGGAATTAGGCCCCTATTTGAAGATGTAGGGAGAACTTTTGTCATGGCGTATACACAAGAAAAAAGGTTGATTGCGATTGATACGCCGCTCGGAAAGGACGTCTTGTTCCTCCAGAGTTTCAGAAGTCACGAGGGAATCTCCCAGCTATTTCACTTCTCCCTCGAACTACTTTCTGAGAATCATTCCATAGCATTCAAAGACATTGTCGGAAAGCAGGTCACGATTTCTCTTCATCTCGCCAGCGGCGAGAAACGCTATTGGAACGGTTATGTAAGCCGCTTTGCCTGCGTGGGCCGCGATAATCGCTTCAGCTACTATCGCGCCGAAGTTGTTCCCTGGCTGTGGTTCCTTACCCGCACCGCCGACTGCCGCATTTTCCAGGATATGACCATTCCGGAGATTGTGGAGACTGTTTTCCGCCTTCACGGCTTCCAGGATTTCAAACGCGATTTGCAAGGTTCCTTTCCCCAGCGCGAATACTGCGTACAGTATCGCGAAACCTCTTTCAATTTTGTTTCCCGCCTGATGGAAGAATGCGGAATCTTCTACTTCTTTGAGCACGACAAGAACACCCACAAGCTGATCATGGCCAACTATCAGCAAACCCACAAGAATTGCCCCGTCCAGCACAAAGTGCGCTTCAACTACTCGCCGGGCGCATCGCTCATCAAAGAAAAAGAAGACGTCGTGAGCTCCTGGACGTCGGAACAGGAACTCCGGCCGGGCAAGTACGCTTTGACCGACTATAACTTTCAAACGCCTGGCACCTCCTTGATGGCCAAAGTGGACACCATCGCCGAAATCGGCGGCAACAAGAAATACGAAATTTATGATTATCCCGGCATCCATGCGAAAAAGGCCGAAGGAGACGACGTCGTCAAGGTTCGTATGCAGGAAGAAGAAGCGTTGCATTACTTAATCAGCGGCTCAGGCAACTGCCGAACTTTCGCCTCAGGTTACAAAATTCATCTCGACGAGCACACCCGGAAGGATATGAACGGCGACTATGTCTTGACCGAAGTGACGCACTCCGCGTCGGTGGGCGAAAGTTATTCGAGCTCGGGTGAAGCCGCCAGCGAGACCTACAGCAACAGCTTCGTCTGCATCCCTTTCTCGGTCCTCTACCGCCCCCAGCGGCTTACTCCCAAACCCGTCGTGCAGGGTCCACAAACGGCTGTTGTGAAGGGTAAGAAAGGAGAAGAGATCTGGACCGACAAGTATGGACGGGTAAAAGTCAGGTTCCACTGGGACCGTCTCGAGAAAAAGAGAAAGGGCGACCAGGAAGAGGAAATAAAAGATGAGGAAAGGTCCTGCTGGATCCGCGTCTCCCAACCGTGGGCCGGAAAGAACTGGGGTGCCATCAGTATCCCGCGCATCGGCCAGGAAGTGATTGTCGAATTTCTTGAAGGCGATCCTGATCGCCCCATCATCACCGGCCGCGTCTACAACGACGAGCAAATGCCCCCCTACACGTTGGCGGATAACCAAACGCGCACGACGTTCATGTCCCGGAGCTCCAAAGATGGTGGCTCCAGCAACTACAACGAAATCCGCTTCGAGGACAAAAAGGACAGCGAGCAGATCTTCATCAACGCCGAAAAAGATATGGACCTTCGGGTGGAAAAAGATTCACGTGAGTTCGTGGGAAAAGACCGCAGTCTCATCGTCAAGGGTGACCAAAAAGAAAAAGTGGAAGGTGATCTCCACGCCGAAGCCGGTGGCAACCGCAACGAAAAAGTCGGCCAGAACATGTCTTTGCAGGTCGGCCAGGCGCTCAACGAAAAGACTGGCATGAAATTTGCGCACGAAGCTGGACAGGAGATCCACCTCAAAGCGGGAATGAACGTCGTGATCGAAGCCGGCCTTGAACTAACCATTAAGGCTTCTGGAGGATTCATTAACATAGGTCCGGCGGGAGTCGCAATTTCCGGTACTCTGGTTTTGATCAACAGCGGCGGCGCGGCCGGCGCGGGCAGCGGTTCCAGTCCGCAGGATCCACAAAAGCCGGACGAGGCTGACGACGGGAGCAAGGGTGGAAAGATGTAGTTCCGCCAGGCAAAGGAGAATTCCGTAGTGCCTCCAGCAGCGCGCGCAACGGACATGCACGTATGCCCCCAGGTGACGGTGCTCGTGCCTCACGTCGGCGGTCCCATCCTCCCGCCCTGCTGCCCCACCGTGCTGATCGGCATGCTTCCCGCCGCTCGCGTCACGGACATGCTCACCTGCGTTGGTCCCCCCGACGTCATCATAATGGGCTCGCCGACCGTCCTTATCGGCAATCTGATGGCGGCCCGCATTGGAGACCCTACTGCGCACGGCGGCGTCATCGTTCTCGGCTGCTTCACCGTCATGATCGGCGAAGCCGGCGCGCCAAGCCCTTCTGCGCCCCCCACTCCAAGCGTTCCGTCGCTGGCCGCACCGGCAGCGGGCGCGGCAGTGGCCGCGGCCGGCGTGAGCGAAGCAGACCGCGCCCTGGCGGCGAGCCCCGGAAGCTCTCCCGAACAGAAACTGGCGCGCGAGAAAGTCGTCAACGATTTCTACAAGGACAAGCCAGGTCTTGGCGAAGCGCGCGCTGCGCAAGACCTGAAGGGAATCGATCTCAGCAAGCCCGTCGAGATGGTGGACATTCCTCCACCGCCCACGATGTCGCAGTACGTCCGCAAGACCACCGGCAAGCCCGGCAATTTCTTCGATCCGCTCGGCAATCAAACTGGCGATCAGCTCGGTCTCAATGATGATCCGAACATTCGCGTCGCAAAGACGTTCCAGACTCCGAAGGGCAAAGCGCTCAAATCCACCGCTGCACCCATAACCGACGATTGGACCGATCCCGCGAATGCTGTTAAAACAAAAGGAGGCGGCACGCAAATGGTCGTGGATTCGGCCACGCGCGATAAGTTCAAGCCGCTGTGAACATGAGCGCCATCTCCAGCTTCTCCGAATTTGACGCCCTTCTCGCGGAAGCGCGCGGCCGCATGAATCGGCTCGCCATGGACAATCCCGGCGACGCTTTTCTGAACTCCATCGTGCGGCAACTTGCCTTTGTCTTTGAATGGACGCGAGGCGGCAAGCGTCCCAGCGACGAGCAAATTAAGAAACTTTCGTTCGGCGTGATGGCAAGCCGCGCCGTTGACGAGCTGGATCCTGAATTGGCGAACAAACTGTACCAACTTGCGAATTACCTGGACAATTGGAAATAATTCTCTAATGGGAGTTCTTCTCGAAATCAAGACGGGACCGTTCGCGGGCAAGCAGATCACGCTGGCGACGGGCAAGTCCATTGTCATTGGCCGGGCACCGACGCGCGCGGAGTTTGCCGTGCCGCACGACACGTTCATGTCCGGCGTGCACTTCGTTGTCGAGTGCGGGCTCCAGGGGTGCCGGGTTGTCGACAAGAAGAGCAGCAACGGCACGTTTCTGAATGGCGCGCGCGTGCAGGAAGCTACCGTCGCCAACGGCGACGAAATTCGCAGCGGCCAGACCGTCTTCTCGGTGAAAATGGTCGCCGACGACAAACTTTCTACGGTTGACCGGCCTCCTTCCGCAGTGCAACCTCACGAACGGCCGGGCCCCGCCGCCGCAACTCCGCCGCGGCCTTCGGCGTCAGTTTCCAGCGCACCAGTCGGCGCCCCGGCCACCCCGCCTTCCGTCCGTCCCGCCATGCGCACCGCGGACCAGGGCAGGGAAGCCGGAAGAATCAACGCTGCGGCGGCTCCGGTACCGCCATCGGCGCGACGCGCGCCGGTTCCCGCGAGCGCATCCGCATACGGCACTCCGCTGCAGGCGGGTGCGCCTCCTCAAGCGCCCATGCGAAAGTCGATAGCTCCAGCGGTTCCGGCTGCTGCGGGGAAGCTGCGCGAAGCCGCGCTGAGCGTGATGGGCTGGTCCTTCTTCGCCATTCCGGAGAAATGGGAAGTGCAGGAAGGCTTCGGCATGCAGCAGGCGGTGAAAGACGAGTTCCCCAGCAGCGTGGTCGCCACGCAGGAGTCTCTCGGCGGCGTGAGCTTGCAACAATTTGTCGAAGCCCAAATCAGCATGTTGCGGCAGTACCTGCACGAGCCAAAGATTGAGCCGGCCATGCCGCCGCACGTCGGGGGCGCGGAAGAAAGTGTCGCTGTGGACGTTCGGCACACCACCAAAGACGGCAAGGAAATCGTCTACCGGCGAATCTATGCGCGCAGCGGCCCCTCCGTCGGCGTCCTGACGGTGACCACCCTTGCCGAAAACCTCCCGCAAGTGTTGCAGAGCCTGCAGCCTGTTCTCGACACGGCTGCCTTCCGGTCCACCGCAGGCACGTAATAGTTGACAGTCTGGCCTGACTTCCGATTTCAGCGTTCCAAATTGACAGTAGCTGGAATGTAACCTTGCGGGCCAAAGGTGTCCTCGGCATTCGCGAGTCCGGGCTAACATATTGAAGAGGGAACCTCTTCACAATCGCCTGCCTATTGACCAGACCATGAAACCATATCGAGCTGCAATCTACCCTTTTGTACGCCTGGACTTCGCGAGCACGGAAGCGTGCCGTGCCGCAGGCGGCTGGCTGAGGCAAGCGGCCGCCGCATTGGTGATCTTGATGGCGATGGTTCCGGCATTTGGGCAAGAAACCCGCACAAACAGCGAGGAAGCGCATCCTGGGTCTATCCACGGGACCATCACCACAAAGCAAGACAACGCCCCAGCGGGCCTCTCAGGCGTTACCGTAAGGTTGACGTCTGAACGACGCGATGTTGACCCTCTGACGGTCGACACGGATGACGCGGGACGCTACGAATTTAAGAGCCTCAAGCCCGGGACTTATACGATTTCGATTAGCCAACTGGGATTCAAGTCATGGACGAAGTCGATCTCCGTCAATCCAGGACAAGCGGCCGTCCAAGACGTCAGCTTGGAACTCGAGACGGTCGCGGAGAAGGTCGAGGTTCACGAAGAGAATCAGACCATAGCAACGGAGAGCGTTTCGACGCCGACCGCGACGGTCACGGAACGCGAGATGATTTCTCTCCCGACTCCCCAGCAGAAGATCAGAGAAGTGCTTCCGATTACGCCGGGCGTGGTGCGGACGCTGGATGGAAAACTGAGCTTCAAAGGGGCGGACGAAAATCAGAGCTTGTTGCTGGTGAACTCCGCGCGGACCGGCGATCCGGTGACCGGGAGTTTTTCGATTCCCGTGCCCACGGATGCCGTGCAGTCGTTTGCCGTCTACAAAACGCCCTATAACGCCGGGCTCGGGAGCTTTTCAGGAGGGCTGACGGCGGTTGAAACGAAGCCGCCCGAAGACCAGTGGAACTATAAGTTCAAAAACTTTCTGCCCTCTGTTCTTGGAAAAAACGCGTCGATGATCGGGCTCTCGGAGGCAACTCCCGGAATGGACTTTGGCGGATCGCTTCTCAGCCACAAACTGTTCTTTTCGGAAGTGTTCCAGTACGAGATGAAGAAGCGCACCGTACGCGGCCTGCCCTGGCCGGACGACATCAGCAAGAAACAGGGCTTCAATTCGTTTACTACTCTTGAGGCCATTCTTTCGCCCAAGCAGGTGCTGACGCTCACGGTGAACGTGTTCCCCCTTCGGCAGCAGCACGCCGACATCAATGCTCTAGTTCCGCAGACCGCCTCGAACGACTTGAATCAAAAGGGCGTGGCGGTGGGTCTGGTCGATAAGTACCTGCTGGACTCGGGCGCGATATTCAGCACCGTCGCACAATACACGCGGTTCGACAGCAATGCCCACGGTCAGGGATTTGCGGACATGCTGATTACCCCGGAGGGATGGGGCGGGAACTTCTTCAATCAATGGTCTCGGAGAGGCAAGGAGTTCCAACTCCTGCCCAGTTACCAATTTTCTGAGAAACACTGGCTCGGGCGCCACGAGATCCGCGGCGGTGTCGATCTCAACTATCGTGCCTACTCCGGCACCAGCGCCGCGGATCCCGTGCGGCTGCTTCGCGAGGATGGTTCGCTGGCGCAACGGATTGATTTTCAGGGAATAGGCGTCCAGAACGCTTCGGATACGGCTGTCGCCGAATTCTTTCAGGACCATTGGATCCTTAACTCTCACTGGGCGCTCGATTTGGGGGTGCGGTTGTCGAGCGAAACGTCTGGCTGGTCCGTTGCGTTTGCTCCACGCGTTGGCGTCACTTATGCCCCTGGCAAGGACGGCAAGACCGTCATTCGAGGGGGAGCAGGCTTGTTCTACAGCGTGCTGCCTCTCCTGGCAGCCGACTTTGCAGCCAACCCCACTCGCGTTGTCAGCCAGTTTGATCCGGCAGGTCAGATCACCGGGGTTCCCGTTACCTACACCAACGCCTACGTGGGCGACGTGAATCCGTTGTCGGCAAGCAGCTTGCCGAGCCAACCGGGGACGACCCCGCGCAATTTCACTTGGAACGTGGGAGGCGATCGCGAGCTGCGGAAAAACGTTCTGTTGCGCCTCGGGTACATCGACAGTCACACGACTTACCTATTTGTCGTCAACCCATTTCAGGCGGCGCCGGGCAAGGGTTCCTTCCTGGGTCTCACGAACACGGGCTCGTCGCACTATCGCGAGCTGGAAAGCACCGTGCGATTCACGATTCGCGAAAACAACGAGGTGAACGGGTCCTACATCTGGAGCCGCACGCGCGGAGATTTAAACAACCTTTCCAGCGTGCTCATTCCTTTCGCGCAGCCCGTCATCCGGCCGAACGTCTACGGCATTCTGCCGTATGATGTTCCCAACCGCATCGTGACCTGGGGAATTTTTTCTTTGCCGAGGAGCTTCAAGTTCAGCCCCCTCGCGGACGTGCACACGGGCTACCCCTACTCCAACACCGACGTCCTGCAGAACTATGTGGGCAGTCCCAATGGGCAGCGCTTCGCGACATTTTTCTCGTTGGATGTGAGGCTCTATCGTGAATTCCGGATTCCTTTTCTTGGTTCTGAACACGGCAAGATTCATCACATTCGCCTGGGTGTCTACTCGCTGAACGTGACCAATCACGGGAATTTTCATGACGTATACAGCAACGTGACGGCTCCGAACTTCGGACGGTTCGCCGGATTTTTGGATCGGAGAGATGGAGCCATCATCGATTTTGTGGACTGAACCGCTAAAGGACCGGCGAACTATACGCGTTCAAGAATGACGGCGATGCCCTGGCCGACGCCGATGCACATGGTGCAGAGTGCAAACCGCCCCCCGGTGCGACGCAGATGGTACATCGCGGTGGTAACGAGCCGCGCACCGCTGGCGCCGAGCGGATGACCGAGAGCGATGGCGCCGCCGTTAGGGTTGACTTGCGGGGCGTCGTCGGGAATTCCGAGGTCGCGCAGGACAGCCAGAGCCTGCGAGGCGAAAGCCTCATTTAACTCGATGACATTCATCTGGGCGAGCGTCAGATTGGCTCTGGCGAGAACCTTGCGCGTGGCCGGAGCCGGGCCCATGCCCATGACGCGGGGCGCGACGCCTGCCGCGGCGGCGGCGACGACGCGCGCCTTCGGCGTCAAGCCATGGCGCTTTAGCGCGGCTTCAGAAGCCAGCAGCATCGCGCACGAGCCATCGTTCACGCCGGAGGCATTGCCAGCGGTCACTGTGCCGCCGGGCCTGACGATAGGGTTCAACTTGGAAAGGGCCTCAAGCGTTGTGTCTTCGCGCGGGTGTTCGTCTTTGGCAAACGACGCGGCGTCGCCCTTTTTTTGCGGGATCGCTACCGGGACGATTTCTTCAGCGAGGTGGCAGTTGCGCATTGCCGCTGCCGTTCGTTGCTGGCTGCGGAAGGCAAAGGCGTCCTGATCTCCGCGCGAGATGTGATATTCCTCCGCCACGATCTCGGCGGTCTCGGGCATCGTGTCTACGCCATACTTCGCTTTCATGAGCGGGTTTACAAAACGCCAGCCAATCGTCGTGTCTTCGAATTTCAAGGCGCGGGAGAATGCGGCATCGGCTTTGCCCATCACGAAGGGCGCACGGGACATACTCTCCACGCCACCGGCAATCACGAGGTCGGCTTCGCCGCTTTTGATGGCGCGGGCAGCCGTTGCCACCGCATCCATGCTCGAACCACAAAGGCGGTTGACGGTCGCCCCCGGAACCTCTTTGGGCAGTCCAGCCAGGAGCAGCGTCATGCGGCCGACATTGCGGTTGTCTTCGCCCGCCTGGTTCGCGCAGCCGTAGACTACGTCGTCGAGAGCGTTCCAATCCATCTTCGGATTGCGCTGAATGAGCGCGGCAATGGGGATCGCGGCCAGGTCATCCGTGCGAATCGAAGAGAGTGTCCCACCGTAGCGGCCAATCGGCGTTCGAATCGCATCGCAGATGAAGGCATCTTCCATTTCTGTTCTTGAGCGCTCTCCGATTCGTCGGGGTCAGCGCACATCTCAGTCTAGCATGTACGGTGAGAGAGCGAGTTGAGGGATGCTCCTGTGGAGTACATGAAAGGCCTTAATTTGGGTGAGAGATTTTCCTAGCAGGGAGATTTCATGCGGGCTCACGGGAAGAGATGCACAGAAAAAGACGCCCTGCGGGAGCCAAGAAGATCCCGCAGGGCACGCAAAGATAGCGCTACTTCTTTCTGACTTCGAGCGGCTCAGTCAGTTTGAAAGTGAGAGCAGTTTCCGCCGGGAGCGTGATGTCGCGGTTCCCGGTAAATGCGGCGCCGCCTGTTCCTGCGGCTGCCCCGACCAACGCACCAATGGCTGCGCCTTTGCCGCCGCCAGCGATAGCGCCAATCCCTGCTCCGCCAGCGGCACCACCGCCGACCATCACGGCAGTTCTCTTGCCCTTGCCTTTGCTGGACATTGTGGGAGAAGAGGTGCGAACCTCATGTTCCTTGCCGCCGATGGTGACGCTCGTCAGCGTGAGTGAAAGCACGGCGCCACCCTTGAACCGCCCGGCGGCTTTAGCCTCCTTGACAATTCCGGAAGCACGCGCGCCTTTGGGGATCACAACCTTGCCTTCAACTTCGACCGGATCCTGGACGGTCGCAGAGAAGGTCTGGCCAGAGGAACTGGTTTTTGAGCCCAGTGTTTGGTCCAAAACGACTTCGATAGGAGTCCCAGCCGGAACCACGAGTGGTTTCGATTCAAAGAGCCCAGGAGATTCTTTCTTCGCGGACTTCGAAGCATCAGGCGAGGACGAAGTGGCATCCGAAGCGGATTGCTGGTCGGCCGATTTCTGGCAGCCGGCCAGGGTAAGGAAAACAGAAAGGGCCGTGAGAGATGCACTGATTATCCGTCGATTCATCGAACTCCTCCAGTTTGGGGGTGGTCATTTAACGATACTATCATCCCATTCTAAGTCAAAGTGTTCGCTGCAAAATCTACAAAGGCGGGCAAGCTGACCCTTTCGACGGAGCTCGCCATCCGGAAACTTGGAGTCCTGGCGGCCTGCGGTACGAAACGGTGAGGCCCGAGCGAAATTTCCACAGCATTCAAGCGCCTGTGCCGGGCTTGCTGCTTGCGCAAATACGCCCTCATGCCTGCTTGACAGACCGGCATATCATCGCCAAACTCTTTTTACCCCTTCCAAAATCTCAGTCTTGTGTGTGCCGATGCGAATTCTTGTCGCCGAGGATGACGCAGCGCTCGCGGAGGTCCTCCATCAGCGGCGGCTGCAAGAACGGTTTGCAGTACAAATCGTGAGGAGTGGAACGGAGGCCCAACATCTGGCTTCAAACCACTCGTATGACCTCGTGCCACTGGATCTCGACTCGCCGGGGAGCGACGGCCTGGATTTAGTCCGGAGTATTCGCGGGCAAAAACCGGATCTGCCCATCGTGATTATCACGGGAGTCAGCCCGGTTGAGGATCGTGTGCGCGGTCTCGACGCCGGGGCGGACGACTATCTCGCAAAGCCCTTCGATTTCGCGGAACTCGCCGCGCGCATTCGCGCGGTCCTGCGCCGGGGCAGCCGCCCGGCATGCGCCGTTCTCAAAGTTGACGACTTGGAAGTCGACAGAATGACCCATGCGGTTCGTCGCCGCGGCCAGACCATCGAACTCAGTCCCAAAGAATTCAGCCTCCTCGAATTATTAATGCGCCGCTCCGGACAACCGGTTCCCCGCTCACTGATTATAGAACAAGTCTGGAATCCCAATCTGAGCACCATGACCAATGTCGTGGACGTTTATATCAACTATTTGCGCCGCAAGGTCGATTCAGGACACGGCCGCCGGCTCATTCGAACGATTCGCGGCGTCGGATACCAGATTGGCGACAGCAATGGCGCGTCCGGCTAGGTCGCTGCTGCCGCCTGCGCGAGCGCGCGAATACCCGCAATGTTCTTCACCAACTCGGGGGGAAGGCCGTGCCGCTCCGCCAAATACTCCGGCGTGTTGTAGCTCAGCCAGACTCTTCCCGCTGCATCCTGGGAAATCAGAATCTTGAGCGGCAGATCGAGGGCCGAGCCCGGCACCGCCACCATAAGTGGCGTCCCCGCCTTGGGATGGCCGAAGATCAGCATCTGTGTAGGCGGCATCTGCAGCCCGGCGCGCTGCGCGTCTCCGCTGAAGTCAATTTTGGCGAAGATGATCAGCCCCTTCGATTTCAAAATACTTTCCAGTTTCTCGACGGCTGCGGCGAATTGGTGCGCACTGGCAACTCGCTCGATGCCATGCCCGATTTCGAAACCCATGGCTTACCTCTCCCGCGGCTCCCCGACTTCTTACCTCGCCAGCGCCTTATCCAAGGACAAGGCTCCTCCTCCTCGTACGAGAAGAGCGAGAGCGATGGCAATCGCCAGCAAGTGGTATTCGATGCCCTCGCCTTTCTGCGCACCTGTCCAGTTCGCGAAAAACCCAAACTGTTTGTGGACCATCATCACGGCTACGAGCATCTCGAAGCCAATCCCGAAGGCGGCGATGCGTGTGAGCAATCCGAGAATCAGACCGATCCCCCCGAAGAACTCCGCTGAAATCGCGAGAAATGCAAACACCGCAGGAATATGCATCTGGTGGGTGAAGAAGCCCATCGTGCCCGAGAAGCCGTAACCCCCAAACCATCCGAGCATCTTCTGTGCTCCGTGCGCGAAAAACACGACTCCCAGGATCAAGCGCATGATCGTCAACGTGTAGTCGTTCGTGGTTGCAAGCAATCTCTTGAACATGACCGTCTCCTCTGAGTCTCGAACAACCCCACTGCTGGCGCGAGACTGTGAGCTTTATACACCTTCTTCCGACGGGGACAAAACGGAACAATTGACCGTTCACAGACGGTGCGCCGACCATTCCCCTTGAGCAGCAATACCTATCCTAAAGAACAGATTCCAAATGACTTACGGCGGGTTCTATGTACTATGAACTCTCAGTGCTCCCCGCCCAACTCAGCCGCCTGCTTCCGGGGGGCAACTTCTTCTCTGCTTCGGGGTTCTACCTATAGGGAGCCAGCTAGAGGTACACTCCCATCGGCCAGAACCCTCCGGTCCGGACCGAAGACAGGGGTTTAACTATGATGAAGAACATGACTTCCGTTGGCCGCAGGCTCAGCCTGTTTCTGATTCTCACCGGTCTCCTGTGCTTCACCGCGCCGATGGCGCGGGCAGATGAAGGCGATCCGCCGACGCGCGCCGCGCGCATCAGCTATGTGGATGGTTCTGTTTCGCTTCAGCCCGGAGGCTCGGGCGATTGGGGCAGCGCGGCCAAGAACCGACCCGTGACCATCGGCGACAAGATCTGGACCGACAAAGATTCCCGCGCCGAATTGCAGGCCGGCCAAGCTGGCATTCATCTGGGCAGCATGACAGCGCTCTCTTTTTTGAATCTCGATGAAAACATCACCCAGATGCGCCTGGCTGAAGGCTCCATCAACTTCCGCGTGCGTGAGCTACGCGAAGGGGAGCTCTACGAAGTCGACACGCCGAACTTGGCTTTTACGGTGAGACAGGCCGGAGCCTTCCGCATCGACGTTGATGAGAACGGCGATGGCACGCGCATCACGGTGATCCGCGGCGACGGCCAAGTCACCGCCGGCGGAAAGACTTACGACATTCATAGCGGTGAACGCGGTGAGTTCACCGGCATCGATAACGTCGAGTACAACGTTTCGTCGGCGCCCGCTCCTGACGGATTGGATCGCTGGGCCAACGAACGCGATTTGAAGGAAGACGACTCCACTTCCGCCCGTTACGTTTCGCGAGACACCGTAGGATACTCCGACCTCGATGACAATGGCTATTGGCGCGACGAACCCGATTACGGCCATGTTTGGTATCCCTCTGCCGTCCCGGTCGGTTGGGCTCCGTACAGCTACGGCTACTGGAGTTGGGTCGGTCCATGGGGTTGGACCTGGGTAGACTACGATCCCTGGGGATTTGCCCCCTTCCACTATGGCCGCTGGGCATTCATTGGCAGCAGCTGGGGCTGGTGCCCGGGCCCGATTTTCGCGCGACCTGTATTTGGGCCGGCGTTCGTCGGCTTCTTTGGTGGCGGCGGCTTTGGTTTCTCTGCGGGTTTCGGCGGTGGAATTGGCTGGTTCCCGCTCGGTTTCGGCGAACCGTTCTTTCCCGGGTTCCGTTGCAGCCGTGGTTTTGTCGAACGGATCAACGTTCGCAACACTTTCATCCGCGACAGGGGGATCTTCAACAACACCAACATCCGCAATTTCAATTTTGTGAACGCGCGTAACGTGAATGCCGTGACCGTGGCTTCGCGCAGCGCGTTCGTCAATGGCCAAGCCATTAACCGCGGTTCCGCGCGCATCACTGCGGCCTCACTGCGAGGGGCGGAAGTGACCCGAGGCGCGGGTTTCAGTCCGACCCGGCAGAGCTCTATCGGCGCCGTAAACGCCAGGGGCAACATCGCGCGGCCGTCCGCGTCGATCCAAAACCGCTCGGTGATGGCACGCACGGCGCCAGCAGGTGCAGCCTCGCAAATGCGCGTTCGCACCATGAATACCACCGGCCTGACGGCAGGCCGCGCGGGCAACTCGTTGGGAAGCTCGGCGATCAACCGCCCGTCGAGCGGCGCGACGCAGCGCCCATCGAACAATGGCTTCAACGGCCGCGGCGCGATGCAGAACGGTCCTGCAATGTCTGCGCGCGAGCAGGCACTCTCGCAAAATCGGCCGCCTTCCGCGATTCACAACAACATGCGCATCGCGAACGGTAATGGCGGCTCTTTGCCCAACCAGCGTTCAACCACCGGGACTCGTTCCTTGCAAACGCAGGGTAATGCAACTGACCGGGGCCAGGCGCCCCGCGGCATCGACCGTCCAAGCGGCACAGGCGCGGTCAATGGGTCCGCTCAGCCCGCGCGCATGAATCGCTCCGACCGTCCGGCGTGGGCCGGCACCAGTCGCTCGATGGGTGGCAGCGAAGGTTCGCGTTCCAGCGCGCCTTCGTTCAACAGCAACCGTGCGCCGGCCTCGAGCGAGATGCGCTCCAATGGGCGCTCGTATGAACCACCGCAAGGTTCGCGTTCCAGCGCGCCATCGTTCAACGGCAACCGTCCGTCAGCCTCGAGCGAGATGCGTTCCAACGGGCGCTCGTACGAACCACCTCAACGTAGCGCGCCTCCATACAACGGCAATCGCGGCAGCTCTGAGCCGCGCAGCTACAATGCGCCGTCGCGGACGTACTCACCGCCGAGCCGGAGTTACTCGGCGCCGCGTAGCAACTCCACGCCCAGCTACTCCTCGCCCCGCAGCTACTCTGCTCCGAGCCGGAGCAACGGTGGAGGCGGTGGATACAGCGGCGGTGGCAGTTACCGCGGTGGAGGCGGCGGATCCAGCGGCGGAGGCTCGCGCGGCAGCAGCGGCGGTGGCGGGAGCGGGGGCTCACGTGGAAGCGGGGGAAGTTCCGTTTCTCACGGTCGCCACTAAGACCTTCAATTGACGCAGAGGCCCGCCCGGTTCCGTCACGCGCGGGCCTTTTGCTTTTCAAACAGCCATGTTCATGTGCCGCAGCGACCCACACAACTCTGCCTGCCCCGGCGTGTTATATGTAGTGAGCTGCTTTCTCTCTGACATTTGCTGTTTCGACATGGGGAACGGGCCTGAAGGCAGCAACGACCCGGCGCGGAGTTACTCTTTGGACCGCACTCAGTAAGTAAGGCCAGGGAAGAGAAGAAACGCGGCAAACTTTGAACATGCCGCGTGAGTTTCAGGAGAGAGGAATTCGTATATGAAAACGCAAGCGCTTAAGCTAGTGGGCCTGCTCAGCATCGCGCTAACCGCGGTTCTCTGTGCGCCCCAGCGCGCGGCCGCGGATAACGACGACCCGTCGGGCCGCGTCGCGCGCCTTAGTTACACTCACGGAGGGGTGTCATTCGAGCCCGCCGGAGCCGACGACTGGGTTACTGCCGTGGTCAACCGCCCCATGACCACTGGGGACAAACTCTGGAGCGACAATGATGCTCGAGCCGAACTGCAAATCGGTTCCGCTGCAATCCGCCTGGGCAGCAATACCGGTTTTTCGTTTTTGAACCTCACCGACAACGTCACGCAGTTGCGTCTCACCGAAGGCACCCTGAACATCCGCGTCCTTCGTCTCGCCGGTGACGAGACCTTTGAAGTCGACACCCCGAATCTTGCTTTCACCGTTTTGCGCCCCGGCAGATACCGAATCAACGTCAACGAATCGGGCGACGCCACCATTATATCCGTTCGCGACGGCCAGGGCGAAGTCACCGGCGGTGGCTCCGCCTATACTATTCATCCGAACGAGGCCGGCACTTTCAGTGGAATCGATCAGATCAGCGCCGATGTCGGCGGCTACGGCAATGATGATGACGATTTCGATCGTTGGTGCAATGACCGCGATCGCCGCATAGACCATTCGACTTCCGCGCGGTATGTTTCCAGCGACGTGGTCGGTTATGAAGACCTTGACGAATACGGCGGCTGGCGTTCCGTTCCGGAATACGGCACCGTATGGTTCCCGCATGTCACCGTCGTGGATTGGGCGCCTTATCGTTACGGCCATTGGGTTTGGATTTCGCCGTGGGGCTGGACTTGGGTTGAGGATGAACCTTGGGGTTTTGCTCCCTTCCACTACGGCCGCTGGGTTCAGGTCAGCGGTTATTGGGGCTGGGTACCGTGCCCGCCACGGCCCGTGGTCGTGGGCGTCGCCTATATACGTCCCGTTTACGCGCCCGCCCTCGTCGCTTGGGTCGGCGGCCCGCATTTCAGCGTGGGAATTGGCGTTGGCGGCGGCGTTGGCGCCGGAGTTGCCTGGTTCCCGCTCGGGCCTCGCGAAGTTTTCGTTCCTTCCTACCGGGTGAGCCGGACTTACGTCACCAACGTGAATGTCACCAACACCATGGTGAACAACACCTACATGACCAACGTTTACAACACCACCGTCGTAAACAACAGGAATGTCAACGTCACCAACACTCGCTACGTCAATCAGCGCGTCCCTGGAGCGGTGACCGCCACTTCGCATGAGACCTTTACCTCCGCGCAGCCCGTCGCACGGAATATGGTCAGGGTCGACCAGCGGGAGATCGCTTCCGCTCAGGTCAGCACCACTGCGACTCCTGCGGTTGCTCCCCAGCGCCAGGCAGTCCTGGGCACAGGAGCCCGCGCTACTACCAGACCGCCAGCAGCATTCGAAAATCGCGCGGTGGTCGCCCGGACCGCACCGCCTCCGCCGCCCGCTTCCTTTGACAAGCAGGAAGGTGCCATCAGAGCCAACGGAGGCAGACCCATTTCCAACTCCGAGGCGCGCCAACTCCAGCCCGATAATTCGCGAGCGGCAGACAACGTCAGAGTTGTTGCTCGGGGCAGAGACCGAGCGCCAGAGAACAATCCCGGCAACAACAGGCCCGGCAATCAGCAGTCCAACCCAGGCAACCAGCCTGGACAGCCGCAATACAGCGGTCGCCCCGGAGCGCCGAACAATCCCGGACAGCGAGGAACCGAACAGCCGGGTCAGGGCAACAAACCCAGCCAGGCAGTCCAGCCGGTGGCGGGCCAGCCTGGGCCAGGGAACAAACCCACGTCAGAAATGACCAATCCGCGTGTCTACAGCGATCGCCCCGGAGCGCCGAACAATCCAGGCCAACCCGGAAATGCGCAGCCGCAGCCGGGTCAGGGCAACAAACCCAGCCAGGCAGTCCAGCCGGTGGCGGGCCAACCTGGGCCAGGGAACAAACCCGCGTCCGAAATGACCAATCCGCGCGTTTACACTGATCGGCCATCTTCTTCCCGGCCGTCGAATTCGAATGCGAACCCCAACCCGAACGCCGGGGCGGGCAACGTCAATCCGCGGCTCGAGCAGCAACATCAGCAGGAGCTGCAAAACCTCCGCAAACAACAAGACGTCGAGCGCCAGAAAGTCGAACAACAGCAGTATCAGGAGCAAAGAAGACTCCAGCAGAATAAGGCGGACCAAACGAGGCAGGACGAGACCCGCCAGAAACAGCAACAACAGCTTCAGCAACTGGAGCAGAAGCACGGTCAGGAACAGCAAGCAGTTCAGCAGAGACAGCAGCAGGAGCACCAGCAGGCGCGTCCGCAAGAGCGCCCGAAAGAGCCTCAAAAACAGCAGAAAGACTCCAAGCCGCCAAAGGACGACAAAGAAAAGCCTCCCCACGGGAATTCCTAGACGGTTCGTACAGACTTCGAGCGAGCGGGGCGTTTGCCAAAGAGCAAGCGCCCCGTTTTTTTGATGGCACTGCCTCCCTCCGTGAAATGGCGCGGCGATATCGCGTAAGATGCTTTCTTCGCCATGCCGAAGCGAGCACTACGTCCGTTACAGCGGAAGCAAACCCTGGCAAAGTCTTCCACGCTTGGGCTTTTTGTGATTCCAGGACTTCCGGAAATCCGGAAAGGGCACGACCTGGCAAGACTGATTGCTAACGCGGCACGCCGGGCTGGAACTTCATTCGAAAGCGGCGATGTCGTCGTCATTGCGCAGAAAATCGTTTCGAAATCAGAAGGCCGCTTCGCCCGGCTTTCGAAAACAAGGCCTTCGCCGCAAGCTGTGGAACTTGCAGCGAAGCTCGCCAACGACGCGCGGTTTATCGAAGTCGTCGTGCGCGAATCGCGCCGGATTCTCCGCAGCGAACGCGTCCTGATCGCCGAGACGCATCATGGCTTCATCTGCGCCAACGCCGGCGTGGACCGCTCCAACGTTCCCGGACGCGATGTGGTTACCCTCCTTCCGAAGAGTCCCGACCGTTCCGCCCGCCGGATCGCCGCGGCTATGCGAAAGCGCACGGGCAAGCGCGTCGCCATAATCATCAGCGACACGTTTGGCCGCCCCTGGCGCCTTGGCCTCACAAACGTCGCCATCGGTGCCGCCGGTATTCCCGTGCTTCTCGATCTGCGCGGCACGCGCGACCGCAATCGCAAGCCTCTACGCGCAACTATCCTCGCCGTGGCCGATGAACTCGCCTCGGCCGCAGGCCTCCTTATGGGTAAAGCTAACGGCACGCCCGTCGTCGTCATACGCGGCTACCGCCACAAGCCGGTCCTGGACCCCGCCGCGCGGATCATCCGCCCGGCCCACGAAGACCTCTTCCGCTAACGGTCGGGGAATTCCTGGTTTCAACTTGGGGCCAACGCAGCCGTTTTCTTCTTGCGAGAGCAACCCGCAGCCGGGCATCCTAGTGCCGTTCCAACTATTTGGGCCGAACGGAGGATCGAGGCCTCCCTTGAAAGCGTGGAGGCGGTCGTTCCAAGAGGATTCGCTCCAATAAGTTGGAACGGCACTAGCTCTTCTATGAAAAAACACAAACGCATCAGGATCACTGCTCTTGCCGGCGGGGTCGGCGCTTCGAAACTTCTCCTCGGCCTCTACGAGGTGATGAACCCGCACGCATTGACCGTCGTGGTCAACACCGGCGACGACATCGTCCTCCATGGCCTGAAGATTTCGCCGGACCTTGACATCGTTACCTACACCCTCGCGGGAATCGTCAACCCCTCAAAGGGCTGGGGCGTGCGCGGCGAAACTTTCCACGCCCTGAAATACCTTGGCATCTACCACCGCCCCACCTGGTTCAATCTTGGCGATCGTGACCTGGCAACGCACATCCATCGCACTGCTTCGCTGGCGGAAGGAAAATCGTTGAGCCAGGTCGCGGATTCCATTCGCAACGCGCTCGGCGTGAAATCCCGCATCCTCCCGATGTCCGACCAGCCAGTGCCGACCGTCATCGAGACCCGCGAGGGTGACCTGCATTTCCAGGAATACCTGATCAAGCGCCGCACCGAACCTGGCGTTCGCGGCATTCGCTTCCACGGCGTGCAATCCGCGCATCCCGCCCCCGGAGTGCTGGAGGCGATTTGCGACGCGGATCGCGTGGTCATCTGCCCAAGCAATCCGCTGATCAGCATTGGTCCTATTCTCGCGCTGCCGCGTGTCCGCGAGCAGTTGTGCGCGCGCAAGGAAAGCGTTTTCGCCGTGTGCCCCATCGTGGGCGGCAAATCGCTCAAGGGCCCTTCGGACAAGATGCTCACGCAGCTCCTGCACGGCTCGTCGGCAACCGCGGTGGCCAGGCTTTACGCCGATTTCACCGGCACTTTCGTGATCGATCCCCGGGACAAATCGCAGGAGCCTGCCATTCGAGCCCTGGGGATGAGAGTTGCCATCCTGCCCACCGTGATGCGGACCCGCGCCGATAAGCGTAAGCTGGCGCGCGCGCTGCTGGCCCTATAGCGAATTGTTTCCCGTTGATTTGCGGCGCTTGTGCTCCAACTATTCCTCCGGGTGGCGTGCAATATGCTATCTTCAGAAACTTCGCGCATGAAAAACGCTTCACTCACCGCAGCAGACTTTCGTCAAGCGCTCGCACAGTTTGCGACGGGCGTAGCGGTGGTCACCGCCGAGCGCGGGCCTGGCCAGGTCTACGGCATGACGGCAAACTCGTTTACGTCGGTCTCGCTTGAGCCGCTCCTCATTCTGGTGTGCGTGGACCAGCAATCCGGCGTTCTGCCTCTCATCCAGCAAAGGCGCCGCTTCGGTGTGAGTGTGCTCAAGGAAGACCAGCAGGAGGTTTCAGAATATTTCGCGCAGTGCGAGCAAAGCGCTGAGGCGGAGAAGCGGCTCGGCATCCGGTATCACTGGACGGACAACGGCGTCCCGCTTCTCGAGGACACTCTCGCCCAACTCGTTTGCACCGTCGCCGCCTCTTATATCGCGGGCGACCACACCATTTTTCTCGGCGAAGTTGAAAATGCGCAGATTTTCGAAGGAGAGCCGCTTCTCTACTTCCGCAGCGATTACCGGCGAATTGCCCCTTGAATTTTACTGAAAACTGAAAAACTCTTCTCCCTCAATCGTGCCCGCCGAGCGAATCCCTTTTCACACCATAGACCACGCCCCAGCGGTCTGTCATCTGGCCGCGAATATCCCAAAGCTCCGGGAAAAACTTGTGCCGCATGCCCTCTTCAAGGATCTCCACCGGCCGGCCCTTCAGCGACTTGGAGCCGAATCCGATCGTCCGGTAAATAAGCTGCATGTGCTCGTACCGGAATTTCTGGAAAAGTTCATCGAATTCAGCAAGCGCCTCCGCAACAACATACGCGTCCCCGTGCGTATATTCCGAGTCATAAATCTTCTCGAGTGTCAGACCATGCTTGTCAAGGTAATTTGCCTTGAATGAATTCCACACCGGCTGGTACATCTTCAACAGCACGCGAAACCCGGGCGACTCCTGCCCGCTGCCGTTCCCGAGCTTCTTGCGAATCTCCTGGTACTCCTTGGGCGACATGGTTTCAAGCAACGCGAGCTGTTGAATCATTAGTTTCTGCGCCGTGTGCACGCGGCGGAAAAGCGTCAACACCCGGTTCGTGTTTTCCTGTTGCAGATATTCGTCGATGTCCAGCAGCGTGTACGCAATCAGTTTCATCCACAGCTCTTCGATCTGGTGGACGATTTGGAATTGCAATTCGTCGGCGTTGCACAGTTCGCTGAATTTCAACTGGCAGGAGAGCAGCGTCTTGGTATTCAGGTACAGCTCGTAGTCGAGCGTGCCTTCACCGCCCATGATGGCGTAAAACTGTTCTCGATTCATTGCGCCTCCCTGACGCGGCGGGCTGTGCGGGTCGCAACGATCTGCCGTCCGTCAGCCGGGAATACGCCCCTCGCTACATACTCATTGGAAATAACCACAGAAGGAATGCCGTTCCTTGCGAAGAACCCTTTACCTCTCGTTGCCGCCCGAGGGATGCGCCTGTTCCGCGGAATCGCCCATCTCCTTGCGATGGCTCTTCACTTCGCGCAGCGCGTAGATGGGCTTGTTCTGCGATTCGTAATACGTCCGCGCAATAATCTCGCCCAGCAGGCCCATCGAGATGAACTGGATGCCGCTCACGAAAAGCGTCACCGCCAATAACATCAGCGGCCCGTGCTCCGTCATCACCGCTGTATGGTAGTAAAGCTTCTTGAAAACCAGAAACAAGCCAAGCAGAGTCCCCAGCCCCGCTCCGCCCATGCCCAACAATCCAAAAAACTGCAGCGGCCGTGTGGAATAGTCGAGGAGGAACTTTACGATCACCAAGTCGAGGAATACGCGAATCGTCCGGCCGATTCCATAATTGCTCTTCCCGTTCTTTCGCTGGAGATTTTCGATGGGCACTTCTGCGATCTTCGCGCCCGCTGAGCTCGCCAGCGCCGGAATAAACCGGTGCAGCTCGCCGTACAGCGGGATCTCCTGAATAATTTCCCGGCGATAGGCTTTGAATGTGGTTCCGAAATCGTGCAGGTCGATTCCCGACAGTTTCGCCATCATCCAGTTGGCCGCGCGGCTCGGAACCTGCCGGAACAGCCAGTGGTCCTTCCGCTGGTACCGCCAGCCGCTCACCAAATCGTAACCCTCTGCGATTTTCTCCAGGAACCTCGGAATCTCTTCCGGATCGTGCTGCAGGTCGCCGTCCATGGAAATCACGACCTCGCCGCGTGCAAAATCGAAGCCTGCCTTTAGCGCCGGCGTCTGCCCGAAATTCCTCCGCAGCCGCACCAAATTCACGCGGCGGTCGTGTTCGTATATCTCTGATAGCACTTTGAAAGTGTTGTCCCGGCTCCCGTCATCTACAAACACCAGCTCGTACGGTTCGCCGATCCCGTCCATCACCTCCGTCAATTTCATGTAAAGAGGCGGAACGTTTTCTTGTTCATTGAAGAACGGAACGACAATCGAATATTGGACGGACGATTCGCTTCTCATGCTACGCGCGCAGCAATCCCTTTCCTATGCTTCCTGGGCCGCGAAACCATAGTCTATCAGCCGTATCCCCCGCGACGCGACAATATTTCGTATCCCGGCATCTGTCAGAATCCGCAGTTCCGTTTCCCGCGAGGCCTGCAGCCGCGTCGCAGATTGTTGCAGCTCTGCATCTGCGTAACCGGGGTGGCACATCAACTCCGTTGTCCCCTCCGGAAGGATTTCCAGCAGCCTTGCTACACCCTCGAGCGTTAGCGCCCCCGTATGCGCGATCCCGCAGAAATAATCCGCCGTGGAAATCCCCGCGCGTTCCGCCTGCTCCTTCGCATCCCGCGCCAGCAGCTTCAATCCGCGCGCCTGCATTCCTTGTTTCATCACCAGCGCCACTTTCTGGTTGTCCCTTGCGGACAGTGCCACGCGCAAACCCGACTCCTCGTGCGAGATCCGCACCGCGTCGATGCAGTGTCGCCGCGCCAGCCGCAGCGCCATTTCGAACAGTCCCGGCAGCATCTGCACATGCTTGTGCCCGTCCAGGTGTGTCGGTCGCAGTCCCGTGTCTCTCACCTTCTGGATCTGCGCGTCCCACTCGCGTTCCACTTCCTCCAGCAGCACGCTTCGCCGCGCCAGCCGCAGCAACAATATCTCCGGCCCGCAGTCCAGCACCCCATCATCGTTCAGCAGGCTGGTCACCAACTCCCGCGGCGCCACGGGCTCGCCATCGCTCAGGTTCAGGTGCACTCCCACGCCCAGCCCCGGCGTACTCCGCGCCAGTTCCACCGCCGATTCGAACGCCGCGCCGTTCGCCAGCAGCGACGCGCTCGTCACGATCCCCTTGTGGTGCGCCTCGGCGATTCCCCGGCTGACGCCCTCCGTCCAACCCAGGTCATCCGCATTGACGATCAGGTTTTTCACACCCTGTACTTTTCCCGCGCGCAGGCCTGTCCTTTCGTACAGCTACTCATTGGCGCGTTCGCTCTTCGCGTACCATTGACCCTTTCTCCCACCAACTCTAGCATGGCTTCTAGAGGCAGAAATGTCAGTCAAATTGCGTGATTCCAAGCAGGTCGTGGCTCGCTACCGCGAAAAGCGCCGCGGCCGCCGCATGAACTCCCGCGTTCCAGTGCGCCTGGAGTGGGAAAACGGTGGCGGCAAGCGCATCAGCGTCGAAGCGCACACCCGCATCGTCAATCCTTATGGCTGCATGGTCGTCCTGCAGCAGGAACTCGCGCTAGAGCACCGCCTGGCCCTCACCAATCTCGCCACCAGCACCAGCAACGCCGCGGTTATCGTTTGGAAGGGCGCTCCCCGCCCCGACGGCTGGGAATACGGCGTCGAACTCGTCGCGCCCGAAATGGATTTCTGGGGGATTGAGCTTTGAAACCTCTAACCACTCATAGGCCCTTGACCGGCGCCAGGCCTGCGGCCGCGGCCAAAGTCGTTTCTTCGCGCCCGCCGACCACCGAAGAGCGGCGCCGCGCTCAGCGTGCCTTGCTCAGGATTCGTGTCCTCGTGCACGTCGTCGGGAAGCCGGCCCCCCTCGATGGCGTTACTCACACGGTCAGCGCCGCCGGCGCCATGCTGATCCTTCCCGATCCTGTTCCTGATGGAACCAAGGTCGTCCTCGAGAACCCCAAGGTCGGGATCAAGGTCGAAGCCAAAGTTCTTCGTCCTCCTCAGGTCACTCACGAAGGTGCCCTCGTCGTCGTCGAATTCCTTTCTCCTTCGCCCAACTTCTGGGGCGTCTTCTTCCCCCCCGCGCTTAACTAGCCCCGCTCCGCTCCGCCGCTCTGAATCTGGCCGCGGCTTTTCCATTGCCTCTCAACTCGCAAGCTCTTCCTGTCCAATACGCCGGCCCCAAAAAAAGGGCGGCCCCGTTTCGCCCAGCGCCGCCCTGCAATTGTCCTGACTGATTTTATTATTGTACGGTGACCGTCGTTGTGCCTGAAGAGGTCGCGTAATTGCCGTCACCGCCATAACTCGCGGAGATGGTCAGGGTCTTTACTTGCGGAGTATTGCTCCCGCCCCCGCATCCGGTAATCCCAGCGGCGAGCAAGCCAAGCGTAACCACCGCTGCATACGCGTACGCATACCCTCGCCGCTTTGCGGCAGGCATTCTCAGCACAAAATATCCAAACACAAGCAAAATCACGCCAACGAGCATGAAGACCGGTCCCACCGGCACATTTGGCCTCGGGCGGTCCGTGAACTGCGGAATTCCCATGGCCGTTAACGTGGTCGTCAAAGTCGCGGTTGCCGACGCCGCAGTTGTCGCTGTTGCCGCGACGGGCTTGACCGTCACCGTGCCGTTAGTCACTGCCGCTCCGTTCACCGAAAACGTAACTGTACCTGTCGGCCCGGCTCCATTGCTCTGTGTTCCGATCGTCGCCGTCAACGTCACGCTCGTCCCAGAAACAATCGTCGTTGCGCTCGACGCCACTGTTGTCGCCGTCGTCGCCTTGGTTACCGTCAGGGTATCCGTCACCGGCCCGCTTCCGTTATAGCTGCTGTCGCCCGAATAGTTGGCTGAGAGCACGTGCTGTCCCGGCGGGAGTTGAATCGGCTGGTCCTCCGCGTGCCCCAGGCTGTTGATACCAAATGTTCCGGCGTCAAGGGCAGTCCCGTTGTCCGTGATTGTCACTGACCCCGTCGCGTCAATTGCGCAACCGCTCGTCACCCCGCCCGTTACTAGTGGCTGGCAGGCATTTGCTGTGCTATTCAGAATGTCGATCCGCAAAACGTAAGGAGAGCCATATGCGAACGTCGTTGCGTTCGTGCTCGTTATATTCCCTGTCGCAGCGCTCAGCGTTACGATTCCGATTTGCAGGCGGCTATTCTCCTTGCTTACAACCACCGGCACGGCGTTCGAATCGCTCGCCGCAAAAGTCCCATCGCCCGGATAGTGGGCTGTGACGTTGTAGCTCCCGCCGGGCAGGAAGGTCGTCGTAAACATCGTGGTACCCGCCGCCAATGTGTGCTCGTCAACGCCCGAGTTGGTTGTTCCCGGTGCTCCTGCCTGCAGCGAAACGTCCCCGCTGGGCGTTCCCGCGGGAGGATTAGAAGCCACCGTAATGGCTGCTGTCACCGAGGCCCCGTGCGTAATAGTGATCGGCGACGTTCCCCCGTTGAGCGTAAGGTTTGCGGACGTGGGCTTAAAGCTTCCTACCGCAGTTGGCCAGGCAGCGGCCAGATTCCCAACGTTTACAGAGCCCAGTCCCGTCGCTAGGTCGTAGCCCGTGCCCGTCGTCCATGCAGGCGTTGTCGGATGCGCCGGATCAACAAGCACTCCGTTTGTGCCTGCCGTCGTGCTGCTGCAATTTGGCGAATTACCCGCGCATGGAACAGAATTGTCGCCCTTTGTCACATCGTTGAATGCGCATCCCGCTGGAGGCGGTACCGTTGGATCCGTCCGGCTGCTCGAATTGCAAGAATTAGTCGCAGTCTGCGCGATCTTGTACAGTACGAAATTCGCGTTGCCCTGGCGCTGCCCCGTCGCCTGATTGATCAGCGCCATGATTCCTGCAAACGTTGGTGCTGACGCGGACGTTCCTCCGACTGCGAGAAAACTAAACGAACCAGTGCCTGCACAAGATGGATTTCCTCCCGTGGGAATCGCGTCGGCCTGGCAGACTACATAGAAGCTTTTGCTTTGCAGCCCGTCGCTGGCGAATAGCGAAACATCGGGGATGTCCCGGTGAGCGTCCGCGGGCACTCCTGGGCCAGTCTGCCAGGGTGGTTTCGCATAGACTGCGCTTGGTCCACCACTTCCACCCACAATGTTTTGCAAGCTCGCGGCGGGACTGACGCAGGACGTCAAGCTCCCTGTGGTTGCAGTGGCTGCGCAAGAGTCATTCCAGGTCGTCTCGGGAATATATCCTTTGGCCGATTCGCGCGTGCCTGGAATGTTTGCCGCATTCCAGAAACTCGGTTGGGTGCCCACATCGTCAAAATCGGTGCCGCCTACCGCCACGTTGAACGGCGTCGAGGCTATTCCGCTCACGGCCAGGCCGTGCGTCGCAGCTTTTGAGCTATTGAAATTGTCGCATCCCGCGGACCCCGGGTCTCCGGCTGACACCGCTACTGTGATTCCCTGCGCCGCCGCCTGCTCCCAAAGCGCGTTGAAAAAGGCATTCCCTGCTGTTCCCAGGTTGGTTTCGCATGACCCAAAGCTTTCGCTCATCGCCGCGGCTAGATTGTTGTCGATGATGTATAGCGCGGACAAATCGACTCCCGCGGAAGTTTGAGTATCTTCTGATACCACCAAATCGATTTTCGCCAGCGGCGCTACCGCGCCTGACCACTGCACGTCCAGATCCGCTTCGCCTTCATCGCCTGCCATCCCCGAACTGATCCCCGGGTCGGGCCCGTTCAGGATGATTGTTGG
>WNFA01001279.1_pt1 | contig 27535 bp, 26 predicted proteins | sample 5400481 | NCBI WGS metagenome assembly WNFA01 (sample SAMN13153340, study PRJNA577476) | soil metagenome | isolation source: 120 cm saprolite under Douglas fir tree site 2 hole 1 replicate 2 | place: USA:California | collected 2015-04-18 | reverse complement strand
ATGGCCTCGCCGTCGAGTATCACCTCGCGCAACGGCAGCCGGCGTGCGGCGGCCACGACCTCCGGGACCGCGACGGTGACGTCGTTCAGCTGGCGCGAGAAGACCCGCACGTCGTCGCCACCCTTGTGCACTTGGATGCGGGCGCCGTCGAGTTTGTACTCGAGCGCGGCCTCCCCCAGCAGGCTCAGCGCGTCGACCACGTCGTCCGCCGACTGCGCGAGCATGGGCTGGATCGGTCGGAACAGCTCGACCTGGAAGCGTGCGAGCCCCGCGGCCCCCTCCACGAGTGCGGCGCGGGCAATGCTGGGCAGATCTCCCGCGACCATCGCGGCACGGCGGACGCGATCGGGCTCGAGGCCGGCTGCCCGGGCCGCGGCTTCGGTCATGAGTCCCTCGAGCGCTCCCTGGCGCAGCTCGCCGATTAGGAGGCGGAACAGGAAGTCCTGTTCCTCCCGGGTCGCGTGCGCGAACAGGTCGCGCAGCGACTCTGCCTTCGCCCGGGCGGAGCCCTTCCCCGTAGCGTGTGCCACGCGCTCGAGCGTCGCGTCCACCTGGGCGAGTTCGAGCGTGGGTGCGTCGGCGGCATGTGCGGGGCGTGCCCCGGCGAGGGCCGTATAGCCCACCCCGATCCGCCTCTGCCGCGGGGCGCCCGAGAGAAAGGCGATCGCGGTCTCGATCTCCTCGGGAGTCGCCCGCTGGAGGAGTGCGGCGAGCAGCTCGATCTTGGCGAGCCGGCCGCTCGTCTCCGCAACGCGGCGCGAGGTCTGGACGAGGTCGGCGAGACGCACAGCAAGAAACCTAGGGAAGCGGCGGGCCGGGGTCGATCACCGATCCGGACGCGGCTGCAAGCGACGCACCGATGGCGGCACCCCGAATCGGTCCGCCGCGCACTATGCGGTCGGGCGGACCTTAACCCTCATGCCGCAGCAGTCCCACCGGCGCCGTGCGCGCCGCCTGCCACGCGGGTAGCCACGCACCAGCGAGCGCCGCGCCCATCAGCAGAGGCGCGATGCGCAGCGCCGCGCCCAGATCCCAGGGCGGGAGGCCGGCCACGATCGTCGACAGGGTTCCCCATACGACGAGCCCGAGCCACAGCCCGATCGCCACGCCACCGATAGCGACGCTCGCCGCCCGCGACATGACGAAGCCGAACACGTTGCGCCGGCGTGCGCCCACCGCCCGCCGCAGGCCCAGCTCGTACAGCCGTGAGATGACCCAGAGTCGCATCATGACGAAGGTGCCGAGCGTGGCGCTTGTCAGGAGAACCCAGCCCTCCATCGCAAACATGCCCCCGAACCACCGCAAGGGCGCCGTCTCGGCCGCGGCGAGCACGGCTCCGCTTACTCGGCGGATCCGCGTGCCGCTCCCAAGCGACCCTCGCACATCGTGCTCGATCGCAGCCACGGTTGCCGAATCCGCTGGTGCACGAACGAGGAGATCGACGGAGGGCGCCGGATGCTGGAGCGCGCTCAAATACACCGCCTCGGGCGGCTCGAGGCCGCCGCCAAAGCCCGTGGGTCCTTGATCGCGGACGATGCCGACCACTTTGTACCACTCTGCGTCCGCGCCACCGACGAGGATCCGCCTCCCGACCGCGGCCCCCCGCTCGAAGTGCCGCGCCGCCAGGGATTGGTTCACGACCGCGACGTGGTCCGCATCCCATCCATCCGCGTTGGTGATCCCGCGACCGGCGACCAATGCAAGCCCCAAGACCCGAAATGTGTCCGCGCTCACGAAGTGATGCGTGACCGCGACGGGATCGATTTCCAGCGCGAGTCCGCCCTGTCGACAGTTCCCACAGTCGGTGGGAGCGAAATCGATCACCCCAAGTCCGACGAGGGTGCCGGGGCTCGTTAGACTCGCGGCGTCGAACGAAGCCCGGGCGCGCAGGCGGCGCAGCAGCGCGGCATACCGCAGCGCACGCTCTCTCGGTGGCGACTCCGGCGCGATGAGCTCGAGCACCTCGCCCGACGATGGTATCCCGGCGCCGAGCGCGGTCAGGCGTCCAGCTTGGCGCTCGAGCAGCGCGGCGGCCGTCAACACCGTGAGGCTGAGCCCGAGCTGGAGCGCCGGCACGAACAGCTCTAGCGGTTTCGCATTGGATGGGGTGAGCGGCGCGCTTCGTGGGGGCAGGGCGAGCGGGAGTATCGCACCGACGACAATTCCGCCGAGTGCGGCGACGACTGCCGCGACATTGGCCCACGGGTGGGCTGGCCCCACGGCACCCGGCCACGCCGCAGCGGCCAGTCGGGCGGCCACGAGTCCCAGCCCGCCACCGACGAGGAGCGCGCCCGCAGCGATCGCCACGCTTTCGAGCATGCCGGCCGCGAGCACGTCTCGCCGAGATGCGCCCACGGCGCGATGCACCCGGATCTCGGGTGCCCGGAGCGCCGCGCGGGCGGCGGACAGGGAGACAATCGTCAGGCCGGCGACGGCGAGGACTGCTGCCGCCACGTACAGGAGCAGGCGAAACACCATCACCAGCGCGGCCTGTCGAGTAGCCGTCGGATCCCACGCGAACGAGGTCCAGTGGATCCCGAGACTCCCGCCTCGCCACGGTGCGAGGCCGAGGCGCGGCGCGAGGCCGGCGTCACCGGGTGCGATGAGCGATGTGACCGGCAAGAGGGCGGCGAGCGCTGCCGCCGCGGCCGCCATGAGCAGCACGGCCGTTCCCCAATAGGTCCGGAGGCCGGCGACCGCCGGCGCGAGCACACGGCGCAGCCACATGAGCCGTCCCGAGGGTTCCTGCGGCATCACCGAGTAAGATAGCCCTGCGAACTTCGGTTGGATCGGTTGGAGAGGATGGTCCGTCGAGCGGGTTCGCAGCTCGTCAGCGATTGGCCAGTGCGAAGCTCAGTGTCTCAAGCTCGAGGGCCATGTTGACCCGCACCGGGGCGAAGTTGAGGATCGCCTTCACCCCGGCCTCGACCAGCCGATCCACGATGTCTTGCGCGGCGTCGGCTGGGGTCACGACGATCGCGATGTCGGTCGACTCTTTCGCCAAGTCGGCGTCGATGTGGCGGACGTCGCGCACCACGAGGCCGTTCCAACGAGAGCCGATTTTCTTTGGGTCTTTATCGTAGATCGTGGTGACGTGAAAGCCGCGCTCGCGGAACCCGGGGTACTGGACCAGCGCACTGCCGATGCGTCCCGCACCGACGAGCACCACACGGTAGGTGCGCTTCAAGCCGAGGATGTCGCGGATCTTGGCGGCGAGCTCCGGGACCGAATAGCCGAGGCCGCGCTTGCCGAACGAGCCGAAGAAGGAAAGGTCCTTGCGCACCTGCGCAGAGGTCGTGCCGCCGCGCCGGGCCAGCTCGGCGGAAGAGATCGTCGTCTGCCCTACCGCGGCGAACTGCTCGAGGAATCGGAGGTAGAGCGAGAGCCGCCGCACCGTGCTCTGGGAAATCTTCCGCATGATGGTGACGTCGCGACCCGGTTCGGTGAGCCGTCCTGTGGAGTCCTAAGCCGTTGTGCGAATTGCTTGTGAATCTTTTCACTTTCCTCAGCAATCCTAGCAATTCGGCTCGGGTCGTGCAAGATCGTGACCCTGTTTCAGGTCCCTCAATTGTCTGCATCCACTCTTCCTGCTCGCCTCAACAGGCGCTCGGCCCCGCATGCATCGGAGCAGCGGAACGCCCGCCCGCGTCACGCGCACGAGCGGCCCCTCGACACTAGGACGCTGGCTGCGGCTTGGGCTTCCACAACGCCGCGTCCAAGATGGACCAGAGATGGATGACCCAACCAAGCAGGAAGAACCAAAGCACGCACGCCAAAACGAATTGAATCACGGCGATGAGCAGGCGCCCTTGGAGCAACTGCCCGAGGCCGGGCACGAGGAAGCTACAGAGCGCCGCAATGACGTTTCCCGCAGATCCCTGCCCTGCCATGTGGCCTCCGACCGAACGAGATCGAGCCGTTCCTGGGGAGTCCGCTGTCCCGCCTCACGGATTGCACGTACCCGACGGAAACGGTCGTGAACGGTTTCACAATCGGGCGCTCCAACGCAAGAGCCGCACGAACGTTTCGGGCGCGAGCGTCTCAGGTCGTGCCGCGGGATCGAGCCCCAGGGCGCGAATGCCCTCCACCACACGCTCGCTGGGTTGTCGCGTTGCCGCGACGAGCACGTTGCGGAGCTGCTTGCGGCGGTGGGAGAAGCAGGCGGTCACAAAGATGCGAAACGGCGCCAGCTCGGCCGACTGAATCAACGGTGTCGCACGCGGGGTGAGACGCACCACCGCGCTCTGGACCGTGGGCGGCGGCGAGAACGCGCCCGCGCGGACCGTGAAGAGCTTCTCCACCCGGCACAGCGCCTGAACGCCGACCGACAGCGCTCCATAGATCTTCGATCCCGGCGCTGCCGCGAGGCGGTCGGCCACCTCGTGCTGCACCAGCAACACGATGCGGGTGGGAAGCGGTGGCACGAGGGCCGTGGCAATCAGGGGGGTCGTGATCGCGTAGGGAATGTTGCCGATGACCTTGAACGGCGGGACGCGGGCGGCGGGACTCGTGACCATCCCTTCCGCGACGAGCGCGTGCCAGTCGAGCGCCAACGCATCACCCATGACGACCCGGAAGGAGCCCGGGGGCGCTCCGCCCACGCTCGCGCCGGCGAGCGCGGCCGCGAGTCGCTCGTCCTTCTCGATCGCCACCACCCGGACCCCGCGGGCCACGAGCTCGGCGGTGAGGCTCCCCTTCCCCGGCCCGATCTCGAGCACCACGTCGCCCGGCGCGGGCTCGAGCGCGTCGACGATGCGCCGGAGCAGGTTCCGATCGGTGAGGAAATGCTGGCCGAGCCGCCGAGCGGGGCTCACGCCTTGAGGATCACCACGGTGCGATCGTCGGTGGGAGGCGCGCCGCCGGTGAAGCCCGCCAGGTCGGCATGCACCGACTCGAGGATCTCACGCGCCGGACGGTCCTTGAGCCGCGCCACGTGTCCGAGGACCCGCTCTTCCCCGAAGCGCTCACCTCGCCCGCCGAGCGCCTCGGTGACCCCGTCGGTGAAGAGGCAGAGAATGGCCTCGCGCCGCCGCCAGGGCTGCACGCCATCCGTCCCCGGCGCGGTCGCCGCGCCCAAGGGCGGGCGGGTGGCCTGGAGCCGCACCGCCTCGCCCGTGCGCGCCGACACGAGAAAGGCATGGGGATGGCCGGCGTTGGCGAAGGTGATCCGTCCCGCGCCGGGATTGAGGACCGCGTAGAACACGGTGAGGAACATCTCGGTGCGCTCGAGCTCCTCGGTGAGTGACTGCTCGATGCGGCGCAGCACCTCGGTTGGCGTGTCGGCCGATTCGGCGTGGATACCCGAGGCCGCCATGACGAGCGCCATGATCAGGGCCGCCCCGAAGCCGTGGCTCGTGACGTCGCCGATCATGACGCCGATCTTGTCGCCATGGAGGTTCAGGAGGTTGTAGAAGTCTCCGCCGACCGACTCGGCCTGGCGGCAGCGCGCCGCCACGTCGAGCCGCGCGGCCAGGACGAGCGGCGAGGGCAAGAGCCGGAGCTGCAGGTCGCGCGCCAGCTCGAGCTCGTGGCGGACTTTCTGCTGGGAGAGGTCGCGCTCCACGAGCCGCGCGTTCTCGAGCGCGGCGCCGATCTGGTTGGCGATCGCCGCGACGAGCTTGCGATCCCCCGCGGTGAAGGCGTCCTGCCCCACGCGGTCGGTCAGGTTGATCACGCCGATCGGCTTGCCGCGCTGCCCGGGCGCGGCATACAGCACCGGCACCGAGAGAAACGCCTTGCCGCGGTAGTTCCGGCCCTCGGGACACCCGGGGTTCACGGCCTTGGGATCGGTGGGGTCGTAGCTCACGATCCGCATCTCGCGGAACACGCGGGCCGCGACGGAGCAGGGATCGTCGACTTCGATCGGCTCGCCCTCCGGCTTCGTGCCGCGCGACGCCGCGATGCGGAGCACCTGCTGCTCGGGATCGTGGACGAGGAGGGTGGCGCGGCCCGCGCCCACGACCGTCGACACCTCGCGCAGGATCCGCTCCGCCGCCTCGTCGAGCCGGATCGTGTGGCCGAGGATCTCGCTGATCGTATAGATCAGGTCGATCTCCTCGTAGCGTTCGGACAGCTCCGCCGCGACCTGCGCGGCATCGTGCTCGGCGCCGAGCACGGCGCCGACGATCTCGGCCAGGGCCTGGGGTGACGGGGCGGGGTTCTGCTTCCCGAGCCCTGGCTCCGCGACCTCGAGCCACACGCCGAGGGCCTCGCGTACCGGCTCGAGCCAGGCCGACCCCTCCGGCGTCGCGATCCGGTGCCCGTCCTGAGCGCCATCGAGCGGCGGCGTCCACGTCCCCGGGTCGGCGCCGGCCCCCACGCGCTGCACCGTGTCCCCCACCGCCTGCCACACGCGCAGCCGGGCACCGGCCAGCCGCTCGAGGGCCGGGAGCAGGCGCTCGAGCCGCTCCCCGGTCAGCCCGCCCGAAGCGTCAGGCACACCGAGTTCCCCTTTTCGTTGAAGGCCACATGATCCACGAGGCTCCGCAGCACGAACAGCCCACGGCCGTCCTCGCGTTCCAGGCGCTCGGGAAGCGTGGGATCGGGAACGCCCAGCGGGTCGAAGCCGCCCCCCTCGTCCGTCACATGCAGGCGAACCGCGTCGGACGAGATCTCGACTAGGATGCGGACCAGGCGGGCGGGATCATGATGGTTGCCGTAGGCGATGGCGTTGGCGAGCGCCTCGGCGAGCGCGGTGCGGAAGTTGAACCGGATGCGGCGCGGCGACAGGGGACCCCGGGGCAGCTGGTCCGCAATCATCTCGACCGCTGGGCCGACGTACTCCAAGTCGCTCGGCACGTTGAGCGACAGCTCGATCTCGGTCTCACCTCCCGCCGGCCAACGGCGGACATCGAGGTGCAGCGGAGTGGCCACGGGCTAGAAAGCGGCGAGCGCCTCCGCGGGGGTCTTCGCGATCGCGAAGAGCGTGTCCAGCTTGGTCAGCTCGAACAGGGTCTGCAGGTCCTCGTTCAAGCCACAGAGGCGCAGGTCCCCGCCCTGCTCACGGATCTTCTTGGAGAGCGACACGAGGACACCGAGGCCGGAGGAATCGATGTAGCCGGTCTTGGTGAAGTCGATCACGAACTTCCGGCCGCCGCCCTCGAGCGCGTCGAGCACCTTCTGCTTCAGATCCTGACGGTTGCCGACGATCAACTGCCCGTCCACGCCCACTACCACCACCCCGCGCTTGTCCTTGGTGAGACTGAAGCTCATGTGGGCTCCCCGGCTTGAAGGACGGCAACCGCTGCAGTGTCCACAATATCATCGACGGTGGCACCGCGCGACAGGTCGGCCACCGGGCGCGCCAGCCCCTGGAGGATCGGGCCGATCGCCTCCCAGCCGCCCAGGCGCTGCACCAGCTTGTAGGCGATGTTTCCGCTGTCAAGATCGGGAAAGACGAGGACGTTGGCTTCGCCCCGCACGGCCGACCCCGGCGCTTTGCGCGCGGCCACGTCCGGGACCAGGGCGGCGTCGGTCTGGAGCTCGCCATCGCAACGGAAGTCGGGCCGGCGCCGATCGAGGATCTCGAGCGCGCGCCGCACCCGGTCCACGCGCGGTCCCGCGGCACTGCCCTTGGTCGAATAGGACAGGAAGGCCACGACCGGCTCATCGCCGACAATGCGCCGCCGGTCGCGGGCGGCGGCGAGCGCGGCGTCGGCGAGCTGCTCAGGAGTGGGCTCGGGCACGACGGCGCAATCAGTGAACGTGAGCACGGTGTCGCCCCGCACCATGTAGAACGCCCCGCTCACGGTCGTGATGCCCGGAGCGGTGCCCACGGTCCAAAGCGCCGCGCGGATCGTGTCGCTCGACGGGAAGGTGGCACCGCCGACCATCACGTCGGCGTGCCCCAGGGCCACGAGGGCGGCGCCGAACGTGAGCGGATGGCCGAGTGCCGCCCGCGCCGCCGGGTCGTCGGGGAATCGCTCCGGGCGACGGCTGCGGAGCAGGCGAATGGCGTCGGGGGGCGGGGCGAGGAGCGCGCCGGGCTCAAGCAATTGCACACGGCCGAGCCCCAAGGCCTCGAGGCGCGCCGCGGCGGCGCGCACGCGCGCGTCCGATCCCTCGGGGAGTACAATCCGGCGCTGGGCGCGACGCGCCCGCTCATACACCGTGTCCCGGAACCTCACTTGCCGAACTTCTGCTTGAGCGCCTGCTCGACCGCGGGGTGAACGAGCCGCGAGACGTCGGCCCCGAATCGCGCCACTTCGCGCACAAGACTCGAACTCACGTAGGTCAAGTCGAAGGCCGGGACCAAGAAGACCGTCTCGACACCGGGAGCCAGATTGCGGTTCATGAGCGCCATCTGGAACTCGTACTCGAAGTCCGAGACAGCCCGCAGGCCGCGCACGATCAACGTCGCGCCCGCGGCGCGCACGAAGTCCGCGAGCAGGCCGTCGAAAGAACGGACCTCTACCCGCGGATCGGTCACCGCGTGGCGGATCAGGCTCACCCGCTCTGCGGGCGTGAACAGGGGCTGCTTCGTGCTGTTCACGGCCACGGCCACGATGACCGTGTCGGCGAAGCTCAAGGCGCGGCGGATCAGGTCTTCGTGCCCCTTGGTGATGGGGTCGAACGAGCCGGGGTAGACGGCGACGGGAGTCACGGCGCGTAGATGAAGGTGACCGCCGTGTCGCCGTAGCGCCGGGTGTCGTCGCCCGGGATGGGACGGTCCGCGGCATGCTCGATCGAGAAGACGCGGGCGAACGGCGTGACCCGGAACAGCGCGACGAGGCGCGCCGCCTGGTCGCCCTCGTACGGCGGATCGGCGAAGGCGACGTCGTACTGACCGGGACGCAACGTCTCGGCGAACTTGAACGCGTCCGCACGGTGGATCACGGCGCGGTCCGCGACCTTCAGGGCGGTGACGTTGGCTTTCAGCGCGGCGAGGGCCAGGCGGTGCACCTCCACGAAGTCGGCACTGACGGCGCCGCGGGACAGCGCTTCCAGGCCGAGCGCCCCGGAGCCGGCAAACAGGTCCAAGACGCGCGCATGGCGGACCGCGCGCTCGAGGATCGAGAACCAGGCCTCACGGACCCGATCGGCGGTGGGCCGCACCCGGTCCGACGCTGGGGTCTTCAGGCGCCGGCTCCGGAACTCGCCCGCGATGATGCGAATCATGGCGCTCCCTCGTCCCCGGGCCGCTCGGCTGCCCCACGCGCCGGGCGGCGCGGTCATTCGGCGGGGGCGATGCTCGCGACGCGAGCCTGTAGCGTGGTGCGCCCCTGCCACTCGTCGCGCTCCAGTCGGAACGCGACATCGAGTCGCTCGGCGAGCCAGTGCGCGGGGATCGCGTCGGCCCACCGGAAGGCGATCGCGGGCAGCACGCCGGATTCGTCGTCGAGCGTGAAGCGTAAGTGATTCGTCCCGACGCGGCGTGCGCCCACCGCCCACGCCCGCCGCACGCCGAACACCGGCGCCGGGTTACCGGGACCGCACGGCTCCAAGTAGCGGATCAGCTTCTCCAGCTCCTCTGAGACGAGGCCCAAGGGCAGCTCCAGGTCGACGCGCTGGGCGGGGACGAGATCGTCGGGGCCGAGAAGCTCGCGCGCCACCCCGAGAAACGCAACACGGAAGTCCTCGTAGCGCTCCCGGCGCAGCGTGAGCCCCGCCGCCATCGTGTGGCCGCCGTACTTCTCGAGGTGGACCCCCACGCGCTCCAGCGCCGCGTGCAGGTCGAAGCCCACGATGCTCCGACCGGATCCCCGCCCCGTCTCAGCCCCCTCGTCCCAGCCGATGAGGAAGGTGGGACGCCCGTAGCGCTCCACCAGCCGCGACGCCACGATCCCGATGACCCCGGGGTGCCACCCGTCCGCGGCGAGCACGAGCGCGCGGTCCTCCGGCTGCAGCACCCGCTCGGCGAGCTCGACGGCCTCGTCCAGGATCCGCTGGTCGAGCGCTTGGCGCCGGGCGTTCAGCGTCTCGAGCTCGCGGGCGATCGCGGCCGCCTCGACCGGATCGTCCGAGAGCAAGAGCTTCAAGCCCAGGCTCGCATCGCCGATCCGGCCGGCGGCGTTCAGGCGCGGGGCGAGGATGAAGCCGACGTGCCCCGACTTGACCGGCTTGCCCGCGAGGCCCGCCGCGTCGACCAGGGCGCGTACGCCGGTCCAACGGGAATCGGCGAGCATCTTGAGCCCGTGGCGCACCAAGATGCGGTTCTCGCCCGTGAGGGGCACGACGTCCGCCACGGTCGCGAGCGCCACCAAATCGAGGAAATGAAACGGCAGGTTGGGCGACACCCCGAGCGCCGGCACGAGTGCCTGGGCGAGCTTGAAGGCCACGCCGGTGCCACACAGGTCTTTGTCGACGGAGGCGCAGTCGGCGCGTTGGGGATCGAGCACCGCCGAGGCGGGCGGGAGCGCGGCGCGCGGACGGTGGTGGTCGGTGACGATCACGGCGATGCCCGCCGCCCGCGCGGCGCCCACGGCTTCGTTGGCCGTGATGCCACAGTCGCACGTGATGATGAGTTTGGCCCCGACGTGCTGCGCGTGGGCGAGCCCGGCGGGGCCGAAATCGTATCCGTCCCTGAGGCGGTGCGGCACAAAGGCGTGGGCCACGCCCCCGACGCTCTGGAGCACACGCGTGAGCAGGGCGGCGGCACACTGGCCGTCCACGTCGTAGTCGCCATGCACGAGAATCGGCGTGCGACGGCGCACGGCGTCCGCGATCAAGCTGACGGCGTGCGGCATGTCGGCCCAGGCCAGCGGGTCCGACAGTCGCTCCAGGTCGGGGCGCAGAAACGCCTTGGCGCGCTCCGGCGCGGCGAGGCCACGCTGCACGAGGATGGCGGCCAGCGGCTCGGGGATGTGGAGATCGGCAGCGAGCGCCCGGGTCAGCGCGAGGTCGGGCGCCGCCGCGACGGCCCAGCGCGGTGGGATCATTCTTTGGCGTAGAGCAGCACGCCGCACGCCTCGCACGCCTCGATCGAGGCGCCGCGCTGAATCAGCGCGCGCCGCTGCGTGGGGACGGCGGTGAAGCAGTGGCCACAGGCATCGCCATGCAGCGCATAGAGGGCCAGGGGCGCCTTGCCCCGGCGGATTCGCTCGTAGCGGCCGAGCAGCCCGCTCGCCACCTGGGTGGCCGCCCGCTCGCGCTCGGCCACGGCGCGCTCGCGCTGGGCGGCGATCTGGTCGCGCTTCCCGGCGAGCGCCTCGCGCAGCGGCGCCTGGGCGGCCCGCACCTCGTCGAGCGCCTTCTCGGCCTCGGCCGCCCGGCGCTCGGCCTCGGTGACGGCGTCGCCCGAGCGCATGAACTCGGCCTCTTCCTTCGCGAGCACGGAGCGCGCGAGGTCGAGCTCCGCCATCAGCGTGGAGGCTTCCTTCGCCCCCCGCACCCACTCCAGCCGCTGGCGCCGCTGCTCCTGCATGGTGCGGTAGCTGGCGATCTTGCCCTCCAGCCCATCGCGCCGGTCACTCGCGGCCTGGATCGCGGCCTGCGCCGCGGTGAGCGCACGCTCTGCCACTGCCTGCGCGTCATCGAGCGCCCGCAGCTCGGGGGCGAGTGCGGTGAGGGCGGCGTCGGTCGCCGTGACGGCCTGATCCTTCTCCTGCAGCGCCAACAACGCTTCAAGTTCCGGGTGCACCTCTCCTCCTCCCAGCGATCTTGTAACGGGGGTTGCGCTTGCGCAGCTCGTCAAACACCCGAACCTTCTCCGCAAGCAGGGACATCTGACGCTCCGGGCTCTCAAACGGGAGCTGCTCGTCGATCTGGTCCAGGTGCCGCTCGAGCCGGCGCGCCTCGATCCAGTTCACGGCGAATTCGTACAGCTCGTTGGGATCGCGCGTGCCGAGGCCCTCGCCTTGGAGCGCTTCGTACGCCCGTGCCGACGTGGCGTCCAGCGCCAGCACGGCGTCGTCCGCCACGGCCTCGAACACGGCGCGATAGGGCGGGAATTCGAGCTCCTCTGCGTCGATCGCCTCGACCACCCGGGCGCGCCAGGGCTCGCCGGCCAGCAGGAGCAGCAGCACGGCCTTCTCGGCACTCGCGGGCTGGGCGGGGCCGAGCGCGCTTGCCGGGCGGGGCCTGGCCACCGCCGCCGCCGCGCCCGGCCCGGCGGCCCCGCCCGACTCGCGCCGCGCGCGTCCCGCAATCGCCACCTCGCGCTCCAGGACGTCCTTGCGCACCCCAGCCGCTTCGGCGGCGCGTGACAAGTAGAGCTCGCGCGTGATCGGATCCGTGGCCGCGCGGATCGTGGGCAGCAGGCGGTCGAGCGCGCGCCGCCGGCCGGGGAGGGTCGTGAAGAAGCTCTTGCGCTCAAGAATCTGGACCTTGCGCTCGAGCACGTCGACGGCGTCCTGCAAGACCGGCTCGAGCGCCGCGGCACCGCGCGCCTGGACCAGGGTGTCGGGATCCTCACCCGCGGGCAGGGTGGCCACGCTCACACGCACACCCTCCCGCAACAACTCGTCGCCCGCGCGGAACGTGGCGCGCAACCCGGCGTCGTCCGAGTCGTAGAGCAGGATCACCTGGGCCGTATGCCGCTTCAACAGCTGCGCCTGGTCGGGCGTGAGCCCCGTGCCGAGCGGCGCCACGACTTCCTCGACCCCCGCGAGCGAGAGCCGCAGCACGTCGAAATAGCCTTCGACGAGCAGCGCACGCTCCGCCTTGCGGATGGCGTGCTTCGCGACGTGCAGGTTGTAGAGGAGCTTCCCCTTGTGAAACACGGGCGAATCGGGCGAGTTGAGATACTTGGGCTCGCCGTCGCCGAGGATCCGGCCGCCGAAGCCGACCACCCGCGCTCGCAGGTCGTGGATCGGAAACAACAGGCGGCCGCGGAACCGCGGGGCGAGCGAGCCGTCCTCGCGCTTGGCGAGGAGGCCCGCCTCGAGCAGCACCGGCTCCTTCACGCCCAGGGCCTGCATCGCCTCGAGGAACGCCTTGCCGCGCGGCGCGTACCCCAGGCCCAGCGGGAGCACCGTGTCGAGCGGCAGGTGGCGCGACGCGAGATAGTCCCGCGCGACCTGGGCTTCGAGGCTCTCGCGCAGCTGGCGCGCATACCAGTCGGCCGCGGCGGCGACGGCGCTGTACAGCGGCTCGCGCGGGTCGGGGCCCGAGGGACCGCGCTCGGGGATCGTGATCCCCACCCGGCGCGCCACCTCGCGCACCGCCGTGGGATAGTCCATGCCGAGCTTTTGCATGAAGAAGGTGAACACGTCCCCCGCAGCGTGGCACACGAAGCAGTAGTACATCCCCTTCTTCGGGATGACGGCGAAGTTGCGATGGGTGCCGCCGTGAAACGGACAGGGAGCGCGAAAGTCCGAGCCGGTGCGCCTGAGCTCGACATGCTCACCGATGATGCCCACGATGTCCGCGGCCTCCCGCACTTGCTCGATCACGTCGTCGGGGATGAGGCTCACGCGGTGAACTCCACGACCGTGACGCCGTGACCGCCCTGGTTGGCGGGGGCGAAGCCGAAGCGCTTGACGCGGGGGTCGGCCGCGAGGACGTCGTGCACGAACTGACGCAGCGCGCCCGTGCCCTTGCCGTGGATGACGCGCAGATAGGGAAGGTCGGCGAGCACGGCGTCGTCGAGCGCCTTGGTGAGGAGCGGCTCGGCGTCGGCCACCCGCAGCCCGCGGAGCGAGATCTCGGTGGCGGCACTCGCCGCTTGGGCTTCGGCCGAGCGCCGGTCGCGCCGCGCGGCGCCGGGCGTGCGCGGCGGCGTCAGCCCCCCGCGCTCGCGCCGCAGTGCGTCCAACGACACCCACCCGTCGCGCGGGGCGCGGTCCTCGCGGCGCGGTTCCGCTGAGTCGCCCTCTCCCTCTCCCTCCCCGGCCGTCGCGTCGATGGCTTGCTCGACGAGCCGGCGGGCTTCCCGGGCGGTCGCCTCGTCCACGGCAGCGCGGGCGCGGCCGAGCGCCGCCTCGACTTGCTGGCGGGCCTGGAGCAGGTAGGCGCGGGTCTGTTCGCGCGCAGCGCGGTCGAGCTGCTGAGCGCGGGCCTTCACGTCGCGCTCGCGCGCGCCGAGCTCGGCGGCGCGCGCCTCGAGCCGCTCGGTGCCCGAACGCGCCTGCTCCTCGCGGACCGCGAGCGCGCGCTCGCGGGCCTCGAGCTCGCGCGAGCGCGCCTCGACCGTCGCGAGCAGGGCGTCGAGCGTCCGCTCGCGGTCCGGCACGGCGCGCTCCGCTAGATCGAGCACATCGGCCGCGATCCCCAGGCGCCGCGCGATGGCGAGCCCGTAAGAGCGCCCGGGGACGCCCTTCAGGAGCCGGTAGGTGGGGGTCAAGGTCTCGGCATCGAACTGGAGCGACGCGTTCACGATGCCGACCGTCTCCGCCGCGAGCTGCTTCAATGCGCCTAGATGCGTCGTGGCGAGGGTCACGGCACGCCGACGCGTGAGCGTCTTCAAGACGGCGGTGGCGAGGGCACCACCTTCGGCGGGGTCGGTGCCGCTGCCGATCTCGTCGAGCAGCACGAGCGAGCCCGCGCCCGCCCGCTCGAGCAGGTCGCGCAGCTGGGCCACGTGGGCGGAGAAGGTCGAGAGGCTGGCGGCGATGGATTGGCGGTCCCCGATGTCGGCGAACACGCCGCCGAACACGGGCAGCGTCGAGTGCGGCCCGATCGGCGGGATGATGCCACTCTGCGCCATCAGGCACAGCAACCCCACCGCCTTGATCAGCACCGTCTTGCCACCGGTGTTCGGGCCCGACACGAGCACCGTGAACTCATCCGGCGCGAGCAGCAGATCGAACGGCACCACCGCCACGCTCGAGCCCACGAGCAACGGATGCCGCCCGCTCCGCACCTCGAGCGGCCCGGTTCCGATCGCAGGGGCGAACCCGTTTACCAGCACGGCATAGCGGGCGCGGGCGCACAGGTCGTCGAAGGCGATGCACATCTCCCACGCCCGCGCGATCCCGTCCTGCGCGGGGCGCACGAGCTCCGTCAAGTCGCGCAACACCGCCAGCACCTCGCGCAACTCCTCTGCCTCGTGCGCGCGCAGCGCGTTGCCGAGTTCGATCGCCTCCGGCGGCTCGACGAACAAGGTTGAGCGCGTGGCCGATTCGTCGTGCACGATCCCGCCGATGCGCGAGCGGGCGCTGCCGCGCACGGGGATGACGTAGCGCCCGCCCCGCAGCGTCACGGCCGCGTCGGGCGCGCGCTCGGTCGGATCGAGCGCTCCGAGGATCGCTTCCAGTCGCTCGATCAGGCGCTGGCGCGCCTCGCGCACCGCCCGGCGCGCCCGCGCCAGGGGGCGCGACGCCCCGTCCAGTACTTGGCCGTCGGGATCGAGCGACGCGACGAGCCGCTGCTCGAGCGCCGCGGGCGGGGGATCGACCCGGAGCCGCGCGGTGCGTGGGGCGTCGGGCGCGAGCCGCTTGAGCTCGGCCGCGACGCCGCGCCCAGCCGCGAGGGCGCGGCCCAACTCGGCGAGCGCGGGGCCCTCGAGCACGCTCCCCGGCACGGCGAGAAGCGCGAGCTGGGGCGCGATGTCCGGCACCGGCTCGGCGCGAATCGCGTCGTCGGTGAGCAACAGGGCCGCGAGCTCCGCCACCTGCGCGAGCGCGGCGCGAATCGACTCGGGATCGGTGTCCGGCGCGCGGCTCGTGACGCGCTCGGCGCCGAGCGGGCCGGCGGCGTGCGCCGCCACGCGCTCCAGCGCGGCCGGGAACTCCAGTGTCTCCAGCACGGAGGGCGCGACCCCTCCCCCGACAGTCATACGGCGGCCGCCAGCTCCTCGCGGACGATCTGGTTCACGAGCTTGCCGTCCGCCCGGCCCTTGAATTGCGGCATCACTTGCCCCATCACCTTGCCCACGTCCGTCGCGCCGGCGGCGATCGCGGCGCGGACCGCGTGACGAATTTCGTCAGGCTGCACCGCGGCGGGGAGGAACGCCTCGAGCGCCTGCACCTCGGCTAGCTCCTGCGCGGCGCGATCCGGGCGGGCCACGCCGGTGTACTGCTCCGCCGCCTCGCGCCGGCGCTTGATGCCGCGCCGCACGACGTCCGCGACCTCGTCGTCGGATGGCGTGTGCTGGAGCTCGAATTCGCGGTTCTTGATGTCGGCGAGGATGGTGGAGAGGAGCAGCGTGCGCGCTTGATCGCGGAGTTTGCGGGCTTCGTTCATTGCGGCGCGGAGCCGCCCGGCCAGGCTCGCCACGTTACGCGGGGCGGGGGCGCCAGCCCCTGCGGCGCGCCGCGCGCACTCTGCGCGGGCGCCGCTCGCTCGGCTTCTCGTCCTGAGGGTGCTGCCACACGTCGGAAAGGATCTCCACCCGCTCGCACGGCGCTCGGCAGCGGCGGAGCGCGCCCAACACGCGTGCATCATCGTGACTGACCGCTGCCGCCATACCCCCCTTGGCCTCGTTCGCTAACTCTGAACGTCGCAAAAACTTAGCCCGGCCCCGGACTGCACGCAACTCGCGCGCCGCTACCCCGGTGGCCAAGTCATCGGCCGGCCGCCGAGCACATGGAGGTGGAGATGGAACACGGTCTGCCCGCCGTCGGGGTTGGTGTTCAAAACGACGCGATAACCTTTCTGGGCCACGCCCGCCTCGCGCGCCACGTCGCGCGCGAACGCGAGCAGCGATCCCAACAGGCGCGGATCCTTGGCATCGTTCAGCGAACCGAGATGGTCGGTCGGGATCACGAGGAGATGGGTCGGCGCCTGGGGGGTGGCGTCCCGGAAGGCGAGCATGCCGTCCCCGCGCTTCACCACCTTGGCCGGGATCTCTCCGGCCGCAATCGCACAGAACACGCACGCCCCCATACGCCCCGCCTTCCCCTCCCCGCTCGCGCGGTGCTAGCGTCCGAACGCCTGGCGCAGTTGCTCCCACAACTTCTTGCCGCTCGCGCCCTCCGCCGGCGGCTTGCCCTCGATCTTCGCCAGCGCCTCCAAGGCCGCCCGCTGCTCGGGCGTGAGCTTCGAAGGCGTCCACACGTGCACCCGCACGTGCAGATCGCCCTTCCCCCCCTCACCGACGCGCGGCAGCCCCTTGGCGCGCAGCCGATAGACCGCGCCGGTCTGCGTGCCCGGCTGCACCTTGAGCGTCGCGGCGCCGTAGGGGGTCGGTACGTCCAGCTCGGCGCCGAGCGCGGCCTGCGTAAAGGAGAGCGGCAGGTCGTAAATCAGGTCGTCGCCATGGCGCTCGAAGCGCGGGTCGTCGGCGATGTCGAGCACCGCGATCAGATCGCCGGGTGGGCCGTTGCGCGGACCCGGCACGCCCGCGCCGCGCATCGTGAGATAGTGATGGTCGGCGACGCCGGCGGGGACGTTGATCTCGACACTCTTCTCGGCGCGCACGCGACCGTCGCCCTGGCACTTGGGACACGGGTGCTCGAGCACCGTGCCGTCGCCCGCGCAGCTGGGGCACGGCGACAACGAAACGAATTGGCCGAACATGGACCGCGCGGCACGCCGCACTTCGCCCGTGCCGCCGCACGTGCCACACGTGGTGGCGCGCGTGCCCGCCGCCGCGCCCGAGCCGGCGCACGCGGCGCAGCGGTCGAGCGTGCGCAGCTTCACGGTCTTGGTGGTGCCGCTCGCCACCTCGGCGAGATCGAGCTGCAGCGTGACCTTCAAGTCCTGCCCGCGGTGCCGCTCGCGCCGGGCGCGCTCACCGCCACCGAACAGGGTGTCGAGGCCGCCGAGCCCCCCGAAGTCGCGCATGAACACGTTGAGCGCTTCGGCGAGATCGAACTGCGCGAATCCGAAGTCGCCCCCGCCGCCCCCGCCGCGCCTGAGCCCGGCCGCGCCGTAGCGGTCGTACACGGTGCGCTTCTCGGGATCGCGCAGGACTTCGTAGGCTTCGGTGATCTCCTTGAACTTCGCCTCGGCCTGCACCTTCTCCTCGACGCCAACCTTATCGGGGTGATAGCGCATCGCCAGCTTGCGGTAGGCCTTCTTGATCTCGGCCTCGTCCGCCGTGCGCGCGACCCCGAGAACGGCGTAGTAGTCGAGGGTCATTCGAGCAGCTCACCGACCAGGCGACTCGTATGATCGACGAGCGCCACGATCTTGTCGTACGGCATGCGCGTCGGCCCCATTACGCCGATCACGCCCGCCAGCGCCCCCAGCCGGTACGAGGCCGTCACCAACGTGAACGGGGCGAGCGTCGGATCCTGGTGCTCGCTGCCGATCGTGATCGTCAGGCCCTGGCCCAACCGCGTGGAGAGCGCCTCGCGCAACAGCTCGCGCCGCTCGGTCACCTCCATCAGGCCCTGCAGGCGCTCCTTGGTGGCGAATTCGGGCTGACCGGCGAGCAGCTGAGCGCTGCCGAGCACCACGCCGCCCGCCGCGTTCCCCGCCGGGGGCACGTCGAATAGGTCGTCCGCTTCCTGGATGAAGATGTTCAGGAGCTCGCTCGCCCCAGCCGCCGGGGCCGCGTCGCGCAAGCGCTCGGGCAGCGTGGCACGGATGTCGCGCAGCGTCAGGCCCGCAAGCCGCTCGTTCAACACCTCCGCCACCTGCGCCACGGCGTCGGGCGCGAGTTCGGCCGGCACCTCGACGAAGATGGTCCGCACCACGCCGCTCTTGAGCGTGAGCACGAGGAGCAGCCGCGCGGAGGCGGCCTGCCACAGCTCCAGCCGCTCGAGCACCGCGCGGTCGAGCGTGGGTCCCACGGCTACGCCGAGCTCTTTCGTGAGCACGCCCAACACCTGGGCCGCACGCTCGAGGATCTGGTCCAGGGCGTTGCGGTTGCCCAACTCCTGGCGGATCTGATCGGAATCAGAGGCGGACACCTGGGGCAGTCGCATCAGGGAGTTGACGTAGACGCGGTAGGCCAGATCGGTCGGCACGCGGCCCGCCGACGTGTGGGGATGATACAGATAGCCCTTCTCCTCCAGATCGCTCATGGTGTTGCGGATCGTCGCGGCGGAGAGGGCGAGGCCGAACCGCTTGGCAATAGTGCGGCTCCCCGCCGGTTCGGCGGTAGCGACGTAGGTCTCGATGATCGCCTCCAAGACCTGGCGCTCGCGCTCGTTTAAAGATGGCTCCATGGTAGCCAAGCTATTACCCACTAACAATTTACACTGTCAGGCCGGGGGGTCAAGTCGCGCACCAGCGCATCCACCCGCAGCCACCCCTCAGGGGTGCACCGAAACCGCTCACCCGTGACGCGCACCCACCCCGCTCCGCCCCAGGCGCGCAACCGCTCCGGCGCGCACAGCCCGACGGGCAACCCCTGGTCGGTGCGCAACGCCAGGTAGCGACGCTCGAGCTCCCGCTGGTCCGCGGTCAAGGTCTCCGCCGCATCGCGCGGCAGGCGCCCGAGCCGCACGGCGCGGCGGTAGGCTTCCCAGGGGGCCACGTTCCAGCGGCGCGTGCAGCCGTCGAACGAATGGGCCGCGGGCCCGAGCCCCAGATACGCGCGCTCGCTCCAGTAGGCCGAGTTGTGGCGCGAGCGGCGTCCCCCGCGCCCCGCGTTCGAGACCTCGTAGAAGCGATAGCCATCCCGGGCGAGGCGCTCGTGGGCGTAGAGATACTCCGCGGCGTAGCGTTCGTCGTCGGGCGCCGAGGCCGCGCCGCGCGAGATCCACCGGGCCAGCGGCGTGCGCGCTTCGACCGTGAGACCGTACAGGGAGAGGTGCGCGGGCTCGAGCGCCACGGCGCACTCGAGATCGCGGGCCCAGTCGCGCCCCAGCTCCTCGGGCACGGCGAAGATCAGATCGAGCGAGATATCGGCGATCCCCGCCGCGCGGAGCGCGCGTACGGCTGCCCCGGTGCGCGCCGCGTCGTGGGAGCGGTGCATCCAGGCGAGCACGTGGTCGTCGAACGACTGCGCTCCGAGCGAGACCCGATTGATGCCCGCGGCCCGCCAGGCTCGGGCCGCGTCGAGCGTCACGTCCTCGGGATTCGCTTCGAGCGTCACTTCGACGGCATCGCGCGGCGCCGCCCCGTGGAACGCCGCGAACAGCACGGGCAGGAGCGCGGCGAGCGCGTCCGGCGGCAACGCCGACGGCGTGCCGCCGCCCAAATACAGGGTATCGAGCCCACCCACGCTCGGCGGGGCGAGAGCGGCCGCGCGCACCAGCGCGAGCTCGCCCGCGACGGCCGCGACATAGTCGTGGGCCGGCACGCGCTTGCGGACCGCGATCGAGAAGTCGCAGTAGGAGCAGCGACGCCCACAGAAGGGTACGTGGAGGTAGAGATGGCGCACTGGAAGAGAATAATACCGTGGGCGCGACGAGCCTCGAGGTGCGTGACGCCCTACCCGGGACTCGCCGCGGCCGGCGTGCCGATACCCAGCCAACGCGCGCGAGCGCGGCCGACCCTCACGCCCGATGCGCTAGGCCGCGACGATGCTCTGTTTGCCGTTGTGCCGCACCTGCACCCCCATCCGGGCAGCGGCGCCGTCGAGGCGGCGGCGTACCGCACCCCCAAACCAGTCGGTATCGTCGACCATGAGAAACCCGCCGGGGACGACGCGTGGCAGCAGTCGCTCAATCTCAAACCACACGATCTCCGGGTCGTGACTCCCATCCAAATACACGAGGGTGAACCGGTCCAGTGGCCGCTTCACGCCGCCGCCCCAGAGATAGAGGTGCTCCAGCTCGCGCACGAACAGCTCCGAATCCATCATGTAGTGCACGTGGTTGGCGTAGCCGGCTAGGTTGCGCTTCATCGCGCGGTAGTGGCGTTCGTCGTAGACGAAGGGCGCTCCCTCGTAGGGGCGCGCGCCATAGGGGTCGACGGTCAGGACCATGGGCGGGGGGCCGAGGCCCCGATACACCATCCGCAGCACCCGCAGCATCAGCAGGGCCGAACCGCCACTCCGCGTCCCGATCTCGAGCATCGGTGCGGCATCCGGCGCGCGCGGCGCGCGCGCGACCGCGCGCGCCAGTTCGAGCAGGAAACGGGACCGCGTATCGCTCTGCCGCCGACACCGGAACACGTGCCAGCGCAGGCGCAGGTCCATCACAGCGGCGGTCAGTGCCGAGATACGTCCTCCCCTACCCGAGCTCGGGCATCTATCTATTGGCTCAGCGCGCGGCCGTCAAACGACCGACCCAAGCACGGCCGGTCGGGCACGCGGGTCGGCGTCGGGTGGCGGTGCGCGTCCGGCTGCCGGGCCGGGGCGTCGTGCGCTAGACTTCCAGGGTACTCGCGCCTTCCGATCTTCAGCCTGCGGACGCTAGCTTACGTGAGGCGCACCCCTCACCCTAGGAGACTCCATATGCGCGCTGTCCCGGTCTCAGCCTGTCTGCTGCTCGTCGTCATGTCGGTGCTCGAGGCTCAGGCGGCTGCCACCACCACCGCCCAGGCCCTCGTGTGGGGCCCCGCTCCCGCCGTGTTCCCCCCGGGCGCGAAGATGGCGGTCGTGAGCGGTGACCCGAGCAAGAGAGCGCCCTTCACGGTCCAGCTGGCGCTGCCGGCGGGCTATAAGGTGGCGCCGCACTTCCACCCGACGGCGGAGCTGGTCGAAGTGAAACAGGGAACGCTGTTGGTGGGGATGGGGGATGTGTACGATCTGTCGAAGGCCCAGGCGATGGTGGTCGGGGCCAAGACCGTGGTCCCGGCGAAACTCCACCACTACGCGAGCACGAAGGGAGCCACCGTCATCGCCATCACGGCCCTAGGCCCCTTCGCCATCACCTATGTGAACCCCGCTGACGATCCGCAGCAGGCGGCCGCCAAGCACTAGCGTCCGGCCGGGCGGGGCGCCGTGGCGGCGACGCCGGCGTGGAGCGTCTGCCACAAGGTCTCGAGGAGCCGGGGCAATCCCTCGCGCGTTACGGCTGACACCGCGACCACTGGGGCGCTCGCGGCGGGCCGGATCTCCGGGAGACGGGCGCCGGGCGGGGACAGCAGATCCAGCTTCGTGAGCACCACGACGTGCGGCTTCGCCGCCAGCTCGGGCGAGTACTGGGCCGCCTCGCGCAACAGCAGCTCGTAGGTCGCCTGCGGGTCGGGACTGTCCACGGGCACCAGCACGGCCACGAGTCGCGTGCGCTCCACATGCTGCAGGAAGCGGAGCCCCAAGCCCTTCCCGGCGTGTGCCCCGTCGATGATCCCCGGGATGTCCGCGACGACGAACGAGCGGTGGCCCGAGAGCCCGACGACCCCGAGCTGCGGCTCGAGCGTCGTGAAGGGATAGTCGGCGATCTTCGGTCGGGCGGCCGAGACGACGGAGAGGAGCGTGCTCTTCCCGGCGTTGGGCTCGCCGAGCAGTCCGACGTCGGCGATCAGCTTGAGCACGAGCTCGAGCTGACGTTCCTCGCCGTACTCGCCGGGCTCCCACTCGCGGGGGCTCTGATGCGTGGGCGTCGCGAACCGGGCGTTACCCCGACCGCCGCGGCCCCCCCGGGCCACGAGCAGGGTGTCGCCGCTCTGCACCACTTCGCCGACGAGCTCGCCGGTCGTGGCATCGCGCAGCACGGTGCCCGCCGGGACCGGCAAGTAGAGGTCGACCCCCGACCGACCGGTCATGTTCTTTCCCTTGCCGTGCTGGCCGCGCTCGGCCCGCCAGTGGGTGCGATAGCGATAGTCGAGGAGGGTGGCGAGGTTCGTGTCGGCGCGCACGTACACGCTCCCACCGGATCCGCCCTCGCCGCCGTCGGGCCCGCCTTTGGGTACGAACTTCTCGCGGCGAAACGAGGACGCCCCCGCCCCGCCGGCACCGGCCAACACGTGTACCACGGCACGGTCGATGAACATCAGCGCAGCTGGCGCCCCTGCACATCCGCCCACTGCTCGTGCGCGCTTCGCCGCCGGGCGGGATCGAGGTCTCGGGCAATCAGCTCGAGCACGGCTGCGATCTCCTCGGGCGACGCTCCCGTGTTGAGCGCCCCACGCAGGTGCGAGTGCAACTGCTGCGCGGCGCCGAGCACGGCGATCGCGGCGACGGTAGTGAGCTCGCGCCGCTTCAAGTCGAGCCCCGGGCGGCCGATCACCTTGCCGTACGCGTCCACGAGTACCAGGTCCTCGAGCGCGGGATGAAGCGCGCGCAGGTTCAAGAGCAGCTTGTGGTAGGCCCGCCCGTACACGGCGCGACACACCGCGGCGCCGCGCGCGGCCCACGCCTCCCAGTCCTGGTGCGCCAGCTCCTCCGCCCCACCCGCGCCGCCGGGATCGCGCGGCACCCCGGCGCTCCGGGCGGCCGCGAGGCGGGTCTTGAGCTCGGGCACGTGCCCCTGCGCCACGGCGGCGGCCACGCGCACGAGCGCCGCCGTCTGGGCATCCAGTCGCGTGGTCTCAGACGGCGTCATCGTGCGGCCCCCTGCCTCCCGCCACCGCGCTGTCCATCCGCCCCCGGGTACCGCTCGAGGCCCCCATGCACCCGCAGCTCGCCCACGGTTTCGCCGCGGGTGTTCACGATCGGTCGGGCGGCGAGCGCCGCCGGGTGGGGCCCCAGTCCCAGCTCCGTAAGCACCGCTCCGAGGGCGAGCACCGCGGCCGTGCCGTGCCCGTCGCTCACCTTGAGGGCGACGCCAAGGCCCTCCCGCACGAGCAGGGCGCAATAGACACCTTCCGCCCCGACCTTGGCGATGACGCGACCCGGATGTGCGCGCATCAGCTCCGTGCAGGGACGGCCGGCGCCGGCGATCAAGTCGGGATGACGGAGCATCGCGGCGACGATGCGGGAAGCGGCGCCAGAGGCTGGCGGCGCCGCCGGCTGATTGACGCCCAAGGCCCCATCCTCTCCCGCACCCCCGAGCCGCACGTACGCGAGCGCCATGCGCTTGAGTGGGAGGCCGAAGCATACGACCCCGCAGCCGTCAACGGCCGTCTGGATGGCGTCCCTCGGCACCTCGGTCCAGCGACTCACGGCGTCGAGACAGCGCTGCTGCACGGGATGCTCGAGCCGAGTGTAGAAGGCGGTCGGCCAGTCGTGATGGCGCGCGAGCGCCAGCATCGCCGCGTGCTTGCCGGAACAGTTCGAGTACACTGCCGTGAGCGCGAGGCCCCGGGTCGCGTAGTCGCGGGCCACGCGCTCGGAGAGCGGCGGGTGTGGCCCACACAGCAGATCCCGCTCCGAGCAGCCGATCTTCGCGAGCAGCTCGCGCACGCGCGCCACCTGCTCGGGCTCACTCGAGTGCGACGCGCAGGCGAGCGCTAACTCCTCGCTCGTGAGCCCGAAGTGGTCCGCCGCCCCATCCTCGACGAGCGGCAGCGCCTGGAACGGCTTCGCGGCCGAGCGCCAAAACGTGACGAGGGCAGGATCGCCGGCACCCGCCACCACGCGGCCAAACGCATCGACGACCGCCACGTGCACCTCGTGCCACACTTCCACGGTCTCGCCGCGCGTCTGCTCAACCCGCATGACGCCGCCCCCCCTCCTCGTGCTCCTCCGCGTGTTTCCCGGTGGTGCGACCCAACGACAGCACAATCCCCGCGAGCACGAGCACCGCCCCGATCGCGACGCTCGGCGCGGGGACCTCGTGAATCGCGGGCACCAGCCACGCGATTACGCTCGCCCCAACGGGCTCACCCAGGGCCGCGACGTTGACGGTCGACGCCGAGAGATGCTTCAGGGCGTAGTTCATGCCGGTGTGCCCGACGAGCATCGGTCCCGCGGCCATGGCGCCGATCACGGTCCAGTCGCGCGCGCCGAACCCGGCGAGCGGCGTACCCCGGCCGAGCGCCACGAGGGTGAGGGCGGCGGCGGCGACGGCATAGACGACCGACACGTAGCTCCAGACGCCCACCGCGCGGCGGACCCGACGCCCGATCACCACGTAGCCCGCGACGGCGAGCGCGCCGAGCAAGGCGAGCAGGTCGCCCGCCAACGCGCCGCGCGAGGTGCGGGCGTCCGCCGCGCCTATGAGGATGGCGCCGAGCACGGCGACGACCATGCCCCAGCGCTCCCGCACCCCAGGGAATTCGCCGAGCCACAGCGCTGCCATCGCCCACGCGAAGATCGGCCGCAGCGACACGAGCACGACGGAGCTCGCGACGCTCGTGTAGCGGAGCGAGGCGATCCACGCCCAGAAGTGCAGACCGAGGAGGACGCCCGCCAAGGCCATGAGCGGGAGGAACGAGTGCAGCGTGACCCGCGCGCGCGCCGCCGCGGGAGCCGCTTGCTGCACACCTCCCTCGCGCCGCTCCTCCCAGAGGGCGAGCGCCCCGGTCACCGGCAGCACGAGCGCCAGCCGCCAGAACGCGATGGCGAGCGCGGGCGCCGCCGCAAACCGGACGATGGGCCCCGAGTAGCTCGTGGCTAGGACCGCCACGACGAGCACGAGCACGGGTGACATGGGCGGGGAAGTTAACGGCTCGCTCGCCCGCCCGGAGGTCGCTCACCGCGGCGTGCCGGCGCGGTCCGGTTGCCCTCCCTCCGCGCGCCCCCCAAATTGCGCGCTGCATGACGCAGCTCGGGACGGACTCCCGCCTCACGCGCGACCATCTGGAGCAGCTCTTCGCCAAGATGGCTGCGCGTCACGTCGTGGTCGTGGGCGATGCCATGCTCGACATCTACTTGGCGGGCGACGCGGACCGGATCTCGCCCGAGGCGCCGGTGCCGGTCGTCAGCGTGCACACGCGGCGCTACGCGCTCGGTGGCGCGGCGAACGTGGCGGCGAATGTGGCCGCGATTGGGGCCGAATGCCGGCTCCTGGCGGTGGTGGGCGACGACGCTCGCGGGGACTCGCTCCGCGCCGAACTGGCCCAGAGCCGGTTGGCCGACCGCCACATCGTGGTCGCCGCCGCACGCCCGACCACGTCGAAGACGCGCGTCACCGCCCGCGGCCAACAGGTCGTGCGCATCGACGAAGAGATCGAAGACGCGATCCCGGCGAAGACGGAGAATCAGCTGCTCGGCCAGCTGGACGCGGTGATGGTGGACGCCGACGCCATCCTGCTCGAGGACTACAACAAGGGCACGCTCACCCCGGCGGTGATCGAGCGCGCCATGACCCTGGCGCGCAGGCGGGGCATCCCCATCGTCGTGGACCCGAAGTTCAAGCACTTCTTTGCCTACCGTGGCGCGACCCTGTTCAAGCCCAATCGCCGGGAGCTCGAGCAGGCGATGGGCGCCACCCTCGACCTCGCGCACCCGGATGCGCTCCCCACCACGCTCGAGAAGCTCGGCGTCGACAACCTGCTCCTCACCCTCGGCGCGGAAGGCATGGTGCTCGTCACCAAGGACCGCCAGATCGGTCGCATCCCCACCATGGCGCGCGAGGTGTTCGACGTGTCAGGCGCCGGCGACACGGTCACGGCGTGGGTGGGGACGGCGCTCGCGGCCGGGGCATCGGTGCGCGAAGCGGCGCAGGTCGCGAACTACGCGGCGGGCGTCGAGGTCGGGAAGTCGGGGGTCGCGACGGTGTCGCCCGGGGAGGTGCTGGCGATGCACGAGGCGCACTACGATCAACTCGGCAAGCTGCGCCGCGGAGGGCTCCTCTAGGCGGACGGCGACCAGCGCGCCAACCCCACCGCCACCACCACGAAGTGCGCGCCGCGCCCGCACCTATCAGGGCGGAGCCCGCCGACAGGGACCGAACGGGCAGAAGTCGAGCCGCTGGGCGACCCGGGCGCGAACCGGCCGACCATCGGAACAGGCCGGCCAGTAGGACGCGCCCCCGATCCAGCGGAGGGCCTCGCGATCGATGGCCGGATCGACGCCCCGAACGATGCGCGCAGATCCCTGCTCAGGCGTGCCGTCAGGTCCGATGGTCACCGCCATGATCACCTGTCCCTGTATCCGGAGCTCCCGCTGCAGCGGCGGGTAGGCGCGAACCGGGGCAGTGCGAAGATTGGGGCGTTCGGTGAGCTGGGTCGTGTCATAGACAACGGAATCGGTGCTCGCGAGCCCGGCGCAAGATGTGGGGTGGCTGGGGACGTTCATCACTTGAGGGACGTGAGGGCCACCGAAGTGGAACGCCACTGTAACACTGAAGTTCGTGGCGGCACCGGACAGTCCAACTGGACGACTCACGGAGGGCGTGACGCTCACCTCTTGACCGAACACAAACCCCACGCCAAGACCGAGAACGGTAAATGTGTGAGAATTCGAGCCTGGGCCCAACACACCTGTGAATTCTGTGTTGGCGCGTGCGATGGCGATAGACGCCGTGGGCACGACCAGGACTTGCTGCGTAGTACTGCTCGCGATGACCCCAGCATCCAGACCGAGCGAGAGATCGTTCTCACTGTAGTCGCTGCCAGTCCCGTTGATATTGTTCGGGCCCTTTGCCCATCCCACCCTCGCGACCGGACACAACTGAGCTGTGCCGCGCTGGTTGAGAGAACCTTGGTAGGCCGCGCTGACGCTGTACAGGAAGGATGAGGAGTTGAGGGTCTCGAGATCGCTCCGCGCCAACTCTAGTTCCGCGAACGCGACGGTGCTGCCAACGGTCAGGCCAGCGCCGTACGATTTCGCGTGCTCACTGAATACTCCGCTCACGGAGAGCTGAAACGGGAGACTCTGAAGGGATGCGAAACCTCGGCAGACTTGCGCGCCAGCGGGTGAGCTCGAGAGCAAACCGACGACAATCGCTACGAAGGAGGCACGTGGCGCGAGCTCGAGCGGGAAGGGGCTTGGCCCTATTGTCGGCTCTGCCCCTGCGGGCGACGCGGTAACCCTATGGGCGGTACTGGACTCGAACCAGTGACCTCCGGTATGTGAGACCGGCGCTCTAACCAGCTGAGCTAACCACCC
>WNFA01001803.1_pt1 | contig 27546 bp, 21 predicted proteins | sample 5400481 | NCBI WGS metagenome assembly WNFA01 (sample SAMN13153340, study PRJNA577476) | soil metagenome | isolation source: 120 cm saprolite under Douglas fir tree site 2 hole 1 replicate 2 | place: USA:California | collected 2015-04-18 | reverse complement strand
GCGCAGCTTCGCAATGATCTCCTGCGGCGTGTGTCGCTTCCTTTTCATCGAGTCCTCCCGCCCTCTCGGGCCGTTAGACTCTCATATCAGCTGGTACATCTGGAGGGGGTCAGGTCACGGGGCCTGCCCGTTTTGGGACCATCCATGTGTAGCTGTAGCGCCTGCCGGGCCCGACCGCATCGTCCGCTTTGTCGGCGACCGAGGTACCGTCGTCATAAAGAGCGCCTTCTGAGTTTTTGGCGTACGCTAACCCGTGAGGGTGGATACTGCAAAATATCTGCGTGTTGTTCTGGAAGATGACCTTGACCACATCACCGACTTCGGCGCGGATGAGCGGACCCAGAATCCCCAAGTGCTGCCATTCTGGGGAGCGCTGCTTCAAAATTTTGAAGGTGTCGTCGGTATACTCGCGGTAGACCGCCTTCAAGTATACTTTCTGTCTAGTTGCCTGAGATTCATCATCATCTAACCCGCCCGGCATACCCGTCAAGTTTCTGCCCCGCGGAGCGTAATCCCACATGACCTCTTCGGCCGCAATGTAGTAAGTGCGGACCTTTCCTGGGGGTGATCTCCGAGCTTGTGCTCCGCTCCTTCCGCAAAGCAAAGCACTCATAAAAATAAGTACTGCCGCGGAATTCCGTAGACTCCCCAATCAAACTACTCCTTCTCTCAGCTCGAGAAACTGATCGATCTACAGGCGGCCCTAAAGACAAAGATAGTCTGATTCTAGATCAGAACTCTCCGCAGATAGTGGGCCGATGTCGTCATTTGCGTAAGCGGCGGCGATTTCCCCTAGCCATCCTCCTCAGCAAAACGGAAGGCAGACTTTTCCCCGGCTCAAGACCAGATCGTGGCGGGCGAATGCCAAAGCGGCGAGATATCCAGGGGCGGGCGAAAACGATCGCAGCTGCCACTCGGCTCGAGCACGTGGCTCACCCTTAATGCTTAGGAATTCAGGGTCGTCCCAAGGGGTGAGTGTGACTTCAACCTTTGCTAAGTCCTCGCCAATGCCCTGACCCGTTGCTTTGAGGAAAGCCTCCTTGCGAGTCCAGCAGGCAAAGAACCCGTCGGTCTGCTGCTCAGGTCGCAGGGCCATCAGCACTCCCCTTTCATTCGAAGAGAAGAATCGCGAGGCGATCTCCTCGAACTGCGGAAAGGGCCGAATATGCTCGACGTCGACACCGATTGCGCACGCGCGGGTTACCGCGTAGAGAGCAAGATCTCCAGAATGTGAAACACTGAACTGTAGATTCCCACGAACGAAATCACCATTTACTTCCGGCTTCCCAAACCGTCCATGGCGAAAATCGATCTCTGAAGGAGACTGTTCCAGATAGCGGCTCAAAATCCCCCGAAGGATTCCACGGCGAGCGACGAAATGATTGCGGTCTTTCGCAAATCGGAATCTCTCAGCCTTCGCACTTTCTGAAGACGAGAGCAGCGCATGGAGCCGCGCCAGCTCTGAGGCAAACTCGCCTAGAGCTGCGCACCAGACGTGGATTTCGTTGTACTCTAGACGGACTGCCTCGCGCGGGGCGGGCCAAGAGAGCTTCGGAGTAATTGCAAACATAGATCTGCCCAGACCGCTTCTTCGAACGACAGCAATATCGCTAGAAAGTATACTTCTCGTCGTATGCCATTCCTTGCTCCATGCACCTTGAACTGACGTCTCTTGATCCATTATTCGGATGAGTTTTCAGTGGGGCCAGTGGGACATGACGCGCGTCGGCCTTCGCGCACGTCTCGTCAATAAGAGTTCTCAATTTTTCGGCCAGAGTTTGCACGTATGGCTCAACGAAGATACCACCTGGATTGACCGGGAGTTCAATAATATCTAATCCGCCGACGGCCACGTCATTCCAACCCATTCCCGGTTTCGTCAAAAAAGAATAATTCCGCTGGGGCTTGAAGACCGTTATCTTCTGATCGCAAGCCTGGGGGACATAGGCGAAATACGCTTTATCATTAATATCTTCCAGGAAGACTTCGCGCGTGCCTCTTCCATTAACTGCGAGACCGATTCGGAGAAGATTCGACAACTTTACGGAAGCCCTTTCGACCTCTCGACCATATGCACCCTTTAGTTTTCTTCTCAGATAAGAGCGTCGTTCTCTCGGTCCCAGCCGCATGAAATTCACCCAATGGAAGCTGGCCTTTTGGATAGAGTGAGAGAGGCTTTCGCGACGAGACAGCCGTAAAGGGGTCCCGTTGAAATTATAAGTATCGATCATAACCAACATTGCAATTCGTTGTCCGTCCTTGCGCAACCTCAAAGCCATCTCATATCCACCGCCGTGGACGCAAAAGAAGGGCGGCCTGCTTCCACCCGGTTGAATAGGAATCAAGGAAGACCAGGAGGGAGCCCACCCACGCTGACGAAGGATTTCCGCCAACTTTTCCACGGTGGGTGCTTGAAACAGCGTGGATAAAGGAAGGCTCCGACCACTTATTTTTCCTAGTTCAGCGAAGAGACGCACCGCTGCAAGGGAGTGCCCGCCGAGATCAAAAAAATTGTCTTTTCGTCCCACGGGATGAACCCCTAGGACCTTTTCCCAGAGCTTGGTCAGTTGTAACTCCAGTGCGTCCACAGGTGCAGTCGACGCGGAGACCATTTCGGTACTCGGGCGTTCTGGTTTTGGAAGGGCGTTGCGATCAACTTTGCCATTCGCGGTTAAGGGGAATTCGTTCACAAACACAAATGCTGAAGGCACCATATACTCCGGTAACTTCTGACGCAGGTGCTCCCGCAGATCGGCTGCCTCAGTTCTGGTACCCGGTTTGGCAATAACATACCCAACCAAGGATTTTTCTCCCGGGTTATCTCCCCGCACGGCCACAACGCAATTGTCCACGCCGTTGTGCCCCAGTAATTGAACCTCAATCTCCCCCAATTCGATCCTATAACCCTGTACCTTTACCTGGAAATCTTCGCGCCCCAGGAACTCGATATTGCCGTCCGGCAGATGGCGCCCTAGGTCCCCGGTTCGGTACAACCGTCGTCCACTTACCGGCTCCACGACGAAACTGGCATCCGTTTTCTGTTTGTCCCGCCAATACCCCTTTGCTACTCCAGTTCCTCCAATGTAGAGGTGTCCTGGCACCCAGACGGGACATGGTGCCATCACGTGATTCAGCACGTGAAAGGTCTGGTTCAGCATCGGCTTGCCGTAAGGGATACTTTTCCAGCTGGGATTTACTTCTTCGATTGGATACAGAATTGACCAGATCGAACCCTCGGTCGCTCCGCCGAGGCTCACTATCTTCGTTTGCGGCGAGATCTGCTTTATCTGACCAGGTAAACTCACTGGGATCCAGTCGCCGCTCATCATAATCAACCGCAGTGACTGCCCAAGCTTTTCACCATCCCGGTCGTGATCTACCAGAAGCTGCATCAAGGCTGGCACCGTGTTCCAAACAGTCACTTTCTCGGTGGCGACTAGCTCCCTCCAATGCTTGACATCTAACGCAAGATCAGCTCGGGGCATCACGATTGTTCCGCCGGCCGCCAGCAAGCCAAAAATGTCATAGACGGATAGGTCGAAGCTCAATCGTGAAAGCGCCAAAACTCGATCCGCGGGATTGATGTCAAAGCGTTGGTTGATGTCGAGCACAGTATTCAAGGCGCCGCGATGATCGATCATCACGCCCTTGGGAAGTCCAGTTGAACCCGACGTGTAGATGACGTACGCGAGATCTTCGGGTTTTTGCCGCTTGCGCGGGACCGGCGGGCTGGCATCGGCAGGTTTCAACAAGTCGACAGCAAGAACTTCGATTCCGGTTGGCACGTTCAAACGCTGTTGTACCATCGACTGCGTCAGCACGACCTTAACTTGTCCGTGCTCGAAGAGGTAGCGTTGACGTTCGGCAGGTAGTTCTGGATCAATCGGCAGGTAAGCTCCGCCTGCAAAGAGGATTCCCAGCACCGCCGCCACTTGTTCCCAACCCTTTTCCATTACGATAGCAACCAGCTGGTTTGGTTCAACGCCGAGCGTAAGTAACTGCTCCTCAATCCGGCAAGCGCGCCGATACAATTCCTCATACGTCAAACGGCGCGTTGGCGTGGAGACCGCAATCTGGTTGGGACGCTTTTCAACCTGCGTAAGGAAAGGAGTGTGTAACAATTCATCGCTCAGCACGGCCTTAGTCTCATTAACCTTCTGACGCAAGTCCATTTGAGCTGGGGGTATCAGTCCGAAGGTGTTCTCGGCGAGGCCGCGATGCCAGCTGGAGTCTTCAGAAGCTAACTGCTCTAACATAAACTGGTAGCTATTGAACATGTCATTCAACAGGCCATCAGGAAAGAGTTCCTCCACTGCGTCCCAGTTAAAGATAAGGGCCCCGGCTTGCTCCTGAACCAGGTTATCGAGCCAGATTTGGGGTGTCTGAGTAATACCGAAGGTCACCTTTCCCAACGGCAGCTCCCGAGTCGAATCCGAACCGGGAGTATCCAGGTTAAGAAAGCTGGTGAACACGACGGGCATCGAGGTCCTTTGCTCTCCCTTTTGCGTCCTGGTCAGTTCCCGAAGAACTCTGATACCCGTAAAATATCGATGATCGAGATCACTCCACAGCTGTACCTGAAGGCGCCGCGCGCGTACTTCAAAACTGTCCCGTCCCGAATTATCTACCGCAAGCATATTTAACGAGGTGAAGTCGCCCACCATGTCGTTTACCTGCGGATGCACAGGAAGCCGATTGAAAAGTGTGAGATTGATGGTAAATTGAGGGTTCTTGCCCCAGATACTGAGAACCTCGGCGAACGCCGCCAACAATACCCCCGGTGGTGTAAGTCCCACCCGCGCCGCTCGTTTCTTCAATCGCGTCCAAGTTTCTGGTTTCAACCTTGCACTTCTACGTACGAAGCGAGGTCGTGCTACGGAGCTAGGATTCTTTGCTAAAGGCAACTCCGGCGCCGGCGGCAAAGTCGGCACACGACGGCTCCAATACTCCTGAGAGCGCCGATAGATATCTGAATTCTGCAGGGCACTTTCCGCTTGGATGTAATCACGAAAAGAAACTTGAAGCGGAGCAAGAGAAGCTGTCGGGTTTCGATAAAGCTCAGAAAATTCTTTCACGAGAATCTGAATGCTCCTGGCATCAAGTATCAAGAGATCTAAACTGACATGAAACAAGACGCGTCGATCATCGAGGAGAGAGGCTCGAAGCTCGAACAACGGCCAGTGATCAATTTCTAGCACCTGGTGGGACATGCGGTCGCGAACGGCCTCAACCTGGGAGTTTGCCACCGGTGGATCTTGTCCTCGCAAATCTAAGACCTCAAGGTTATAGCGAGGCACTTGTTTGAGAATCTGCTGCGTGCCGTTAGGCAACACGATAGCCCTCAGCATGTCATGTCGCTCGATCAGGCGTTCGAGGACCAGTTCGCATCGCTGACGATCAAAGTCCGCAAACTCGATCTCCGCGTAGATGTGACAGGCAACGTTCCCCAATTCCAGAGAGTTTCCGCGACCAATCCAGTAGGCTTGCTGAACATCGGTGAGAGAAAAGGGCTCATATCGATGGTCTGGGGCGGGCGCAATGCTAGGCAGCGAAATATGCTCCGAAGGCTTGCCCTTCCGCTGTTCAATCGCAGTGGCAAGACTTGCCACGGTAGGAGCCTCGAAGAGACAGCGCAGAGGTAATTCGACCTGGAAGGCTCCCTGTATGCGAAAGATGAGCTGAGTGGCAAGCAGAGAATGTCCGCCCAACTCCAAGAAACTATCGTGGACGCTGACTCGTTCCAGCCCCAAAACATCACCCCAGATTCCAGCCAGTATCTCCTCCGTCGTGGTGCGGGGTGGGACAAAGTCTTCCTTACGATCTAACGGTGTTTGGGCGCCTAGCTTTTCGAGCGCCTTTCCATTTCCTCCTAGCCGTTGCCGAAGCTCATTGAGAAAACGTGCGGCTTGGCGGCCCTCTGAAAGCTGATGGTCGAAAACCAGGACCAAATTGGACATACCTTGCTTACTGGCAGTCGAGTAAAACTCGCTGCAGATCGCTAAGATGGCCGACTGTCCTTGGTTGATAAGGGGATGAAATGAATTGACACCCTCGCTCGACAAATCGGTGACCGTAAACGTCCCGCCCACTAACGACTGAACCGAAAGTTCGTTACTCAGGTACTGGACTACGAACTCTCGCATCTCCTTAGCGATCTCAGCGACGCTCTTCGTGTCAGCGTTGCGAATCACAGGAACCATCAAGCCGTGTCCAGCATCGATTGCGAATCCTATGTTGATTTCATCGTAGTAATGCGCGCACTCTGCTGCATAGTACGCGTTGAAGACGGCGTATTTTCGAAGGAGACGAGCCACTTCGAAGATAATCAATGCCGTTACATCCGCTCGCAGCCCCGTCTCCTTTTCCGCCGCTGCTTTGAGGCTGTCGGTGGCACATCTAATCGTGACTGCAGAGGGGAGCGTGTTTTGATAGGCGGACCACAAGTATTTCGCCTCGAGACGTTTGCTCCGCGCCAGTTTTTCACTTCTGAACTTTACCCCTGCGGCCGGAACCGGTGCCATCCCAGGGGCCTCACGTTTCGATGTTTTGGAGGATGTGGCTTCGTTTTTGTGCACCAACTCCTCGCGGATCCGTTTCAAAACATCCTCGGAGCGAACTAGGCCATAACCTTGGAATTGGCTTGCGTCAAAGCCCCATTCCTTGATGAGTTGCAAGGCCTTTTCGCTAAAGCGTGTACTCCGTTCTTTGGCCTCCGTGGGAGGCAGGGCTTCGGAGGCGGTCCCTACTTCCTCATCTTGTTGCTTGCGTCGGCTACTTTGGAAGTCCGGTTGGTGAACAAGGCCTATTCGTGAAATGACCTGTTTATCTCCCCTCACATCTGCAGTGCTAGGGACAAAATGGGGAGTACCCGGGAGGTCTGCTTCAACTTCATCGCAAATATAACCCAGCACGTTACCAATCTCTGTGTCTTGTCCCTCTCTACACACGTATCGAAGGAAACCGCTGGCCGGGGCCCAAATCTCCATATTCACCTTGCTGGTTTCAATCTCGACGATTGGCTGCCCTTTTTCGACTCTGCTCCGCTCGGCGACCAGCCATTTCGTAATGCACACCGAATCGTCGTTAACATTCTCCCGAAGTACGATTATTGGAGTCAGATCACTCATGATTCATTATGTCCAATGCAGCTTCGATGACATGTCTTTCACCGGGTAAGAGTTCTTTCTCGAGCGGGCCGCAGGATGGTATCGGATGTCGCGGTGGACCCAACCGTCGCACCTGCTTCAAAATACCGGGAGCGGTTTCTTGGACCTGTGCGATTACCTCCGCGCCGAATGCAGCAAAGTTCTGTCCTTCTTCAACCACAAGCAGCCGACCGCATTCTCGAATCGATTCGATGATGGGCCAGGGGTTGAGCGGGTAAAGCTGTATCGGACACACCACTTCGCTGATAATCTCATGTTTATCAAGGAGTTTTTCGGCCGCTCTTTCTACCTCCGGCAGCATCCCACCATAGCAAAGCACAGTGAGGTCCGGCTTTCCCTCCGGGCGAAGTCGCAATGTGGGGTACTGCTCATCGCTGTGCTCCCAAACAAACCCCTGGATTCCAGAGTTAGACATGCGAATACCATAGAGGAGTTTATTTTCAACGACAACGACGGGACGATCGATGGACGCAAACAGGGTGTCGAAAACGAGCGCGGGATCGTACCGATGATTGATGGCGAGCATGAGCGTGCCAGTCATTCCTAGAAAATGTTTCTCGAGGCATTGGCTGTGCGTCGCGCCATAGCCGCGTCTGCCCCCCATCGGAGTCCTAACAACAAGCGGAACGTTAACTTGCTCGTTGAACAGGTAGCGGAACTTGGAAGCATGATTGATTAACTGATCTGCCGTTAACGCGAGAAAATCGCCAAACATGATTTCGCAGACAGGCACAAAGCCACTGAGTGCTAGGCCGTTTCCGACTCCTACTACGGTTCCCTCGCTGATCGGTGTGTTGCGTACTCGGCCAGGGAACTTTTGACTCAAATCTTTGGTAACTTTAAATGCGCCCCCATAAGGGCCCTCGATGTCCTCGCCGAGCAAGATAATTCGTTCGTCGCGGCGCATATTACGCTCGAGGGCAGCGTGAATCCTGTTGACGACGCGATCCGACGATTCATTCGATATTGGCCGCCACGCCATCTTGCGATAGAGCGGCACGGCCTCTTCGACCTCAATAGACTCGGCGTAGTCATCCGCTTCAGCTTGTCTCGTTGATTTGTCAATCCTCTCATCAATCTCTGTCTGAATGAGCTTGGAAGCATCAGGATACTTCCGGCTAAAAATAGTGATGGGATCCTTCTCCCAATAGCTCTGTACTTCTTGACGGTCCCGATCGTCATCACCCTTGGAATGCGCCATCAGACGATACGTGTCAATCTGCAAAAACAGAGGCTTGCGCTTCCCACGAACGTACGAGACGCATTCGGTCGCAAGGTCAAGCAATTCTTCGGGTTTCCATGTGTTGCCCTTCGCCGTCTTGATATCGAAAGCATCGGCCCGGGCGCAAATGTCTCCGGCGAGCGTCTGCTGTTGCGGGGTACTCTGGGCGTAATAGTTATTCTCAAGCACAATCAACAGTGGCAAATCCCACTTGGATGAGATGTTAAATGCTTCGTACACGGCGCCCTCACCGAGGGTCCCATCCCCGATAAAAACCACTGTTATATTTGGACTGTTGCCTAACTTTTGGGCTAGAGCGAGGCCAGCTGAAATCGGAACAATACTGCCTTGCACGCCACTGCTGAAAAACCCTCGAGAGCAAATATTTTGACTGCCGCCACGCCCGCCGCAGACGCCCGTTTTCTTGCCCATAACCTCAGCAATCAGGCCGTAGACATCCCCGGTCCGGGCAAGATAATGCCCATGCCCACGATGATTGCTGTAAATCAAGTCACCCGTTTGCAACGCTTCTGCTATGGCTATCCCGGTCCATTCCTGGCCGATGCACGTGTGAACGGTGCCGAAAAGCTTGCCCTCCGAAAAGAGTTGTAGCTGGCGCTGCTCCACACTTCGAATGAGCATTGCTTTGGCGTAGAGATTCGTTCGTCGCAGGCCTTCGATGCCTGTCTGAATGAGCTCAAGCAATATGATCCCCAGTCCGGCACTTCTCGGCAATGAATTGCAGATGCAGCTGGTCAGCACTCCTGGGGCTGCATTTGACATGCCAACCCGGAAAGAAAAACACTCGAGATGCAGAGTAAGAGCTGTAGTATCAATAAGATACTGAAACCACCCCGACCAAGCTGTCAGGCCTGGAGCAGATTTTAGCCCATGTGGTAAAAGATTTCCCAGAATGCCGAGTCGCTTTCACTGCTTCCGAGACAGAGCATGATTGCCTTCAGAAAGGAGTCCGAAACGATAGAACGCCTCAGATTTCAGCCAAGACCAGTCAACGGTTCTCGGGGCGCAGAATCCGGCGTGTGAGGGCCTGTGAGGCAAACTCAGTGCCCGCGACGAAGCGCACGAGCGGCCCGAAAGTCCACGCTGCCGGGGCCCCCAAGAAATGCAGGCCGGCTAACGAAGACTCAAATCCGGAATCGAGGCGTGGATAGCCATCCACAACATCCAGTCGTTCCAGAACTCTTGGTGAAAGAAAACTATACAGCGCAACATTCACGCGATACCCAGTTGCTAGAACTACATGATCCACTATCCGCTCGGTCCCGTCATTCAGACGGACGTGCAGGCGATCTCCTTCCACTCGAGCGCGGATCACAGATCGGCACGTGTGAAAGGGCACGGCACGCGTAACAGGAACGTGCCTGTAAGAAAACATGGGCCGAATCGCACGTCTATCCGACCAGTTCTTAGTACGACGCGGCAAGCGGCGAAATAAACTCGGTCGCTGGATGACCAAACTAATACCTGCGGGCCCTACGTCGCCTTTACCATAAAACTTGGTCATCCATTGCCTGTTCTTAATCCAAGTCCAAACAGGGTTCGAATCCTGCGAAATAACTTCCTCGGGGTAGGCCACCAGGCGCCAGGCGCGTTCGGCCCTCGAAGCTACACTTTGCGACCGAATCAGGATCTCCACATGGGCGCCCGCTTCTTGCAAAAACGTGGCGGACTCAAGGCTGCTTTGTCCACCGCCAATTACAAGCACTTCCTTATCGCGGAACTTTTCGTATTCGTGTTGGTCCGATGAGTGCGATACCAACGATGCGGGAAGGCCCTCGAACGTTTTTGGGCGATGAGTGAAAGGTTGAATGCCTGTAGCAACCACAACACGCCGCGTGGGTAGCATTTCTCCATCTTCGAGTGTGAGCTGATATCCTTTCTGAGAGGGTTCCACACGTACTACATTTCGTCCGTCGGTCGCTACCCCTGTTTGTTCAAGGAACCAATGGCCATACTTTATGAAGTCACTTACGGGTAATGGTTCCGGCAAACCTTGATTCCCGTTTGAAGACCCGTAAGCGTCCAGGCTCAAGCGGTTTCCCGGGTCAGCAATATGGGATGCCGGTCGCCAAGAACGCAGGAGCATTCGCGCGGGCATATGGCGCTTCCAGAAAGACATGGGCTCGCCAAAGACTCGCATGTCCAACCCTTTTATTTCCTTGAGATGCGCGGCCGCCGACAAGCCAAAGGGTCCGGCGCCGATAATCACCACATCATACATTTCATCATCAATTTTATCGGCGGATGATATCACGGGAACCGGTGCGCAGCGTCGCCGCCGAAATGCCTGCGCAACACAAACCAAAAGGCAAGTATGCCTAGGCTAAAAGAATACGTCCCGAGCTGCCAGCGCAGGAGGCGAGCGGGCTAACCCGTGATGATCATTTTAAACCATCAGCAACCGATAAAGGCCGCAGAGCTTCGGCTTCAAGAACTTTGTCATGCCTTGACGTTTTCCGTTCTCGTTATCCGGCACTTATCGGATCGCTTTTCAGCCACGAATTGCCCAGTCCCGGCATCGTTCAATCGGGATTTCGTCGCGCGAAACACGTTGTAACGTAGTTTCCTGTAGTCCCATTCATCCGTACCCTCAAAACAGAGCTCGAACGCGCGGCAACCTTGGATCGCATGACTGTGCAGCGGATTGTAATAAATCAGAAACACCTCACGCGGCCACATAGAAATTGACTGCGCTACGTTCATCAACATGCGGGAAATAAGCTCTTCACTGAACGGATTGAACATGTAAATTACCAGGGGGACGTTTGGAAAGATGAACTCGGCGACATCTCCACACTGCACTTCAAGACTGTTGGCCTGCCTCTTGCCCCTGAAGGATTCACAATTTGCTCGGGCCTGCCTTGAAAGCATTGGCGAAATTTCCACTCCCAGAACGCGTTTGAACGGAAACTCTGCGGCAAGGAGCATGGTCTTTCCTTGACCGGCGCCGAAGTCGATGAATACAAATTCGCTGTACTGAATGTTCAGTCGTCGAAGTAGAGCAGGCAGGCACTTCGTGTCGCTCGGCTCGTAAAATCGGGCGTACGTGGCGCTTGGACCAGTGATATCAAGTTTAGACAATGGGATTCTATGACGCGTTGTGACGTTATGGGACCAATCCCACCACCAAGATCTCCATAACCTCAAAAGAAAGAGTAACGTGCCAACTATTGCGCCGCGCAAGCCCAACTCACCAATGATCGCGGTGATTTTAGAGAGTGAAAAAGGCCGGGGCCCTCCAATGGGCTTATCTGTGATTTTCACCATCGCTTTTGTTCTAGATCTTAGTTCCAAGCCGAATCTCGAATTTGAAAGAGGACGCGACACCAGCCAGATTGTTTCAATAAGATCAGGCTCGCTGTCCGCTTCATTCAGATTTTGCTACCGGTGAAAATCGTATCGCTTTGCCGCAGCGCCTTAAGTCGAACTGGTCTGGTAGCACGAGAACAGGTGCGCAGCCGCGGCCGAAATGTACGGGGTTGTAGAACCATACGTGTCACACCGAATCGGCTTCTACTGTTTATATGATTTAATCTCAATGAGATCCGATTTTGGGCCATCGACTCGGCGGAGCCACGCTTCCCGCCAATAAAAGAAGCAGCCACGATCGCAGCGCATCAGCAAGCCGTCGCAGTGCGCTCCGCTCAAAAGTACCGTATTTCTTAGCCGCCGAACGTTCCCCGACTCCTCCTGGAACATCGCCTCCATCCGCTTGAAAACCTTGAATCGCTGGCCAGTGAATGCACTCATGGATGGAATATACGTTAAACCGTTGAGCCGTCCTTCCTCATCCAAAGTCTTTAGGATCTCCGCCTCCGATTTGACCTCTACGTATTCTCCTGGCTGAAGGCTAAGCACTTCCTCAGGTCGGCGAGCTTTTATTGCAACATCGCCCGAACTCGCCGCAGCGAATGGCGTGGGACTCGACATCAATGACTTTGACTCTCCTGTGAGTCTGTCGGCGACAAAGCCCAGCACCTTTCCCAGCGTAGCTTTCACTCCGTAACGGCGCAAGTGCTCTCGCGTGCGGCGCGCTAGATCTACGCTTCGAGCCATCGGCTCAGAGCCACTCTCGAATGTTTTAGCCTGACAAGCTGTCTCTACTTTACTGGTCTCCGGTGTCATCGTCGGTACTCCTTTGCGCCTATTGGAGTATTCTGATAATTACAGATAGCCATAAAGCCATCCTCCCACGCGGGCGGTGATCGAAAGAGGCACACGTTGCCACGTCTGCTTGAGAGCGGACTGCAGCCAATGTGGCTTGCTACGAATGGCGCTCTGTTCAGGTTGCGGCCAGTAGTAGCGATAAAGCGGTTTAGGCAAGGATCCCCACTTTGTCTTGAATCGGATTAATTCAGCGCGATGTTCAGGAACCTCACCAAAATCAAAGAAACGATAACCATCATGACAGGCTCCGTTAATGGAGTGCCAAAGAATAATGTCATTCGCATGCGCGCTTAGATGTCGACTCGAACATCCGGTGAACGCATAGGAAACGGTCTTACCCATCATTAGGAAAATGGAGCCAGCTACAAGTGTCGCACGGCGTCCGCTAATCTGCTCAGCAAGAACCAGCCTCATTAACCCGGATTGGTTGAGTCCACGCCAGAGCGAAAGAAAGAACTTGTAAGAACGCGGTGGAACGAAATTTCGCCGCATCGTCGTCAAGTAGAGCCTGTACCAAGCCTCTAGGTCTAGCACCGTTTCAGCTGTTCGGACAGCCAAATTAAGTTTGCGGGCCTTGTTCACCCCCCACTTTAGCTTGTGCCTGGTCTTAGCATCTCTGAAATTCAGTTGATCAGGAGATTCAGACAGCGCAAGCACATATGTCGGCCTCCATTCGGTACAAACTAGCTTGTCGTGATCTCTCAGCGGCAGTAGGCTGTCCGACTTAATTTGCAGTTGGATACCTTCCGATTTGGCCCGTTCTAGTGCGGCGGCGATAAGCAATTCAGTCGCTTCAGGTATGAGCGAAATTGGTCCAACGAACGGCGTACGCGGCAAGGAAGAAACACGACGCTTTGTCTGATGGTTAAAAATATTGAAGGGCAGACCCCGAGTGTAGGCAAGCGGCATGATGCCGCAAAGCGATCCGTCGTCAGACTCGCAGCCCAACATGAAACATTGCTGGCCCGTTTCTTCCTGAAGTGCGGTTAACCACGCTGGATGATGATAAATTAGGGAACTAGAATGTACGGAAAGAAACGGTATAACCCTCTCATCATCCTGGAAATTTATAACAACGACGCGTAGCGCACTTTCTTCAATGTGATCGTCCAAACTATTCGCCAGCTGTTTGCCAGAGCTAAATGACACAGGGCCGTCTCTCCATTTTTTCATGCATGCAGGATTGAAAGTTGCAGATGATTCCTTTGGGTGGGAACTCCACCGCGGTTCGCAGAAGAGCTTCCGTAAAGTTTCTCGACGCGTTGCTGGGATTCACAAACGGACCGCTAGCCGCAGAGGTCAGCACCCTTGGCTGGGAATCTCTGCCTGACGCCTCCGGGCTAGGCGCGGCCACCGAAGCTCCACGGGCGGTCGTCATCGCGGCTAATCTCCACGCCGGAAGCTGGTTATCCACCATTGGTATGTCGTGAGCGTTAAATGGGCGCGCGTTCGTCACGCTATTGAGTGAATTCAGTCCGCTTCTCGTTCTCCATGGAAACACTCCGCCTCTCACTATTTCCCTTACGTCAGTCGACTCCGCTCTTCGGCTCCCGGGACCAAACAATTTAGGGTTTTGACCAGTTCGGGTTTCGCGTATTCGGTAAATTCTCCAGTCTGCGGCCGGATGGGGGCGATCAAAACGGAACTATGAGTGCACACTACATACCAGATCCTCGACCAGTTCCCAACCCAGCGCGGTTAAAGTAACTCTTTGTAATGGTTAGTTTACAGGCCCGTTATGAGAATAGTGTTTTTTCGTCCGCGCTTAACCAAAAAGAGGGGAAAAACCATGCCTACTAGTCCCGAAATACTTCCATCTTGCGGCGAGACGATGGCAGAAGGCCCATGTCAAAATCGAACACGGCGAGCTGCTGGGAGAGGTTCGAAGAGATCGGGGGGACGCGGAGAATCACGACGGGGGAGAGAACAAGGGCTACCGTCAGAAAATGCTGTAGACGCCTTGCGGCGGTAACACGCTGCACCTGACTCAGAACGCAAAGCGGCGTAACTGCAGCGCGATCGATGGGCGAACAACGCGGGCATGAAGCAGCGGTACCCACCGTGTCCCGAACCGAAAGATTGTCCTTTCACGCGCGCTTCGTCGTGCTGCGGGATATGATCACCGGATTGTTCAGACCCATCATCGCGAGAGCAAGCAGAACTACCGGGCCTGACGGCTCCCCCAAAGATGTGGACTCCGAGTTCATTGTTTCATTCGCGGTCTTCGACAGGACCGCAAGCTGGTATTTTGAGGCCAACGCGATGAACCAAAGGAAGTACCCACGCGGATTGAGATTTGGCGATCCAGCTCTCCGCCGTAAGGCTAATTGTTTGCCACTTCGTGGAATAAATTCAGAACTTTAGAGGGATCTGCGGGAATCGTTTTGAGCATGAAATATTGCTATAAATCATTGTAAATAACAGCTTTATCTATAGAAGAGACGCTCTCTCAATGGTGTTTTCTTTGGTAGTGAACTTGCTCCTTCCGTATGAGGAATATAACGTCCTCCCGGCCACGTGAGGCTTGTTCACCTCTCGGAACGGACAGACGCTTTCGAGACGAATGAATTTATTAACCAACGGCGTTCTAGAATCACTCGGCGGGCCAGGTTTCGTTCCGGGCCAGTGTTCGGCCATTCGATCCGTAAATGCAGTGGCTGTCGATCTCGCTCAAACCGATATTCCTGTTTTGCTATTTGGAGCAAGCGGAACGGGCAAAGAGGTCTACGCGCGACTCATCCACAGATTATCCGGCCTAGAGGATTCTCTTCTCAAGAGACTGGATTGTAGGGCGCCGGATGCCAGTTACTTGCTAGGACAGGCTCAAGAGACTCTCGGCCCGAGTAGCATAGACGGCCGAGCGGGAACGTTATTTCTGGATAGTGTTGATGAACTGGATCTTGCCTGTCAACGTGTGCTTCTTTCCCTGCTCCCAGATGGCAAACTGAAAGGTGGGGACCGGCAACTTGGCGGTCGCATAATTTCCTCAACCTCATGCAACCTGGAAAAACAGATTGAAGTAGGGCATTTCCGCCTGGAGCTCTATTTCCGGATCAACGGTGTGTGTCTGCGTCTGCCGCCCTTAAAGGAGCGGAAAGAGGACATCCGGACCCTGCTTGAATTCTTTCTCCTCAAACACGCTGGAGAGCAGAGGCGAAAAACACTTCCCCTAAAGAATGATGTCATGGATGTTCTGACTTCCTACAGTTGGCCGGGAAACATACGCGAGCTTGAGAATGTAGCGAAAAAGATTGTCGCACTCGGGGACACTGAGCTAGCCCTTAGGGATATTCGGAATGCTCCGTTGAACCCTCCAACAGCAAGGCAGGAAAATCACAATTCGTTGAAGGTTGCGGCACGTGCCGCTTCACGGCGGACGGAAAAAGAGCTCATTCTACAGGCACTCGAGCGCACTCACTGGAATCGAAAACGCGCCGCTCAAGAGTTGCAGATCAGCTATAAGGCCCTGTTGTATAAGATTAAGCAAATTGGTGTCCGGGTATCCGGATCTGAGGAGTAGTGGGGGATGCAATGAATTTTTCGACCGGCCTGGTCATGGCAGCTTGGCTGGCTCTTGCTTTCGGGCAGGCACAAGAAGTACAAAAACCGGCGTCAAAGGAAACGGTAGCTCAGAAAATGGAGGCAAGTGCGCGGTCTGCGACGGCGTCACTAGGAACGCCGAATGATGCAGAGTACAAGATTGGTCCGCAAGACGTTCTACGCATCGATGTTTGGAAAGAGGCAGAGGTTTCACGAGCCGTTCCTGTCCGACCGGATGGAAAAATTTCTTTGCCTTTGTTGAACGATTTGCAGGCCGCTGGTCTGACGCCAGTACAACTTTCCAGCGTTATTGCTGATGGCCTAAAAAAATACATCAACGATCCACAGGTTACCGTGAGCGTATCGGAAATTAACAGTCGGCGGATCTATGTGTCGGGAGAAGTCACGCGCGCTGGCGCCTTTCCGCTGCTGCCTAACATGACGGTTTTGCAGGCGCTATCGAGCTCCGGAGGATTTACTCAATTCGCCAGGCTAAAGAACATCTATGTCCTGCGTGTCGAAGGCGGGAAGCAAGTCAAGCATCCTTTTAATTATAAGGACGTCGTGTCCGGCAAGAGGCCAGAGCAGAACATTCTGCTGCAACCAGGCGATGTAATAGTGGTGCCCTAAAGGACTGGATTGTCATGAGACACTCCCCCAGGTTTTTGGCAGCATCAAGTATTGCAGTGGTCTTGCTGGTCGGAAGTATTCGGATGATGGCGCAGGAGGATACTTCGAAGCCCAAGCCTGCAGCTCGCGCGTACCTACCCCTCATCGAGGGTTCCGACAATCAAGATGCGATCAGCGATCAGAGATCAGCAACCAACTTGAATCCAGACGAGCATCCCCTTACCGGGGTGCAAATTCCCACGATTGGGTTGCCGGAAATGCGGCACAGTTATTGGGTGCCCGGTTTCCAGTACGGCAACTTCGTGCGGTCTAGCGCCATCAATCAGCCCACGGTTTCCAGCTGGAATACGACGAGTTATGTTTTGGGGAATCTTAGTCTTCTAGAAGCTTGGAATCATTCGCAGCTCTCTGTCAACTATTCGGGCGGTGGCAGCTTTTCCAGCGATAAGTCGCAGGGGAACGATAAGTTTCAGCAACTTGGACTCGTCCAAGCCTTCGGTTGGCGGAGATGGCGGTTATCCTTCATTGACCAATTCAGTTACCTTCCCCAAAGCCAGTTTGGCTTCGGGGCTGCGACTACTCTCGATACTCCTGGTGTGGGAGGGACTCTGGGGCCTTCTTTGCCAGGTCTACAAACGAACTATCAGCCCAACCAAAGCATTTTCACGTCCATAGGGCCGCGGTATGGCAACTCCATCACCACCGAAGTCGTCTATGCCCTGAGTCCGCGCTTGGCAGTGACGGTTTCGGGATCATACGGCATCTTGCGTTTTGTCCAGGCAGGAAGTATTGACACTAACGATTCGATCTTCAGCACAGGATACAACTACGCGCTGTCGCAAAAAGACACGATCGGCGTATTGTACCGGTTCATCGCTTATCGTTACATCGGAAATCCACAAGCAATCAATGATCACGCAGCACAGCTTGCTTACGGACGTAAGATCACTGGCACACTTGCCTTCCAGCTCTTCGGGGGGCCCGAGGTAACGACTTTCCGGGTGCCATTTGGTAGTTCAACCGACAGGATTTCGGGGGCGGGTGGCGCTAATCTAACATTCGCGCTACCCCGAGGCACCCTATCTCTGGAGTACAATCATGGCGTCAGTGGTGGCAGCGGCCACTTTACGGGCTCAAGTACAGATCTGCTACAAAGCGCGATAAATCATCAACTTTCTCGTATCTGGCAAGGCAATCTTACTTTCGGCTTTGCACGGGACGCGAGCTTAGGGATTTCTAATCCGTCTCAAAATTCGCAAACCTATGACTCGTGGTTCGTAGGTGGTGGGTTGAGCCGACCGCTAGGCCGGACTGCAAACGTTAATTTCGCGTATACGGCCTATCTCCAGAATTCAAGTCTCCCGGTTTGTGTCGCGGGAACCTGTGAAACCAGTTTCATACAGCATCAAATTTCACTGAGCTTTCAATGGCATACGCGACCGCTTGTGCTGCGGTAGACTGAGATTGTAAAAAGTCCGCTTTGTGCGAGATGATTTTTGCGCCCCTGGACGCGATTGTTTGGTAAGTCCAGGTTATACCGATTGATCGCGGCGCTGTTAGCGAGAGTCCTGAGATTATGTATAAGAGCTTTTTCGGACTGAAAGAGAATCCGTTCAACGTCAATCCAGATCCGCGCTACCTCTTTCATACTAAAGAGATCGAAGAAGCGCTAAGCGCGTTGATGTATGGCGTCCAGAATCGCAAAGGCTTCATCACCCTCACCGGTGAGGTTGGCACGGGAAAGACCACACTCATAAACCGCCTTGTCGACTGGTTACATCAACGGCGGGTAAGAACTGCGTTCCTCTTTAATTCCCGGATGAATACGAATCAATTGTTCGATTTCATTCTGGCGGATTTCGGTATTACCTGCGAGTCGTCGACGAAGAGCCAGCAGCTCACGCGGCTCAATCAATGGCTTCTTGAGCGTTACCGTGCCGGTGAAACCACCGTGCTCATTGTGGACGAAGCGCAGAATCTGACTTACGCCGTGCTCGAAGAAATTCGGCTGTTGACCAACCTCGAGACATCCACGGAGAAACTGCTGCAGATCGTGCTGTCTGGGCAGCAAGAGTTGGAAGACAAGCTGAAGCTGCCACAACTGCGACAACTCCGCCAGCGCATCATGCTGCGCTGTAAGACGGTCCCTCTGACCAAAGAGCAGACCCATGACTACATCGCCGAACGGCTGAGAATCGCGGGAGCCAGCGGTGAACTGATTTTCAGTCCGAAAACCGTTGAAACGATCCATGTATATTCAATGGGCATTCCGCGTGTGGTGAATCTGCTCTGTGAACACGCGCTCATCAATGCTTACGTCGAACAGCAACGGCCGATCTCACCGAAAATCGTCGAGGACGTCGCACATGAATTTCAGCTCGACGAAGTCGAACCGACTGCGCCGGCAGGAAGTACAAGCATCGGCGCGGATGTCTATAATTCAGAAGCGTTCATTCAGAATCTCGGAGAGGCACTTTCGCGATTCCGGATGAATCCTTCGGTCACGACACCAACACGTGAAAGAAAGTAAAAGCTCGAGGTTCCAACAAAGCGCTGCCAGGCACGTCTAGGCGTGTAGCTTCCTCGTTTGACGTTCTTGGCTATTTCCAATCGCTTCGCAGGCCTTCGCCTTTGGTGACAACTACTACAAAGCGTGATCAGGTTCTCAGGAGCGTCATGACCAAGCTTACTTCGAGATTTCAGGTGATGAGCGTGAAGGTCGTTTGAAGAACCGCAGTTTTGGCACTTCCATCCATCGCGGTTCAAAACCTGTTTTCGGAGTGAATCGTACTCTGCTGGATTCAATCTTAGCCGCGGTTGCTTCTGGCGGAATTGCATCGCGAGCTCGGGCGTATGATCTCGAACTTGTTCTTCAGTCTTGCACGACCAATTAGGTTTGATCCGCTCCTATGCTCGCGCCCGGCAGGAAATCGGCGCAGATCATCTCGAGACAGTAACCCTAGACTTATCGAGTTCCCGAATTGCCACATCCAACGCGGTAAGCGACAATTGCGGGAGAGGTTTGTCCGATGCGAACGGAAGAAGTTGCCGACGGGTCTCGGCTTTCAGCCGCCACACGATACGAATCGCTCGTCGGCGTATCGAATGCGATCGGAACGCATCGAGATCCAAAGGATCTTTTTAGCGCGCTGGTGAGGGAGTTGCACCGGGTCGTCCGGTTTGATTATATCGGTGTGTCCATTCGTGACGAGAAGTCGAATACGTTTCACCGGCATTTCGTTGACGCGGAGACACAAGCAGCTATCCCTCCAGATCCGGAACTGGCCATGGAGGAATCCGATGCCTGGTGGGTCTATCAGAAGCAAGAGCCTTTGGTTACTTCGCTCGAAATCCACGACGCTCGGTTTTCCAAACTCCAAGAGATTTTGAAGAAGTACGGAGTCCACTTTTTGTGCACGCTCCCTTTAACGACAGCCCACAGCAAAGTCGGAACGCTCACCTTTGGCAATAAGGCCCCGGATGTCTATACCACTGACGAAGTTCACTTTCTTTCGGTGGTGGCTGAGCAGATTGCCCTCGCATTCGACAATGCGTTGCATTTTGATGCATCGCAAGCCTCACAGCAGCAGTTGCTGAAGAAGAACGAGCGTCTTGGACTTCTCCTTGAATTGACCAATCATGTGGTTTCCAATCTCGAGTTCCGAGACCTTCTCCGAGCGGTAGTGGCGAGCACGCGCCGGGTCATGGGCTGCGATGGCGTCGGCATCACTCTTCCCGACACCGACAAAACACACTTGCGGATCTACGCCTTGGATTTCGCCTTCAGCGACGAATCCGTCCACGAGGAGAGCCTTGTCCCTATCGATGAAGATGTCTCGGGAGCGGTCTATCGCACCGGCAAACCCTGGTACGGCAGCGTCCAGGAGGCGAGGCGATTGGGAATGAAGGACACCTCGCAAGCCGAAGTTGGAACGGTCTGCATCCTTCCCCTTGTTAGCCGAGGTCGCGTGCTGGGAATATTCGGTGTGGTCAAATATCAGGACAATGCGTTCACTGGCGACGATATCGAGTTTCTGACCCAAATCGCAAATCAGGTTGCCATTGCCGTGGAGAATGCGCTTGCCTTTGGGGAGATTCGAGAGCTGAAAGACAAGCTCGCGCAGGAAAAGCTCTATCTCGAAGATGAAATCCGCAGTGAAATGAATTTCGCACAAATCGTCGGAAAAAGTGCTTCCTTGCGGCGTGTGCTGAAGCAAGTGGAAACGGTCTCTCCGACAGACTCGACTGTGCTCATTTACGGAGACACAGGTACAGGAAAGGAACTGATTGCGCGTGCCATTCATGATTTGAGCCCGCGGCGCTCGAAGCCTTTCGTGAAGCTCAACTGCGCGGCCATTCCGACCGGCTTGCTGGAAAGCGAGCTGTTTGGACACGAGAAAGGCGCATTCACAGGAGCGATCGCGCAACGGATTGGCCGTTTCGAAGTGGCCAATGGCGGTACCATTTTTCTGGACGAGATAGGAGAGATTCCTCTCGAATTACAGACTAAGCTGCTTCGCGTGTTGCAAGAGCGGGAGTTTGAGCGGCTAGGAAGCTCGCGTACGCTCCGAACAGATGCGCGTTTGATTGCCGCGACGAACCGCGATCTCGAAGCGATGGTGGCCGAGCAGAAGTTCCGATCAGATCTCTTTTTTCGCGTGAATGTCTTTCCAGTCCACGTTCCGCCCTTGCGCGAACGCCAGGGGGATATTCCGCTCCTGGTGCGGCACTTCACGCAGCAGTTTTCCCGGCACATGAACAGGATGATTGAGACGATTCCATCGGCGGCAATGGATGCCCTGAGCCGATATCATTGGCCGGGGAACATACGAGAACTTCAGAATGTGATCGAGCGCGCCGTAATTATTTCGACAGGTCCCACCCTTAGCGTCGATGTGGCTGATCTAAAATTTCCCAAGGCTGGCCCTCCGGTGGAAAAACCCGCTTCTTCGAAATCGACAAATGGCGCACTGCACAACGTTTTGGAGGAAACGGAACGTCAACAGATTCTTAAAGCTCTTAAGCAGTGCAATTGGGTTGTGGCGGGTCCCAACGGGGCAGCGGCACACCTTGGAATGAAGCGGTCAACCCTCCAGTTGAGAATGCATAAGCTCGGAATTGCGCGTGGTTCGGCGTAGTCGCACACCCATTTTCGTCACACCTCTGCTGAAATGTTCCCGCCCCAACCACAGTTCTTTTTGAGTGCCAGGGAACTGGCAGCCTACCATATGGCTGGCACTGGCACGCTGGCAGCTTGATCGAGAGAACGGTCTTTCGGCTCGCCATCCCAATACAAATCAATAAGTTCCGCAACCTTGGAAACCCTCCGCACTTTGGCCCCCGTGATGCATTTTCCCTGAGCGCGAGGCGTTCGCCATGAGTGGAATGCAAAGCCTGAACGGAGCATCGGATTCTCAATCGCTGTTCTCACAAAAACAATCTCGCTCTTCCATCCTGGAAATCGACTCCTGGATGCCCAGCAAGATCCAAGCCATTTCACCACTGGTAGACCGCTTGATGCCGTTGATTGAAGGATCGCAATGTGTTCCGGGAGCAGAACCCAACGTCGAACTGGCGCTCTGGGAAGCGCTGGAAAATGCCGTCGTGCACGGCAATCAGGAAGATCCAGAAACGAAGGTACACATCCGCTGCCGCTGCGGACCCGGCAAGGAAATATCCATCGTCGTGACGGACCAGGGAAAAGGATTCGACTTCGAAAAAACAATGGGTAACGGCCTCACATCGGACCCCGCTGCCGAACATGGGCGCGGTATCCCGTTGATGAAAGCGTATATGGACGATGTGCATTTTGAGCAAGGCGGGTCGGAGGTCCATATGCGCAAACGTTCGCGAACCACGTCCCGTTCGTGAAGGTCACGGCTTGAGGAACAGCTCGAAATTGAGGCGGCAAACCAGCTGGTGGTCGAAGGAACACCGTCACTGGGCGAAGCGAGAGTCATGGGAATGCTACGAATCACGATCGCCGAGACACTCACCGAACAAAGGTGGACGCTTGAAGGCCGACTCGTTCATCCGTGGGTTTCGGAACTGAAGTCCACCTGGACGAAAACAGAAACTGCTCGCCGGGAACGCAAGTGCGTGGTGGATCTCACAGACGTGACCTTCATCGACAAGAGCGGGGAGAAGGCGCTCGCCGAGTTGTCCAAAGAAGGCGCGGAACTCATAGCGACCGGTTGTTACACCCGGCACGTCGTGCACAACATCGAGAGGAAAAAGTCGAATCGTCAGTTGTGAGGAAAGGAGTAGGTCATGAATAGAGAAGGACTGAACTGGTTATTACAAACGATTAAAGATGCCGAGGCTGTGGAACGTTTCGTGTTGGCCCAGTACGAGCGCGGGCGAATTTCCTTTCAGATGATGACCGATGTGAGTGAACGCACGACGAGAAGGAGGAGTAGCTATGGCCAGCAAGCAGTTACGTCGTCTCCGCTGCCTGAGTCTGCCCCCTTCAGCGCTGAAAAGAGCGCCTATGGCCACTCCTACCTGAGCGAGCGAATGTTCGGTGGCGTCACACGGACGGTCCTCCGCGAGGCGGGCCTCCCGGTGCTGATGTCCCGATGAGCGTTGGTCCCAGGGTCCTCGGCCAAAGCCGACGCGACGGACGCCAGCAATTCCTCGAACGCCCGAGACGCAAAAAGAGAGGGAGAAGGAGCACTGCAATGCCATCCAAAGTCGTAGGCGAGATTGACAAATCAGGACTGGGGAATCTTTCCCTCGTTGATCCGGCCTCGGACGACGCGGCCCTTGTCGTTGCCGCCAAAAGCGGGGATGGCCACGCGTTTGAAAGCCTGGTCGGGCGACACGAGCAAAGGATTTTCTTCGTTGCGCGGCGCATTACCCGCACGCGAGAAGACGCCGAGGATGTCGTGCAGCAAAGCTTTCAAAAAGCGTTCACTCATCTGCACAATTTCGAAGGGAGATCTGCCTTTTCCACCTGGCTGACGCGTATTGCCATCACCGAGGCCCTTATGTTCCTGCGGAGAAGTCGTGGGTTACGCGAAGTGTTGATCGGCGATTTAAGCGGGAATGAGGAAACCACAACCGGGCTGGAGGTCCCTGACTCAAGTCCGGATCCCGAAGCGATCTATTCACAGCGAGAGTGGGCGGAAATGCTGTCCTTGGCTATGAATGAGTTGCCGCCTGGAATACGGAAGGCAATCCAGTTGCGCGAGCTCGACGAGCGATCATCGGAAGAGACCGCCCGAATGATGGGAATCTCTATTCCCGCGTTGAAGGGCCGGATGTTTCATGGACGAAAGAAATTGCGCGAGAGATTGAAGCACTTTGTCGAACCAGCTTGGAGGTCCGCGAGGAAAACTTCACGAATGATCGGCGATACGACGCATATCTCGCAAGATCAGGTCGCCTGCAATGCATGTGGTTAGAGCAGGGATGGCGGGAGGCCCTTATGGTGACGTTTCTGTTTGTCGCTGTATTGGCGATTTTGGTTTTTCTGTGTTTCACCGGCCCGGACGGTGTTACTGGCCCGAGCCATCGTCACTGAATCGAGTCCGCGACAGCAGCATTCCGTCGGCACATCGGTTTGTCGAGTAAAGCCCTGTTGATCGAATTGGTTTTGTCGTTGCGAAGGAAATCCAGCACAGGGAGAAAGAGAAAGATGATTCGGAAAATTGTAGTGGCAACGGTTCTTGCAGTCCTGGCGAGCGCCTCGGAAGCGATGGCCCAGGAAGGACGCTGGCAGGAAATTGGCATCCAGGGGAGTGGTTTCTTTACGAAGGATTCGAGCGGAAATGGGATCAACCAACACGCAACAGATGCGGGCGGTTTCCTCCTAAGCTATCGCTATCACTTCAATCGGTGGCTGGCGGCCGACGCGAGCTACGGCTACGCCCGGAACACGCAACAGAATTTTACTTCCTCCGGCCTCTCCAGTGTCCAATCTAATGTGCACCAGGCCACGGGTGCGCTCGTGGTGACGCCGCCACGCCGCATTTTCGGAATCAATCCCTACGTCCTCGCGGGGGCCGGTGCACTGGTGTTTGATCCCACAGGCAACGCGGGCGGATTCATTTCTGGTGCGCAGAGTCAGGCCAGGGCGGCGTTCGTGTACGGAGGCGGCGCCGACTACGAACTCAGCAAGCATTTCATGCTTCGCGCCGAATACCGCGGCTTCGTCTATGAACGGCCAGACTTTGATCTGGCCACATTACACTCCGGCACGACAACCCACACCGCCCAGCCCTCCGCCGGTATCGTCTTTCGGTTTTGAGCGAGCGAATACCGTGATTGTGGCGCGGAAGTGGCAGGTCCACTGAGATCGAGAGCAATTCAACTACGAAAGGAAAGGACTCGGGTATGACATTGAAAGCCAAGAGAAATGAGATTCTGGAGCTTCAAGCAAGCCCCATTCAGCCTCACGTAGAAGATACTTCTGCAAACCACGTACCAAATCACGACGAGATCAGGCGCCGCGCTTACGAAATCCATCTAGAGCGCGGCGGCCTTCCCGGCCAGGAGCTGGATGATTGGCTCCAGGCCGAAAGCGAATTCGAAAGTGCGGCGCTGTTTATGCGAGCCGCGACAGGAGAAAAGCACAGACCGTGACATTTCACACTCAAGTAAGCAATGTTTTAGCGGCTAGCGGAGCCAGTCAAAGGACCCTGCAGCCATCTCTTAGACCCAGAAAGGCCAGTTTGCCAAGGGTCATCCTGATGGCAGCCCTGGGCATGTTTGTCTCAGGGTGCAACCGGGGCCAGGCAACAACAGCGATGCCAGCACCAGAGGTCGAAGTGGCTACGGTAGAACAACGCGATGTCCCGGTGTACAGCGAATGGGTAGCGACGTTGGATGGATACGTGAACGCGCAGATCCGACCCCAGGTCTCAGGCTACATAATCAAGCAAAACTACACAGAAGGTTCGCTCGTTCGCAAAGGCCAGGTACTGTTCGAAATAGATCCGAGGCCCTTCACGGCAGCTCTCGACCGCGCAAAGGGCGATCTGGCGCAGGCGCAAGCACAACTTGGCAAAAGCACTCTTGATGTAGAGCGCGACACACCTCTTGCTGAAGCCAGGGCTATCGCCAAGAGCCAGTTAGACAACGAGGTTCAGGCCAAACTAGGTGCACAGGCGGCCGTCGAATCAGCCAAAGCGGCGGTGGAGCAGGCGGAACTCAACCTGGAGTGGACCAGAGTCACCTCGTTGGTGGATGGAATTGCCGGGATTGCACAAGTCCAGATCGGCAACCTCGTTGGACCCATCTCGGTCTTGACTTCCGTTTCGCAAGTCGAACCCATCAAAGCTTTTTTCCCGATCAGCGAACGGGAATACGTCCTTGTACAAAAGGAGAGCAATGCCACTTCCAGCAAGCACACTATCCGTTTTTTTGGAAACTCGCTTGAACTGATCCTAACAGACGGCAGTGTCTACCCTCAAAAAGGCAAGATCCTGCTGGCCGACCGACAAGTGGATCCAAACACGGGCACGATTCGCATTGTTGCTGCCTTTCCCAATGCCGGCAACATTCTGCGTCCCGGCCAGTATGGACGTGTGCGGGTCGAGACCAGCATAAAAAAGGATGCTCTGCTGCTGCCGCAAAGCGCTATTGCGCAATCGCAGGGAGGCTATCAAGTGGGGGTCATCGGCGGCGATCATAAAGTTAGCATGCGCGCCGTGAAGCCCGGCGAGACGGTCGGGACGATGTGGGTTATTGACGAGGGTCTCAAGCCGGGCGAGCAAGTTGTAGTCGAAGGACTGCAGAAGCTCAAGGAAGGAACCCTCGTTACTCCCAAGCCGGCAAAAGTTTCCGCGGAGGGGCACTGAACTATGTCAAAGTTCTTCATCAACCGTCCGATCGTGGCGATCGTGATCGCCATCCTAATGGTGATTGTGGGTGGAGTCACCATCGCGACCCTGCCCGTGGCGCAGTTTCCTAACATTGTCCCACCCGAGATTCGATTGCAGGCCACGTTCGTGGGCGCGGACGCAAAGACCCTCGAGCAAGCCGTGGCCACGCCGATCGAGCAACAGGTCAACGGCGTGGACAACATGGATTACATGTATTCCCTAAACGCCACGGGCAATTCGCAGCTCACTCTAAGCGCCAATTTTGATCTCAAAACGGACCCCAACATAGACCTGATTCTCCTGCAATCACGTGAGCAACTGGCCGCCTCTCAGCTTCCCCCCGAAGTTAACAACTATGGGGTCACCATCAAAAAGTCAGCGTCCGCGCCGCTCATGCTGGTCTCCTTATCGTCGCCGCACGGCACTCACGACGAAAAGTTCCTCGCCAACTATGCGACCATCAACCTTAACGATCCCATCGCGCGCTTGTACGGCGTCGGCCAGACGACGGTTTTTGGCGCGGGGGACTATGCCATGCGGCTGTGGGTAAAGCCTGACCAATTGGCGAAACTGAACATCACTGTCACGGAAATCGTCAACGCTATCCACGCCCAGAACAAGGTCAATCCGGCGGGTCAACTTGGCGGTGAACCAGCCCTCGCGAACCAACAATTCACGTATTCCGTTCTCGCGCAAGGTCGTCTGACCTCGCCGGAACAATTTGAAAACGTCGTCGTCCGTGAAGCCCCGGATGGCGGAATCGTCCGAGTGAAAGACGTCGCGCGAGTCGAACTGGGGGAGAAGGATTACAGCATTGTCAGCCGCTTGAATGGCCAGCCCGCTGCAATCATCGCCGTTTACCAACTGCCCGGCTCCAACGCAGTCCAAACAGCCGCAGGTGTCCGGAAACTGATGGCCGAGATGAAACAGCGCTTCCCGCAGGACATGGATTACGCCATATCGCTGGACCAGA
>WNFA01001475.1_pt1 | contig 27567 bp, 32 predicted proteins | sample 5400481 | NCBI WGS metagenome assembly WNFA01 (sample SAMN13153340, study PRJNA577476) | soil metagenome | isolation source: 120 cm saprolite under Douglas fir tree site 2 hole 1 replicate 2 | place: USA:California | collected 2015-04-18 | reverse complement strand
CGTCGTAGGCGAACGGATCATCCCAGATACCGGGATCGATCAGGTTAGCCGGGCGTGAGCCAACCTTCTTGTACTCAGGGTTGACATCGTAGAAGAAATCGCATAGGTCGTCCCAGATGTACACCGTCTTCTTACAATAATCGAACAACTGCCGCAGCCGGGAGAAAATCTCGTTGAAGGTGGTGATGCTGACCGTAGTGCTCATGCCGCCCGGAATGACGGTCTCTGGATGCGGGTATTTGGCGCCGACGAGTACATACGCCTCGCGCGCCGTACGCGTCATCTGCAAGCCCTCCAGATACAACGTACCGGTCAGAGGGTTAAGATCAGTCATTAAATTGCCGATGGTCCTGTAGCCGTGAACGTTGGCATGGGGAGCAGGAGTCTTCTGAGCCTTCTCCCAGATCTCCGGGTTGGTCGTCTCGACGATGGCCTGCGAGTAATCCGGCCCGGCCAGCAGGAACAGGTGCAGCGGGTTGTCGTACCAGAACTCCAGCGCCAGCAGCAGGTTGCGCACGGCAATGCCCAGTGGAGGCGGGACGACGGGGAAGGCCATCTCCATCGCCAGCGCCGATGTCGTGGAGTGCACGCCACCACACACGCCGCAGGCGCGGCTACTGATGAACGCTGCGTCGCGCGGGTCGCGGCCCTTGAGGATGACCTCGTAGCCGCGGAAGAGCGTAGCCATTGAATTCGTTTCCAGGACGCGGCGCTCCTTTAGATCGACCACGCTGTGGAACGCCAGGGCCCCGGCCACGCGGGTCACCGGGTCAAAATCGACCGATTTGATATGCCCATTGCGGGCCAGCAAATCCTTGATCTTGTCAGCCTGTTCATCAAGCGACCGTGTCTGGTATGCATACGGGTCGCGTACACCCTCTCTGAGGTATGCCTTGCCGTGTTCGTCAAATTCGATCGGTAGATTCTTGAAACACATCGGACTGCCTCCTCTTCTAGCGCCCGAATAACTTCGCCACAGCTGCCAGGTCTCCGTCGACTGCTAGCAAGCCAGTGAGCAACTGACTCAGCGCGCCGTTGATCGTGCCCAATTTGCCCGGGAGTGGCTGCGTATCTTTTACAATCGCGTCCAGTCCGTCCGCCAACTGGTACAAATTCCTGTTTGCGCGGCTCAGAGCTATAATGATGCCCACCAGGTACACAACGAGGACCAGCACCACGATCAGCACCACGGCCAGGCTGATGTACATTAACACAGTTCCTATCATCGCTGTCCTCCTTCAGGCCTGCTCTTTGCCACGCGCTCGGTGAGGGCCGACCCGATGGTCCCGGTGTGCGCCTTGATCGACTCGGCGGTGCTCAGTAGTTGTGTAGCAACCGCGATCGTGTCATCGAGATCCTTGATGTGGTGAGTGTTGTTGGCGATACCAACTCCCGCGTCACGCATCTCAGCGAGGTAGCGTTCGATGTTTCGCGCAGCGGTGAGGGTGCGTTGGAGTAAATAGACCACAAGTGGAAGGATAACCAGCACGGCGATGACTAGCATGATGATCCAGATCACGTAGACTGCCGTTGGAACAACAATCGTATCTTGCAAGGCAGCGAGTATCATGACATACCTCCCTGCTGCTGGACGACAGCCTCTATTGTCTTCACCAGTCGCTCGTCAACCTGTTGCAGGCCAGCCGCGACCTGTGCAAGGGCCGGATTAAGTTTCGAGACTTCGACTGGCAGGTACCCGGTCTCCCGCTCAATCGCCCGCAGGCCGAAGGCAAGCTTGGCGAGGAAGCTGTCCGGGTTGCCGCCAATTGCTTCGAGAGTTTTGGAGATCTGGAACAGGTACACAGCCAGCACGCCAAAGAAGATGACCACGACCAGTGCTGAAATCACCGTTAAGAGAACCAACATCCTGACTTCTCCTTACTTAATGAGACTCTACACGAGAGTGCGCGCAGATCGGTCAGCCAGGGCAAGTCTCGGCATGCTGTTCAATCGCATCCGCACCCGCGAGGATCTTTGCTAGCGTTTCGAGAATTTTGCCCGCGATGCGGTTGGTATCCATCAGCAGGGGGATATGGATCGTGTTGTTGGCTACCAACTTTCCGATTGTCCAGATGTCTCCGGCCGTGTGTAGGATGCTGCGCGCTGTCTGGAGGACAAGCGTCAGCAGCAACGCGACAACGATGGTGACAACCAGGAGCAGAACAATTGAAACCCACCAGACTAAGTAAACTGCCTGTAGTGTCATACGCTGACCCTCCCTCCTTGCTTGCCAGAATCCCGCTGCGCCTGGACGATTTCCCCGGCGTGGAACAGAATCGATTCCGCGCCCCCGAGCAGTTGCCGCGCGACCTTATTCGTGTCTTCCAGTGCCCAGATGACCTGTGTATTGGCGCGGATCTGTTTTACCATGTCCAGCGCCGCTTTCGCGCCTCGGTCGATACTTCTCGCCGTCACCAGTATGGCCAGGAGCAGCACGGCAGCAATCACGACGATCACCGCCGCGACTATTAGGCCGATGTACCAGTAGAAGAAAAGGACCTGATCCGTCATAGGGATCTCCTCTCGATGACCAATTTCCAATGAAAAAGGAGCAAACCGCTATGTCTATTGGTTATTTGGGCTCTTGCTCCGGACGTGCCCCGCTTTGGCCAGGGCGAACACCAGGCACCTCATAACCGCCAGTGTACATCTCTTCGGGCTTGGTGCGGCCAGGAGGTTCAGCGTTGAGGAACTGCAGCTTTTCGTAGAAGTAGTGCAAGCTCCTCTTCAGCAGTCCCGGCTCTGGAACATTGCCCCAGCCGCTCGGCACACGCTGCCGCTTGTCCCAGAGCTGCTCGCGATTCTGGAACTGCATGGTCAGCCGACGGAGCGGCCGGACGAATGACCCGACGGTGCGAGAGGCGCTAGTGGATACCAGCGAGCCCGGCGGGCGCTTGTAGAATGGTGAAAAACGGTCGGGGAAGCCAGGCATGGTGCAACCAATACAAATGCCACCGGTATTCATACAACCGCCCAGGTGGTTGATGGCGCCACGAGAGGTGATGTTGCATTGCACGACGGGCCCCCAGCAGCCTATCTCCACCAGGCACTCCTTATCGCCATATTCGTGCGCGAAGACTCCCTCTTCATAGTATCCAGCACGCACACAACGGCGATGGACCGTCTCACCGAAGAGCCAGGCTGGTCGACCTAACTCATCGAACTCCGGCAGTGGGCCGTAGCCGTTTAAGAAGAGCAGAACGGCGGCGACCGTCTCGGTGAAGTTATCGCCAATGGGTGAGCAGCCCGGGATATTCACCACAGGGACGCCAAGGGCGCTACGATAGTCTTTGCCCAGAAAGTCCATGACGCTCATGGCACCCGTAGGGTTGCCGTACGCTGATGGGACGCCACCCCAGGTTGCGCAGGTGCCGATGGCGATGACGGCCGCAGCGCCAGGTGCCAGTCGTTTCAGCCACTCAGCCGTCGTTATCGGCTTGCCCTCGTACGGGTCGTTCATGACACTGACACCCATAGCGCACCAGTAGCCGCCCGTTTCCTTTGCCAGGTCCTCATTGGCGACCGAGCCCTCATAGATCACGACGTAGGGTGCGTTGAGCTTGCCTTCCTCCGCAAGCTCGTAATTTTTCACGAATGCGTCGCCCGCTTCGACTGAAACAACGGGATGGTGCAGGACGAGACGCGGTACGCCGGGTAGGCGACCAGTCAACAGGTCCTCAACGCTCGGGGAGGTAGCGCCCGTGACGGCAATAGTGCAGCCGTCGCAACTCATGCCAGCCAGCCAGTAGGCGTGCACTACCTTGACCGGACCGAGCATGGCGCCCGCGCGACCTATCATGGGATCCTTCTGCAACTCCCGTTCGGCGCTGGAACTCAGCCAATCGACCGGTTCTACACGCTCCGCCACGGTCTCCTTCTCAAGAGGAGAGGGTGGTATTGATAGTTCTTCTGCCAACTGGTCACTCCTTTCATAACATCTCTTGGAGTCAATGAATACTCGATATAATGTTGAGGGTGGGCGCAAAAATGGGTGGAAAAAATATCTTCAGGTGCGGATTCCTGCGTAAGCAGCACGACGGGAAAGCGTCACCGACAATTTTGCGTTATGCCCTCTACCCATAGAATTTTATCCTCTCCTTTCACATCGTGCAATTAACTCGCTGACGCCTCCTCGCTCTGAGATTGCTCTTCCGAAGATGCCTGATCCATCTTGGCCATGTAGAGCGTGAGATAGCGGTCGAGCACCTTGCGATTCTGGCGGATACTCTGCGCCCAGGTATGCAGGAGGTCTTCGCCCTCGGAGCTCAACTCGTAGGTGCGCCGGGGCGGGCCGTGTGTACTGGGGTCCCAGCGTGAGATGACCAGGCCGTCACGCTCCATCTGGCGCAGCGTGCGGTAGACGGCAGCGGGATCGGGTGCACCGATGCTCAGCCCCGCCTGTGCCAGGCGATCCAGGAGATCATACCCATGTGAAGGACGCTGGAAGAGGAGCAACAGGAGACAGGGTTGCAGGAAATTCTTCGGTTGTCCTCCACTGCACTGGCACGTGGGCGAATCGTTCCCGGCAAGCATCGATTCAACTGCATCGGTCAGGTCCAACGTCAACGCCTCCTGTCCTATTAGCACGTCCTCTATATGTATTTTACATATACTACTACGTAGTATAGAGCATCGTACTGCGAGGTGTCAAGGAACCACAGCCTACTTTCACACGCAGGCTGCGGTGAGATGGGCAAGTAAGAAACCGGGTCTGCCAAAACCAGCGTATGCCCGGCTCATCGAACTCAGTCAGACACTTTGCTCAACACGGTCGGCAGCTTTTCCAGCAACTGCTCGACTGTTCTAACGTAGGCCGATCTAGGATCAGCGTCTAGTATGGGGGTTCCGGCCTGCTCTGCCTCGAGTACCGCTTCATCGAAGGGCAGCATGTCCAGGACCTCCAGTTCGTGTTCGGCGCAGTAGTGGCGGATTGCCTCGTCATCGCGCCGTCCGCGCACTTTGTTCGCCACGACATACAGCCGCCTGATCCCGATATCGCGTGCCAGTGGTGCCAGGCGCCCCGTCGTCTCCAGGGAACGGTAGTACGGCTCCGTGACTATGAGCAGGACATCGGCATAGCGGGGCGTGCCACGGCCCATATGCTCGACCGATGCCTCCATGTCAAGGATCGTGAACTGCTGTGGCCGCTCGACCATGTAGCCCACCATATCGCGCACGGTGATGTGTTCGCCGCAGAGGCAGCCCTCACCACCATGCTCGAGTTGTACGTTCCTTAACAGGGTGACACCGTCTGGCGCAAGCACACCATACTCGGAGGTAATCGCTTCGATGGGTTGTGCCAGGCCCACAATTTCGGTCTCACCCGATGCGGTTGTGCGCTCCTCAAGGATCGAGCGCGGTAGGCTATGTGACCTTGCCAGTTCTGGCGTTCCCACACCCAATGCCATCCCCAAGTTTGGATTAGGGTCGCTATCAATTGCCAGGACCGAGAAACCACGCCGGGCAAGTAAGCGGGCAAGTGTGGCAGAAAGGGTTGTTTTACCTGAGCCGCCCTTGCCGACAATCGCGATTTTCATAAGCGTATGTCCTTTCCTACAGATATAATCACGGGGAAGAGTAAAGCAACGACTCCTTTCAAAATAGTAGATCGACACAGCACCGTGCTGCCTATGATGCGAACCGCTATCAATGGCGGCGTTCCCTGTGCGTGCCGTTCATCGGCAACTGAAGTTTGTGTTTGGCGTCGTCTCTATTATAAACCACCTACTACGTAATACGTCCCCATGCTTAGAAGGATTACAGGACGGGCAGAAAATCGCTGGGCACAAGCCATTCTAGCAGTATCCTCCTCCTCGTTGGCGTGGCGTTGGGCTTCGGCCTCATTTAGCGAGTGATCGGCTTTGCTCATAGTCGTGTTTAAGTGCGTTACACTTTCTTACGCAAGACCGCTTTGATGTCGGAAAGGTGGTCGAGGGCATAGGCAATGCAGGCCTCTACGAAAGTGGACTTGCGCACTTCCAGTGGATAGAGTTCATGGTTGGTCGTTTTATATGCCTCGCCAAGGCGATCATATATGGCTCGCTCCAGGTAAATGCTGCGATGCACTCGTGCCCGCTTGGGTCGCTCCTTCTTACCAGGTGTACGAGGCTGCTTATCTGCCTTAGTCAAGTCCATCGGCAGTGCCTCCCTCTCTATATGTATGATCTCTATATGTATTTCACATATACCACTTTGTATTGTACCGATAGCGCAAAGGAGCTGTCAAGATATAGGGGGACCTCGACTAGTAGCTCCCTCTTTACACTTTTGTGCTACATATGCTACACTCTATGCAAGATGGAACAAGCTCGGAATGATCGGGTACCGTAGGGATGTTGCTCAAGAGTATTGTAGCGGATACTTGGTATTGTAGTGCGTCTAGATGTGTGAGTGCACGTAGAGTGTTGCTCAAGTGCCTTCGAAAGTCCTTCGAAAGAGGAGGTTAACCATGCGTCACTTCGTGGTACCGATCTGGACATCTATCGTCATCACATTAGCTGGAATCTGGTCAGCAGTTGTTCCATTTCTCGGGCTGAACTTTGGAGGGGCCTCCATGAGCATGGGTCACTCTATGGCCATGACTCCCATGTTCCTGGGGATCGCGACCTCGACTTATATCTACCATATTATACCAGGGGGCTTAGCCGCTCTTGTTGGCCTCTACCAGTTGGTCCTTGGGCTTGGGCGGCAGAAAGAGTCGGCGCCAACAACCGAACAAAGGACCAAAGAAGCGCAGGCTCTGCCATAGTTATTGGGAGCAGTGTAGGCCAGGTGCCTGTGGAATCGCTCCGGCTGACGTTCCATCTGTTCGTGTCACGCAGGGAAATAGACTGGTGAATCAAATTTGCTAACATAGCATTCATTACTCGCCACACCGGTCTATTCCTGTGTTCTCATGTTGCGGTCTCTCACGCCTGCTCTTCTGCCTAGAGCCTCACTGTAAAAGGTTATACATTCTGCGAAAGCCTGAGCGGCTCGCCTGCTCCTTGGCAAGAACAGCGCTCACACTCACTGATGAAGCTGGCCATATCAGCGACTCGGCTGGCATAGCCCCACTCGTTGTCGTACCATCCCACAACACGGATCATGCGCTCCTCACAAAGTACAGTGGTCATTAACCCATCGACGATGCTTGATCGGCTGTCACCCCGGAAGTCGCTAGAAACCAACGGTAGGTCGGTATAGCCCAGCACTCGCGACTGTGGCCCACAAGCAGCCATGGCGAAAGCAGCGTTGATCTCCGTTACAGTAGCAGCACGTTCCAACTCAACAATCAGGTCAAGAACTGAGACGGTTATCGTAGGCACACGGTAGGAGACGCCGTGGAACTTTCCTGCCAGGGCCGGAATGACTTCGCCCAGCGCTCGGGTGGCACCGGTCGTCGTCGGAATGATGTTTTCAGCGCCTGCACGAGCACGCCGTGAGTCTTTGTGACTACGATCAAGTATACGTTGGTCGTTGGTGTAGGCATGGATCGTAGTCATCATACCATAGCGGAGTCCAAAGTGCTCGTGTAGTACCTTGGCGATCACGGCCAATCCATTGGTCGTACACGAAGCAGCGGAAATAATGTGATGTTCGACCGGATCATAGTCGTGTTCGTTCACACCGACCACCAGCGTCACATCTGCCCCCTTGCTTGGCGCGGTCACTAACACACGCTCCGCTCCAGCCAGCAGGTGCGCGGCTGCCTGATTGGCGGCGGCAAAGGCACCGGTGGCCTCAATCACTAGTTCGACCCCCAGTTCACGCCAGGGGATATCAAGCGGGTTGAGATGAGAAACGATCTTGATTGGCCGCCCGTTAATGATGATCTGACCATCGCATGCCCCTACACAACCGCGGAATGGTCCATAGGTGGAGTCGAACTGGAAGAGATGGGCATTGATCTCGGCATCACCCCGATCATTGATCGCCACTACGTCCAGGTTGACACCCCGAGCCAGAGCAGAGCGTAAGACTAACCGGCCAATGCGTCCAAATCCATTAATGCCAATCTTCATAAAAATTCCTCCTCTCGACCTGGTATTGCAACCTGGTATTGTAATTTGGTGAGTGATTATACCTCAACCTCGTCCCGTTGTCTCGCGCGGAGCAGATGATACACCAGGAAAAGCTGTGTCAGTGCTAGTGGATGACTATGCCGGGCCTGGGAGTCCGAGTATTCGCCAAGATCTGCCGGTGAAGCAGCTCCACATGCATCCAGGTGATCCAGAATGCAACGCTCAAGCGCTCGGGCCGGCTCATCAGGGATCGAGCCATCGATCTCCAGGTACTCGACGGCACGGCCACCCTCACGTCCTAACGTCGAACGCACGCAGCCCGACCGATCTTCAGCGATGACTTCGCTCAGATCAGGATGATGCAGCGTACCATGTAAAGTCAGCCGCACGTCAAGATGTGCGTCACCGTTTTGCTCAGACTGCGCGGACCTACCTGGAAAGAAGGAAATTTCGATGTCTGCATTATTACGCTGTGGCCGTATGAACGCAGCCGAATCCGGCTCGCGTATGGCCAGTTCGTGTAGCACCTCTTGTTCGGAGTATCCACGCTGACCTGAGTCACGCCGCACCTTCCAACGCCGCCTCAGTTCCTCTGGGGGATTAAGATAGACGCACACACTGTAGGCATTACGCATCTCCTGCCAGTGCATCCCGAGCAGACCCTCCACGATCAGGAAGTGATGCGGCAGTATATACTGTGGTGGTCCAAAGTCGCCCAGCTTGTGGTCGTAGCGCGGCTTCAGGATGGGTTCTCCTGCCCGCAAAAGTCGCAAATGCTGCGCCATAATGTCGAGGTAATTACATGCAGGGTTCAACGGTGTGATACCTAACTCCTTGCGCTGCTGCCGATTATAGCGGTGATAGTCGTCGGTGCAAAGCACTGACACCTGCTCAGCGCCCAAAATCTGCACGATGCCTCGGCTCAATGTCGTCTTCCCAGCAGCACTATCCCCCACTATCCCCAATATGATAGGGCGTGTGGTCGCTCCTAATGTTACAGCCATGTCGTTCTCCAAACTCCTTGTGCAGCGTGCCATCGATGGCCTCCCGTGAAAATAGGGAGCAGGTAGTCAATGTAGCTGGCTCCTCAAAAACCCGAGCTACTTTGTTGGGTCGTACCCATGATATAATGATACTTGGCATGATATATAAGAACAAGCCGCAATTCCCTATACTTGGTATAGTCTAGGATTTATGAATGGGTTGGTCACGCCTTGACAGGCTCACAATACATCAATTACGGGCGTTTTGCACGGTCGCGCGGCTTCTGAGCTATACACGAGCTGCAGAGGAACTCGGCTGCCAACAGCCCACTGTATCAGCATTAGTGACAGAACTGGAACGAGCAACGCAGTTAACACTTCTAGAGCAATGGGGCAAGCGCCTCTTCCTGACCGATGAGGGACGCGAATTATACTCTCATGCACAGCAGGTGATCGCTGCGGCAGACGAAGCATGGTGGACCATGGCAGAGCTACGTGGAACCGCACCGTCTGAGCGCATTTCCCTGCGTATCGCCGCCGATACCACCGTGGGCACCTACGTCATGCCTCAACTCCTGGGTGCCTTTCACCGACAACGGCCTGATGTCGCTCTTAACCTGCGGGTAGCCAATCGCGCCGACGTTCGCGCTTGTCTACTGGCAGGGGAGGTTGATCTCGTCATAGCTGGCCGACCACCAGCAGTCGCTGGACTGATTGCTGAGCCATTCCTGGCCAATCTACTTGTAGCAGTCGCATCACCCCAGCACGTGTTAGCCTTACAGGACCAGGTGCCCCTAGCTCGCCTGGCCGATGAAGTCTTTCTTCTCCGCGAGGCAGGCTCGGGTACCCGGGCTGCCGTTGAGGAATTGTTCGAGGTAGTCGGCATTCCACTCAAAATCGGTATGGTTCTTGGACACATTGAAGCAATCAAACAGGCAGTCGCAGCAGGACTTGGAGTGAGCGTGCTCTCGGAGGTGGCAGTGAAGCGCGAAGTTCATTATCATAGATTGGCTATCCTGCACGTCGAACACTTTCCCATCCGGCGCCGCTGGTATATTGCACGCCTGGCTGAACGACCTCTGAATGCTAGCGCTGCCGAATTCATCGAATTCCTACGTGAGTATCGACTACAGCATGAATAGACTGGTTGTTATATAACATTCGATCCTGTTGGCGAATTGCCCAAAAACGACGAGCGAAGCGATGTCGTAGGGGCTCGATTTATCGCGCCCGTGGGGCAGCGTGGGGCACACAGGATCGAATTCTGAAACGCGCCCACTATTGGAAATTAGTCCTACTTTGCAACAAGAACTCCCGCAGTGCGTTCGCCGCTCGCGACAGCCTTCTCCCTTTTAAGTGGACAACATACCATTGCCGCTTCAGAGGAAACCCCCGTACGTCCAGCGTCACCAGATCTCCGTTGGCAACTTCGAGCGCAACCGACTCCCGGGAGAGCACGGCGATCCCCAACCCTGCCACCACTCCTTCCTTGATCGCCTCGATGCTGCCCAACTCAAGGCTGCTCTGTAAGGGCATATCTGCATGTGCGAAATGCTGCTCTGTATCCAACCTGGTGCCTGACCCTTGCTCGCGCAGCAGAAACATCTCCTGTCGTAGATCATGCAGCCCCAGCGCGGTATGTCCTACCAGCCTATGAGATGGAGGGGCTACCACCATCAGTTCGTAGGGTAGCAAAAACTCTACCACAAAACGCTCTTGCCGCTCGATCAGGCTCATCACCACCAGGTCCACCTGGTGAGCAAGGAGACGCTCTTCGATGGAGCGACGGTTAGCTACCATCAGCGTGACACGGATTCCTGGATAACGAGCATGGAAGGCACCAAGCAACGACGGTACAACGTAGGTACCTGCACTGGTGCTCGCACCAACCAAAACACTTCCACGTTCAAGCGTGTGAATCTCACTTACTACAGAGGAGGTTTCAGCAAGCAATGTTAGCAGCCCTTCAGCATGGCGCAGAAATTCCTGGCCCGCAGGAGTCAGTGCAATACCTCGACCACTACGCACGAATAGTCGCAAACCCAGCACCTGTTCGAGTGTCCTGACCTGCTGTGAGACGGCGGGCTGAGAGAGATAGAGCACCTCAGCGGCCATTGTATAGCTGAGGTGACGTGCCACGGTGCAAAATACGCTGAGCTGATGTACCGTCAGGTCAGTCTGCACAGGGCCCCTAGCAAATATCTTACTCATTTCCGTGTACATGCTCGATCTTTGCTACTGAGTAGCTCGCTTCCTTTTCTCTTGCTATGTAGCATAACACATGGAAACACTCTCAATATATAACGTCCATTCTATGGAATAAATAGCAAACTGCTACTACAACTAATAGCTTCGTCATGCTACATTTCTTTACAAAGAAGATTATAAACTACAAGCGTGAGGAGCTATTAGCATGATAACCGAGACCATACCCCAGCAGAGAAATCGCTGGACATCAGGAGTAATCCCCTATGCCGAGATGGGCTATTGGAAGCCTGACTATGAACCGAAAGACACAGATATCCTGTGCGCATTCCGATTTGTGCCTCAAGAAGGTGTAGAACCCATTGAAGCCGCCGCGGCCGTCGCTGGCGAGTCTTCTACGGCTACCTGGACAGTCGTCTGGACAGATCGTTTGACTGCCTACGAGAACTACCAGGCCAAAGCCTACCAGGTCGTTCCAGTTCCGGGCACTGACCAATACATCGCCTATATTGCCTATGATCTGGACCTCTTCGAGGAGGGGTCCATCGCGAACCTGACCTCCAGCATTATTGGCAACGTCTTTGGCTTTAAGGCGCTGAAGAGCTTACGCCTCGAGGACATGCGCATCCCGCCACATTATGTGAAGACCTTTCAAGGACCTCCTCATGGAGTCGTGATGGAGCGTGAGTACCTGGACAAGTATGGACGTCCCTTACTCGGAGCCACCACCAAGCCGAAGCTTGGCCTCTCTGCCCGCAATTATGGTCGTGTCGTCTATGAGGCGCTCCGTGGTGGCCTGGATTTCGTGAAGGATGACGAAAATATCAACTCACAGCCCTTCATGCGCTGGCGGGACCGTTTCCTCTATTGTATAGAGGCAGTCAACAAAGCCAGCGCCGAGACCGGTGAGATCAAAGGCCATTACATGAACGTCACCGCCGCAACGATGGAAGACATATACGAGCGTGCCGAGTTTGCCAAAGAGCTGGGCAGCATCATTATCATGATTGACCTGACCATTGGCTACACCGCCATCCAGTCCATATCCAAATGGGCTCGCAAGAACGGCATGATTCTGCACCTGCACCGGGCTGGTCATTCCACATATACGCGCCAGAAAACGCATGGCGTTTCCTTCCGTGTGATTGCTAAATGGATGCGCCTGGCAGGCGTCGATCACATCCATGCCGGTACCGTGGTTGGCAAGCTGGAAGGTGATCCCATGACCACCAGGGGCTACTATAAGACGTTACTGGGCACGAAGTATGATGCCGATCCCGCCCTGGGTCTGTTCTTTGAGCAGGATTGGGCGTCAATGCCAGCTGTCATGCCTGTTGCTTCAGGTGGGATTCATGCCGGGCAGATGCACCAACTGCTGCACTACCTAGGTGAGGATGTGGTACTCCAGTTCGGTGGTGGCACCATCGGTCATCCGCAGGGCGTTGCCCCTGGTGCGACAGCAAATCGCGTAGCCGTAGAGGCAATGATTCAGGCACGCAACGAGGGACGTGATTACTTCAATGAAGGCCCAGAGATATTGGAGAAGGCAGCGAAGTGGTGCGGTCCGCTGCGTGTAGCACTTGAAGTCTGGAAGGATATTAGCTACAACTACGCCTCGACCGACACACCTGATTCTATTCCAACACCGAGTTATTAGACGAGCGAGGAGGTACCATCATGTCATTTCATCTTACCCAGGGCACGTTTTCCTTTCTGCCCCCGCTGACCGACGACGAAATCCGCATGCAAGTGCAATATTGCCTGGATCACGACTGGCCCATCAACGTGGAGTTCACCGATGATCCCCACCCGCGCAACACCTACTGGGACATGTGGGGGCTACCAATGTTTGACGTGAAGGACCCGGCAGCGATCCTGTACGAGATCAACGAGTGCCGTAGAGCCTACCCCCATCACTATATCCGTGTGAGTGCCTATGACCGCACGAAAGGCCGTCAAACTATCGCACTCTCGTTCATCGTGAACCGACCAACTGAGGATCCCGGCTTCAGTCTGTCCCGCCAGGAGGTGCATGATCGCGTCATCCGTTATACAATTCAGAGCTATGCCACCAACAAGCCCAAGGGAGAACGGTTCTCATGATCCCACCTCCTCAAGCACCTGGTACCCGCGAGGGGCACCAGTACATCTGCGATGAGAGCGGCATCGATCTGGCAGCTGTTCTGCAGGAGTCACAGGTTATGGAAGTGCTGCAAAAACTTGACCAGGAACTGGTAGGGCTTCAGTCCGTCAAGACACGCATCCGTGAAATTGCTGCTCTGCTCCTGATTGATCGGATGCGTCGTAGCTTCGGGTTGGCGACACGACCGCCCACGTTGCATATGTCCTTTACTGGCCCTCCAGGCACAGGTAAGACAACGGTGGCCATGCGTATGGCCACAATTCTGCACAGGCTCAGCTATGTACGCAAAGGGCACCTGGTTGCGGTGACACGCGACGATTTGGTTGGTCAGTATATCGGCCATACCGCTCCCAAAACCAAAGAGGTCCTCAAGCGAGCAATGGGTGGTGTGCTCTTCATTGATGAGGCCTACTACCTCTACCGCCAGGAAAACGAACGCGACTACGGACAGGAAGCCATCGAGATTCTTTTGCAGGTGATGGAGAACCAGCGCGAAGACCTCGTTGTCATATTAGCAGGCTACAAGGAGCGCATGGAAACCTTCTTCCAGTCCAACCCGGGCGTCAGTTCGCGCATAGCACATCACCTGGATTTCCCCGATTACTCGCTCGATGAGCTACTTGCTATCGCTCAGCTCATGCTTGCGGAGCAAATGTATCGTTTCAGTCCAGAGGCACGCCAGGCCTTTGAAGCCTACCTCAAGAGACGTATGCACCTGCCGCGCTTCGCCAATGCCCGCAGCGTGCGCAATGCACTCGACCGGGCACGTTTACGCCAGGCCAATCGGCTCTTCGCCAAAGGCGGGAAAATCTTCAAGACGGACCTGATAACGATTGAGGCTGAGGATGTGCTAGCCAGTCGTGTCTTCACTGAGGATATGCCAGACGACGAACAACAGCCCGAGGTTTCCCTTCCTTACTAAGAGCGGGATGCCCAGGCTGTCTAGTACATCTTACCCCCTTCCTTGACACATAAATTCTCCATCTTCTATACTCCTAACGGTATGAGAAATTACAAAATATTCATTGGAGGACTCTCGCTCTTAGTGCTATTCTTGTCATTAGTTGGCAAGCCTATGGTGACTCCCACGATAAATCGGGGAGCTACCGCAGACGCGGTTAATAACCATTCAACCACAATATTGCCATTAATTTGGAGCCTATCCTCCAAAACACCGACTCCCAGATCTAGCCCTACCAAAACGCCCACTCCCACTCCTAGCCCCACCAAAACGCCCACTCCCACACCGACTCCTACCAGAACACCAACACCCACACCGACTCCTACCAGAACGCCGACTCCCACACCTACTCCTACTAAAACGCCGACACCTGGCATTACTCCTTCACCGACATCAACCACTACGTCTTTGCCTACGCCTACTGCCACAGTCAGGGCGATCCCAATAAAAAACGTACCACCTCCAGTCGTCGTGACACAAAGCACACAACAGGGTCCCAAACAGGGTCCCAAGCAAACTGCTGTACCAACAATAGCACCAACAATTACACCAAACGTCACGAGTCAAAGCACAACCCAAGATTCGCAGGAGGATAGTTTTCCCTTTATGACAGTCATCCTCGGCTTCTTGAGCAGTATAGGTTTCGTACTTCTGGTCGGCTTTGGATGGTTGTACCTGTGCAGGCTGTTACTACGCACGCTAGAGATGAAATTACAGACAAAGGGTCTTGCCGCGAAGCCTCGAGGATCACAGTATTCTCCTGAGCGAGGCCAACGAGGTAAAGCATTGATGATCTTCAAACTGCTTATAGCGGTAAGCTCTTTCCTCGTCGTGGGGGTCGTCGTATCTTTCTTCTTGCTGCCGTATCCTACCTATCTCGTTGTGAGTTGGGTTGTCCTGATCATCTTCTTCTCAAATATTCTGAACCAGGAATTACGGTCCTACTACGGCATTGGCATTGAGCAGGTACTTACTACTCTTCACCTGGCAGCGGTGAAGGTGTCACATCGCAAGCGGCCTCAGATCACGGAGCACGCCCCTGATTTGCGAAGCATCACCGATACGACAGCATACCTGAACGTGCTGCGGCAAACCTTCAAGCCTGTAAGAAAGAAAGAGATAGGACGAGATGATCAACATAAGTAGAATACTCAGGATATTCCTGTACAGCCTGCTCTATGCCATCACTATCTTGATTTTCTTATCGCTGGTTCTCTTCAGGTCTCATCCTGTGGAATCCCCAGCGATGAGCCTTTTGAGGGATGTGATCATTTTCTTTGCCTTTACGCTCCTACTCAAGTATTCTGTCTATATGCTGATCAGTCCCTGGTACGAACTCTGGCGTTCGCGCAAGCCAAGCTCTTCATTCTCTCCTGGTACCCGCAAAGGGCACCAGTACATTTCTTCTACGGTCCGCATGCTAAAAGGTCGCTATGAGCCGCTCGTCTCAGTGATTATCCCTGCGTGGAATGAAGAGGTGGGCCTGCTCTCGACAGTAAAGACCTTGTTGGAGAGTAGTTACCACCACCTGGAGGTTGTTGTGGTGAATGACGGGTCCACCGACAACTCTGACGCCATCATGAGGAATTTTGTAGCCAAGTACTACCAGGCCATGCAGGGGATCGAGGATGCACCCAAACTCTTGTACTATTATAAGCCAAATGGGGGAAAAGGTGCGGCTCTCAATACAGGGATTGCACTGTCTCATGGAGACATCATTGTCTCCATCGATGCTGATTGTATAGTTCACCGCGATGCCGTGAAGCACTTCGTGCGATGCTTTGTTGATCCTGAAGTGATGGCGGCCGTCGGCAATGTTAAGATTGGCAACACGAAGACCCTCATAGGGATGATCCAGCATCTGGAGTACCTCTTCTCCTTCTACTTCAAGAAAGCCGACTCGGTCATGAACACCATCTACATCATCGGCGGAGCTGCGGGAGCCTTCCGGCGGGAGGTGTTCCAGCGTATTGGGATGTACAGCACGAAGAATATCACGGAGGACATTGAACTCTCGGTGCGAATTCAAAAGGCGGGTATGCGCATCGTCTATGCCTCTGATGCTGTCATCTACACTGAAGGGGCCAGCGACCTCAAAGGGCTGATGAAACAACGCCTGCGCTGGAAACGCGGGCGATTTGAGACCTTCCGAGAGCATCGCTCTCTCTTTTTCAGTTTGAAGAAGGAGCATAACAAGCTCCTGACATGGGTGATCCTGCCACTGGCTATCTTTGGTGATATGCAGTTGGGCTTTGAGCCGTTTTTCCTGCTGGTGCTCTATCTCTTCTCGCTAGTAACGCAGGATTTCTCTGCATTCATCTCCGGAGTCTTGATAGTCTCGCTGATGTTCTTCATCCAGATCTTCGACGATAAGCAGACCCGCAAGCCTTCCTACCTGCTCGTGGCTCCCGTTGGCTGGCTCCTGTTCTACATATGCACGATCGTGGAATTTAATGCGCTGCTCAAGTCTGTGTGGGGACTACTGAGAAAGCAGGAACTGCGGTGGCAAAAGTGGCAGCGCAAAGGGGCACTCGATGCAGACAACCAATTCTCCGGCAGACACAGAAACATTATACTGAAATAGGCGCATTTCCTATTCTTTTTCACTTGATCCTTTCCAGCGCTCCAAAAGCAAACGGTAGTGTGCGATCATTGCCTGGTGAAGTTCTTCTTCGACCTGGCTACCGTTCTGTAGCTGCTGTTCATGGTATATGAGCGCTTTTCGTGCACCCTCTACCGCTTTTAGCGACACTTCGATAGCCTGTACCGCTTCTGCTGGCAAAGGTTCCCATGTCGGGGAGTTGCGCCAGTTTATATATGGGCAGTTGCGGCACTGGTTCGCGCAACAATAGCCACGCCGGATCAGAAATGAGCTGGTAGCAATGTAGAATCCGTTAGAGTCGATGATCCAATCAGTTGGGTCTTCCATGGGGACATCTTCCAATATCTCTCATTATGGCTCTGGTGGCGGGTCTATCCCCGTATTAGACGGGCTGACAGGTGGTCTATAAGCTGCAAAGGAATCCAACAGCGTGGCAGCGTTGTCCGCGTGAAGTAGAATTCTGGTGTGGATTGGTGGGACGAAGCCTTCAGTGACGGCATGGGCGACAAGAGCTAACAATGGAGCGTAATAGTTGGCGACGTTGAGCATCCCAACGGGTTTTGTATGCAGCCCGAGTTGCGCCCATGTGGTAATCTCGAAGAGTTCATCGAAGGTACCGAAGCCGCCGGGGAGGGCGATGAAACCATCGGCGAGATCTGCCATCAAGGCCTTACGCTCGTGCATGCTCCCTACTTCGTGCAACTCGGTCAGGTGCGGGTGTGCTACCTCGCGGCGAAACAGTGCGCGGGGTAATACGCCGATGACTTCGCCAGCCGCAGCCAATACGGTATCGGCGACAATTCCCATTAAGCCAACGCTTGCTCCCCCGTAGACCAATCCTAGTTTGCGGGCGACCAGTTCCTGTCCCAGGTCGCGTGCTGCCTGTTGGTATTCTGGACGTTTACCCAGGTTTGAGCCTGCGAAGACGCAGATACGCTGCATGGGTGATACTCCTCATTTACTTGACCATATAATAGCCTACACCCGGCTCGGTCAGAATATGGACGGGCTGAGAAGGGTCTCCTTCCAACTTCCGTCGCAGGCGCCCGACGTAGATGCGGACATACTCTGCCTCACTGCGATATTCTGTTCCCCACACACGCTTGAGCAAGGCCTCGTGGGTCAAAATTTTCCCCGGGTGCAACGCTAACTCCTGAAGCAGGGCAAACTCCGTGGGCGATAATTTGACGAGTTCGCCATCGCGCCACGCCAGTCGCTGTTCAAAATCGATCTCCAGGTTGCCAAAGCGCTGGGTGCCAGCCGAGATGGGGGTATCGGCCCAGTGGTTACGGCGGATCACTGCCCTCACCCGTGCCAGCAACTCACCTACGCCGAAGGGTTTGGTCAGGTAGTCGTCGGCTCCCTGGTCCAGGGCGGCTATCTTATCGGCCTCTTCTCCCAGCGCGGTCAGCATGATGATCGGAACTGTACTGCTCTGCCGGATGCGACGGCAGACCTCTAACCCATCCATTTTCGGCATCATGATATCCAGGATCACCAGGCATATGTGTGCCTGGTCAAACAGGGCCAGCGCTTCCAGTCCGTTACTGGCGAGCGATACCTTGAATGAGCGCAACTCCAGGTTGCGCCGGATGAAATCCTGAATGCCCAGTTCGTCGTCTACGACGAGAATATGCTTGCTCTGTGGCATGCGTTAACCACCTTTTGTCTTGTCACAACGCGTTATGTAAATCAAATCTGTTCGGCTGAGTGCCAGGTGTGTCAGGGGATAGCAGCAGCTTGGGCGGAAGCCAGATATGGAAGATCGCACCTGTCACGCCGTTGGTACGGTTCTCTGCCCATATCCGTCCACCATGTGCCTCAATAAACCCGCGACAAATCGCCAGGCCTAAACCGACTCCACTACTGCTGCGTTGCCTACCCGCATCGACCTGATAGAAACGGTCGAAGATGCGCTCGGTGAGATGAGGAGGGAGACCAGGTCCGTTATCGGCGACACTCAGGTACAGGCCACCGTCAGCCATGCCCGGCTCGTACCTGGCAGCAATCTCGATGATGGCGTGTAGCGGTACATCCTCAGGCAGCTTCACACGCATGCGGCCTCGCTCCTCCACCGACACCACCTGCTCAACTAGCGTATCCAGACGGTAGAAGGAAGGAGCGAGCTTGAGGGTTCCGGCTTCCAGCTGCGACATTTCCAAGAGACTCGTCACGAGGTCAGCCATGCGGTCACCTTCCTCGACAATGCGTCGGAGGAAGTGCTCCTGTAACGCGTCATCCAGTTCCACATCGGTCTCCAGGAGGCTGGTTGCATACCCTTTGATGGCTGTGAGAGGGGTACGCAGTTCGTGGGAGACAATCGCGAGCAGATTCTTCTTGACTTGCTCCGCTTCGTTCTGCCGCGTCACGTCGCGAAAGATCTTGCCCCGTCCAATAAGCTGGCCTGCCTGGTCTCGTACCTCGAACAGGCGCATACGGATGTCACGCCGGACAGGCACCAGTTGGCCAACCTGATTATAGCAGCCACGCACTTGAAATTCCACCACTTGTGGGTCATGGGCAGTTTCTGCTCGACGGATGGCCTCGTGGTATGCGTCAGAGTCCTCAATGAGCGCCAACAGCTTTTCCTGCACCAGGCGTTCGTTGAATGAATCAGGAAGTATCTCCTGCGGTGAGAGGCCGACGAATTGGGTGAAGCTGTGGTTGGCATAGATGATCTGCCCATCGGGACGCTCCAGGAGAACACCCTGTAGCGGTACATCCTCAGGCAGCTTCACACGCATGCGGCCTCGCTCCTCCACCGACACCACCTGCTCAACTAGCGTATCCAGACGGTAGAAGGAAGGAGCGAGCTTGAGGGTTCCGGCTTCCAGCTGCGACATTTCCAACTTGATCATCATCACGGCTTGCGCCAGTTTCACCAGTGGGGCGACGACCCAGCCGTGCAGCGCGAACCAGAAGAAGGTTGCGCCAACGATGAGTGTCACCAGGGCGATCAGCAGGCTGTTCTGAAAACTAATGATCGTGGCAAACGTCACATCTGTTGGCCGCTGGACGATGACGGCCCAATGCGTCCCTGCAATTGGCAGATAGCTATACAACCATTCGCGGTTCTGCGCCCGTGCAATCAGATTGCCCTGTTCCCCCCGGAGCGCGTTGTTCAGGCCAGGTAAGCTCTTGCGCAGGTCGTTTTGCAAGGGGACATGCTCGGTGTCGGCGAGTGGTTGGCCTTCATCATCGACAATCCAGATGCGTACCTCACCGTTCGCGCTCAATTGTCGCTGCACCTCCAGCAAGTGAGCGGTGTACTGGGCTAAAGACACGTTCATCCCCAGCATGCCGAGCATGTGCCCCTGGGCATTGATCATCCGGGTGACAATCGAGACCACGTTCGTCTGGGTAGTAGGACTGACCCGGCCCGCTGAGATCAAGGGCGTGTCGCTGTGCAGTGCTTCCAGAGGATACTCACAGAAGCTGCCGGGCTGCCTGATGGTTACCGGCATGGAGGGATAGCTGAGCAGCATGTGACCGGAGGGATCACAAACGAAATAAAGGCTGATGTCGGGATGGGAGAGGCGAGCTGTGGCAAAAGCGGTGGCGAGTTGGCTCAGGTCGAGATGGCTGGCAGCCTGGCTTCTGGCCAGCTCAACATCATCCTCGACGGCAGCCCGGACGTTGGACTCGACTTCTAGCGCAATCGCCTGTGCAATCCCCAGATCGGTGCGCTGGGCATGCTGTTGCAAGGCATCACGCTGAAACAGATACAGCTCGATCCCGCCCAGGAGAAGGGGGAGGAGGAATAGGCCATAGAAGATGAGCAATTGTAGGGTGATACTTCGATCCAGTATTTTCAGCATAACCATCCTTGTAAGGGCTAAACCAAGAACCTTCCTCTCTAGTATGCCGTAAACGCTCGCTTATTGCAATCCTCTGGTGTTGCAGGACACGCTCCTGCCGAAAATATTTATACATATGTTTACATCTTTGCCCACATTGTTTACGGGTTTGATACACCCGACCGGCTATAATGACACAGAGCACATCTACCCACTCGTTTTGTCCAGACAACATTGTAGTACACCTGGCCTTCTCGGTCAGAACTGGAGGAAACCATGGCAACTGCTAACGAAAACACCATCACACGCCAACAAATGGGGCCGGTTATCTTCTCAAGTACCCTTGGCACCGCCATCGAGTGGTACGACTTTTTCCTCTACGGCACGATGGCAGCACTCGTCTTCCCCAAGGTCTTTTTCCCGGAGTCTAATCCGCTCGTCGGCACTCTGTTGGCCCTGTTCACCTTCCTCGTCGGCTTTGTTGCCCGCCCTTTCGGCGGCGCGCTCTTTGGGCATCTCGGCGACCGCATTGGTCGCAAGTCCACGCTTATTGCCACGCTCTTGCTGATGGGCATTTCGACGCTCATCATTGGATTCCTGCCCGGCTATGCCACCATCGGCCTCGCCGCCCCCTGATTCTCGTGCTCCTGCGTTTAGGCCAGGGCCTGGGTGTGGGTGGTGAATGGGGTGGCTCGGTCCTTCTAGCCCTGGAGTACGGTCACAAGGACCGTCGCGGCTTTTGGGCTAGCTGGCCGCAAATGGGCGCGCCAATCGGACTGGTGCTCTCGACCATCGTGGTCAACATCGTCCAGTCCGCGACTGGTGCGAGCTTCCTCACCTGGGGCTGGCGCATTCCGTTCTTCCTGAGTGCGGCACTGATCATCGTCGGCCTGTACATTCGCGTGCGGATCCTGGAGACACCGCTCTTTGCGCAGGTCAAGGAGGGAAAACGCGAGGCAAAGGCACCGCTTATCGAGGCGTTCCGGCACAGTACGCCCGAGATTCTGCTCAGCGCGGGTGCACGGTTCGTCGAACAGGCCCCGTTCTACCTCTTCACCGTCTTCGTGATTACCTATGGCGTGGAGAAACTGCAGCTGGATAGGACGCTCATTCTGAACGCCATCACCATTGCCGCCGTCCTGGAGCTCTTCACGATCCCGCTCTTTGGCCACCTGTCCGACTCCTTTGGCCGGCGCAGGTGGTATCTGCTCGGCTGTGTCCTCATGGCGGCCTTTGCCTTCCCCTACTTCCTGCTGATGAAGAGCAGGTCGGTGTGGCTCTTCGTTCTGGGCGTCGTGCTTTCGCTCACCGTCTTTCACGCCTGGGTGTACGGCCCGCAGGCCGCCCTCATCGCGGAACGCTTCGGCACGCGGTCGCGCTACAGTGGTGCCTCGCTGGGCTACCAGCTTGCGGCTCCATTTGCTGGTGGGCTGGCACCGATCATCGCACTGCTGTTGCTCACCGGGAAAAGCAGCCTCGCGGCCCTCGGCCTGAAGGGTGTCGTCATCAATATTGGTGCCGGCTCGTGGCAGGCGGTGGCGATCTACATCCTCGTGCTCGCCGTGATCTCGTTTGCGTCGGTGTTGGGTCTGAAGGAATTGACGAAGGCCGACATCTCGGACGTCGAGGCCTATACAATCACTGAAACCGAGGAGGTCGTGCTCGCCCCGATCGACTGAGAAGGCATCCTGCCGGGCGCAGCTCGTAGGGTCACCGGAACGCCAGAGGGGTTGGTGACCCTATGACAGCCTGGTGCTATTCTTGAGGAGAGTCTATGGCGACCATTGGTATGACGACTACTGAGCAACCCGTAACGTTACGGAAGATGCTGCCGATCATCAGTGCCAGCACGCTCGGTACGGCCATCGAGTGGTATGATTTCTTTTTCTACGGCTTCCTGGCCGTCACGGTCTTTCCGGCGACGTTCTTCCCGACACTTGACCCGTTGGTCGGCATCCTCGCCGCGTTTAGCACCAATTTTGTCGGGTTTGTGGCACGTCCTCTAGGCGGAGCCTTCTTCGGCTGGTTTGGAGATCGCATCGGGCGGAAAGCGACGCTGGCGGCGACCTTGTTGCTCATGGGGAGCGCAACGATGCTGATGGGCATCCTGCCAGGCTACGCCGCGATCGGAATTGCCGCACCGCTCTTACTCTCTGTGCTGCGCTTTCTACAAGGGATTGGACTCGGTGGAGAATGGGGAGGGTCTGTGTTGTTGTCACTGGAGTATGGTGATGATCGACACCGTGGCTTCTGGGCCAGTTGGCCGCAGACGGGTGTGGCGATTGGCCTGGCGATCTCCGCGCTCTCCGTGCTGCTCTTTCAGAGCCTCTTCCCAGGGGACGCCTTCGCGAGCGTCGGGTGGCGTATCCCTTTCCTACAGAGCTCCGTCTTGATGATCGTCGGTCTCTACATTCGCCTGCGCATCCAGGAGACACCTGCCTTCGCCAGAGTGCAACGCGAGGGACGTGTCGCGCAGTCACCCCTGTTCGAGGTGGTGCGCTACCACTGGCGGGAGATTCTCCTGTGTACCCTGCTGCGTTCTGGTGAGACCGCTCCGTTCTACATCTTCACCACCTTTGTGCTGTCGTATGCGGTGCAGGTGGCGTATGTGGATGCGAGCTTGTTGTACACCGGGTTGGCACTTGCTGCGGTGGTCGAGTTCGTCGCGATGCCGACGTTTGCACTGATCTCTGACCACATTGGGCGGAAGGTGTGGTTCACGCTGGGCACAGTCCTCATGGCGGCCTTTGCCTATCCCTATTTCTTGCTGCTCCAGACGAAGAATACGGTGCTGGTGCTCGTCGCGCTGATCTTCTCGGTGGGGATCTGTGTTTCCTGGCTGTACGGACCGGAAGCGGCGCTGATCGCAGAGCGGTTCGGCCCCAGGCTGCGCTACAGTGGCGCGTCATTGGGCTATCAACTGGCCTCGATTACGGCGGGCGGACCTGCACCGATCATTGCCACCTATGTGCTGGCGCACTACAAAACGTTCGGAAGTGGCTTTGCCGCTGGTGCCTCTTCCTCTCTACTGATCGCCCTCTACATCGTCTGCATGTCGATCGTCTCGTTTATTGCCGCGCAGTTGCTCAAGGAGTATGCCGGCAAGGCCACAGCTACAGATGTAGCATAAGGAGTCTTTCATGGAAGAGAAAGTCTATCGAACTGAACTCACGCCGGTGAGTTTCCTGGAGCGTAGTGCCTCCATTTTCCCCGACAAAGTAGCTATCGTGCATGGGAACCGAGAGTACACGTATCGGAAGTTTGCGCAGCGCGTGAATCGTCTCGCCTCACACCTGCGAATGCGCGGCCTCCAGAAGCACGACCGGGTGGCATTCCTGTGCCCTAACACGCCCGCGCTGCTTGAGGCACATTTTGCGGTTCCCGCTGCCGGCGGGATCCTGGTCGCCGTCAACACGCGTTTGAACGCACAGGAGATCGACTTCATTCTGAAGCACTCAGGCGTGAAGTTCCTCTTCGTTGATGCGGAACTCTCTCCCCTGGTAGAACCACTCATGGTGGAGGGTGTCCAGGTGGTGCGTATCGATGACGCCGGCTCAGCCGAAGACCCCTACGAGGCGTTCCTGGCTGCCGGATCGCCTGAGCCGGTCACGAGCTGGCTGGAAGACGAGGAAGAGACTATCGCAATTAACTACACGTCAGGCACCACGGGCAACCCCAAAGGGGTCATGTATACGTATCGTGGGGCCTACCTCAACGCGCTCGCTGAAGTCATCGAGACAGGGCTCACCAACGACAGCGTTTACCTGTGGACGCTACCGATGTTCCACTGCAACGGATGGTGCTTTACCTGGGCTGTAACCGCTGTGGGTGGGACGCACGTGTGCCTGCGTAAGGTCGATGCCGAACTCATTTGGGACCTATTTACGTCTCGTGGCGTGACGCACTATAACGGCGCGCCGACGGTGCAGATTTTCCTGGTCAACCATCCAAAGGCACATCGCCTCGACCGGGAGGTCACGGTGACCGTCGCCGCAGCACCTCCCTCGCCCACCCTGCTGGCAAGGATGAAGGAACTCAACTTGCACCCCATCCATGTCTATGGGTTGACCGAGACCTATGGCCCCTACACGGTCTGTGCGTGGCACGCGGAATGGGACCAGCTTCCGCTTGAAGAGCAGGCACGCTTCCTCGCCCGGCAGGGACAGGCCAATGTGATCTCCGATCGCGTACGTGTTGTCGATGAAGCGATGCACGATGTGCTCCGCGATGGGCAAACGATGGGTCATTAGCAACACAATACGCACTTTTTACCTGGACGGTGTAACAACCGTCCTTTTCTTTTTGGCTGTTTTGTCCCTGACAAGCAATCAGTAAATAGCTAGCATCCAGAAAGGAAATCCCCTATGGCAATCAGCGAGCGACAACCACAATCATACCACGAACCAGATCAAGAGCATGAAATCACTCTCTTTGTCGGTGAAGACCGTCACCTCGTGAGTATGGCCTGTTACGAGAAGGAGCGTTTTTATATAGGCGGCTTACGGGCACAGCTTGAAACTGTCACAGAGGAAACTATCACATTTGCGGTAACCGTGGAGACTGCACACCAGGGATGGATTACCCGCCGATACGACCTCACCGGAGAACAATTTTCCCACCTGCTCTATGGTTCCCAACAACCCGAAGCAGAGCAGATAGGACTGCTTGAAGCAACAACGCGGCTGGAAACACCCCACCGGATGTATCAGGCACAGCGAACCCAGGAACATGAGCAGTGAATACCAAGAAGAGCACGCGGCAGGCTATGCCGCATTCTTGCAAGAACGCTTTGAAACAGAGGGGATGCTTGCCGAACTGCAACAATACCCTAACTTTGTGGTGTGGCGATACACGCTTATTGATGGACAACGGAAGAAACCACCATTTAATCCCAACACAAACCTTCCGGCAAGTCCAACAAATGCCGACACCTGGGGAACATTGGAAGTTGCCTTACACGCTTTAGCAACCGGCAAGTTTCAGGGTATTGGCTTTATGCTCTCTTCAAGCCCTTTTAGCGGCATTGACCTTGACCACTGCATAGAAGATGGAACACTGCGACCCTGGGCGCAAGAGATCATTGAAACACTGGATACCTACACTGAGTATTCCCCGTCATGGAACAAGGAGACAGGCGAGGGCGGAGTACACCTGTTAGTTGAAGGAAAACCGCCAACAAATAAAAAAGTTGGAAACACCGAGATATACGGGGAAAAGCACTATCTTACCATCACCACCAACCACCTCGAAGACACACCACTAACGATCAACAGCAGGCAACAAGCACTTGACGCATTGTACGCTTCACTTGTGCCTGTTCCGCAATCCCCACCAGAAGTTCAGAACACAAGGGGGGTGTATGGTGTGCCACTCTCTGAATTGCCACCGGAGGCAGAGCAAGACGACGTACTACAGAGACTGTTACGAGGCGACATTACCGGATACAAAAGCCAGTCAAGCGCAGATTTTGTGCTGATTATGAAGCTCCTGCACTGGACAGGAGACAATACAACCTTGACCCGTGCGTTATTCTTACAATCCTCACTTGGCAAGCGAGAGAAAGCAACACGCCCCACCGGAGCAACGACGTATCTTGATATGACCATTCACAATGCACTGAGGAAACGCAGAAACCCGCCAATGAGACGGTAAGTGGAGTATTCGAAGCACTTCATAGGCCGTTTGAAAGAGATTTGACCACGAGAGCACTAAGCTAGTAGCGCCTCAATCGTGTCTAGTAACTCGTCCAATTCGAAAGGCTTACATAAGGCAGTGATGTGACGTTTCTCTACCTCTTTTGTAGGCAGGACTGTACTGTACATGATCGTAGGCGTGCCTGCTCCTTCCTCTCTGGCGTGTAGCTGATCGTAGAGGTCTAAACCGTTCATACCTGGCAGCAGATAATCCAAAATGAAGAGCTGCGGTTTGATCTCTTTGACAGCTTCCAACGCCTCGTAGCCATTATGAACGGCAATGACCTGGTATGGTGTTTCATCTGAAATAGCCGTAACGAGAAACTCTTCCATGATGGTGTCATCTTCGACGATGAAAATGAGCTTGGAATGTGGTTGTATCGAAGACAACCCTTGCTCGTGAACCATATACCTCCTCCGTTTCGTAGAGAACGAAATAGGTCACATGTTACCACGTTTCAGAGCAAAATATAGTTTCGTATCAAAACACCAAGAAGCAACAGGTACACGTGGCATCATTTCAAGAAGGAAAGCTCATCTAAGGCTTGCTCTTTGTGTTGTACTTTGCTAGTATGCAAGCGATCTATGACAAACTACCACCTTACCCCACCAACAATTCTGCCATCGCTTGCCGTCCAGGAGACCAAAGAGAAGCGCCGCAAAGTGCTTGCAGCAGTCAGACAAAGACGGAAGATCATGTATCAACGGGTCAATAAAAAGATGCAGTTGCATAGCAAACAAACGATGATATAATGTTTTTATATGACTACAGAAGAGTTAGAACAAATTGCAAAACTACTAGAACCATTAAAACAAGGTCAGGAGCGTTTAGAGCAAGGCCAGGCACAGCATCAGACCACCTTAGAAGCTGTTGGAGAAGGCGTGCAAGACATCCAAGCGAACATGGCAACCAAAACTTTTGTAGAGACAACTGTAGAAACGGCTAAAATAGAACTGAAAGCTGACAATTTCACTTATTTTGCGCCAATAGCGCGAAAAATACAAAGCCATGACCGACGGATTGACGAGCTTGAAAAAGACAAAGGTATCCCCAACCCTGAGAAACACTAACCCATCCTCTTGAATACACATACGCAACCAAATGTCGAGATACGCTGTCTATCACTGCTCCCTAGATGGTATCCTCGGCTTACTCACCTGCCGTAGATAGGCTTCTAAG
>WNFA01002758.1_pt1 | contig 27581 bp, 21 predicted proteins | sample 5400481 | NCBI WGS metagenome assembly WNFA01 (sample SAMN13153340, study PRJNA577476) | soil metagenome | isolation source: 120 cm saprolite under Douglas fir tree site 2 hole 1 replicate 2 | place: USA:California | collected 2015-04-18 | reverse complement strand
GTGGTGCTGGATGTGATCGTGCAGGTCAGAAAAACGGAACTCCCCGACTGGAAGGCCATCGAACGCGTGCAAGGCTTCGATTGGGGAGTGAAGGGCTTGATCACGGCGGTCGTTCTGGATACCAACAGTCAGCAGCTTTCTCGCCCACTTTTCTTAGATACCGGAGGTCTCGACGGGCACCAAGCACGCACCCGTCGCCAGATTGATCACCTCAAAGCCGCCCGCGCTCGCCTCGCCCCCGATGACCCCAAACGGGTGGCCTACGAGGCGGAGATCAGTCGATGCTGGTGGCTCTACGAGGCGAGAAACCGCGAACTGGCTCATCTGGCCGCCAATCTGTTATTGCTCTTCGCCTCTGTGTGGGGGTGTTCCCTCATCAGTGGCGAATCCCTCACCACCTTGAAATCCACCGGGCGAGGCCGTGGCGTTCGGGGCAAGTGGCGCCAGTGGCGCAATAACACCACGATCCGCTCCGAGATCTGGCATATTCTGCGCTACAAAAGCCATCTCGCGGGTATCCGTTTCCGCTCGGAAAAGCCCCGTGGCACCAGCCATACCTGCCCGCGCTGTGGGAAGCCCGCTCACACCTACCGCTCTGCCCGTATGCATCATCGAGAGGACCCCGTGAAGTGGGGCCGCTGGCTGGTGTGTACTCACTGTTCCTACAATGCCGACCGAGACTACTGTGCAGCCATCAACATCGCCCGACTCGGGGTGGCATTCCTGACTCAAATGCAAGCAACTGGCAAAGCACACGCTTGCTCCGTGACCGATGTGTCGGTCAAGCCCGTTCGCTATATGCCAACGGGCGCGGTGCTGCTGTTTCCGCCGCAAACAGACCTTCATCGCCTGATGGACTCAGGCCACATCTACCTCAATGGCTGGAAAAAATCCGCCACCATTCGATCGTCTTATGCTAGTCCACTCCTCTTACGACTGTGTAGCTAAGAGGGTTAGGGATGGCTTAGAAGAGTGGTAGAAAAAAGAAACGGTGCAAGATTGAGCATACAGCTAACCACAGATCAGGCACTGGCACTGGCCCCCGACGCGAGTTCTGCAGCGGCAGGCAAGAAGCTCGGAAACGCAAAATCCTGGAAGAAACCTGGCCAGAATAGCGAGGCGCTTTGGGGCGAATGCCAGGGCAGCGCACTCTATCAGGTGAAGGTCGATCTCTCCACACTCACAATTCACTGTAGTTGTCCGAGCCGAAAGCTTCCTTGCAAGCACGGCATTGGGCTCCTGTTGCTAGCCGTTAACACTCCCCCAGCTGTACCAACGTGCGAACCACCCGAGTGGGTCGCTACCTGGCTGGCAAGGCGCCAGGCCACCAGCAAAAGACGCGAGACAAAAGAGGCCGCGGGGGTGCAGAAGACGAGCGAAGCATCTTCAGCGGCACAACTAAAACGCGCAGAAAGACGGTTGGAACTAGTAACGAGAGGCCTGGAGCGTCTTGACCTGTGGTTAAACGACCTGGTACGGAATGGCCTGGCGAGTGTAGAGACACAACCTGCCACGTTCTGGGAAAACCTGGCCGCACAGATGGTCGATGCCCAGGCCCCGGGGGTGGCTACGCGGATACGGCATTTGGCCAGCATACCCAATTCCTCGCCTGACTGGCCCGAGAAACTACTGGCTCAACTGGGGCGACTGGCGCTACTCACCGAAGCATTTCGCCAGGGGGGAGCAGCTGGAGCCTGCGCTTCGAGAGGATGTGCGCCAGTTGATTGGCTGGACGCTCGACCAGGAGGAAGTAGCCGCTCGTGGGGAAAGGGTGGCCGACAAATGGCTCATCCTGGGACAGCGCTGCTACGAAGAAGAGTTCCGCCAGCAGAAGACGCAGAGAACATGGCTGCTGGGGACACAAACAGGGCGGACTGCATTGCTGCTCCAGTTTTCTGTTGCCAGGACGCCTTTTCTGGAGGTTTTCCCGCTCGGAATGTGCCAGGATGCAGAGGTCGTTTTCTGGCCCAGTGCATATCCACAGCGCGGACGCATCGAGGCGCGACGCGGGGAACTGACAGCAATACAAGGGGCGCTCCCTGGAGTGATAGCGGTAGAGGCATTTCTGGCCGACGTCGCAACAGCATTGGCCCGCCAGCCGTGGCTGGAGCGCTTCCTGTGCACGCTTCAAAATATTATACCGATCTGCGACACAGCAGGCAATCAATGGGACATACGAGACAGCGGTGGAGCCACATTGCCACTGGCGAAAGGTGACCACTGGCAGTTACTGGCTCTCTCCGGAGGGGCGCCGGTCGATTTCGCGGGCGAATGGGATGGCGAGGCACTGCTCCCGCTCGGCGTGATGGTCAATGGGACATACCATTTGCTTTAAAGGATGAACTCATGGATACACTGGTTACGATGGCCCTTGTTGGCACTGCACAACAGCCTGATAAGGATACAGGCACCGGAACACCTATAGATACACTTACAGCGGGATTTTCCGGACGGGAGATGGAGCGCAGGATATTGCTGGCTGCTGGCTCATGGGCTATCTACCAGCAGGCCGGGAAAGCGCCTGGGCACCTGCCAACGGCGCCAGAGCCAGCCGCACCTGGGACGCTGCGCACCTGCGCACCTGCGCTTGCCAGGCTTGTAGAAGACATGCTGGCAGGAACACATGATGACCTGCTGCCTGAAGCCCTGGAACGCATGGAGAAGGCTGGTCTGCACCTCCCGCCAGAGTTATTGCCAACTGCGCTCAATGCTCAATCCAGCCGGTTACGCGCTGCGCTGGCTCTCGTGCTGGGCGAACGGGGCCGGTGGCTCAGTCAATTTAACCCTGCCTGGTCATGGGTGAGCAGAAGATTGCCAGCGGGAGGGTATGCACTGCCTGCCGACGCAGAAATTACCTGGCAGGAAGGCACACCTGAGCAGCGCAGCGAAATATTGCGTCGACTTCGAGCTAGCGACCCGGCCAAAGCGCGGCAGTGGCTTGAAGGAACCTGGAAGCAGGAGAAGGCCCAGTTTCGCGCAGATGCGCTTGGAATATTCAGCGCTGGACTCTCGGCAGACGACGAAAGCTTCCTCGAAGAGGCTTTGAATGACCGCAGTGCCAAGGTGTGCGAGACCGCTGCCTCGCTCCTGGCATGTATTCCTACCTCGGCGTTCGCGGCACGCATGCGCGGTCGAGCAAATGAAATGCTGGGCTACACGAAGGGCAAGCTGACCGTCACACCGCCAACAGCTATTGACAAGCAGTGGCAGCGTGATGGGATTGCTGCCAGGGCACCACAGGGTGTAGGCGAGCGGGCCTGGTGGTTGATGCAGGTGATGGAACGCGTTCCCCCTGCACACTGGGAGGAGCATTTTGCGGCTCCTCCTGCAAAGCTGATTGCCCCGGTTCGCCCTAAGGAATGGGAGCAGACGCTCATCGAGGGATGGTCACAGGCAGCTACCAGGTTTAATGATGCACGGTGGTTACTGGCGCTCTGGGACTGGTGGTACCAACGACGGTACGACGCCTGTCCTGAGCAGTTGCGTAGAGATCTCATAAGCCTCATGCCGCAGCACGAGGCCGAAAACAGAGTACAAGAGCAGCTTATCAATTCTACATCTTCTAAAAATGCGGGCTGGGAAGATCTTTTGTCTGCGCTGCCTACGCCCTGGAGCAAAGAGTTCGGCGACGTATATCTCGCGGAATTACGGAACTATCTTGGTAAGGTAGCCGACGAGGCGCAGATCTCTTACCCGTGGCTTACAAGCAGCACGATTGCGACCAGGGCGCTTCCACCGGCATGCTTCGCGGCAGCCCTGGAAACGTGGATATTACCGGAAAGCAGCAAGGCAAACACACGCTGGCATGTACAACGTTGGCACGAACAGATAAACACATTTACCGAGGCGCTGCGCATACGCCAGCGCCTCATCGAGGAGATCGCATAATGAGTACATCCAAACCTGCTCGGACGAACCGCGCGCCACATGTCACAGGAGAAGAAGCCCCTATCAGCGCCATTTTGCGCCAGCACGCAGAACAGCAATACGCTGAGGAGCTGGCCGAACTCGCCAGGGGAGACGACCGCCAGCGTCCCCCTAACTGGTCTCTCTCGCCGTGGGCGGTACGCACCTACTTGCTTGGTGGGAAGCTAGATAGCGGTTTTGTGGTGAGCCCCAAGTACATCGGCAACGCGCGGCTGATCGAGATTGCCGTGGCAACGCTGGCAACCGATCGTGCGCTGTTACTGTATGGGATTCCTGGGACAGCAAAGTCGTACACTAGTGAGCACCTCGCCGCAGCTATTGCAGGCGACTCGACGCTGCTGATCCAGGGTACGGCGGGCACAGACGAGAGCGCAATCCGCTACGGGTGGAACTACGCGCGCCTCCTGGTGGAAGGGCCTTCACCGGCCGCGCTGGTTGTCAGCCCGATGATGCGAGCGATGCAGACGGGCAAACTAGCGCGCATCGAGGAACTGACACGCATGCCATCGGAGGTGCAGGATGCCCTGATTACCATCCTTTCAGAGAAGACGCTGCCTGTGCCGGAACTCAATATGGAGGTACAGGCACACAAGGGCTTCAATGTCATTGCCACAGCCAATAATCGCGACAAGGGCGTGAACGAACTCTCCAGCGCCCTGGTTCGGCGCTTCAACACGGTGGTGCTGCCACTCCCAGAGAAGCTGGAAGAGGAAGTGGAGATCGTTGACCGGCGCGTTGCCAGCCTGGGCCAGGCGCTCGAACTGCCTGCCGAGAAGCCTGCCCTGGAGGAGATCCGGCGCGTGGTCACAGTGTTCCGCGAATTGCGCGGCGGCGTCACACTCGATGGCAAGACCAAGGTGAAGAGCCCTAGCGGCACGCTTTCAACCGCCGAGGCCATCTCAGTCATCAACAGTGGACTGGCAATGGCAGCTTACTACGGTGATGGGCAGTTACACGCCGGTGACCTGGCCGCAGGGATCACCGGAGCGATCATCAAAGACCCCGTGCAGGACCGCGTCGCCTGGCTGGAATACCTGCAAACGGTGGTCAAAGAGCGCGACGGTTGGAAGGACCTGTACCGGGCCTGTCACGAGGTGCTGTAACGGTGGGTACTCACATCTTCGGCGTGCGCCACCATGGCCCAGGGTGTGCGCGGAGCTTACGCGCCGCACTAGAAAAACTGGAGCCAGATATCGTGCTCGTTGAGGGACCGCCGGACGCGCAGGAAGCCCTCCCATGGCTCGTATCCGAGGAGATGCAGCCGCCAGTGGCGCTACTTATCTACACGCCGGATAAACCACAGCGTGCGGTCTACTACCCCTTTACTCACTTCTCGCCGGAGTGGCAGGCGCTGCGCTACGCCCTCAAGCGAGGCATCCCGGCACGTTTCATGGATCTGCCACAGGCCTTTCAACTGGCGAAGGAGCAAACGAGCGATCACGCAGGCGAAGCTGAAGAGACGCCACAGGAGGAGGAAGCGCCACTTGACGAAGGCGCCAATAGTGTAGTGACGCCCGCCAGGGGAGCTAGAGACCCGCAAGCCAGCACACAAGCGCCCGGGGCTGCGACAGAAACGGAGGAGCCAGCGAACCCGCGAGACGATCCATTTGCCCTGCTGGCACAGGCAGCCGGCTATGATGATCACGAACTCTGGTGGGAGCGGCAAATCGAGATGCGGCGGGACGTGACCGGTCTCTTCGAAGGCATCCTGGAGGCGATGACCGCTTTACGTATTGACAGGAGGCCAAAGGAAGAGCACGAAGCTCAACGCGAGGCGCACATGCGCCAGGCGATACGCGCTGCACAGGCGGAAGGCTTCCAGCGTATTGCCATCGTCTGTGGCGCGTGGCATGCTCCCGTACTTTCTGATCTGGGTGACGCGAAAGCCGACGCGGCACTGTTGAGCTGGCTCAAGCGCATTAAAGTCGAGGCGACCTGGATACCATGGACAAACTCGCGCCTCTCCTATCGCAGCGGCTATGGGGCCGGTGTCACCTCGCCGGGCTGGTACGAGCACCTCTGGATGGCGCCAGACCGCGTGACGATTCGCTGGATCACCCACGCGGCACATCTACTGCGCGGGAAGGGATTGGATGCCTCTTCCGCGAGTGTGATCGAGGCGGTGCGGCTCAGCGAGGCGCTGGCAGCGATGCGCGACTTGCCAATGCCTGGACTGGCAGAGCTGCACGAGGCCATACAGACGGTATTGTGCAACGGAAATGCAGAGCCGATGCAACTGATACGGGATCGACTGGAAATCGGCGAGAGGTTGGGCGAGGTACCGGCGGGGACACCAGCGGTACCCCTGCAGCGCGACCTGGAAGCAAAACAACGCCGCCTGCGCCTCAAGCCTTCGCCAGAAAGCGCGAAGCTGGACCTGGACCTGCGCAACGATACTGACCGCACCCGCAGTCGATTGCTGCACCAACTGCGACTCATCGGCATCGAGTGGGGACAGCCGCAGCGGGTGTATGGGAAAAGTGGCAGCTTCCATGAATTGTGGCAGGTACAGTGGCAGATCGAGTTTATTGTTAAGCTGATCGAGGCCAACATCTGGGGCAATACCGTAGAGACGGCCGCCAGCGCCTTTGTTTGTCACCAGGCGGATACGGCCAGCGATCTGCCCCAACTCACAGAGTTGTTGGATAAGACGATTCTCGCGGAGTTGCCCAACGCCGTGGAGCATCTTTTGTCGTGCGTGCAGGCGCGGGCAGCAGTCTCAGCAGATGTACGGCACCTGATGGATGCCCTGCCGCCGCTGGCGCGAGTAGCCCGTTATGGCAATGTGCGCGAGACCAGGACGGAGCAGATCACGCCGGTGATCGACGGACTGTTCGAGCGCATCATCGTGGGCCTGCCGGGAGCGTGCGCATCGCTCGACGATGACGCTGCTGCGGCGATGGTGGACAGCATAGACCACGCGCAGGAAAGCCTGAATACGCTCAATCGCGAAGATCACCAACAAGCATGGCAGAGCATCTTGGGACAGTTGATTGAGCGCGAAAGTATCCATGGACTCGTGCGCGGGCGCTGTTGTCGCCTGCTTTTAGAGCAGCGGGCGCTGGATGACGCGGAATTGCAACGACTGGCGCGACTGGCGCTTTCTCCTGTCACACCCCCGCCACAGGCTGCGGCGTGGATAGAGGGCGTGCTGCGCGGTAGTGGTCTGCTGCTGCTGCACCAGGATGGGCTCTGGCTGGCGCTGGACAAGTGGCTTAGCGAACTCGTGCCTGATGATTTCACCGCGCTGCTTCCCCTGCTGCGACGAGCCTTTTCCAGCTTCCAGGCACCGGAACGCCGTAAGATGGGTGAGAAGGTGAAACGCCTGCACTCAATGTCTCCGGCAGGGACAGGCGCAAGAATGCCAGGTGGATTAACATCTACAGCCAGCCAGAGCGGCATCAACCAGGAGCGTGCGGACCTGGTACTACCTATACTAGCAAAGATTCAGGGGGTGAAGCTCGATGGCAATTGATGAGAAGGAGCGCCTGCGCCGCTGGCGCCTGGTACTGGGCAGAGAAGCGGAAGGTGGAAAAGGAGCAGGAAAAGGGGGAGGAAGTACAGGAGAGGGAGAAGAGGAAGGTATTGGCATTTCCCTCGGTGGCGATGATCTCGGGATGGATGGGACGCTCGAGGCGCTGTACGATAACGAACGTTCCGGGGGGCTGGGAGCTTCATCGCCCAAGGTTGCCCGCTGGCTTGGTGACATCCGCAGCTACTTCCCATCTTCGGTCGTACGAGTCATGCAGAAGGATGCCCTGGAGCGGCTCAACCTGACACAGATGCTGCTGGAACCAGAGATGTTGGAACAAGTGGATGCCGATATGCACCTGGTCTCCACACTGCTCTCTCTCAGCAAGGTGATTCCTGAAAAGACGAAAGACACAGCCCGCCAGGTAGTACGCAAGGTCGTCGAAGAGATGGAGCGCAAACTATCCAATCCCATGGTGCAGGCCATCAAAGGCAGCCTCAACAGAGCAACGCGCACGTATCGCCCGCGCCCAAACGAGATCGATTGGGACCGCACTATCCGCGCCAATCTGAAGAACTACCTGCCAGAGCGGCGCACGATCATTGCTGAGCGATTGGTGGGGCATGGGCGCAAGCGCTCTTCGCTGCGAGATATTGTACTATGCGTGGATCAGAGTGGTTCGATGGCGACCTCTGTTGTCTACTCGGGCATCTTCGGGGCGGTGCTGGCATCGATTCGCGCCGTCAGCACGCGCATGATCGTCTTCGATACAGCGGTTGTTGACCTCACCGATGACCTGCAAGACCCCGTTGACCTGCTCTTCGGCACACAACTTGGCGGGGGCACCGACATCAACCGCGCCCTGGCGTACTGCCAGCAGGTCATCACCCGTCCTGCACAGACCATCCTGGTACTCGTTACCGATCTGTACGAAGGAGGGAACGCGCAAGAGATGCTGCGCCGGGCGGCGGAACTGGTGGGCAGCGGAGTGCAGGTGGTCTGTTTGCTCGCGCTCAGTGACAACGGTACCCCGAGCTTCGATCAGCACAATGCTGCGGCGCTGGCAGGGCTTGGCGTTCCCTGCTTTTCCTGCACGCCGGACCTATTTCCTGATATGATGGCGGCGGCTATCCAGCGGCAGGATTTGAACCAGTGGGCAGCCAGGAACGATATTGTGACGGTGAGGGCTGAAGGAGAGTAATCTGCGCTCTTGCACAATATTCCACCCACTGCTACAATAACGCTTAGAGGGACGTACGTTATTCACGAGGTAATCTTATGGCATCATCGCCAACGGCAGAGGGACAGGTCTTCATCGGACCCGGCCTGAAGCCTGCCAAGCTGATACTGACCCTGGCCGCTGTCCTGGGCGTTACCACACTCGTCCTGTGGATTGCTCTGCGCGAAGGGGCCCCAGCTATAGGAAGCACGATTGTTGCGCTGGTACTTATCACGGGCTTTCTTATCTACCTGCGCATTGTTGCCCCCGTTCCTTTTACCATTAGCCTGGAGCCGGGGGCCCTGGTGAAACGCAGCCGCAACGGGGAGGTAATCGAGGTGCGCTGGGAAGATCTGGCGCGCATCAAAGAGGAGTTTTTCCCGAATGGCAAGCGCATCAGCATTACCGCATACCGCAAACCGAGCAGCCCGCAACAGAAAGCCAAAGCCTGGGCGGTCTACCGCGATGATGTGACCGACATTGATAAGCTGGCCGGGGCCCTCAAAGAAGCCATTCCCAAAACATGCCAGTGGCAGAGCGAAACAGTTCATGAATAGAAAGAATGGTCTACGTGTAAGCCCTGGCCTCCGTCGCCTTGAAGGTGGCATAGACGCTTTTGCCTTCGCTCAACTGCATGCGCCCAGCAGAAGCTTCGGTAATTTCAGCGGTGAGCATGGTAGGGGGAAACATTGAGCCGGCAGGGGCATCAAGTAAAATGCTGACCCGCACCCGGCCGTCATCTCCATTCCCCGTGACAGCAGCAGGAGTTCCCAGGCGCAGCAGTTGCATAATCTCACCATGAAAGATGTTGCGTGCCGAGCTATCAGGGGCTGTCTGATACAGTGTAATACTGCGTGGGTCGACTACCACGTATGCCTCTTCACCCGTTCCTGGCACCTGGTCTGCGGATGTATGCTCCTCCAGCGATGCGCTGATCTCAACAGGCTGTCCACCGTTGCCATAGAGCTGAATCGTGCATATGGTGTTTGTTTCACAGCGCACTACGCGCCCACGAAAAAAGTTTGTACCTACAAGCTCGGCCACATACGACGAGCGAGGACGCTGCAAGAGATCACGCTGGCTGCCCTGCTGTATCAACTGTCCATGATCGAGCACTAAGATGTGATGCCCAAAGAGCAGCGCCTCCAGGTACTGGTGTGTCACAAGCACCGTAGTAACGCCAATCTGCGCCAGGATGCGCCGCAGTTCCTGGCGTACCTGGCGGCGCGTCTGCACATCCAGCGCTGCCAGGGGCTCATCGAGGAGTAACAGTTGGGGCTGCAACGCCAGCGCTCTTGCAAGCGCCACGCGCTGCTGCTGACCTCCCGAAAGCTGCGCGGGGTGGCGCTCATCCAGTCCAGTCAAGCGCACCTGCTCAAGCGCTTCCCCTACGTGACGGCGTATCACCTGCCGGGGGAGATGCTGCGCGCGCAGGCCAAAGGCGACATTTTCAAAGACGCTGAGGTGGGGGAAGAGGGCGTAGTCCTGAAAGACATAACCAATGGGGCGTTCCTGAGGCGGGATGGCGATGCGCTGCTCGCTATCAAAATAGGTGACATTCTCGAGAGAAATATGCCCGTGCCGCGGATGGAGCAGACCGGCCAGGAGTCGCAGGACGGTGCTCTTACCCGCGCCGCTCTCGCCGAGCAAGACGGTCGTCTTGCCCGCGTCCGCGCTGAAATTTAGTTCCAGGTGGAAGGTATTGAGGTGAGTGTCAAGTGATGCAAGCAGCATAACGTCAGTGTATACTTTATGCCAGGGTTTGTGCAATACATCCCGACATCAAGGGCGTGATTCATTTTTTGAATCGAACGCAGGATGGTGGACATGACAGGGGCAAGCCGACATGGCAGGGGCTAGCCGACATGACAGGGGCAAGCCCTGTCACTACTATACACGGTCAGAGGCGCCTCCAGCGTCGTATAGTAGTGGCATCCCTTGCGGGTGCCATGCAAAAATCGATCTACATCCTGACATCAAGAGAGCCGTTTCTTACTTTTTATTAGTAGCATCACTTGCGTTAGATAAGTATGTGTGTTATACTGTAACCACATGCTTGTAGTGTAGCGTGTTATCCTGGTTATACTATAGCCAAAAAGGGCAAGGAACATGGCGACGAAGCCGAGCGAGACAACTATATCACCGGTCCACTATATGTGCCCGCGTTACGAGCAGGCCATCCAGTTGCTGGGCAAACGCTGGACTGGTCTCATCCTGGATACGCTGATGAGCGGACCGCGGCGTTTCTGTGAGCTAACGAGTACGGTAGAAGGCCTCTCGGATCGCGTGTTGAGCGATCGCCTGCGCGAGATGGAGTCGGCAGGCATCATCGAGCGGGTTGTCTATCCGCAGATCCCCGTGCGCGTCGAGTACCGGCTGACTGAGAAGGGGAAGGATCTCAAACCTGTTGTGGATTCTATCCATACATGGGCGGAGCGCTGGATAGAGCTGCCACAAACCTCTACGATGGACTTCCCGCAATAGAGCGCGCCCGATTGGCTTGTGCTATACTAGCGCCATGAAGAATTTATGGGCGCCCTGGCGCATGACGTATATCGCACCGAAGACACCACAGCCACAGGGATGCATTTTTTGCATCCCCCCCGCCGACGACCACGACGCCGAGCGCTACATACTGCACCGTGGTGAGCACTGCTTCATGATGCTGAACCTCTATCCATACAACAATGGGCACTTGATGATTGCGCCCTACCAGCATATAGGGACGATCGAGAAGCTGGATACCGTGATCCTGGTGGACGTGATGGAGCAGACGCAATTAGCGCTGCGGGCACTACGCCTGGCAATGAAACCCGACGGCTTCAATATGGGCATCAATGAAGGAAAAGTCGCGGGCGCGGGCTTCGCCGATCATGCCCACCTGCATGTCGTGCCGCGCTGGGACGGCGATACGAACTTCATGCCCGTGCTTGCAGATACCAAGGTGATGCCGGAGCATCTTGATAATGTATATAAGCAACTGAAGCTGGTGCTGGACACGTTGAAGGATGGATGAGCCTCAAAAGTTGGTTATAATCAAATGTTCCGCGTCCCGGTTATTACGGTCTTGAAAACTTACAAGGTATTTCTTGTCGAAAGCTCTGATCTTGAGATCTGTATCGCCATACAAACGAAGAATAGTGGGAGTATTTTTTATAACCAGCATGAACCTAGCTCTACATTGCTTTAGAAGGTAGCTGGCAAGACGTTTCTGATCCTCATGACCAAACTCGTTCTGTGAGTATGTGCTAAATTCGCTGTCATATGGTGGATCTAAGAAGATAAAGTCTTCCTCTTGTGGAGGGTGTTTTTGTAGGAAGGCTTCAAAGTCCATATTTTCAAGCACGGTGTTCTTAAAGTGAAGCTCTACTTCAGGAGAGCGTAAGTAGGCGATTTTTCGGGCCAAATCTTTTCTGTTATACGATATGCCTCCGTACGGAACATTGAATTCTCCCTTGCTATTGTAGCGGAACATGGAGGCGTAAGCATTCTCCCTAACGAAGAAGAAGATAGCAGCAGCATGGCTCGGGGGTATCTCGTATTGGCCTATCCTGTTGTATAGATATCTGAGGTGCATGTAGAAAGCACTTTTTAATGCGCACTCTATATTCGCTATGATGTCGCGTTCAGGTAGCTTCCATTTCTTATTCTCAAGTTCCTTCATGCGCCTGGTTTTGCTCAGTAGATTCCTCCGGACCTCTCGAATAAAGTTTTCAGCATCTTTGTCAAAGAAAGCTTTTAGCATCGCGTTAAATTCTGCGGCATGATATTGGACAAATTTAAACAAGCTGTTTTGCATCTCCTCAAAGGAACCCCTGTCCATCGAGTAAGCCTGGTATGTATTGATAAGGTCTGGAGCGTAATCATCTATAATCCTGCTCACACGTTGCCAACCACATAGTAAAGTATCCAATGAGCGAAAGAAAGCTTCATCCTGTTGAGCAGCCATCATGTAAAGGTTGAGCAAGTCGGGAGATTTATCGTTGATGAACTTTTTTTGTGATTGTATGGAGAAAAAGACGGCACCACCTCCTACGAAGGGCTCATAATAAGCATCAAAAGATGGAATCAAGGGTAAAATATGCTTCAGTTCTTGTTCTTTCCCCCCTGCCCACTTTAACAGAGGTGTTAGCCTACCAATCATACTGTATTACCTCAAGCAGGTTGAGATTTGTTTTCTTTGCCGCGCACAAGCGAGGTGAAGACGCCGACGAGGGATATGGCCGCGCAGGTGATAAAGGTGATATGGAAAGCGTGCGCGAAGGTCTGCTGCAAGGTGCTGAGTTGTTCAACGGACAATGTCTGGTTGTTCCCCTGTAAGGCAAGTATGCCGCCTGCTGCAGCGCCACCGAGCCCGACGAAGATGGCGCCTGCCAGGGCTACGCTCAGGCTCTGCCCGACGACGCGGCCGGTGGCGAGGAAGCCAGAAGCGCTGCCTTGCCGTGAACGCGGTACAGCACCCAGCAAAGCGCTGTTATTCGGAGATTGGAACATGGCCTGCCCAGCACCGATAATGATCAAGCGCCACACGATGTCCCAGACCGAGCTATGTGCGTCTAGCTGACTGATCAGGAACAGCCCAAGGCAGGCCAGCGCCAACCCGCCAGCCGCCAGCCAGCGCGTGCCGATACGATCAGCCAGGGCGCCGCTGAATGGGGCAAGCACGGCAATAGTGAGCGGCAGTGGGGTGAGGAGCAGTCCAGCCTCTGCTGTCGGGAAGCCGCGCAGTTCTTCCAGGTAAAAGGGCAACATAAAGCTGACGGCGAACAGCGCCAAGAAGCTCAATATAAGGCTGACGTTGGCCGAGAGGAAGACGCGGTTATGCAGCAATTCCAGGTCGATGATCGGGTCGGGGACACGGCGTTCAGCCAGCACCAGGGCTCCCAGGGCGATGCCGCCGCACACCAACGTGGCTATGAGGAGTGGAGAGGACCAGCCCCATTCCTGGCCGAATGAGAGCCCCAACGTCAAGGCGATAAGCCCGGCTGCCAGCAACACGACGCCCAGGGGATCGAAACGTCCTCGCCCGCGATGCGGTCGCTCGGTCAGGACACGCATGGAAGCAATGACGCCAATGATGCCAATGGGAACGTTGACGAAGAAAATCCAGCGCCACGTCAGGTTATCGGTGATGATGCCGCCAAGCGTAGGGCCTGCGCTCACGCCCAGGGCGACGACGACGGCATTCAGACCTAAGGCGCGTCCACGCTCTCTGGCAGGAAAGGCGCTTGTAAGCATTACAGGGCTGATGGACATGAGGAGCGCCCCACCCAGCCCCTGGAATGCTCGAGCGGCAATCAACATGCCGAGCGACGAGGCCGCACCACAGATAGCCGAACCCAGGGTAAAGATGACCAGGCCAATCACCCAGATCGGTTTGCGCCCAATCATGTCTGCCAGCCGTCCAATAGTCAAGAGCGTTCCTGCAACGACGACGAGATATGCGATTGTCACCCACTCGACAGCCCCATTCAAAGGGACTCCAAAATAGTGAGCAATGGTGGGAAGACTGATGTTGACAATGGATGAGTCGAGCGTTGCCATGAAGACCCCGACCGCAACTATTGCGAGCACAGCCCACTTATTGGCATATTCCGCGTTATCGCGTCACTTCTTCCCGTAAGGGTACCACCAGGGCTTGGCACCACCTTCGAAGTCCCAGTGGACATGTTTTGTCTCGCGGAACTCGTCCAGGCCTTCTTCGCCCAGTTCTCGTCCCATGCCGCTCATTTTGAAGCCACCGAACGGTCCGGCATCGTTATCGGTTAATGGGTCGTTGATCCAGAGCGTTCCGGCCTCGACTTCCTCGAAGAAGCGTTTCGCCTTGAGTGGATCGTGCGTATAGAGGTTGGCCCCCAGGCCGTATTTGCTGTCGTTCGCCAGGGCAATGGCTTCATCAAAGGTACGGTAGGTCATGATGGGAATGGCGGGTCCAAACGTTTCTTCGTTCATGATCGTCATGGAATGATCGACGTTGGTCATGACGGTGGGTTCATAGAAGTAGCCGCACTCGAACTGTGGGGGTCGCCTGCCACCTGTCAGCACCTTTGCCCCTTTTGCTTTGGCGGCCTCCACCTGGGTCTCAATCTTCACGCGGTATTGCGCGCCAATCATTGGTCCCATATCGGTATCAGGCTCAATGCCGGGACCAAGGTGCAGGTTCTTCGCAAAATCGGTGATACGCTCGATAAATTTTGGAGCCAGCGACTCATGGACATAAACACGCTCGGTGGAGGTACATACCTGCCCAGTGTTGAGCAGAGCTGCCCACGCTACGCCGGGTACGGCCACGTCCAGGTCGGCATCCTCGGCCACGATGAAGGCATCTTTACCGCCGAGTTCCAGGTGGAGCTTCTTCATCTGGGGTGCGACCAGTTGCGCGATGCGCTGCCCCGTTGCCAGCGAACCTGTGAAGGCGATCACGCGCACGCGTGGGTCGAGCACGAGTGGCTCGCCGCAATCCCTGCCATAGCCGCTGACGATGTTTACCACGCCGGGAGGAAGATGGGCGAAGAGTTCGGCAAAGAGCAGGGTCGAGAGCGGCGTCATCTCCGATGGCTTGAGGACGACGGTATTGCCTGCCGCCAGGGCCGGGGCGACCTTCCACGCCATGAGCAGGATGGGATAGTTCCAGGGGACGATGGCGGCAACGACGCCATACGGCTCTTTGAGCACCAGCGCTAGCTGGGTCTCCTCTATGGAAGGGATGACGCGCCCGCGGCTATTACGCCCAATCTCAGCATAGTAGTGGAAACAAGCCGCGGACCAGCCCATCTCGTCCCTGTTCTCGACGAGTGGTTTGCCGCCCTCCATGGTCAGTAGGCGGGCAAATTCCCCGGTACGTTCGGTGAGCTTGCTGGCGATCTCGTGCAGTAGTTCCGCTTTCTGCCCTGCCGGTAGTTTCTTCCAGGCAGGGAATGCCGCCTGAGCCGCCAAGACGGCAAGTTCTACGTCGGCAGCGTTGGCGGCAGGAGCGGTATCGATGATCTCTTCGGTAGCGGGGTTGCGTACTTCGATGACGTTTCCAGAGCTTCCCGACGTATACTGGCCGTTGATCCACATCTGGTAGGGCAATAGGATACCTCGCTGATTCTCATATAGGCCTGGTACTATTGTATATGGGCGGGAACGTACTGCCGAGATCGAGAAGCTCACAGGGGAGATTGTGCGATTGGAGACGGAGTTGAATGCGGCAGTATACGAGGCGTTTGGTTTGAACGAGGCGGAGATAGCGCTGATCGAACAGGAGACGAAGTACCAGTACGGGGAATGGTAGCCAGGCTAATCCTCCTGCAGCGCTTTTTTCAATTCCTTCACGAACCCGACTACGCCCTCGGCCCAGGTCATTTCGGCTTCGCGACTAGTCTGTTCTTGTTGCTGCCTGGCCTGGGCTTGCCTGTGGCGCAGCGCTTCTTGCTCGGCTTTATGGCGCGCTTCCCCGGCACGCGTGGCATCGTAGGCAGCGCGTTTGGTGGGATTGCTCAAAACCGCGTAGGCCTCGTTGAGCAGCTTGATGTGCTGGTCTCGCGCCTGGCGGTTCAGGTCAGGGTGATATTTACGTACAAGACGGCGGTAGGAGCGTTTGATTTCGGTAACCGTCGCCGTAGGTGGAACTTCGAGCGCTGCATAGTAATCTGGCATCACACACCTGTACTTCCAAAGCCACCCCGGCCCTTGCCCATCTCATCCACTTCGTTCCAGACGGCCCGAGCAACCGGGATAAACATACCCTGGGCAATACGTTCACCGCGTTTCACGAGCACCGCTTCGTCGCGAAAATTGTAGGCCTGCACCATCAGTTCATCTCCTTCGCCGCAGTAATCTTGATCGATGATACCCACACCCTGGGGTACGAGCAAGCCTTTGCGGCGCGGGGTACTGCTGCGCATAGTCAGGAGCAACAGGTAACCAGGCGGCGTTTGCACGACAACATTCGCTGGAACGAGCCCGATGGTGCGCGGTGCGATCTCGATGTCTTCGCGACAATACAGGTCAAAGGCCACTGAACCTGCCGTGGCATAGGTGGGCAGTGGCAAGTCAGGATCGATGCGCTTGATGGCGACATGTAATGGTTGCGTAGATGCGTCCATGTCTGTTATTGTAGAGAAGAAGCGGCACAACGTCAAGATATGTATTTCTGGAACCCATTGCCACTTTCCTGAAGCTGGTACGTATTATAAATAGGTATGAATCTATCTTAGTGCCCCGTATATATATGTATCTTGCGATGCCCTGACAAAAACAGGCTGTAGGGACTAGAACGAAAGGCCACCTTTGCGTTATAATTAAGAAAGGAATATTTTCCAGGCTTACCGTGTTTCATATTATACGGATACGTATTCCTCCCACCCAGCATTTGGACACGGTGTTCCGATCAGAGAAAGGACAGCTTCCCCTGAGTTTAGGACAGACTGAAGAAGAATACCGCTATCTTGCTGCTTGAGATACAACTGCTCATGGAGGGCGTAGCATGATTGAACTACAGCGACCCATGAAGGAACCAATGATCACCCTAGAAGATACAAACCTGAAGGACCTTGAAAAGCACTTCGACAACGTCGACGAACTGCTTCACAAGGACCTTGATTATATAGAGGAGGATGTAGAGGACACTGGCAAAGAAGAGCAGGAGCTGGAAGAGGACCTCACCAGTCTGGAGCCAGCACCTAATGAGTTGGAAGCAATGTCTGATATGCATGAAGAACTAACTCAATTATCAAGTTCGCCTGAACTGGATAGCGCTGCGCTGCTCATGTTGCCCAAGATAGCCACCGAGGGCATTGCCCCGGTACGTCGCCCAACGATGCGCCGCCGCCGCTCAGAAGAGCAGGACGAGAACGCGGTAAATTCACCCGACGCAGGCGAGTCGGACGCTGTGATGACCTACCTGCGTGAAATTGGCCGGGTGCCGATGATTACGCACGAGCGTGAGATCGAACTGGCACAGCGCATCGAAGAGGGTGATCACGACGCCATGAAGCAGTTTATCCTCGCGAACCTTCGTCTTGTAGTGAGCATTGCTAAGCGCTATGTTGGGCGTGGTCTTACCTTGCTTGACCTGATCCAGGAGGGCAACATCGGCCTGATCCGCGCCGTTCAACGCTACGATTGGCGACGCGGGCACCGCTTCTCTACGCACGCGACATGGTGGATTCGCCAGGCGATCAGTCGTGCCGTTGCTGACAAGGGACGGACGATCCGTCTCCCTGTCTACGTCAATACTGCGCTCAATCGCATTCGCCGTGAACGTCAGAGGCTGTTACAGGAGCTTGGCCGCGAACCAACGGAACAAGAGCTGGCAGATGCGACTGGCCTGGATCCCGTGCGTATGATTGAATTACAAGCCGCACCCGGCGCGCCTGTTTCCCTGGAGTTGCCGGTTGGTGAAGACGAGGAACAGGAACTGGGTGATGTGCTTGCGGATACCGAGTCGGCCTCACCCGAAGACATTGCCACCACGCAAACCCTGAAGGATGAAGTGCAGCGTGTCCTCGAAGCTGTACTGACACCGCGTGAGCGACTCGTCTTAAAGTTACGTTTTGGTCTGGGCAACGGCCAGGCTCATCCTCTAGAGCAAGTAGGACGCGAGCTGGGCATTACCCGTGAGCGGGTGCGCCAGATCGAGGCCGGGGCGCTTGCTAAATTGCGCCAGCCACCTGTGCTGGAGCGATTGCGCGGCTAAATTTTTATGAACAAGTTACCTGACTGACCTGGCGGTTCTGCCAGGTCAGCTTTATGCCTTCCGGCCTTTCCCCAGGTCACGCTCGACGTGCAGGACGTTTTTGACCTTTTCGATACGCGCAAAGAGGCGCTGCATTTGATCCAGGCTCTCGATCTCCAGCGTGGCATTAACGAGCACAACCTCCTTACCCGCGCTCGCATATGAGTTCACGGTCGCCATATTCACGCCTGCTTCCGAGACCACGGCGGCAATGTCGCGAATCAAGCCCGAGCGATCGCGGGCAGTGATGGTGATGGGCGCCAGGTAGTGCTGCTGCCCCATACTTGTCCAGCTCACGTTGATCAGGCGTTCGCGTTCGCGCTCGCGGTAACGATCGATATTTTTGCAATCGGCGCGATGGACAATGGCTCCCTTACCCCGGCTGATGAAGCCTACGATCTCATCGCCCGGCAGAGGGCAGCAGCAATTGGCCAGCCTGGTCAGCAAGCCACTCACCCCGGCGACCTGCATGCTAACCGAGGGTACCTGTTTAGGAGCCACAGGCAACGGCAGCAGCGCCTCGTCATTTTGTTCGTTTTTGCCATTACGTTGTTCATGGAGATGTTGCCAGCGATCAACCAGTTTCACCGCGGCAGCATGCGGGCGGATTTCGTCGCTGCCGATGGCTGCCAGCAAATCTTCGAATGTTGCCTGGCGAAACTCGCCAGCCAGCCAGTTTTGATTTTCCTCGGTGAGTACATCATCGTCACGAGCACTCATCATTTTGAGTTCCCGCTCGAGGCGTTCGCGTCCGATCTGGATATTGATAGCGCGCTCGTGTATTTTCAGGTAGCGGCGAATCTTGCTGCGAGCGGCAGTGGTACGAGCGAAACTGAGCCAGTCGCGGGTCGGGTGGGCCGTGCGGTTGGTCACGATATCGACAATATCGCCACTGCGCAACTCGTAGTCCAATGGCACCATGCGTGTCACCAGGCGATCAGCGCCATGCTCGGTGGTCACACGAGCGCCAGCGCACCTGTCTCCGACCTTCGAGTGGACGCGATAGGCGAAATCGAGCGGTGTCGAACCAATGGGCAGGTCCTTGACCTCGCCTTTGGGCGTGAACACGAAAATCTGCTCCTGGAAGATGTCGTCTTTGACCGCCTCGATAAACTCGGTATCGCTGGTGGCAAATGAGCGCAGGTCACGCTGCCAGTCGGCCAACTGGCGCAGCCAGGTCAGCAGTTCCCTGGCCGAAGCGGAGGCATGATCACCGACATCCTTGTAGTGCCAGTGCATGGCTACCCCGTATTCCGCCATCTCGTGCATAGCACGGGTACGAATCTGAATCTCCACCAACAGGTCATCCAGACAGAAGACCGTGGTATGCAGCGCTCTATAGCCATTGGACTTGGGGTTGGCGATAAAATCTTTGATACGCCCCTCCTTGGGCTTCCACAGGCTATGGACGTGACCCAGGGCAAGGTAGCAATCAGGGGTGGACTCGACCAGGATGCGAAAGGCAATCAAATCATGAATCTGGCTGAAGTCGGCTGCCTGGAGGTCTTCTAACCGTTCGCTTCCTCCGGCAGTACGCTTGAGCTTCTGGTAGAAGCTGTACAGGTGCTTGACGCGTCCCGACACCTCGGCACGCAAACCCAGCTTCGCCATTTCCTCGCGCAGAATAGTGCAGACACGATCAACGTAAGAACGCCATTGCTTGCTCTCTAACTCGACCTGGTTACGGATCCACTCGTATTTCTCAGTCTCCAGAATAGCAAATGCCAGGTCTTCCAGCTCAGACTCCACGCGCGCCATGCCCAGCCGGCCGGCCAGCGGGGCATAGATCTCGCGGGTCTCCTGGGCCATGGTGAGCATATCCTGGTGATCAACCGGGTAAGAGGCAGCCTGTATCAAGCGCATGGCATGCAGGCGATATGCCAGCTTGAGCAAGACGACGCGCGGGTCTTCGGCCATGGCAAAAAACATTTTTCGCACTGTCTCGGCCTGCAGGCGGCGCAGGTTCTCACGGTTACGCCGCTTCTTTTGCTCGCGGTTAATCTCGCCCTCCACAACGGTGCGAGCCAGGATCGCTCCCGCCTGTTTCTTGCGCTCCAGAATATTCAGGCGCAGCATACTTCCTACGACGCGGGCTATAGCCGGACCCAGTGCGCTCTCGACACGTTCGAGCGCCAGGCGTTCTGCGTCGACGGCCTCGAACAGGAGTCCAGCAGCTACACCAACAGCGTCGATACGCATCTCAGCCAGGATGGTTGCCACGGCCAGGGCGTGCTCTAACGGTGGGATGCTGGTGGGACTCAGCGAGTCATGTACGTCTTTACAGGTCTCTTGAGCAAGCTGGAAGGCCAGTGAGACCTGTTCGACTTCGGCCGGAGCCATATACTGTTGTACGATGGTGAGAAGCTGGTTCTCTTGCGCCAAAAACGAGGATTCAACAATCTTCGCGCCCCCAGGAGGGTTCGGCGCCACCGGTTGCGGCTCTACAGATGTACCCATAATACAATTCTATTTCCAGGTTGTAGCCCTGAATCTGCCACCACACATGCAAGGCTACAAACGTATACTTATGCTAACTACCCAATACGGCGGCCAAGATCGCGATCGACACTTACGACATTTTTCACTTGCCGCAGGTGATTGAAGATGGGTTCGATCTGGTCTACCGTCTCTATTTCCATTGTCGCAGTGATGACCGCCTTCTGTAAGGAGGCATTGGTCGTTGATGCCACAGCCGTCATATTAATACCTGCATCTGCCACCACCGCAGCAACATCGCGCAGGAGCCCGGCACGGTCATGAGCGACGATGATAATTGGAGCCAGAAAGTGCTGGTGCTCTATCTGCAGCCAATTGATTTCCACCGGGTGCTCGCGTACATGTTCTCGAGAGCGGCGCAAGGTGCGACAGTCTTTGCGATGTACGACAATGCCCTTGTTTGGATTAAAGAACCCTATGATGAGATCACCAGGAAGCGGACAGCAGCAGTGCGCCAGTTTGACAACAACTTCTGTGGTATGATGCACGGTTCCATCGGCTGATGCCGCATCTGCATGCCCGCCATTTGTATGATTGTGCAATCCATGATTATTTTGATGGGTATCCACAGGCACCTGCTTTGACCCATCGCCACCGGCCACCTCACCGCGACTCTGCAACAGGGGTGTAAGATATTCCAGCACATACTGCAAGGACAAATCATCTCTCCCTAACGCCACATATACATCGTCAAGCGATGTGTACTTCTTGATAGTGGTTAAGGATGAGAAATCTTCTTCTTTCACTGTGCTCAAGCCCGCAGTTCCTGCTGCTTTAAGAGCCAGGTCCAGGCGTTCGCGGCCGAGTTGCATATTGATTTCGCGCTCGTAGGTCTTGAGATAGCGGCGAATCTTGCTACGTGCGTTCGTAGTACGCGCAAAGGAGAGCCAATCGCGTGTTGGATGCGCCGTGCGATTGGTCACAATATCGACAATCTCGCCGCCTTTGAGTTCGTAGTCAACGGGCACAAGGAGTGTTACCAGGCGCCCGCTATTGCCTATGTTGGTGACAATGCGCGCTCCTGCACAATGATCGCCAATATCGGTGTGAATGCGGTATGCCAGGTCCAGCGGTGTTGAGCCGCGCGGCAGATCTTTCACCTCTCCCTTGGGCGTGAATACGAAAATCTGCTCCTGAAAAATGTCGTCCTTGATGGCTTCGACAAACTCATCCGCGTTCTGCGGCAGGTCGCGCTGCCACTCGCGTAGTTGTTCGATCCAGGCCAGCATCTCCTGGTAGGAGAGAGAAGCATGCTGCCGCTCTTTCAGGTACCAGTAGCTGGCAATGCCGTAATCGGCGTTGCGCTGCATGTCATGCGTACGAATCTGGATTTCCGCGAGCTGGTTATCCAGGCAGAAAACCGTCGTATGCAGGGACTGGTAGCCATTCAACTTCGGTGTGGCGATAAAGTCCTTGATGCGGCCATCCTTAGGCCGCCACAAAGCATGGATATGTCCGAGGGCAAGATAACAGTCCTGGACAGAATCAACCAGAATGCGGAAGGAGACGAGGTCATGGATCTGAGACAATTGTTGTCTCACCTCAATGATGTCAGCGCCTATGTCTGGCTGTAACTTACGGTTGATACTGGCAAGATGCTTCTGCCAGGTTTGCACTTCCGCGTGGATTTCTGCTCGCTCCATCTCTTCTCGCAGGGAAGCGACGACCTGGTCCACATATGGTTGGCGCCGAATACGCTCCGCGGTGACTTCGCGTGCGAGCAGCGCATATCTTTCCGGCTCCAGGTAACTAAAGGCCAGGTCTTCCAATTCAACCTGCACTTGCACCATACCCAGGCGCAAGGCAAGAGGGGCATAGATTTCCCTCGTCTCGCGCGCGGTGTACTCCTGCTGCACCGGGTTCATAGCAGCGAGCGTACGCATATTGTGCAGGCGATCCGCCAGTTTAAGCACCACCACGCGCGGGTCTTCCGCCATGGCGAGCATCATCTTACGTACGGTTTCAGCACGCTGGCGACGTTTGTTGTCGGCGGAAGGAAGCGCCTGCGAATCAGAACCTCTTGGCGCTGGCTTTCCTGCCAGGACATTGAACTTGGTGACGCCATCGACTATATTTGCGAGTGCATTTCCGAACTGCCGCCGCAAGTCATCCAGGATGTAGCCGGTGTCCTCGACAACATCATGCAACAGGGCAGCCGCAATACCATCGGCATCGATGCGCATATCCGCCAGCAGCAGGGCAACCTCCAAAGGGTGTTGAATATATGCTTCACCCGAACGACGCCATGTTCCTTTGTGCGCCCGGTGTGCCAGTTCATAGGCACGCTGAATCGTCTCCATATCGTGTGGAGCCAGGTACTGGGATGTCTCTGCCAGCAATTGTTCTATGCTGGCGGAGGTAGTATTTTCGCTGAAGTGGAGCGATTTTTCCTCTTCCTGCGGATTCACAGTCACGCTGAGACCCTTCTGCCCATGCTGCAAATGTTTTCTCTCCGGGGCACATTTTAATAACTCTTGTACAAACATTGTAAAACATTTGTGCGTTATTCGTATTATAGTATGTTGAAGGTGGGTGTCAAGGAGGAGAGACATCGACCCAAAATAAAATAAACAAGGCCGCGAACACACCTTGGCCTTGCTTTGCTGTTTTACAGTCAAACGCAGCGAAAGAGAAACCGCCTCTTGCTGCACTTGCTCCAGGAACCCGTGAAGGTTAGTTACGGGCTACGCGCACCTTGTCATAGCAGGGGCTGCAATAGACGGGGCGGTCGTTCTTGGGAAAGAACGGCACTTGCGTCTCGACTCCGCACTCAGCGCAAATGACTGTGTGCATCTCACGTGGGGCACGTTCCGAACGCCCACCTGAACCACCAGACGAATTGCGACGAGCCGAACGGCAGGAAGGGCAGCGACCGGGTTCATTCATGAGACCTTTTTGCTGGTAGAACTCCTGTTCACCCGCTGTAAATACAAAATCATTTCCGCACTCACGGCAGCGAAGGGTTTTGTCAACGAAACTCAACTAGGACCTCCTAAGACGGTATGTTGGTATCTAGCCTCACACAGAGGCGGCACCGAAGGGTCCATATCTGAGCGGATATCACCAGCCTGTCTGTCACCCTTACCAGCGTGGGACCGGATATTCTGGACGAGCACCGTACGCGAGACCGAGATCGGATACCGCATGCAAGCATACACTATCTTTCGACGATTTGCAAGCATTTTCTCAGGAGATTATGGATCTTACGCAGTTTTTTATATTTTTTTAGGTGTGACTTTGACACTATCAGACATAATCGGTCCTCGATCTATGTGATAAAATCAGCGGTAGGGATGGGAACCGCCGCGGTGGATTGAACGTAAGTTATGTTGAGGAATAGATGCCGCCATTTTCATTTACAATCGATGCCGAGTGCCCCGAGACGTGGGCGCGGGCAGGAACGATCGCGACACCGCATGGAGTGATCCAGACGCCTATCTTCATGCCGGTGGGCACGCAGGCGACGGTGAAAAGCGTTTCGCCCGAAGAGCTGCATAAAGCGGGAGTGGCGATTATCCTTGCCAACACGTACCATTTGATGTTACGCCCGGGCTCTCAATTGATCAGCGATTTTGGCGGGCTGCATGCTTTTATGCACTGGGACGGTCCCATTCTGACCGATAGCGGCGGCTTCCAGGTTTTCAGCCTGGGACACCTGCGCAAACTGAGCGAGGAGGGAGCGGCTTTCAAGTCGCATCTGGATGGATCGGCGCACCTGCTGACGCCGGAGAGCGTCATGCGGATCGAGGCCGAACTCGGCGCGGATATCATCCTGCCGCTGGATATCTGCGCTGCATATCCCTGCACTCCCGCAGAGGCGCGGGAGGGGATGGAGCGCACCCACCGCTGGGCCGAGCGCACCCTTGTTGCTAAGGATCGCTATCGAACGGAGCAGGCGCTTTTTGGTATTGTGCAGGGAGCGTTCGAGCCGGAACTGCGCCGGTACAGCGCGCACGTCATCGGGAACATGCCGTTCGCGGGGATTGCGGTGGGTGGGCTCTCTGTGGGCGAACCGAAAACTGTGTTGTGGGAAATGCTGCGCCATGTCACGCCTGAATTGCCAAAGGACAAGCCGCGACATCTGCTGGGCGTCGGGTCGCCCGAGGACTTCGTGACGGCGGTCGGCCTGGGCATGGACATGTTTGATTGCGCACTGCCCACGCGGGTTGCCCGCCACGGCGGACTTTTTACGCGTCATGGGCGCGTGAATATCACTGCGGCGCGTTTCCGGGTAGAGCGCGGCCCCATCGAGGCGGAATGCGATTGCTATACGTGCAGGAACTACAGCGCCGCTTATGTTCACCATCTCGCGCGCACTGAAGAGCAACTTTACTATCGCCTGGGCAGTATACACAATATACGTTACATGCTGCGCCTGGCGAGCCAGGTACGTGCCGCGATTCGCGCGGGGACCTTTCCGGCTTTCCGCGACAAGTTCCTGGCCGATTATACTCCGGCCTCGGAGGTGGTGCGTGAAGAGCAGCGCGAAAAATGGAAGATGGCACGACGAGCAAACAAGGCGTTGGGGCGCCCCAACAGCGTCTACGAGCAAAGGAAGCCTAGATGAACACTCCATATCGTTTCCTCAACACGGGGATACAGGATGCGGCCCTCAATATGGCCATCGATGAAGCTGTGCTGGTACATCACCTCAGCGGCGACGCTCCACCCACGCTGCGCGTGTTTCGCTGGTCCCAACCCACGATTTCACTAGGCCGTTTCCAGGACGTTGAGCGGGAGATCCTCGGCGCCACCTGCCAGGAGCGTGGGGTAGCGCTGGTACGCCGGCCCACGGGCGGGCGAGCCGTGTACCATCTCGACGAATTTACCTATAGTATTGTGATCGGGAAGCGTTACGATGTTCCATCGGGAGTGGTCGCCGCTTATGCCCACCTCGCCCGGGGATTACAGGCGGCACTTGCTGTGCTCGGCGTGCATGCCGAACTGAGCGAAGAACATATCAGCAAAAATCGGTCTGCCGCCTGTTTTGCCTCCTCAACACAGGCCGACCTGACTGCCAGCGGCTTCAAACTGATTGGCAGCGCCCAGGTCTGGAGGGATGATGCCCTGCTGCAACAAGGGTCGCTGCCGCTGGTTGACCGCGCTGCCGAGTTCTTTTCTATGCTCTACTATCCCAGCGAGGCCGAGCGCCAGGCAGCGCTAGCTTCCTACCGCACGAAGACCACACCCCTACACACTTTTGTGCCACAGGCGACATGGGACGAGGTAGCGCAGGCTTTTCGCAGCGGATTCAGTACTGCATTACACGAAAAATTTGTTCCGGGCGAGTTAAGTTCCTCTGAGTGGGCCCTGGCACGCCAACTAGCGCAGGAAAAGTACAGCAAGCTTGAATGGCGCAAGGAGCGCGTAAGCATGGTGTAGGGGGTACCTCTTGTGGGGATACGAGGATTACGCTATACTGGCAGCAATGCCGCATAACGAATAGATGGCGGTTAGACTCTATCAGCCGCCAAAAAGGAGCGACCGCGTGAGTATGTCGATAGATATCGCGCGTAGGATTCTGGAAGCCAGTAAGCAACGCGCTAGAGAGTTACGCAGCCCGGTGAGCATCGCGATTGTGGACGCGGGCGGGCACCTGGTGCTCTTTGAACGAATGATGTCCCCTTATGGCTGGGCTACAGGCAATATCAGTATTGCGAAGGCAAGTACAGCGGTTATGTTCAACCAGTCTACCGATGCTGTGGCGCAATGGGGGGCGGGCATTCCCGGCTTCGCGTCCAGCCTGGCGACGATGACACAGGGAAAGTTTATCATGGCGGCTGGCGGCTGGCCCATCCGCCTGGGCGGCGCTACGGTTGGCGGTATTGGCGTCAGCGGCGGCAACGCTCCCGGGCGAGATGACGAGATCGCCCGCGCAGGACTGGCCGCGGTCGAGGCGACGCCGCCAGCGCCTTCACAGGGCTATATGCAACAGGCTCCACTTTCTGCACCGCATTCATCCCTGCAGCCCGCGCCGTCGTATCCGTCGATGCCACAGCCCCAGGCATCAGGTACGAGCAGTGCAAAGAGCAACAACAATTTCGGCTCACAGGACGTTCCAGCTGGAACACATTACCTTGCTCCTGATCAAGAGAATCCTTATAATGAGGAGACAGCATCATTCGATGCGTTTAATGAAAACCGTCCGGGAGGACAATCATGAATTCGGAGTATAATCGCGGGCCCACGAGGCGTTCCGCGCGCGCGGGGCGCAACCGTCCCGAACTCGTCACCTCGACATCGATGGAAGAGGTGAAAGACGATGTTTCTACAGTAGATGACTCTCCTACGTTAGAAGAGAGCCTGCAGGAGCTTGAGGCGACGGCGGTAACTCCCCGCAAGAGGAAACTGGCCGACTTCTTCTCCACGGTTGGAAGGAGCGAGAAAGCGTCAGAAGTGCAAGAAAGCGAGGCTGCACAGGCCAGGCTTGCGCGCGCTACACGCGGTAAAGCCGTCAAGGATGGCGAGAAGCCCGCAGCCGAGGAGGCCAAGGCGACGCCTAAAGCGAGCGTTCCTGCTCGCACGGCGCCCGCGCGTCCCGCGCGTCCCGCCAGCCCCTTCAAGACGAAATACCTGCTGGGCATGGTCATCTACCTGTTTGGAGCGCAGTTCATCGGCGTCTACGAGCAGGCGTTCTTGCAGTCAAACCACCCGAATACGGTGCTCACCACGTTTTCGCTCTTCGGCGGCAAGGTTGTTATCAGCACATCGACGCTGGTCTTCCTGGCAACGCTGCTCTTGCTGCT
>WNFA01001042.1_pt1 | contig 27632 bp, 20 predicted proteins | sample 5400481 | NCBI WGS metagenome assembly WNFA01 (sample SAMN13153340, study PRJNA577476) | soil metagenome | isolation source: 120 cm saprolite under Douglas fir tree site 2 hole 1 replicate 2 | place: USA:California | collected 2015-04-18 | reverse complement strand
ATCCTACTTCCAGAGATGCAGCAAAATACTTCGAGAAAATATCTGGCTACGACGCGGAATGGGAGAAGTTTTTCGAGGACGACTATGATAACCGAATTCGTGCAATCCACCCGGATAATAGATTCGGTGCGGAGGCCATCCCTGAATTTCGCGTCGATGATTTCTTAGAACTCAACGATATGATGGTTTCGTTCTTTTACTTCTTTGTTTCAGGATTCTCTAATAATTCTCCGTCCGCGCGATACTAATTGCCACTGTCCCATGCGGGTTATGACATTCTTACTTGCCCGCAAGCCTACCCAAATCACTTCACACCGAGGGGTAGAACAAATGAACAAGCAATTGAACCACTTCGAGGCACTTGGATCGCCAGAGCCTGCGAAAACGCTGGAGCCTATCCATGTCGGGTTCATCTGCTCGGATAATCAATTCCCAAATTGCGGGCAATTTGCTCAAATCCTGCTTCGTCCTTGTAGGCCGAAAGGTCTAATCCCCTGGTTCTCATTTTCTGAAAGCCGGATGGAGGACGATAGTGGTGTTTTTCAATAAACTCCCGAGGAAGTGTGAAGTATTCAGGCGCTTGCCTCCCATTCTCATCGCCGATCCGGCTAAAGAAGAATCCGATGTTCAAAAACACAACGATCAAGTAATCAAAAGCACCGAATGTTTTCTCTTTAACCGGAAACGCTCGGTCACAATCGGTTTGATAACGGCTCTTCACTTGCACGCGGATGGCTCTTGCTGACCGATTCGGATCAGGATGAAGGCAAATAAGGTCGTAACCTTGGTTGTTTGGAGGGGCTTTGTACGCAAGGATGTTCCGACGCATTAGTTGGCCGATTGCTAGGTACTCTGCGCTCAGTGAAACGACGGGAAGCCTTAACGCGTCTTTGTTACCCATATTGTCGCCAGCCTTACCTCTTCAGGAAGCGATCAAGGCTTTCCTACTGGCTGCTTTGCCGCATTCGCCTGCTTCTCTCCGGGGCGGCTAATCTACCACGGCATGACTCCTCAAAGTTGTGTTTTACGAGTTTTCCGAGGTTCTCCACACCTGTTGTAACTTGGTTTGTGTTCGCATCCATTGGAAAATTGGTCGGTTCTTGAGGACGCGGGTGGCAGACGCAAGCCGCTGGGCGCGATGCGAGTGAGGCATCCATTTGGGTCTTGGTTCACCAAGTGCGGGTTTCTCTTCCCTTGCTGTCGTTGCATGCCAGAGTTTAACCCTCCCTTTTCAATCACTTGCAAATTTAGCTTGACAAGGACGGTACCGATGCGTTAATATAGACCGTGAAATCGCGCCACTGTCCCATCCAAGCCTTGCCATCCGCAGTCGGAGTTCGTTCGCTGCACCAACCAATCACTGCCAACTCGCTTCCCAGCAATAGTTTACGAAGCAATTTGCGTTTCTACGCTGCCCCACGCAATCGCACTCAAGTCTTTTCTTTTCATGCGCCTGCGCGCTCTTTGCTTCACAACGGAGGGGTCACATCTTTCCGGGTAAAAATCTATCGGCCCATTTTCCCATTTCACTTCTCCAATTTCCGGATCTCACCCCTAAGTCCTTTCCCTGCCACTCTTACGAGAAAACGGCACTTTTGCAGAAAAACCGCGCCTGTAAGTCGTTTGCTTGCCACTCTTACAGACACCCCCTCCCGTAAGTCCTTTCCCTGCCGCTCTTACGAAAACATAGGGGGTGTACCCCCTCTCGTTCCTGCTTCAAAGAGCCGGAGGCCTCGAAATCCGCTAACTCCTTTAGAATCCGCTCTTACGGACAGTTCGTCCCGTAAGTCCTTTAGAATCCGCTCTTACGAAAAACATAGGGGGGAGGGGGGCCTCCCACCCACACGGCCCACAGCGGCCCCTTTCGGCTCCAACCCATGAGAGGTATATTGGCGGCGACACTTGCGCGGAATCTTCTCTCGTCCTGCGGCATGGTCGCCAATTCGGCGCCAGCGCCTGAGCGAGTGAGAGAGCCCCGCCAAGAGGAGACTTTCGGATAGATCCAATGCCGGGCACAACGATTCTCGACGACATCGAACTCATTATTGAGGACATCGGTGGTGGTGGCGGAAGCAAGCCGCCCGCCGGTGGCGACGATGGCGGCGGCGACGGCCATCGTGCTCGCGATGGTCTCCATCGTGATGTTTTTTATGGGCATGTCCAGCGCCTTCATCGTATTGAGGACTACGAGTAACCGTTGGGTGCCGCTCCACCTTCCCGCCATCGTCTGGGCAAATACCGCAATTCTTTTGCTGAGCAGTGGCGCCGTGGAATTAGCGCGGAAGCAGTTGGCGCTTGTAGATGTGCCCAAGTTTCGGAAGCTATGGTCCGTGGCGACCACCTTGGGAGTGCTGTTTCTGGCTGGTCAGCTCATTGCTTGGTGGCAGATGCGTTCCGCTGGCCTTTATGTGGCCACAACCCAAGAGAGCAGCTTCTTCTATATTTTTACGGGGCTGCACGGGCTGCATCTTCTCGGAGGCGTGGCGGCGCTTCTTTTCGTGGCTTTGCGGAGATTTGAAAGAGCGAACGTTTCGCGCGCCGTTGCCGCCGAACTGGCGTCCTACTACTGGCACTTCATGGACGGGCTGTGGCTCTTCTTGCTGTCGCTTCTTTATTTTGGGAGGTAGGACTGCCATCGGCGCTCTGCGGGGTGCGGCGGAATTGCTCTCAGCTTTTTACAAAATCCAAGACTGCATCCGCGACGCGAGCGATCTGCTCCGTGCGCAGCTCCGGGAACATCGGGAGCGAGAGCACTTCCTGCGCGGCGCGCTCCGCGTGCGGGAAGTCGCCCGGCTTGTGGCCGAGTGATGCATACAGGGGCTGCAGATGCAAAGGAACTGGGTAATACACCGCGCTGCCAATCTTTCGCTCGGCCAAATAGTTCTGCAAGGCATCGCGGCGCTCAACACGAATCGTGTACTGGTGGAAGACATGCTCGAAGCCTTCGCCGGGAACCGGCGGCATGAGGCCGGGGATACCGTTGAGCTTGGTTGTGTATTCCGCTGCGTGCGACTGCCGCGCGCGTTGCCAATCTGGAAGGTGGCGCAGCTTGACGCGCAAAATGGCGGCCTGGATTTCGTCCAAGCGGCTGTTCCACCCGGGCTCGCTGCTCACGTATTTTGCAATCTGCCCGTGATTGCGCAGCGTCTTTACCCTCGCCGCAAGCTCCGGGGAATTTGTAACCAGCATGCCCGCATCGCCATAGGCTCCAAGATTTTTTGTGGGATAAAAACTGATGCACGCCGCGTCTCCCAGCGATCCGGTGCGCCGCCCTTTGTAACGAGCGCCGATGGCCTGCGCGTTGTCTTCGATTACGGGTAGCTTACGCGTGCGCGCAAACTCGAGGATTGGATCCATGTCCGCGGGGAGACCGTAAAGGTGGACGACAATGATTGCGCGGGTCCGTGATGTCACCCGGCGCTCGAGTTGCGAGGGATCGATGTTGTAAGTGCCGGGACGAATGTCGGCAAACACGGGCTTCGCGCCGAGGGCGCTGACGGCGCTGCCCGTGGCCACGAACGTGAATGGCGGCAGGAGCACTTCACCGCCCGGGCGCACGTCGCACGAGCGCAGCGCCAGGATTAACGCATCGGTTCCCGAAGCAAGACCTACTCCGTGGGAGACCTCGCAAAATTTTGCAATCTCCTCTTCGAGAGCGGCGCCCTCGCGACCCAGCACAAATTGTTGCGAAGCAACAACCCTTTCGATAGCAGCGCGAATCTCTCCGCTAATCGCAGAGAATTGGGCGGCCAGGTCCAGTTGAGGGATCGGGTCAGAAATGGAAGTGGGTTGCGGAGTTGCGTTCATGGCTTGCGCGAGTTGCGACGTCAAAAGTATACGTCAGAGAGGCACGCCTCCGCTTGCAGTGCAGCGCCGGATGCAAGAATGAAGTGACATGAAATTGGTCCCGACGAATTGCCCGACAATGCGGTTGGGAGAGAACAAGCGAGCAATCATGCTAACCTGCGAAGCGCCGTGAGGAAAATGTTCGCAGACCGCACGAACTGGAACCTTGAGATGAATCGTCTTGCGACGGCCCTCGCAGAGCACCGTGCTGCTCAAACCCAACACTGTGCGGATTCGAATACGATCACGAGGCAATCCTTCAAGCGTTAGCCAATGCGGACGCTCTCGTCTATGAACCGAATCCGAAGGGTCTGGAGGCCGCTCGGCGGGCCGTCGCCGACTACTATGCCGAGCGCGGAGAGGCTGGGGGCAGTGCGATGCCGGCTGGGAGAGTTTCGATCGACGACATCATTCTGACGACGAGCACTAGCGAAGCTTATTCGTTCGTGTTCCGCACAGTCTGTAATCCCGGTGATGAAATCCTCATTCCGCAGCCAAGCTATCCACTCTTTGATTTCCTGGCCGAGATTAACGACGTGAAACTGGTGCGGTACCCGCTGGTCTATGACCACGGCTGGCTGATCGATTTCCACTCATTTGAGAAGGGAATTACGTCGCGTACGCGCGGGGTGATCGTCGTGCACCCGAACAATCCAACGGGGCATTTCTGCAAGCCGCAGGAGATGGAAAAGTTGAACGAAATTTGCGCGGCACGCGAGATGGCGGTGATCGCCGACGAAGTGTTCCTGGACTTTGTGACTGAGGAATTCGCCGACGGCCGTGAAATGCGAGGTAACGCTGGGGAACGCAGCAGGAGTAAGAAGCTGCCGGCGAGCTTCGCGACAAATAGCAAGGTTCTGACGTTCACGATGAGCGGGCTCTCGAAGATCTGCGGCCTCCCGCAGATGAAAGCGGCGTGGCTGGTCACCAGCGGCCCGGAGTCACTCAAATCGCAAGCCCTCTCACGTTTAGAAGTGATTGCAGACACATATCTCTCGATGAATGCGCCGGTGCAACTGGCGATTCCTGCGTTCTTGGCCCAGCGGCAAAAGTTTCAAGAGCAATTGATGCTTCGGGTTTGCAGAAACCTTGCGGGACTGGATCGGCAATTGGCGCGTCATGATAGGTGCAGTCGGTTGAAGGTGGAGGGCGGCTGGTACGCCGTGTTGCGCGTCCCGTCTAAGTTGCCAGACGGGGAACTCGCGGTAAATCTACTGACGAAGCAAAACGTTTACGTCCATCCCGGCCACTTCTATGACTTCACAACCGAAGGGTCACTGGTCATAAGCCTGATTACGCCGGAGCAGGAATTTGTGCAGGGAGTGAGCTGTTTGCTCCGAGCCTTTTGACCCCAAAGGGGACTGGCTTTCGGCAACCCACCTTGCCAACTGAACCTTCGCAAAAATGTGAGGGATCGAATAACCAACCAACCGGGAAGACTGAAGAGCCGCCTGTCAGGCTTTCGTATCACTGAAGAGCCGCCTGTCAGGCTTTCGTATCGGCGTGGCGGAGGCTTGGCTGAGGCGAGTGGTGGCAGAATTTCCGGATCCCGGAGTTCATATTATGGAATTGAAACCGCAGGAAGATACAATTTATTGGATATTGATAGGATTTATTAACATAAATAGTTCTAGTACCATACAACTAAACAAAGAACTTAGCTGAGCTTCAGCTAAAAATAAGATTAGTTCACATTTGGAGAACACCGTGCATCACACTCCGAGGACCTGTGATGGGTCTGGGTGTAATTTCACTTCGAAAATGCCGTGAATTAATGGGGGCGAACGATATGAAACGTGTCCTTAGCGGAGGCTCATTGCTGCCTCTAGGCTTCTCTTTTGTGGCCATCATGCTGATGCTTGGGTTGGTGGTACCAAGCATGTACGCTGATGTGAACGGGCGAGTCCGTGGAACTGTCACTGATGCGCAGGGCGCGGCGGTTGCAGATGCCACGGTCAAAATCGTGAACGTGGATACAAACTACGAGCGGACGCTGACTACGACGGACGTGGGGACGTTCGATGCGCCGAATCTCCCGCCGGGAACATACAATATTGCGGTAACGAAGAGCGGGTTCCGGACCTTCAAGCAGACCGGTGTGAAGCTGGAGGCGGCTGCCACTTACGCTGTAACGGCGACACTTGAGGTTGGCGAGATGTCCGCGACGGTGGAGGTCGTGGCCCAAAGGCTTCAAGCGGACACGACAACAATGCAGTTGGGGGGCGAACTCGCGGGAGGAGACCTCAAAGATTTTCCGTTGCTCAACCGCGCTTGGATCAATTTGCAGACCACGCTGCCAGGTGTGGTGGCCGCATCCGACCGTTTCGGGAGCAACTTTTCGACGAACGGAAGCCGCAGCCAGTCCAACAACTATCTTGTGAACGGCACGGACTCGAACGACTTGCCTCTGAATACGCCAATCGCGAATGCGATCAATCCCGACGCAATTCAGGAAGTAAAAGTTGTGGACAGCACCTTGAATCCCGAATATGGGCGAAACTCTGGGGGAACGTTGATCGTGTCGACGAAGTCGGGGACAAACGAATTTCACGGCAGCGCCTTTGAATTCTACCGCGATACCTTCATGAACGCGAAGAATTTCTTCTCCACGAAAGTGCCTCCGTTTCATCAGAACCAGTTTGGGGGGACCATCGGCGGGCCCATCATGAGGAATAAGCTATTTGGTTTCTTTTCCTATCAGGGCACGCGCACCTTCAATGGTGTAGCACAAAACTCGACAGTATTTACTCCCGCGCAGCGCGGTGGGGATTTCACCGGGGCTTCCGCTTTCACGGGGTCTTCTCCTATCCCTCTGACTGGTGAAGATGGGGCTGTCCACCCTGCTGGGACGAGTTACGCCACCCTTTTCCCGACCAAACACATTCCCACCGTCGACTTCAACTCCGTGTCGACCAACCTGCTAAGCAAGTTCATTCCGTCTCCGAATCCGGCGGGCGGCAATTCGTTCCAGTACTCGGAGCTCATAACGTCGAAACCAAATCAGTACCTGGGGCGGGCGGACTATAACCTCAGCTCAAAGGACTCCATATTCTTCTACTTATTTGTTCAGAGGAGTAAGACGCAGGATACGCTGCCGTTTTTACCTGGAGCGGCTACGCCTCTTCCGGGATTCGGACAATTCTCGGCGACAAAAATCTATCAATACACTGCCAGCCATACGCACATATTCAGCCAGCACATGCTGAACGAGCTCAAGGTGGGGTACAATCGCCTCAACTTTGACGCGGTTGAGCCAGCCAATGTTGTTTCACCTTCAAGTCTGGGCTTCACGGGTATCACGCCCCAGAACACCAAGGCTAACAGCGCGCCGAGAATCGATGTCACGGGCCTCTTCACGTTGGGTTTTTCCGACAATGGGCCACAGCCGCGCATCGACGAGACCGCACAACTTATCGACAACTTCTCTTACACCACCGGCAAGCATGCTTTCAAATGGGGAGTGGACATCCGGCGTGGTCATGTCGCGAATCCATTCTACTTCCAAAATAACGGAGCGTTCAGTTTCGCCGGAGGTGGTACTTTTTCGACCAACAATCCTGGTGCGGATTTTCTCCTAGGTTTTCCGGACAGTTATGGGCAGTCCAGTGGCAGCTTCATTGATGCAAGAGCCTGGGAGTATTACTCCTTTATTCAAGACCAGTGGAGACTCAAGTCGAATCTCACGTTTACTTACGGGATTGGCTGGCAGATCGATACACCGCTGACCGATCACTTCAACCACGATTTGGCGATCAATGCCTACCATACAGGCCAGCAGTCCACCGTGTTCCCGACGGCTCCCAAGGGGCTTCTATTTCCGGGGGACCAGGGCATCTCAGCGTCCGGCTATCGGACCCGGTACAACAACTTTGCGCCACGAATTGGTTTTGCGTGGAATCCGATGAGGAAGCTGACCGTCCGTGCGGGCTGGGGCATCTATTACGATAACTCTGAGGAAGAGCTAACTTTGCAAAACCTGATCGCTCCCCCGTTTGCGCTAATCGACTTCGGGGCGGGTGATGTGGGATTGCAGCCGAGCTTTGCCAAGCCTTTTACCGATCAGACGCTTAAGACCACAATCGCAAATAAATATCCGTTTGCGCCTCCAGCGGCGGGTTCAGCCGTGGATTTCGGGTTCTTCGAGCCATTCTCTTTGAATGTCATCGACCCTAATTTCAACACGCAGTATGTGCTGAATACCCAACTGAGCGTGCAGTATCAGTTCACGCCGACGATACTCACTACGTTTAGCTACGTTGGCTCGCAAGGACGGCGGCTTGAGGGGGTGCACGAGCTTAATCCTTATAGCACAGCCACTTGCCTGGCCACGGCTGGTTGCCCTGCCAACAAGGCGGTTGAGTTTTTCTTCCCAGGTGTCGGCACGATCGATGATGCGTCTGTTTTCTCTTCGATCGGTCAACAGTCCACGTTTTTGCACTCTAAGTACAACTCGTTCCAGGCAACCGTCGAGAAGACGTTGTCTCATGGCCTGCAACTGCGCGCGGCGTACACCTACGCTCATGCACTGGACAACGGGTCGAGCTTCGAGGCCGGGAACGTCATTCCTAGCAACTTTAATTTGACGTATGGCAATGCGGCGTTCGACGCGCGGCACCGCTTGGCCATGGAATATCTCTACCAGATACCGGACTGGGGCTTCCACCATTTACCGAGCCGCTTAACAAAGGGATGGACTTTCGCTGGAGTTACCTCGCTCCAGACCGGATTCCCCATCGCCCTCAGCGAATCGGACTTCAGGACACTGCAGTGCACTCCCGTTATCAGCTTCTATGGATGCTGGGATCGTCCAAACATCGTCGCACCGGTGCAGAAATTCTCCGATCCGCGGCCAATTCAAACGCTGCAAGGAACGCAACGGGGGATGGTGAAAGGGAATTTTTACTTCGCGCCGACCAGCTTTACGAGAGAGGGGTGCACAACCCCGACGCAGTCACTTGCTACCTGCGGGTTTGGCGTTGGCAATGCTGGACGGAACCTGTTCCATGGGCCCGGTATCAACAATACAGACCTCTCTTTCTACAAGAACACGCAGTTCACAGAGAAACTCAAGCTACAGCTTCGCGCGGATCTGTTCAACGCGTTCAACCATGCCCAATTCAGTAATCCATCCGGCAACGTAGCCAGCGCGAATTTCGGGCGGGTCCTCACGACACGTATCCCGGCGCGCATCGCGCAGTTGAGCGTGAGCTTCAGCTTCTAGCTCGGCGCGACGCTAAGATGCAGCGTCGCAGGAAGGGCCGACTTGCAGCATGGGTCGGCCCTTTCGCTTTTCGCGGCGCGACGGACTAGGGCAGCGCACTGAGGGACTCAGTTGTGGTGGAATTGCACGCGGGGTTTTGCTAAATAGAGTCGAGGTTGCCGGTGGGCTCGCGTCAGACTGCGCTGCAAACACCGAGAGTGATTGGCTGTCACTGGATAGGTGATAACGGCGATGAATTCCATGAAGCTATCAACAGTAGCGTCCAAGCTTGTTCTTAGCATCCTATCCCTGTGCGCGGCAACGTTGTGGTTACCTTCTAGCTGCTACGGACAAGCGCCCGCGCCCGCGTTAGGCGGAAGATTGGGGCAGGGAACGTTTGTGAGCCCTGTCTTCGTGCTGAATCTGGACGTTCAGGTGCAGGGGTCTGATGGGGCGCCGCTGAAATCGTTGGCGGTTGTCACCCTCTTTACGCCCTCCGGGCTGCCGATTTCGACGGCGACGGCGAAAGGCATGCATGCCCTGTTCACGCAATTGTCACCCGGAGCCTATTACGTTGAGGTTGAGGCCCAGGGATACTGGAAGACGCGGGAAGAGGCGACGGTCCAGCCGGTAGTCGGAGAAAATATTGTGATGGTGTTTCTAGCGCCAGCGACAGCAGGAGGCTCGCCGTCCGTCTACTCGCATACGCCGCTAATGGTGCCGGAGGTACAAAAGGAACTAAACAAGGGAGTGGCGGCACTGAGGGCCGGCAACTTAGACGCGGCGCAGAAAACGCTGAAGTCGGTCCTGAAGAGGGCGCCGAATCATCCGGACGTGCTCTACGTCATAGGGGTGCTTGCGGAGAAGAGGGGAAACGCGGTGGAAGCGCAGGGTTATTGGCAAAAGGCGATTTCATTCGACCCGAAGCATGGGCTTTCGGTCTACGCGCTGGGGCAATCGTATTTGCACGAGGGGAACTACAAGAAGGCGGGTGAATTGGGACAGAAGGCGCTGGAGCTGGATCCCAATTCATGGAGAGCGCACTGCCTGGTAGCCTCGGCGGCATTCCGGCAGGAGCAATTCGGGGAAGCGGTTTCGCATGCCGAGCGGGCTCTTGAGCTCGGAAAAGAAAATGCAGGCAGCATCTCGATCCTCCTGGCGCAAGCTCTGGCCGTGCAAGGACGCAAGGATGAAGCAATGGAAGCATTGACACGGTACATGGCGGCAAAGCCAGACCGCAGCCATGCCGAGATGGCGCAGCGTCTCCTGGTCCGGTTACAGAGCAAGGCGGATCGGTTCGTGATTGCAGACAACGAAGCAGAAGTAACACGGTCAGATGCGCCCCAACCTGCGATTTCGCCATTGGTCGAACGCTGGCTGCCGCGGAACGTGGATGAAGCCGTGCCCCCTGTCGAACCCGGAGCCGCCTGCGATTTAGGAGAGGTCTTGGCAAAGGCCGGGCAGCAGCTGCAGCGTTTGCCGGAAACACTGGATCGCTTTTCGGCGACGGAAACGCTGGAACACCAGACCGTAAATGAAAACGGAATCGCTTCGAATGCACAGACCGTGTCCTATGCGTATGTGGTCTCCATCCACGAAACGCGGCACGGCTCTCTGAACGTCGAGGAATACCGAAATGGCAGAGATGACGATTGGGCGTTCCCCGACCACTTCGCAACGCGCGGGTTGCCGTCCCAGGTCTTCCTTTTTCACCCGTACTATCAGCCAGAATTTGAGATGAAATGCGAGGGTCTGGCCCGACAGGGAACGGGCTTTGCATGGCAGGTCCGCTTCGAACAGAAGAAAGAGGTTCCAAGCCGGATGCAGGTGCACTACTTGAATGGGAAAAGGTTTCCGGTGCCGTTAAAGGGCAGAGCGTGGATCGACGCGACGAACTATCACGTTGTCCACCTGATGACTGACTTGCGTGAGCCGGTGAAGGGTGCCGAGTTATACGCTCAGCATACAGACATCGAATATGGACCCGTGCGCTTCCGAAAAGACAATCAGGAGCTGTGGCTGCCGATCCGAGCGGAGTCGTTCGTGTTAACAAAGGGGCATCGAGTCCACAGGCGGCACGATTTCAGCGACTACGTGCTGTTTGCGGTAGAAGACAAACAGAGCATTGGCAAGCCTAAGGGTGCTCCCGAGCCACAGTAGAACTTATCTGATGTAAATAAGTCTCTAATTTTCAATACGTTCGAGCACCCCTTCCGCAGGTACAAGCCGCCAAGACACAACCCCCTAAATGGAGCAACCGCTGGCCGAACCAAGGTCGGACCCACTTGGGGCTGTGGTAGCCCGCCCAGGCCGGCGCGCAGGTTCGAGGGACCGCCGAGGCCGCGCCGCTTGTCTCTATCTATAAGTTCTTCAGATGGGCGAGGCGGAAGGGGGAACCGAGGTGTTCGCGTAAATCGACCCAATGCTGTTCGGGGATTGAAGAGAAGACTTTGACCACGGTGGGATCGAACTGAGTGCCAGAACAGCGGCGAATTTCTTCTCGAGCGTGAGACATGGGTAGAGCGCGGCGGTAGGGGCGGTCGCTGATCATGGCGTCCAGGGAATCGGCGATAGTGAAAATGCGTGCGCCGAGGGGAATTTGGTCGGCTTTCAGGCCCCGAGGGTAGCCTGAGCCATCGAAGAACTCCTGGTGGGCTAGGACAATTTCGGCAGCATCGCGCAAGAAGGGAATGCGGATAAGCATGTTGTAGCCGATCTCGCAGTGCTTACGCATGACCTGCTTCTCGTCGTCGGTGAGGGGGCCGGGCTTTCGCAGAATCCCGTCAGGGATAGCCATCTTTCCGATGTCGTGCAGGAAAGCGGCGCGGGCAAGAATGGGCAGGTAGGGAGTGGGCACCGGCATGGCCTTGGCAATGGAGATCGTGAAGGCGGTGACACGCTGGCAATGGCCTTCGGTTTCTGCGTCCTTGAGGTCAAGGGCGCTGCCGAGGGCTTCCAGGGTGTCATCGTAAGATTGCTCGAGCTGGTTGATCGCGCCGGTAAGCTGGGCGGTACGCTCCTCGACGAGTTGCTCGAGATTGCGCTGGTAGTTGCGGTTTTCCGCGATAAGGCGGCGGTGCTGCAGAGCGCGGCCAACCCCGAGAAACAACTGGTCCTTCTCAAAAGGCTTCAGGATGTAATCATAGGCGCCACGGCGGATGGCTTCCAGGGCCGTAGAAATGTCGTGGATCGCCGTGACCATGATCACTGGGACTTCAGGGTCATACTCGCGGATCCATTCAAGGAGCTTAATCCCGTCCATCTCCGGCATGATCATGTCGCTCAGGATGAGATCAGGCGTTGACTTCTTCACCTGATCCTGGGCGGCGCGGCCATTATTGACGGCGGTACACTGATACCCTTTGGATTCGAGCATTGTAGAGACGACTTCTCGAATCGCCTCCTCGTCATCCACGACCAGAATCTTTTCCATCTCCACGGTGGTTTGCTCCCATCAGGCATTATACGGGACAGCACAGGGAGAATGGGGCGGGCTTGCCCAGTCAGAAAATAGCATGTTAGCGTCGAAAGAAGCTTCAGTAACAAGGCTACAAGCCCGCCACAGCAGGGGGAGTGCGTGGTATCCCCACGGCGGCGACGATAATTCCGGCCGGGAGGCAGAGTATCGTGTTGGAGAACCAGGGCCTGCTCGGCATCGCTTTCTTCGAAGCGACCGCCTTTATTATTCTGCTGGTTCTCTTCTTTCTTCTCCGGCGGGATCACATCAACAATTACTTTCGGCTGTGGATGAGCGGGTGGCTGTGTTTCACCCTTTCCTCGCTGTGCGAGCTGGCTCTCTTCAGCCGTGAAATACCTGGATTGTGGCTGGCCGCGGTGATAGGAAACGCCGCGGCGCTCATGTTGTTTGCCTTTTCCACGCTGCAACTTACGACAGACAGCGGGCGGCGCGGCTGGTCTGGTCTGCCGCTCGCGGGAGTGGTCTTATTCGGAATCTACTACCTGGAACGCACAAATCGGCCGACGTTCGGGAACGTGAGATGGGGCACCGCCCTTCTGGAAAGCGCCGTTTGCTTGTGGGCTGGAATGATCCTGTGGCGGAAGGTGAAATCGCGCCCTGGACACGGCGCCCGGCTTCTGGCGGGAGTTTTCCTCTTGAACGGATTGCATGGGCTGGACCGGCCAAACTGGCCAGAACACCCGCTCTTTCCACTGCGCGTCGCGTTCGATCACCTGTTGGGCGTGACCCTAGGGATTGCGATGGTGGTGATGATTCTGGAAGGGGCGAGAGCCCGGACGGAAGAAATAAACGAGAAACTGCGTCGCCTGACACTTTTGACGACCGCAAGCACGCAGACGCTCTCGGTGCAAGAGGTATTGGATCGAGTTCTTTCGCAGCTAGTTGAGAGCTTGGGCGCCACGCACGGTCTGGTGCGGTTGCTCGAAGGAGAGGGAGAAAATGCGCAACTTGCGGTACGCGCCTCAGTGGGGTTCGATCAAAGGTATTTGAAGAAACATGGGCGTCTGAGTGCGAAAGAGCCATGGGCCAAGCGAGTCCTGCACAAAGACTGCGTCTTCATACGATTCGAAGAGGAACAAGACGCCGCCGAACGCCAAAGGATGGCAGACTCCGGGGCCACCGAGATCGTCTCGCTGGCCCTTCCGGGAAAAGACGGACCGCTTGGAATCATTGCGGTCGGATACACCGGCAACTCTCAATTTCAACCCGACGAAGTCTCCTACCTCACAAACATCGCGAACCTGCTGGGGTTGACGCTGCAAAACGTTCGGCTTTTTGAACAGGTGGCGACAGTACAACAGCAATGGGCATACACCTTTGATTCCATCGGCGACCCGATCCTGGTGCACGATCGTCAGGGGCGAATTGTGAGGTGCAACCCGCGGCTGGGCAATCTGCTTGGGCGGGAGACGGGGGCGCTCGTCGGCCGGGGAGTCACGGAAGTATTGCCGCGCAAGAATCTATCCTATGAGAAATGTCCGTACTGCGAAGGTCGGGCGGGCGAAGGCGATGATCCGGATCCGTGGCTGAGCGGGTATTTTCTTGCTTCCAATTCGACTTTCGCGGATCCGGCGGGAAATCTGTTGGGAACTGTCCATGTGTTGAGGGACATCACCGATCGCAAGCGCGCCGAAGAAAAGTACCGCACGCTGATTTCGAGCGTTCAAGAAGGAGTGTTCATTTCCACGCCGCAAGGACGCTTCCTGGATTTTAACGACGCTTTGCTGCGGATGACGGGGTATGACGACCGGGAAGATTTGCTCAGCAGAGACATCCCGATGACGATGTACGCGAATCCGGCGGAACGCGAACGGCTTAAGAAGCTCCTGCATGAACACGGGGCCGTGGCGGACTTTGAGTTTGAAATGCGGCGCAAAGACGGCGAAGTTCGAACGATGCTCGAGTCGTCGATTGCCGTACGCGATGCGGCAGGTAATGTCACGGCCTATCAAGGCTTTCTCCTCGATATCACGGAACGAAAACGCGCCGAACAGGAAATTCGCAGGCGCAACCGGGAGCTGATGGTATTGAATTCCATTGCCCAGACTCTCAGCGAATCGATGGACTTGGGCGATTCACTTTACCGCACGCTGCGGCAGATTACCGAGCTGTTCGCCTTGGACGCTTCTTCTTTATACATGTTCGAGGAAGCCGGTGAGAAAATCCGCCGCGTCGCATCGGTCGGCCACCGCTCGGAGTACGCCCGGCATTTCCCGACAGTCGAGATGAAACCGGAACTACTCCAACATATTAAATCAGTACACGCTACCTTTCTTTCGGTCCAGGGACTGCCGCTGCCGGCCATTTTCCGAGACGCCCAGCGGAAGGAAGATATCTCGTCGTCTTACATGGTAGTTCTGTGGTCTAAGGACCGAGTCATCGGGGGACTCGTCGTGGGCAGCCGAACGCCCAAAGAGTTCTCGTCGGCGGACATCAATCTGCTGATCGCGGTCGGAAGCCAGATCTCCAGTGCGATCGAACGATCCATGCTGTACGAAGAGACGAGGCAGGCCTACGAGAATTTGCGGCGCACACAAGAGCAGCTACTCCACAGCGAGAAGATGGCGGCGGTGGGACAGTTGATATCCGGAGTGGCGCATGAGCTGAATAATCCGCTCACTGCGATTCTCGGTTATAGCCAGCTCTTGACCTCCAGCGGACAGATCGGGCCACAAGGCATCGAGTACGCAGATAAACTGTACAAACAGGCCCAGCGCACGCATCGCATCGTGCAGAACCTTTTGAGCTTTGCCCGGCAGCATAAACCCGAGCGCGTACCTGTGCAGCTGAACCAGATTCTCGAAGAGACTTTTGCGCTGCGCGATTACGACCTGCGGATGAGCAACATCCGCGTCCATTTGGATCTTGCGGAAGACCTTCCGGTCACTGCCGCTGACCCCCACCAGCTCCAGCAAGTCTTCTTGAACATCGTCAACAATGCGGCAGATGCCATTTTGGACCATGCCAAGGACGGGGATCTATGGGTTCGTACGAGCACACACGAAAACCGCCTTCACATCGAGTTCACTGACAGTGGCCCCGGAGTAAGAGATGCCTCGCGTGTGTTCGATCCTTTTTACACGACAAAACCCGTGGGCAAGGGAACGGGATTAGGTCTGAGCATCTGCTATGGAATTATCACCGAGCACGGCGGGAGCATTCGCGTGCAGAATGTTCCTTCACAGGGGGCACGGTTCACCATTGAGTTGCCATTTCAGACGTCGATACCGCCCGAGGCATCTGATCCGACGCGCTTAGGCACGAGGAACAGAGAGGGCCGGATCCTGCTGGTTGATGGAGATGAATCTGTCCTCGAAACTGCAAGCGCGATCTTGCGCGCTCAAAATCACAAGGTGCATACAGCGAGGAATGTGGCCGGTGCGGTAGTGCTTCTGGAAAATCACAACTTCGATTTATTGGTGGCAGACTGTGCGCTTTCGGGGCGAGGAACCAGGAACGCTTTGCACGATTGGATCGTAGCCGAGAAACCCGGGCTAGTAAGTAAATGCGTCTGGATGCAGACAATAACGTCGCTAGCAGACGCGGCGGAGACAGGGCCCCATGCGGGAAGCCGCATGTTGCAAAAGCCATTTAAGGCGGCCGAGCTCCTGGGTCTCGTTGAGGAAATGCTAGACAGTGTCCATCCGGCTCCGGTCGAGCGATGAAGCAAGTTCCGCCGCGAGAGCGGCGCGTTCGCCAAGCGCGGTCATCGCCGCCTCCATTCGAACGGCGAGGCGGCTGACCATCTGGGTGAGGTCACTGAGCTGCGGAATTAGAGCGACGCCGCAGAACAAGCCGAAGCGGATCAGCTGGTAGCGCCCATAAAACTGTATGGTCAGGCGGAACCGTTCCCATTCCTCCACGGGGCCGACCTCCGGCGAAAGAACCGAGATCACACGGGCAAGACGGAGGATTTTCTCAAAATCTTCCCGGACGGCAGGAAGATAAGTGAAGGCGATCCGACGGCGTTCTTTCCGTACGCGGCGCGCCAGCTCAGACGAGCCAGCAGCACGGAGGAAAGCAAAATCCGCTGAGGAGAAGCTCTGCCGAATTTGAGGCAAATAGGTTACGTGGCGCCACCCATTCTCTTCGAGAGACGAGTGGCCAGCACCGGACACCGTGCGCTTCCCGGGACGACGGAGTGCCCAAGCCAGGAGAAAGAGCAGAACGGCTACAATGCCAGCGTAGAGGAAGAGCATGAAATTCACAGTCAGGAGTCCTTCACCTTCCAGAATTCGATGAGTCGTTCATTCAGCTCGCGCAATCGCACGTTTATGTGCGGGGACATTTGTTGATACATGGAAGAAGAGAGAAGTGCAGGACCGAAAGGGGCCTGCGAAACGGTATGGCGAAAGGCCCAGGTCCAGACAAGCAAACTGAGGAGGAAGGCGAGCATTCCCACAAGATTCCAAAGCAGGTAGTAATGGTATAGCAGGCGCTCGAGAATCGTATCGTTCAGTACAGAGAAGCACGAATAGAGGCAAAAACCGATAGCGAGCGAGCGAGCCAGGGGTGACGCTTCCAATTGATAGTAACGCGCAAACAGCAGAAGAACGACAATAACCGTGGCAATAGAGAGTTCAAGGCCACGGTCGGCGGTTGGCACGGCAAGCGTCCACGAGTGACTCGCGGCTATCACGGAATTCAGCAGCACAAGGGCCGCGCAGGCGAGTAGAAGACGCCAGGCAAGTGCCCAAATCCCCCGATAGCGTGCGAGAAGCAGCCGGCACAACTCCGCCACGGCCAGGGCCCTCGCGCATATTACGATCCCCTGCAGGCCCCACCCGATTCGCCACGCCGTAACCGAGATAAAGGCCCATCGGCGGTAGATGAAAAACACGAGGAAGCCCAGAACAAAGTTCACAAGAATGTAAACAAAAAATGCAGGGCAAGCACGGTAATTCCGCCGGACGACCAGCAGGACCAGAAGGACGGCCGCCATCACCGCGTTTACCACCCAAAGTATCTGCTGAAGTTGAGCTAGCTCTGACACAACGAGCGCATCGTAACACTTTGTAACGGGCCGGTGAATAGCGCCGAGGTGCCCGCGCGATAGGCAGAAAGTACTGGGTAGCGAAGACTGGATGATGCTGGTTCAAAGATTAGAGTATTGTCATACTTTGACGGCTGCGTAGGCCCGATTGGGCGGCGGGAGCGGCGGGATTGGCCAGCCGTCTGCCACCAGGGACTCGCCGAGACTGGGCGGCGGGAGTGGCGGGATCGGCCAGCCGTCTGCCACAAGGGCACTGCCATAGCTATCGACGGGATAAAACAGGCCGGGGGGCGGCAGAAGCGCATTGTCATGAGACAGTTTACCGGCGGAGTTGTTGACTGACGGAATAACACAGAGTACGATCAGAGAAATCGCGACTGACAGCAAAGTGAACAACATCGATTTTTTCATACGGAGAATTCCTCCTGGCGCCAAGGTTGGGGGGCGGACACTTGAGCGGGGATTTGGGGTGAATAACGTTCTGTCTTCGGAACAAGAAGGAATGGGCGCGCTGACTCAGCTACAACAAAACCGCAGGATCATGAACGACTTCACGATGTCAACTCTCGCGGGCATTCCAAGCCAGTTTGGTCGGCTGGCTTATCTCGCATCTTTGCGGGACCTATCAAGCGGCCGCTATGAGCACGCCGGGCTTTCTGCGGTGTATCCGGATGAAGCGGTGCAACAGTCCCTAGAGCTGTGTCATGAACAGATTTTTGAACGTGTGCTGGAGTCGCCGCTGGCTATCCAGGAACGGGAATTACGAGGGTGTCTTGAGGGGATGCAGGGGGGATTGAAGAAGGTGGTAATCCACTGGCAAAGGATGGAAGCTTACCGTGTGTTGATGCCGGAGCGCGCGCCGGCTTATCTCAAGGAGCTTTTCTGCTCGAATCTCCGCGCCCTGTTGGAGATTCTCCAGGGAGATGGGTCCACGGCTCATTCAGACGCATAACCAGGCCGACAACGCGACCTACGACTTCGGCCTCCTCCGGGAATCGCCAGACTTCGGGCAAACATCGGGAAAGAGGATGTGGCTGCATTAGCAAGCGTCCCCCGTCCCGATCGAACCACCCACAGCGGTAGCCGTCGCGCACCTCGACAAAGTAAATGGGGCGGTCGTACTCGCTGGCCCAATCGCCGTCTTCTACGGTGCGCACGCCTACGTCAACCAGGACAACGCTGCCCGGACGGAGAAGCGGCGCCATGCGGCGGTCCGATGTTCCGATATAGCCGTAACGAGTGCGGGAGTCTCCATTTGTGAGCAGGCCCTCCAGCTTGCCCCAGCGCTCCACCATCCGGGAGAGGAATTCTGTGCGCCTGGGATCGAAGGCGGGGTCGAAACGCAGCGGAGTCATGAGCGAGATGGGCGGAGCTGCCAGGTGCGTCTGCGGGGCCTGAAATGCCTCTCCCTCCCCGAAGCAATCCTCGATGGGGACTTCGTACCAGCGGAAAATCTCAAGAGGACTTAGATGATAGACAACCGCCAGGGTGTAAAGTTTGTGCAGGCCAGGAATGACGCCGCGGTTTTCTATGTCCGCCAAACGGCTGATGTGAAGGATCAACTCCGGACGACCTCGGCGTGCGGCCAGTTCGTAACTGGCGCGCTCGACATCGCGGTAAGTTAAACCCAGGCGTTCGCGGGCTTGCCGCAAACGAAGGCCGGGGACCATTGATTCCTCTTGGGCACGGCTAGAAGCTGAATGAATGAAACGCAGTATAGCAGAATTACCATTTTGTTAAGAAATCGGAACGCTTTCAATTTTCTTATGATTCTCAAATGTCGTGGTTCAATCTGGAACATCTCAGGGGCAGGAAAAGAGAATTGCCGCCGGGATTTACACGGGAACCAGCTCTCGCCGGGAGTGCGCCACGGTGCGCATTCCCGCAAAATCCGCAACATAAGCCCGGGCCAGACCATAATAGGCCCACAATTGCTAAACCTTTAAGTACGCGCCTCCAATTGAGAAGGCCTCGAAGTCGATGAGTTTCGCGCCCGTTACCGCGTGCCGGACTCTTGGCTCTTAGGAATCGTCCGCGACGGCCATTACAGGCAGCGCGAGTCTGTAATCTGTTATTCTGCGAGTATTATGGCTCCCTGGACCCAACGGATTCGCCGTTACCTGCGCAATTTCGTCCTGGCGGTGATCTGTTTTCCGATCCCCGGCACTCTGACAGCACAACAAGCAGCACCGGTGCCGGGCTCTTCGAATCCGGCCAAGTCCAGTGACGCAGACTTTACGGCCACAGCGGATGAAGTCCTTGAGCAGATGAGCGAGATCACCCGGCTCAAGCTGCGTTCACCGCTCAAGAAGACCCTTCGTTCCCGCGACGAGATTCGCGCCTACGTCATCCGCCAAATGGACGAGGAGAAAAAGCCGGCCGAGCGCTATGCGGAAGCGCGCAGTGCGGAAGCTTTTGGACTTATTCCAAAAGGATTTGATCTGGATTCCTTCATGGTTGAACTGCTGACGGAGCAGATCGCAGGGCTCTACGATCCCAAAGCTCATGAGTTTTACATCGCAGACTGGATTCCGGTGGCCGATCAGCGGATGGTGATGGCCCATGAGCTGACGCACGCTCTGGAAGACCAACACTTTCAGATCGAAGCCTGGGCGAAAGCAGCGCGCCCGAATGATGATGCGGAACTGGCGCGTGAGGCCGTCCTGGAAGGCAGCGCGATGGCGGCAATGATCGATTATTTGCTGCTGGGGACGGGACGCTCGGTACAGGATCTGCCTGAGATCGACCCTTCTGTACTCGTGGGGGATATGGGAAACACGCCGTCGCTCAAGAAAGCGCCTCCCTTCTTGAAAGACGCGCTGATTTTTCCCTATTTTGGGGGGCTGACGTTTTCTGCGGCGATATTGAAGCCAGCAGGTTGGAGCGGTATCTCAGCAGTTTTTGCCAAACCACCTGTCTCGACTCAGCAGATTATGCATCCGGGGCTGTACAGTTCGGGGAGAGTACCAACCCAGGTCAGTTTACCTGCCATCGAAAAACTGCTCGGGGCCAACTGGTCCAAGCTCGAAGAAAACCTTATGGGTGAATTCGGCTGGAAGGAAGTCTTGAAGCAATTTCTGGGCGAGGACAGGGCGAAGACTCTCTCGGCGGCCTGGGACGGCGACAGGTACGCGGTCTTCGAACAAAAGGAGACAAAGCGATTGGTATTAGTCACGCGATTGCACCTCGCCGCCGAAGAGCAGGCCACGCGGTTTTTTGGACAGTATTCTGAAGCGCTCGAAAAGAAGCACGAAAAGCGCACGAATCTTTTTCGGCGGCCCAACTTCTTTTCCTTCGACACGCCTGATGGCGGAGTATTTGTGCGATGTGTAGGCGCGAATTGTCTCACTGTCGAGGGGACGAACCGGGCTGTCTTTGACGGTGTGAACAAGGCGATCGGCTGGCCTGCGGCACCTGAGGCGGCCAAGGAGCCAGCAGCGGATCCGTCACACGTTACGATTCGGGACGAATCTCCAACTCGGGAGCGAAGCGCTGCGTGATTGTGAGGCAACTGACTTCGCGATATTAAGGGTCGATTAGCGGCGGCCTGCGTACGGCAAGAATAGTCAAATCATCCTTCTGTTTGGTCCCCGACATAAAGTTTCGCAGATCGGATAAACATTCCGAAATGAGCCGGGCGGGTGTGGCCTCGCAATGCCGCCTCGCGAGATTGCTCAGTCTCTCCAGACCGTATTCTTGGTCGGTGGCGTTACGAGCCTCAGTGAAACCATCGGTGTACAGCAACATGGAATCCCCAGGTTCGAGAGCGAAGCGACGAACTGGGAAGCGCGTATCACAAAACATCCCAAGTGGGACTCCCGTCGAGTCTCGCGGAGTCGCTCCCTTAGGGGAAAGGTGCAGAAGCGGCAGATGTCCGGCGCTGATGAATTCAACCAGGCCGTCACGCGAGGCGCGTCCTGCAACAAGCGTGGCGTATTGGCCCGCGAGCGTGCTATTGCAAAAAAGATGATTCGCGAGTTCAACCATACGGTCCAGGGAGTCGCTCGCATCAGCAAGGCTGCGAAACGTTGCATGCAGGTGACTCATGAGCATGGAAGCCGCCACGCCTTTGCCGGATACATCGCCTAATAAAAACAGCAGGCCTGCATTCGTTTCCAAAAGATCGCAGTAATCGCCACTCACGAGTCCGGCAGGCTGGTAGTGGTAGCGAACGTCCCAGCCGGCGGGAGAGAAATCGCTGCGAGGCAAGAGTGCGCGCTGAATGCGGGACGCGAGAGTCAGATCGCTCTCAAGCGAACGTTGTTCCTCGCTCGTCAGGTGGTCAAGACAAAACTGGAGCAAGGGATCCGCGAGCAATCGATCGGATTCGATCGGGTCGTGGCAGGTCTGGCAAAGGCCAAAGGTGCCGCTTTCGATGCGGTTGAGCGCCGCGTCCACCTGCGCGAGCAAATTGGAGAGCGAAGAATCGCCGCTGGACGAATGCAAAGCAGAATGAAGACGTTCTCGGCGTTGCTGCAGCTCAGATCGCAGGTACGTTACTTCGGCACTAGCCATTGGCCCTCCGGGTAAAGATTGCTGTTTTGCGGCTGAAGTTTCCATCCGATTTCCTCCGTTGAATTGAGGATGCGGGAATGTATCCAACGACCCCGGTTACCGCCTCCCGCGGGCGATGCGCCTCGGGGGGCCTGCTAGGGGCAAAGCGGTCACTCCCTTGGTGCCCGTGATTCGATGATTGAGACGGTTGATCCGACTCAGGAATCTTTCGGCGAGTTTGGCTAATCGGGCAGCAGCATAAGGATCGCGCGAATCTGTGCGCGTGCGCTTGATTTTGGCAAGCCCGAGGCGGGCGAATTCGGCGGCTCGGGCGAAGTCTTTGGCGCGGCGCTCGTAATGAATGGCGAGCTGCTCGCAGGCGAAGGCGGCGTCGTGCGAGTCGGCAACGAGTTCGTGCCAAAGGGCGGCCGCGCGGCCGTGATCACCCAGGCGTTTGGCCAGCAGGGCAAGATCGCGACGAGCTACGGGGCGAAATTCGGCCGGCAGGCCGAGATCGAGAGCCAATTTGCAAGCCATTTGGGCGCGCTCGGAAGCACCTCGGCGCTGAAGAAAACGTGACAGCCCGAAAAGGTCAAGGCCATCGATCTCGTGCCGTAAGGAGTATTGCGCGGTGAGCAGGGTATTGATTTTGCTGAAAAGAGCCGCAAGGCCTCGGAGATCCATCTGGTTGTGACGAACGACGGCGACGAGAGATTCTGCCGGGCCACCACGCAGATAGTCGAAGTAAAACTGTGGGATGAGGCTTGAAGGGACATCATCCGCGCGATGCCACCCGAGATGCGGGGCGTCGAGAACGTGGCGCTCCAGGTCTACGAGACGGACGGAGCCGAGGCGCAGCTTCCAAAGCGCACGGGCCGGATGGAGGAGATCGACGTGTGCCATAAGATGTGGAGTTGCGATGGATCGTGTCATCGTAAAACGGCTTTCGAGCAGAGGCCAATCGAAAGACTTGCCGTTGAAAGTGAGGAGCACGGGGCGATCGGCGAGCCGCGCAGCCAACTCGTACAAAAGAGAGTGTTCTTCGGCGAAGTCGCGCATGAAGAATTGTTCGACTTCAAGGCCGCCTGCGTCCCACCAAGCGATCCCCACGAGAAATGCGTACGTGCCGGTGCCTCCGGCGAGACCGGTCGTCTCGGTGTCGAGAAAAAGCCACTTGGAGGGATCTGCAAGCGCGGTGCGTGCCCGCCCAGAGAGTGGTTCGCCGCGTGTGCGAGAGAGAAGATCCAGCGCGACGGCAGAAGGTTCGGCAAATTCGGGTGTCGAGAACCAGTTGCGGACGGCCAGGTGTTCGCCGAAGCGGTTTCGCGCGACGGCTGCGCCGAGGAGCTGGGCGAGCGTGTCCTCTTCATTGGGTGCGCGCAACATGGCGGGACGCGGAACAGTACCGCGCGCCGGTTTTAGAGCGCTGAGACGCGAATATCTGTCCATTTGGTACGCCATCTAACCACGCAAACAGTCCAGAATTGCCAAGGCTGCTTCTTTCGCGCACGGGGCAAGCTCGCCCGCCGGGCCGACGCAAGACGGGCAGCCTTGCTCGCACGCGCAACCCGAAATCAGTTCGCGGGTTTTCTGCAGAAGCAAATCATGGGCATGGAAGAGGGGTTCGGAGAAGCCGATTCCGCCAGGGTAAGCATCGAAGAGATAAAGGTTTGGCTCGAAAAACTCTTTGGCGCTGGCCGACACGACATCTTCCATACGCATCGACGTGAGATCATTGCTATCGGTGGCGGGCGCTGGCGGGCGTTCTCCGATGGCCCTGCCGAGGTCGCGCCTGTCGCACATGAGAAGCAGAGTGGCGACGGATTCAAGAGCGTAGAGCAAGCCGAACATACCGCTTTGGCGCTCGCTGATGGAGAAAGGCAGCGACTCCAGCAGTGTCCGCTGTAGGGTGATCCAGTAGGCCGTGGTGTGCATTTCGTTCTCGGGAAGTTCGAGGTTGCCGGCGCCAATGTTTTCGTTGGTGAAGAATTTGATTTTCTTGAAGCCGACAACTTGAGATCGAACGAGGACATCTCCGTGAGAATGAGAGGAGATCCCATCGTGCAGGGTGTTGGGCGGATCTCGCCGCGGTTTCTCAAGTTCGCCCGGGTTGACAAGTTCGGCGAGCGGCTCTCCGGGCAAAGTTTGCCCTTGCAGGGGCGCAGCATGTTGCGCTCCTGGAGGCGGAACTTCAAATGGAGAGTTACAAATGGTGGTGGCGATATCGAGGACGCGGACCTGCGTGTAGCGGATGGCGTCGGTGTAATAGTCGACGTTCACTTGTTTCACGTAGGCCTTGCGTTCTTTGAAATCGAGGTGCTCGACGTGGTACTGCTGGCCACCGTGAATGTAGATGGCTTTTTCGTGAACGAAGGTGAGCGCACTCGGAAAATCGACTTCGCCAATTACCTTTGGCTCGCCGGTGATATCAATGATCACGAAGTTGTCGCTCGTGACCGAGCGCAAACTGATCGTGTCCGCGGGGTAAGCTTCTTGAGTCCAGTGATAATGCTCTCCGGCCTGATGTAGAAAGCCCGCCTGCGCAAGGCGGGCGCAAAGATCGGGCAGGTCGACTTCACCGAATGACTCGCCGGGGGCAATCGGCAATTCGAACGCCGCGCACTTGAGGTGATTGATGAGGATTTCGAGATTGTCTGGCTGGATGAAAGCATGCTCGGGCGTGTTGCCGAAGAAATAGTCGGGATTGCGCACGATGAATTGATCGAGTGGGGCAGATGAAGCGACGAATACCGCGCAGGAATTGCCGCTGCGGCGGCCCGCTCGACCAGCGCGCTGCCAGGTGGCGGCGATCGTGCCGGGATAGCCAGCCATGACCACGGAATCGAGCGAGCCCACATCGATTCCCAACTCCAACGCGCTGGTGGAGACGACGCCACGGATGCAGCCGTCGCGCAAGCCGCGCTCGATCTCCCGGCGCTCTTTAGGCAGATAGCCGCCGCGATATCCGCGGATGCTTTCTGGTTTGCCCGGCGGCTGCGGATTTGCCTGCTGAAGATAAGTCAGTAGAAGTTCCGTGTGCAGCCTGGAGTTAGCAAAGACGACTGTTTGCAAATCTTGCTTCAGAAATTCCTGGGCGACGCGCGAAGACTCGTTGATGTAGCTGCGGCGAATTCCGAGCGCGCGATTGACGACCGGTGGATTGTAGAAAACGAAAGTTTTTGGAGCTGCCAATGCACCATTGGTATCGAGGACTTCCACCTCTGCTTCGAGCAGTCGATTGGCGAGCTCGCCGGGATTGGCGATGGTCGCCGAGCAACAGATGAATTGCGGGTCGCGCCCGTAGAACCGGGCGATCCGGCGCAGGCGCCGCAGCACGTTGCAAACATGGCTGCCAAAGACACCCCGATAGGTGTGCAGCTCGTCGATTACGATATAGCGAAGATTTTCGAATAGGCGCGTCCAGCGAGTGTGGTGCGGCAGAATGCCCGTGTGCAGCATGTCCGGATTCGTGAGGATAATGTGTCCCTTTTCACGGATGGCTTTTCGGGCATCGCCGGGAGTGTCCCCATCGTAGGTGAACACGCCGAAGCAGTTATCAAGCCTCTGATTCAAGTCGTACAGCTCTGTGAGTTGATCCTGTGCAAGGGCCTTGGTCGGGAAGAGGTAGAGTGCACGCGAGTCGGAATCCTCGAGAACGGCATTGAGGATTGGGAGGTTGTAGCAGAGAGTCTTTCCGGAGGCAGTGGGAGTTACGACGACAACGTTTTTTCCGGAACGCACAGCTTCGGCGGCAGCGGCTTGGTGAGTGTAAAGTTGCCGAATGCCCTTGGCGTTGTAAGCTGCGGTCAAATCAACATGAACCCATGTGGGGAATTCGGCCCACTGCGCCTCGCGGGCCGGGAAATGTCGAATAGCGGTCAGTATTTCGCTGTTCTGGTCCCGGGAAGCAAAGGTGTCAAGGACTTCGAGTACGCGGGCGGGGACCGAGTCGGCTCCTGGCCCGGGCTGGAGGGGCGGGATGCGTCGAACAGCAAGAGACTCGGACATGAAGCGGGCCTCCAATGATTCGCCTTTTGTTCGCTCAGGCTAGCATGCGGCGGAAGGACACGCAACAAGGAACTGGAGCCTATTCCACAAGGTGAGAGGGGTTGTTGGCTAAGATGCAATTCGGGGTCCTGGAAGAGAGGAGAAGCAAATGCAGGTTACGCCTGAATTGGTTGATAGAATAAGATTAGCGCCGGAAGGTGCTGCTCCAGACTTGGACAGCTATCCAAGAGTGCGTTGCAAAGAGTGAAAACCGTGCCGGAACTGACCGTGCTATATGATGGGGCTTGCGGCCTGTGCCGAGCGAGCGTAGCGCGTGTGCGCCGCATGGACCCACGAGAGCGCATCGAATTAGTAGACCTGCACGACGCGAGCGTCGCGTCGCGCTTTCCTCAGATAAACTTCGATGAAGCGATGCGTTGGATGCAGGCGATCGACCGGAACGGGCGCGTCTATTTCGGCGTGGATGCCTGGGCCCGGATCGGGCTTGCCCTTCCCGGATGGAAGCTCTTCGCGTGGGTGTTGCTCGTTCCTGGCGTCCACTTGCTTGCGCGGCACTTCTACGCGTGGGTCGCTCGTAATCGCTACCTTTGGAATCGCAAGGCATGTGCCGACGGTTCCTGCGCCTTGCACAAGGAGGAGGCCCGAGCGCGCGAAAAACCGGCCACCCGCAACACCTGAAACTACTGCCGCACTCCTCCTTTGTATAATGACCGCCGTCTATGGACTGGAGACCTGCGTCCGCCATCCGCTGGCTCTGTGATTCCGAGCGCGGGGCTTCGGACCGCCTCATTCCTCGCTGGCTTTTTCTTCGAGCGCTGGGAGTAATCTATTTCTCTGCTTTTTACTCGCTCATTTTTCAGATTCGCGGGCTTATCGGGCCAGCTGGAATCCTTCCCGCAAGCGAGTATCTGCAAGCGGTGACGGAATCGGTCGGCCATGCGCGCCACTGGTACGCGCCAACGCTGGTCTGGTTTTCGAGCAGCTCCGAGGTGCTGTCTGGGCTCTGTTGGGTGGGCATGGCGGCAGCCATACTGCTTGTTTTCAATCTATGGCCGCGGGGGATGCTGGCAATCTGCTTTGTATGTTTTCTATCTTTTGTCAGTGCGGCAGGGGAATTTTCCGGCTACCAGTCCGATGGAATGTTGCTCGAAGCAGGATTTATTGCTTTATTCTTCGCTCCCGGAGGATTGCGGCCGGGTTTGGCTGAAAATCGGCCACCCATCCGCGCCGCGCTCTTTCTCTTGCAGTGGGAGTGCTTCCGTATCTATTTTGAATCAGGCGTGGCAAAGATCGCAAGCGGCGATCCGGAGTGGCGGCACTTCACGGCGATGGACGAGTATTACCAGAACGGGCCGTTGCCGACGTGGATCGGCTGGTATGTGGAGCACCTGCCTCATTGGTTTCACGCCGCGACGGCGTCTGGAACGCTGGCGCTGGAGTTGATATTGATATGGATGACGTTCCTGCCGCGGCCTGTTCGAATCGTGCTCTTCTTTATCCTGACTCCGTGGCAGATCGGCATCGCCTTAACTGCTAACTATACATTCTTAAACTACCTGGTCCTTGCCTTAGGCATTCTTCTCTTGGATGACCGCATCCTCGTCCGGTTCGTC
>WNFA01000972.1_pt1 | contig 27677 bp, 34 predicted proteins | sample 5400481 | NCBI WGS metagenome assembly WNFA01 (sample SAMN13153340, study PRJNA577476) | soil metagenome | isolation source: 120 cm saprolite under Douglas fir tree site 2 hole 1 replicate 2 | place: USA:California | collected 2015-04-18 | reverse complement strand
TATAGGATGCAATGCTGACCGAGCTAACTGGATCTTCTTTCCCAAGGCGTCTTATCAACAATCCAATCACTATCTTCAGACGCTTGCACTGGATGATCAGAACGGGAGCGCCGAATATTGGACTGTTCGCCGACAGTTAGCGCGTGCGGTCTACAATCTCATTGTCGCTGACGATGCTCATACGGAATCATCCCGCGAGATGATCACTGAAGTAGCAGCACAGACTGTTATTGCTACTCAAGCACTTATCCAACAGGAATACAGGATCCTTAAAAAGATTGAGGAAGATAGCAAGAGCAGTCAAAGAAAGATTCGGCCGGCTTACTTTAACTTCCTCTTTTTCCCAACCATTATCACCACAGCAAAACTCTACACCTACGAATACCAAGGCGAAGACACAGACTTTACAGCAAGCGAAGTTTCTCTTGAGAATGATAGGCTAAGCCCGATCCCGTATCTGATTTTTGATTACCCAGTCCCTGTGACTTTACAGGCACCGCCCCAGGATTTGGGCATGGGTAACAAACGTGAGGAGCTTGCACGGATTGCTCGCACGCCTATCTTCGTTGTTAACAGCGAATCTTTCTCTGAATTTCTCCAACAACTCCAGTGGCCTCAGCAGAAGACCAACTTCGATGGATGGTGGTATCAATTTCAGTTCGAGCCGGGGAAATAATAGGATGAATCAGACCCATCATTGACCACAGGGGAGACACACCGAAAAACAGGTTTCAGCACAAAAGAAGACGGCCAGTGCTGGGCCAGCCGCCTGTCTCACATTGCCCTCTACTGACGCATAAATCCCCAAATTGGCGATTTTATGAGCCAAAATTACATTGAGCTTAGAGTATCAAATTCCTCCTGACTGATGTGCTTATTTTTAAGAAGGTCATCCAGATAGTCTTTTCTTCCTGCCTGACCTGCTAGCAACCGTCTCAAGAATTTAGGGGATGAACATTTGAGTTGTCTTGACTGCTTGCTCACTGTTGAGTCATCAATTTGTGTACTGCCACGCCATGAACGTGAATAATGTGTTTCTGCTACCACCCTATCATTCACCCGAAGGAAATATCTGGTGTGACTCCTTGATTCATCGCACTCGAATTGCAAGACTGTTTCTAAGAGGGATCTCAGGTCTCGAAGTGATGTACCCATGAGTACCTACTACACAATTCGTAAATAACGTTGCAAGAGGCGAAGGTCTTCCTGGATGGAAGGCGAGAGTTGTACCTCATTCTTCTGAAGCCAAATAAGCTCATCAACAAGAAATTCGAGGTAGGTGCTTATTGCTTGGTCGGGAGTCGCTCCAAATTCGTAGGTGTTAGATATACGACTGGTGGCAATATATTCCTCTCCTGAAGGTGAAACTTCGACGACAAAGGACCGTGTGACGATAGCAGCAGCGTCAGGGTCGGAGACACTAATTCTATACCCCTCAGGAATGGTGTGAAAGATCTTTGCACTGACAAAGCCAGCCCAGGATGTTGTAGTTCTCTCTAAAAAGGCAAATGGTATAACAGATACGATCACTGATTGTTTTGTTGGCTTGCGAATGAACTTTCTCCAAGAGGAAGACGGCTTGTTAGTTGAGCCAAAGGATCCCTTCCCTTCACTCATCGGCTGAAAGTTGGTGTTAGCAGGTGGCGGTCCTACTGGGGAAGTGCTTGGTGTAAAACTAGAGTTACTCATCTTCGCTTCCCTCCTCTTCATTCGTTTCACCATCGCGTAGTTGATTGATTAATGTTGTCTGCTGCTCATATTGGTTTGCCATAAGAGTGAGGAACTTTTCCATGTTGGCACGTGATATAGCGAAACGATAAATGGGTTGGGCTGTAACGTATCCAATTTCCTTTACTTTTTCCATATCTTCCGGTTCTGGGGGCTGGATAACGCCCAAGATAAAGAAGAACTCGTCACTCGCTCCACGAACACCTAACGCATTCACATGATAGAGAGGTAAATTGGAAGCATCAGTAAACCTGACATTGAGGGCCAGAGGTATGGGTTTCGGTTCTGATTGACTCATAGATACACGCTCTTTCTTCGCATTTGGATGTGGATTCTCTTCGTCTCTACCATAACACATAGCAACAAATTGCGCAAATCATTCCTGAGGATGTGGCAGGCAGCCTTCCCCGCTCATTGCAATTCTTGTAACTGCACAACCCAACCCCCGCTACTGGCAGTGATATCGAGATACACACTGCCGTCCTGGTGTTCCTCACTTTCACCAGTAGTGTTCTTTCCTGCTGGACATTGTTCATTCACAGGCAGATCGATGTAGGAGTTATCAGCCCCATACACGGTGACAGAGAGATCACCTCCTATGCCAGTGCCATCGTTAAATCCAGTACAGGCATAAACAATCTTCCAATCATTGCCCACAGTAAATATCTCGGTCTTTTTCTCACCATTGCCCTTGTAGGTGTGCGTCACAGTCTAGGTGCCTGTCTGCTGTGTTGGTGTATCCGTGGCCTGTGCTGTGTCACTGAAACTTGGGGTAGTAGAGTTCTTGGGTGCATTGATGACACCGATGCCAACACACAGCAGGATAAGGCCAGCAATGATGAACCCTGCAATTTCCCGCCCACGATCTGGTTTCTTTGGCGGCGGTGGAGGTGGCACCATTGGTGGCGGCAGCTGCTGATAATACTGCTGTTGTGGATAGTACGTTGGCGGTGATTGATAAGGTTGCTGAGGATATGGCGGCCTAGGCTGCCACTGAGGTGGATATTGCGTGTTTGGCTGTTGCTGAGGACGTTGCCACTGAGGTGGCTGTTGTGGTGGCTGGTACATCTGTTGCTGCTTTCTCTTCTCTCTGCTATACCCGATCACTTCTGTTGCAAGGTAAGTACCTGTGGCACGTAATTCAGCATGATGACGCCGATCGGGATGCCGATGATAGACATCAACAAGCACAACGCAACGCCTATCCAGAGGAGGCCAAGCCACCAGCCGATGAAGCAGAAATACAGAAAGCGAATAAGAAAACTCAATTGCTGCGGTCTGCGATAGTAATATCCACCATAGGCATTCGCTGACACCTGATTGATGATGTAAACAGGCTGTTGCTGTGGCGGTGGATAGTACCCATATGGCATCTGTTGTGGATACTGTTGTGGATATGGAGGTGGTTGCCACTGAGGCGGGTACTGTTGCTGGTGTGGCATGGGCGGGTAACCATAAGGTGCTAGCTGTTGTTGTTGCCACTGAGCAGGATATTGTGATTGTGGTTGACTCGGTGGATCCTGCGGATAGTAGTAACGATCTTCATGAGGTTGGGACTGTTGAGGTGGCGGATACGATGTGTTCGGCGGTTGCCATTGTGGTGGTTGAGGTGATCCCCATCCTTGATTTGAGGTGTACCAGTTTGGCGGCTGCCCCGATGGTGGAGGCCATTGTGGTGGTTGTCCTTGTTGATTGCTCATAATCCTTCTCCTCTCCTCTCGACATATAACATAGATACAATTGAGAACATGAATATACTTAGCAAGTATGAACTGAAGGAATAGAAATGAGGTGAAGAATTGGTTACGTTTTGGTGATAATTCCCGCTTGTAGGTTACAATTTCTTGACAAGTGTTAGCTGACGAGCTAAGTCCTCGTTAGCCAGCAATAAATATTGCTGTGTGGAAACCGCTAAGGAAGAATGACTACAGACCATCATGCAACTTATAAGAGCGTTCGTACGTGTTGGAAGCTAGAGGAACGATGTCATATCGTGCTGTGTCGCGTAGGTGGCAAGCGAGCATTTCCCCGGCAGCACGAGGTCCCTTGACGTCGTTCTTGGAGAAGAACAGAGTGAAACTGTATGTAGGCAGATTGCCCTATGAAACGACAGACCAGGACCTTGCTAACCTCTTCGGACGGTACGGTCAGGTCCTCTCAGCCACGGTGATCATGGATCGGTATATGGGGCGCAGTAAAGGGTTTGGCTTTGTCGAAATGAGCAATGTGCAAGAGGCGCGAGCCGCCATGAACAATCTCAATAGTTCCACCTTGGAAGGCCGAACCATCATTGTCAATGAGGCACATGAGCGGCAAGAGTCAGGATGGAGAGATCGTCGCCCTGATGGACGCAGAGAGAGGTACTGAGAGCTTCATTCCTCAGTGCCGCGTATGTAGAGTGGGCGCAGAGCGCGAAAAGAAGGCCAGCATCTCTGTTGGCTTTCTTTTTTGTCAGTTGCTTTACAAATACTCACTGGCCAGCAATATGATATTGCTGTGCAGCTGGGGCCACCTGACACAAAAAAGAGCGATGAGCCGCTCTATGAGTCAAGCGTGGTCAGGTGACGCACGAAACGTTGGTGACCTATTCGTCAATCGCTACCAAATTGAGGGGTCGTGTCACGTGGCCACAAGAGAGAACACGATTCAGGTTGGGTTGTAGATACAACCGTACCCTTTCTAGCGAACGATGGCGTTTATAACAGCACCAATCACCACCGTAATGCACAACGCGACCAGAACCACAATCGAACTCACAAGGACCCACTTGCTAGAGCGGGCCATATTGACATCAGCCAGATCAATATTCGAATCAGTCGCGTATCCTCTTGAGACTGGATAGAATAGCCGTGAGCCTGTCCAGGGCTGTCCTTTGTATAACTTGTTGTACAGAAAGGCATTGAGGGCTATGCCCCCTGCAATAAGGATGGCGATAACCACACAGGCGACGAGAAATGCAACTACGGTGAACTACCTCCTTCTCTGTAGGAACACGGTAGGAGTATCCGAAAGGGATACAGGGCGGCCATGCTGGAGCACGGATCTGCCTTGCAACAGTGAAGAAGACGACTGGCCCAGCCATGATCGGCCAGTAGTCAGAAGAGGGGAGTCGTTATCAGCCATTATGCGTGCCTAGAGACTCTCTGAGGGTCAACGCACGCATATGTACAATCTCCTGCAAGGGAGAATGGTTCTGAAGGCAAGTGAGGCATTAGGGTTGGCACATCATTTCGAGGTACTGCTGTCCACAATACTGGCGCTCTACCATGGTGTCAGTGAAGATGATGAGATCGTGAGTGTGAGTTTGTATGATGTCTATATGCGACTGTCTGCCTCGAAGAGAAGGGTAGTTAATGCACTCCTGCAGGCGCTCTTAGAGCAGCAGGAAGAGCAAGAGAATCGCCAGGGATCGCCTAGGTCCTCTACGGCGGCAGACGTGCTGTAGGAATAGCCTGAGAGGCATGGGGCACACACCCGCTGCGCTCATGCTTCTTCGTTTGCGCTTTGCTGTTCCTTCGACAGCTAGAGACCAAGTTCCCACACGTTGTCGGTCACATTCCCAACGAAGTTCGGTCTCCAGGACATCTCGGCCCTGTGGTCTCCCATCTCGGCCTCGAAGATGAGATCCCCAGTTACGCTTCCTCCTGGAACAAGGACTGCTCCTATCCCAATTTGTGTTCCGTTGTACGTTGAAGGTGAAATAACTGTCGTCCCCGTCGCATTCCCGGTACCATTAATGATAGTGAAATCGCCTTGTCCGTAACCGTAATCTTGACTAGTCTGGTTCACTATCTTCACATGAACTACCACCCATTCATCCCCCGCTTTGAGCCATCCCGCACCGTCATCAGGGATGATTTTGACAGAGATAAGCGTACAGGACACCCCACTTACGGTGATCGTCTGCCCTACCTTTGCCGGGCCGCTTGCATTCGTTGAGAGTGTCGGTGCTGTAGTAGGTGGTGTTACCTGCTGCTGAGATATAGATGAGGATGAGGACGTAGCAGCTATGGCGCTCACACTGAGACAGCTACAGACCACGACGAAGGCCGCGATTGCCAGTGTGATCCAGAGGCCTTTGTGAGACTTCTTTGGTGGTGCAGGTGGCCATTGCTGTGTCGGCGGCTGTCCATAGGGGTATTGCCATTGTTGAGGGTACTGTCCCCACCGCGGAGACGGTTGTGGAGTATTTCCCCATTGTGGTGGTTGGGGCTGATATGGAGGCTGTGGATACTGTTGCCGCGGTGGCGGATAGTACGTTGGAGGTTGTTGTTGATACGGTTGCCCAGGAGGAGGCGGTGGTGGTTGTTGAGACATCCTACGAGTTCCTTTCAACGAAGAAGTATACTGTAGCGTACTATACACTATGTAGATGAACTTATCAACAAGCACTCGCTATCCCATCAAACGTGCGTGAAAAAGCCCTTCACGACTTTGTTGAAGGGCTGAAGTGAGTGCTTCACGTAGTTACTCATCATCATTTCGCTCGTCTCCATAGTGGCGCTGTTTTCAGCGACTAACCATGTATTTTGGAGATGTGTATTGGAAACAATGTTGACGGTGGCGATTATCGCAGCAATTGGTGTAGCCCTGTGCGCAGTGCTCGTCGGTCTCAGCGGTAGCAGGAGTGGTAGTAGTGGTGGACGCGTAAGGAGGAGATATCAGAGGAGCTCTGGCCGGGATGATTGGGATGATGCGGAGGAATGTGGTTTCCCCCCTGATATGTTCTGATGTAGTGATACTGCCCAGTGTCGGTAGGTAAAACAAAAAGAGAGCTTGCAAAGGCTCTTTACTTTTGGGACGCTTTCGTTTTTTTGTGGTCTTGTACAAAAGATGGCTAAAAGGTCAGGGGTGGAAGTGGATGAATTGCCCGATGACGGCACCGAGAATGACAAGAGCAACTTCTTTGGTCTGGCACTCGTCTTCTTTCACTGGATTGGGGCTAGGAGGATGCCGGAGGAGAGAGTATCGCCTGGCATAGGGCATTGCCGAAAAGTTTGATGAGGCCCCCATCTCGTATGGTCACCCGGAGGCCATTTCTATCGAACTGGCAAACGACTGGCGCATCTGGTGGACTGTCAAGCCTATATATCTTCGAGGTATCGATCTTTGGAGCATTGGGGGCCTGCTGACCATTGAAGAGATTATCGCATCTCTGCGTAGCTTGCCAGCCCTGGATCGTGACGGTTGCAGAGGTACCGATGATACCCACGGTACACGAGGGTTCAAAGGAGATGAGAAAGGTGTTCATCTGGGGCCAATAGAGGTATCCGATACCAAATACGACGAAAAGAAAAACTGAGATGCACGATAGCATGAGAAGGGATCTTTGTCCTGATCTCGCTGCTGTTTGTAATGGTGGAGGTAGAGGTGACTGGGATCGTGGTTGGCTCGTGTAGAATTGAGGCTGAGTGTATGGTGGCGGTTGAAATTGACCCGGATACATTGGACGCTGCTGACTGCTCTGCTGTGAAGGCTGATATTGGCGTGGCTGTTGATAATTGCGTTGTGGAGGTGGTTGGGATTGCGGAGGGTACTGCCCCCATTGTGGAGACGATTGTGAGGTATTTCTCCATTGCGACGGGGTTTGTCCCCGCGGTTGCTGAGGCCACGGTGGCGGATAGTACGTTGGAGGTTGTTGTTGATACGGTTGCCCGGGAGGAGGCGGTGGTGGTTGTTGAGACATCCTACGAGTTCCTTTCAACGAAGAAGTATACTGTAGCGTACTATACAAGAAGTAGACGAACTTATCAACAAGCATTCAGTGTTCATAATTCATGGTGACTTCTATGAGTCAGTGTCGATGCGCAAGACAAAAAGAGAGAGCCTGGAAAGGCTCTTGAGTGCTGGGGTGCTTTCGTTCTGTTAGTCGTACTTTGCAAACAATAGCAAACAGAGAAGATCAAGGGTGAAGGGGGGGACGTGGATGAATTGCCCGATGACGGCACCGAGAATGACCAGGGCAATGGAGCCCACGATATGGAACACTTTCCAGGGGAAGTCCTGATCCTCGATGCACCAGTAGAGAAACGTCCAGATGTTTCGAACATAATCCGCAATCGTATGTGAACTGAGCCAATCCAGAAAAGCCTGCACGTTTCGATTATTGACCTGCTCCAGGCTCACCCCTTGCAGGGCTGCCCACTCTGCAAATACTGTCAGGCGTTGGCGGTAGCCCACCTGGGTATTCTTGCTCAAGTGTTTGATACTTGCCAGATAATCCATAACCACAGTTCTTACATCCATAGACCGCACTATGATACAATGTCTTAGGTGTCTGAAAGCGTAAAGGGGGCAATTTGAGCCGAGAAGCCTTACTACAGATCTACTATTATATGCGCCTGACCCGTGCCATGGAAGACCGCACCCGCACCCTCTTCTTACAGGGGCGAATCGTAGGTGGCGTCTATACAGGGCAGGGACATGAGGCAACAACCGTCGGAGCAGCAACAATGTTGCGCGAAGATGACTGCATCGTACCGCAGCATCGCGATCTGGGTATGCATCTTGTGCGAGGCACTTCGCCGCGTGCTGTCATGTGTCAGTGGTTTGCTCGCGGCAACTCCCCCACATTGGGACGTGATGGACAGCTCCATATCGGCGACATACATCATGGCGTTGTGCCTTCGATCAGCATGCTCGGTGAATCGCTGCCAGTCGCCTGTGGTGTTGCCTTGACTATGAAGATGCGTAAGCGTACAACGATAGTATTAGCTCCTTGTGGTGACGGTGCAACAAATACAGGGCCGTTCCACGAGGCATTGAACTTTGCCTCTGTGCAGAAACTACCTATCGTTTTTCTCATCGAAAATAATGGCTATGCCTACTCAACACCTTCCTACAAGCAGTTTGCCATCGAAAATCTCTCTGATCGCGCCTTAGCCTATGGTATGCCTGGGGAAAGTGTGGATGGCAACGATGTCATGACGGTAATCGAAGCGGTCAGGAAGGCAGTGCAACATGCGCGCAGTGGCCAGGGCCCGGTCCTCGTCGAGTGCAAGACATTCCGTGTGCGTGGACATTCGGAAGCCGACAAAGCCGACTATGTGCCGCGGCAACTGCGCGAGGAATGGCTGGCAAAGGACCCTATTGCACGTTTTGAAGTGTACTTGACCAAAAAGCATAACTTGACGTCGGCAGAGAAAGCCGAGATCGAGGCGAAAGTCAAGGCGACGGTTGACGATGCCGTGAACTTCGCCGAACAGAGTCCCGCGCCGGATGCAGAGACGGTGGCCGAGTACGCCTTTGCTCCCGATGGCCCCATAGCCATCATCGGTGAGCCGGGTGCGCAGGACCCACACTATATCAACTCACAGGATTCGCGCACAGGTCGGCCCTTCAATACCATTGTCCAATTTACTGCGCCTGTAGAGGCCCAATTTATTATGCCCGAAGGGGTGGTGGGACAACGATGAGTATGAGCGCAAAAAAAGTAACGCGAAATAAAGTTACATATCTTGAAGCCATCAGCGAAGCCATTAATGAAGAGATGCAGCGAGATGAAGCGGTATTTCTCCTGGGTGAGGATGTGGGCACCTATGGCGGAGCGTTTAAGGTGAGCACGGGCATGCTCGAGAAGTTCGGGCCGGAACGCATCATCGACACACCGATGTCTGAAGCGGCTATCATTGGTTCAGCTATTGGAGCAGCATTAATGGGCATGCGGCCTATCGCGGAGATGCAGTTTATTGATTTCATCACCTGCGGCTTCGATCAGATTATCAACATGGCGAGCAAAATGTACTGGCGCTCTGGTATTCCCGTACCGATGGTCATTCGTGGCCCATCCGGCGGAGGAACTAAGGGTGGCCCATTCCATTCTGCCAGCCCGGAGGCCTGGTTCTTCCATACGCCCGGCATCAAGGTAGTCGTTCCGGCCACAACCTATGATGCCAAGGGCCTGCTCAAGGCGGCTATTCGCGACAACAATCCCGTGCTATACCTGGAGCATAAACTACTCTATCGCATGCCGGAACTACGTGAAGAGTTGCCCGAGGAAGATTACATTGTGCCGTTGGGCAAGGCGATTACTCGTCGAGAAGGTGAGGATATGACCATCCTGACGTACGGGGCGATGGTCCACCAGTGTCTGAAGGCCGCCCAAACGCTCGAGGAAGAGGATGACTTGCAGGTCGAAGTAATTGATCTGCGCAGCCTGACACCGCTCGATCGCGAGACCATTACTGCTTCGGTCAAGCGCACGAATAAAGTGCTGATCGTCCACGAAGACACATTGACCGGCGGCATTGGTGCAGAGCTGGCCGCGATTTTAGCCGAGGACCTCTTCGAATATCTCGATGGCCCAATTACGCGAGTAGCCGCACCCGATGCGCCATTTCCCTATGCACCACCTTTGGAAGCTGCTTATTTGCCGAATGTGGAGAAGATTCTTGCTGCTACGCGCAAGCTCGCTGCTTATTAACAAAACCATTAATAGACCCTGAACAAAGGAGTTCGCATATGCCAACGCCCGTGAAAATGCCACGACTAGGCGAATCGGTTGCGGAAGGAACCTTAGGCGCCTGGCTCAAAAATGAAGGTGATTGGGTCGAGAAAGACGAATCGCTGGCCGAGATCATAACCGATAAAATTAACGCCGAATTGCCTTCGCCCGTCGCCGGTCGCCTGGCAAAAATCCTCGTAAAAACGGACGAAACAGTGCCCGTAGGCGCAGACATCGCCCTCATCGAAGAGAGCGCCGATGTCTCGGCCTCGCCACCTGCTGAGGCCGCACCTGGACAAGACGCTGCTCCGGTAAAGAGCCCTGCCCAAGCGGCCACTTCGGTTATTGAACAGAAACGTGCAAGCGCGGGCAATGGGGCAAGGGCAGCCACAAGCGCAGCCGCACGTACTCCTCGTGTTGACGAAGAGGAGCGGCAGCGCATCTCGCCTCTGGCACGACGTTTGGCACAGGGGCATGGCATTGATCTAAATATAATTGAGGGAACAGGCGCTGGGGGACGCGTGCGTAAAGAGGATATCCTCGCCTATGTTGCACAACGACAGGCAGCCCCCGCTGCGGCAGTACCGGCCGCTCCAGCCCCCCCATTACCCACGATGCCTCGACCGGCTCCAGAACCTGTCCACGCAGCTCCCGCGGCTGCATTCGCGCCTTCGACGACGGAAGTAGGAGAAGATGTGGAGATAGTCACGCCCAGCCGCATGCGCCTGGCAATCGCCGAGCATATGGTACGCAGCAAACGCACATCCCCACACGCAACGACGGTGGTGGAGGTCGATATGACCAACATCGCAAAGTGGCTGGAGAAGAACAAAGAGGAGTTCCGCCGCCGTGAGGGCTACAGCATCAGCTATGTGCCGTTTGTGATGAAAGCCGTCTGCGAGGGGATTCGCAAGTTCCCAATAATCAATTCAAGCTGGACGGAAGATAACAAGATCATCATCAAGAAACGCATCAACCTCGGAATCGCCGTCGCTACCGACATGGGCTTAGTGGTGCCGACGATCTACGATGCCGACAATTATACGCTGGCTGGCCTGGCCAGGCAAGTCAACGCCGTTGCACAGCGCGCACGCGCAAACAAACTGACCGTCCAGGATATGCAGAACAGCACCTTCGTCGTGAATAATCCTGGCACTTTTGGTACAATTATCTCAGTGCCGATTATTAATCAGCCCAATGCGGCTATTCTCAGCATGGATGCCGTCGTCAAGCGGCCGGTAGTGATTGAAGACGATGCCATTGCAGTGCGCTCTATGATGTATCTGTGTCTCTCTTTCGATCACCGCATCCTTGATGGTGCCGGTGCTGGTGGCTTCCTGCAAGCCGTCCGTACCAAGCTACAAAGCTACGGGCGAGAGATTGATGTGTATTAGCAAGGAAAATAACTATGGCGACCATCATTCCCGAACGTCGTCCTGAATGGCTCAGGGTGCGACCCCCGAAAGGGGAAAACTACGAAAACCTGAAGCAACTGATGCGCAGTAAGGACCTGCACACTGTCTGTGAAGAGGCACGCTGCCCCAATATTGGCGAATGTTGGGGACATAAAACGGCTACCTTTATGATCCTGGGACGAGTCTGCACGCGCAGTTGTGGCTTCTGCGCAGTAGAGACTGGTCGCCCCGTTGGGCTGGACTGGGAGGAACCGAAACGTGTGGCGGAAGCTGTGCAGAAGATGGGATTGCGCCACGTCGTCGTCACCTCCGTGAACCGCGACGAACTAAAGGACGGCGGTGCTGCCATTTTTGCTGCAAGCATCCGCTGGATTCGCCGTCTGAACCCGGAGTGTCGTGTCGAAGTCTTGACTCCCGACTTCAAAGGCGTATACGAGGCGCTACGCGTGGTGATCGATGCGAAGCCCGATGTCTACAACCACAACGTGGAAACAGTCCCCAGGCTCTACAAGCGTGTGCGTCCCCAGGCCATTTACAAACGTTCGCTCCAGGTGCTCAAGTGGGCCAAAGAGATGAACCCTGCTGCGCCCACCAAGTCCGGCTTTATGCTCGGTCTGGGTGAAACCTGGGATGAGGTGATCGAGGTTATGCATGACCTGCATGAGCATGATGTCGATATCCTGACGATTGGGCAGTATCTACGCCCATCGTTTCAACACCTGCCGATCCAACGCTATGTCCCACTGGAAGAATTTGCGGCTCTCAAGGCTGAAGGCAAAAAGATGGGCTTCCGCCATGTAGAGTCTGGCCCCTTCGTGCGCAGTTCGTATCACGCGCACGAACAAGCTGATGGAGCGATGCATGAGCAATAAAGCGTTAGTGAACGACATCACTCTTGCCTACGATGACCACGGTGTTGGGCAACCTGTACTCTTCCTGCATGCGTTTCCCTTGAATAAGAGCATGTGGCAAGAACAGATAATGGCTCTGCTAGCTGAAAGTCGTTTCCGTCTCGTTGCTCTGGACTGGCGCGGTTTTGGTGAGAGTGGCATCACAGCAGAAGTGTCGACGATGGAGCAGTTTGCTGATGACGTGGCGGGACTGATGGACTCGCTAGGTATTGACGCTGCCATTCTCTGCGGTCTTTCAATGGGAGGCTATGCCGCTTTCGCCTTCTTGCTCAAGTACCCGCAGCGCGTGAGCGGTTTGATCCTGGCGGATACGCGACCGGGGGCAGATAATGCCGAGGCTCAGGCGAACCGTGAAAATGTGGCGCGCCTGGCCGAGTCGCAAGGAACATCGGCGATTGCGGACCTGCAGGTGCCACGGCTCATCTCGGATTATACACGCCAACATTCTCCTGCGGTAGAGCGACGCATCCGCCAGATGATCGCTTCCGCAACTCCGCAAGGAATTGCCGCTGCCTCGCGTGGCATGGCGCTGAGGGCCGACTCAACCGATTTGCTTGCCAGTATTACATGCCCAACTTTGGTTGTGGTGGGCGAGCAAGATGTGCTGACTCCACCACAGGTGGCACAGGAGTATGCAACAAAAATTCCTGGAGCGCAGTTTGTCGTTATTCCCCATGCGGGCCATCTCTCGAATTTGGAGCAGCCACAGGCATTCCTGCAAGCCGTTGATCGTTTTTTACAGGCTTCGTTTTGATAGCTTTCGCCGTAGAGGCTTTTGCTCGATCTCTTGCGGACACTAGCAGACTAAAGCACATTAAAGCAGATCGATCTGTGGACGGGCTGAATTGCCGGTGCTCTGCTGGAAGCAGAACTGAAGGCCACGGTCGTGGCTGCAGGATTCGTTGACTTCGAGATCACCTGGCAAGCGGACGTCTTCAGTGGCGCTCCTCGGCCGCAGAAGATCATCTGCTTAGGGGAAGTGTACGATAAGGCGGAACATGTTGTGTGACAGAAGTGTGAACTCACGCCTGCGAGTTTTTCTCTAAGCCACCTGGCTGGCAATTTCATTGAGTGAGAGACGGCTCATCGGTTTCCTTCCTTTCATTGATCTTCTGTCCTGGCAGATGTCGGGATGGCGGTTACACCATGTAGCTCACATCCGAGGCGCTCGTCGGGTAGGCGTAGACCATCTGCTTGAGATCACTCGCCCGCAGACCTGTGCGGATGGCGAGCGCGAACAGGTTGATGACCTCCTCGGCATGTAAGCCCAGAAGGTGCGCGCCCAGGATGCGCTCGGTGCCCTCCTCGACGAGCACCTTGAAGCCGGTGTGCGACAGAGCCACCCGCCGCGAGGAATACCAGCCCGAGGTGTCCTCGTGGTGCGTCCTGAAGCGCAGGCCCTGGGCGCGAGCTGTCTCCTCAAGGAGGCCGATGCGAGCCAGGGGAGGCGTCGTGAAGACCACGCTGGGAATCCCGCTGTAGTTCGGCGTGTGCCGGTTGCCCTCGAGCAGGTTGCTGGCCACGATACCGCCCTGCATGCCTGCGACCGGTGTCAGGGGGAACCCGCCGCTGGCCACCGCGTCCCCTGCGGCATAGACCGCCGGGTTGCTCACGCTTTGCAGGTATTCGTTCACAGAGATGCCGTCCTTTTCGCGTGTGATGCCTGCCACCTCCAGGTCGAGGTCGTCGATCTCCGGCACGCGCCCGGCGGCATGTACCACCAGGTCAGCCTCGACCATCGTCTCCTGCTCATCTGCCCGTGCGTGGACAAGGAAGCGGTTGCCCTGCCGCTCGAGGGCGGTGACCGCCATGTTCAGGAGGACCTCGACGCCGAGTTCTCTGGTCGTCTGCACAAGCTGAGCGACCAGATCGGGGTCAAACTTCTTGAGGGGATGACTGCCGCGGTGGAGCACCTGCACGCGGGCCCCCGCTCGCGCCGCGATGTGAGCGAACTCGAAGGCGATGTAGCCGCCGCCCACGAAGACGATGTGGCGTGGCAGTTCGTCCAGCTCGAGAAATTGCGTGCTGGTGGTCAGATGCTTCTCACCTGGTATTCCGAGGGGAGCATGGCGTGCACCGGTTGCGATCACCACATGGCGACCGACGAGGGTATCCTCCCCCACCAGGACGCTCGTCCGATCCACAAAGTGGGCACGGCCGTGCCGTGTGGCGATCCCCGCCTGCTCGAAGCTCTGCTCCTGGTTTTCTGGCACAGGGTCGGTGAAGGTGCGCTTGAAGCGGATCAGGTCCGGCCAGGCAATGGACAGGCCCGGCGCGGAGACGCCCTTGCCCTGCATGCGATGACTCCAGTCCGCCAGTTCGGAAACGCCCACCAGGACTTTCTTGGGGTCGCACCCGCGCAACTGACAGGTCCCCCCGAAGGGACGGGAATCGACGACGGCCACGCTCCAACCGGCCTCACGGCAGGTGTAGGCGGCGGTCTGCGCGGCTGCGCCCGTTCCCAGGACGATCACATCAACGGTTGTTGTTCCCATTGTTCCTTCTTTCTGTTTTCAAAAACGCCCTACCAGAGTCCGGTATGGAGTTGGTAGAACACAATATAGATGCCCGTTCCTACTAAGAGGAGCGAGGCCACCGGCTGCACCCAGCGGAGCAGGGGAAAGACGGTCTGCCGAAGGACATCGGCCAGCGTGGTTGCCATCAGGGCGACAACCAGCAGCACCAGGGCTCCCTCCCCGTGGGTGGTTAACTTGCGCAGCAACTCAGCCGGTTCACGTCCTTCGTAAACGAGATGGCGACAATCTTGAGCGCCTCGGCCATCGTCGGGTACACGTGGATCAGGTCGATGAAATCGTCCGTCGTCGCCCCGAACCGCAGCGCCATCGCCGCCTCGTGGATCACCTCGCCCGCATTGACCCCAAGCATGGAGACACCCACGACCCGGCGCGTGGGGCGTTCGAGCACCATCTTGATGACGCCACGGGTGTCGCGGATGGCCCCTGCTCGTGGCACCGCACTCATGGGGATCGTGTTGCACTCGCAGACGATGCCGCGAGCATTGGCCTCCTCGTCGGTCAACCCCACGACGGCCACCTGGGGGTCGGTGAAGATGGTGCGCGGGATGACGGTGTGATCGACCTCGCGCAGCGACTCCCCGGAGAGGGCATTGTGTGCGGCGATCTTGCCATCGTGGGCACCGATCGGGGTGGCCATCTGACTCTCGGTTTCGCGTCCGATCACGTCACCGGCAGCCCAGATATGGGCCACGCTTGTCCGCAGATGCTGATCGACGCGCACCACGCCAGTCTCATCGAGGGTGACTCCTACCCGCTCGAGCCCGATGTCCTGGGTGTTCGGGCGTCGGGACGTCGCCACCAGGAGCTTTTCCGCCGTGAAGGTCCGGCTGCTGCCATGTCGCTGGATGACCAATGCCACCCCGGCTCCTTCACGACGCACGGAACGCGCCTGTGCCCCCGTGACGATCTGTAAGCCCTCCTCACGGAGAATCTCGGTCAGGCTCTCGGCGATTTCCGGTTCGTAGCCGGACAGGATGCTCGGTCCACGCGTAACGAGAGTCACCTGGCTGCCAAAGCGAGCAAACATCTGCCCCAGTTCAAGCGCGATGTAGCCACCTCCCAGGATGAGCAGCGAGCGAGGCAGCTCGGTGAGTTCCAGGTCCTCCTGGCTGGTGAGCAGGTCACTCGTGAGATACGGGGTCTCAGCCAGACCGGGGATGTCGGGGATGAGCGGCGAGGACCCGGTGGCGATGAGCACCTGGGAGCCTGTGAGCTGGCGCACCTCCCCATCGGAAGCCGTCACTTCGACGGTGTGCGGATCGACTAGCACGGCACGTCCCGGCACAACCTCAATGGGACGCTGACCTTCCTCATCCGTCTCGTCAACGAGACTTTCGTAGTGCTGGTCACGGTACTCGCGGATGATCTCATCTTTCTGGGCCACCAGCGCTGGGAAATCGACGCCCACCCGCGCAGGGGTGAGCCCGGGGTAGCGGGGATGGGCGGCATCGTAGACTAATCGGGCGGCTTCGATCAGGTTCTTGGAAGGCAGGCAGCCCCGGTTGACACAGGTACCTCCCAGGGTCCGCCCCTCGGTCATCACCGCCGTTTTGCCCAGGTCTTTGGCATGAATGGCGGCGGCGAAGGCCGTCGAGCCACTACCCAAAATCAGCAGATCATACACGTAGTTCTTCATCGCAGTCATGAGAGACTCCTTGTAGCGGACACTTCATCCGAAGTTGTAGATCGTTCCCGTGCTCGTGCTCCAGGTTCCAGAGGCACGCAGGTGGGACAGGCCTCCTCTCCCTTGCTGCTCGGGCGTTTCGAGCCGAATAAGAACCAGTATCCCAGCGCGAGTGCCACCACGAAGTAGATCGAGGCACCGGTGTAGACCAGACCGGTATTGCGGGTGAGAAAGCTGCCCAGGGCCGTCCCTGCCAGCAGAGAAACCAGCAGCGGCAGGGTCACAATCAGGTGACAAGGACAGGCGAGAAAGCCTGTCACGGTGAGCACAACACCACCGATACGGCGCATCAGATCCCCTCCTTTCGTGTTCCTGATGAGAGAGGAGCAGAGCGCGTAGGAACAGGCGTGGCCCGCCGCACGCACTGGCGGAAGAGCCAGAGGTCCCAGACCTGCGCGCCCAGCAGGACGAGGATCGCTCCATAGGCCAGGAACGGACTCCAGGCGGGTGGGCCAGCCATGGCATCAGCCATGTGGTCTCCCATGTGATCGCCGCCCGCAGCATGTGGGAGCAACCCGACGCCGTAGATGGCGAAGAAGACACTTCCGGCGGCCACGAGTGAGAGAATGAAGGGCCCAGGCTGATGATGCCGACGCAGATGGAGCCCGGCTATCAGCAACGTGAGTAGGAGCGTTCCGGCCAGGAGCGGCTCGAGATAGCGATCTGAGAGGAGGAACCCTGCCCCCAGGGCAGAGAGCAACCCGACCAGAGCCGGGAACCCTAAACAGCACAGCGTGGTAAAAAGGGCAGCGAGGGCCGCCAGCCCACTTGCGCCCCCACGCATCCAGGATCGTCGTTGTATCATATTCGTGCCTTTCTTCAATGGATAGTAGAGTGGCTTCTGTGCAGCTTCGCGTGCCGAGAGATCTGCACCAAACGCTCCAATTACTCCTCGCTTGCGCAGAAGGCGGCTTAGCTTGATGCGCATGGGGCGCGTTCTTGCGCCCCCTCTAGCCCTAGATGTGCCGCAAGACCTCGCTCAGGGTCAGCCGACCCAGCTCAAAGGCTTCCTCGATCGTGAGGATGGCGATCTCCTGCCCCCGTGCGGCAAACCACTCCTGCGCCGCCTGTGGCGAGGAAAAGAAGTGGATGTGGTGGCAGAACGTCATCCAGATCTCCTCGACCGATTCCAGCCCATTCCTGGTCGGCTGTGGAATCACGATGGAGATGGCGGTGCTGGCGGGCTGGTAGCTCGTCACGCCCTCCGGCGTGATGGTCAGCCGGATGACCTCTCCTGTGGCCGGGCACAGGGACGAGACAAGGGCGGTTTGCTGGAGCATCACGGGTAAGAACAGGGAGTCCCACGCGCACCAAGTAGAAAGCCTCGTACCATTGACGGTAAAGCGGTGGGGATGCTTGTTCTGTGACAGCCCGGCGATCCCCACCACGTTGCCATCTCGATCCCGTTCGCACATCTTGTGGAGCACCTCGCGGGCGGTCTGCTGCGGGAGGTCGAGGGCAGATGCGATCTGCTCAACCTGCTCCGGGGAAACCGGGCCACCCCTGGCGATCTCTCTCCACAAGCGAACCGTCAGCCGGGATACGTCCGGGGTGAAAGCCTGCCGGATGCCCGCCTCGCGCAGGTCTTCAGCTAGTTGATCCAGTCTGAGCACTTCCATTTAAAATCCTCCTTGGTCGTTACCCCATGCGGCTGCACGCGACTGCTCGCTATCGCCTGGGACTGCGTTCATTGAGTGTATCCTTTCTTTCTGTTTGTGGATAGGTCAGGTTCAATACATGTTTGATACTGTCGGCAAAGTGGTGTTCAACTTCGCGAGCAGATGATACCGTATGTGCTTGGCGCTCATCGCCGTGATTCCTTCGCGTTCATGACGTGTTGCGTCCCTCCGTCTCCAGGGAACCACCTGTTTCATCGGATGACCCCGCAGGAGGCAATGCTGGCGGCGTAGTCGCGCATCATCGCTCCACCAAGGGAGAGCAGGTCGCGCACACGCGCATCAGCGATGCGGTAGTAGATTTGCTTCCCTGCGCGAGATGTTTGTACCAGGCCACACCAGCGTAAGCAGCCCAGGTGCGTCGAGATACGGCTCTGGGGAGCGCCGATGGCCTCAACCAGCTCACTCACGGTGCGTCCCATCTCCGGTGCATCAAGGAGCAGGTGTAGCAGGCGCACGCGGGTCGGGTCACTCAACACCTGGAAAAAGCGTGCATAGAGCGCTGCCTCGTCAGCGGTGAGAAGCGGTTCTCCCTGGTGAAGGGTCTGGTTTGCTTCCAATCGAGCCTCTCCAGGGGAGAGGTCATGGTCATGTAGCAGTTCCATTGGGATTTCCTTTACATATCATGATATTCGGATATGTAATAGGGTAACATAGAAACTCTTCTCGAGTCAAGGGGAAAACAGAATCACATCATAATCGGGGTTGCGGTATGTTCAGAAAACTCTTACTCCTTCTTGAGCGTTTCTTGAGAACTATCTGCTAGACTAACTATCAGAAGATATACACGGCTGTATCTTCTTACTACAAAAAGAAACCTGTAAATGCGAGGCATCCGTTTCCCCATCTTACATGGGCAATTACTATCCTGGTGACTATTCTGAATTCTTGCCGCCTGCGGCGGCTCCATCTCTTGTTGCTGCGGACATTGCCGTCGCAGGCGGCAATGTCCGCAGCAACAAAATCTTCTAGCGAACCACCGAAGGTGGTGAGGAGTACTGAAGAGTTACCTATACTGACTCAATGATCGTGGCAGATCAGCACAAAGCGAGAAACAGACATATGAGCACAGATAACGATATGTTTGATGAGTTTGATGAGCCAACAGAACCGTTATCCCTGCGCCAGCAGAGAGTGGGAGCAGACCAGGCGCAAGTGAATCCCCCCGGGCAGTCCACTATCGCTTCCTCTTGGATACCCCCAACGCAAGCAGCAAGCAAGCCACACCTATCCCGCCGTGAGCTTATTGGTGCAACAGCCATTGGGTTAGCCGGATTAGGAACCGCTGCCAGCGGGGCAGCATTAGAACAGTGGTGGCAGCATGGAGGATTGCGGCATCTCTTCCATGGTCCGGTGGCAGGTAACACGCGGATTGGACACCTGCTGCGGCGTGCAGGCTTTGGTACCAGCCCTGACGATTTGGCTACCTACAGTAGTCTGGGTTTCAACAGTGCGGTAGATCAACTGCTCAACTATCAGCAGATCTCGGATAGCGATATGGAGAATCGTCTCAATGCCCTGAACCTTGACCTCAACAAGCCCCTTGACCAGATACGCTGGTGGTTGCTGCGTATGGCATGGACACAGCGACCATTGCTCGAAAAGATGACACTATTCTGGCATGGTGTACTCACAAGCAGCTTTCGCAAAGTCGGTGGGCCAAATGCCTTTATGCGCATGATTAACCAGAACCAGTTTTTGCGCAACCATGCCTTCGATACCTTCGACAATATCTTGCTCGGTATTACCAGCGACCCGGCCATGCTGTTCTACCTCGACCTGACAAAAAGTAGGAAAACCGCCCCGAATGAAAACTACGCCCGCGAGCTGATGGAACTGTTCACACTCGGCCTGGGTCACTATACGCAGCAGGATGTGTATGAAGGTGCAGCGGCCCTCACGGGCTGGCATGTGCAAGGGCTGTCCTCGGTATACCTACCGCAAGATCATAATGACCTGACCAAGACTTACCTGGGCCATACCGGCAACCTTGACTACAAAGATGTGATCAACATCCTGGCAAACCACCCGGCAACCCCCTGGTTCATCTCGCGCAAGCTGTTCACCTTCTTTGTCTATGAAAACCCCAGCACTGACGACTTGAAGCCGCTGGTCGATACCTATGTGCAGAGCGGGCACAATATGGGAGCAGTCATGCGAACCTTGCTGCTCTCGCCGCAGTTCTCCTCGCAGAAAGCATATCGTAGTCGCATCAAGTCGCCCGTGGAGTTTGCCGTAGGGGCATATCGTGCCCTGGGTATACAAGGTGATGGAGGCACATTACCCTACATCACCACTTTGATGGGACAGACCGTCTTTGACCCGCCCAACGTTGCCGGCTGGCCAGGTGACAAAGTCAGCGCGCTCTGGCTCAACAGTGGTACCTGGATGACCCGACTGAACTACATCGATGGGCTGCTCGTGCGGGGGTTAGCACGAGGTGGTGCTCCTGCCCAGCCATTGGACCTGCAAGGTATCGTCAATGCCAATAACATCAACTCACCAGAGAGTTTTGTCAACTACTTCGCTGCATTCCTCCTGGATGGTCAGATTGAAAGCGATCGGCGAGCGCAGTTACTTGACTACTTCACGACGAAAGACACCAGCAGGGGCGGCGCACAAGTTACCTTAACCAATGGTCAGAGCTATCCACTCAATCGCGTGCGTGGGACACTCTACTTGCTGATGGCGTCACCAGAATACCAGCTCAACTAATTTCAGTACCCGTAGCTCCCCGATTTATCGTGGGAGTCGTGAAAGGTCATTGCTCCTGCCACCCCCGCAGGGAAAGTATACACACCAAACCCTACAAGGAGAATATATATGAAAATTTCTCGCAGAGCAATGATCAAAGATGGACTATTGGTTGTGTCGGCAGGTATGATCATGCCGACCATTTTCAGTCGCGGAGTAGCCTCGGCTCATGCCCAGGCGCTCGACGGCTCGCGGTTTGCACAGGTGGCCACCGATCACACCTTGATCGTCGTGCAGATGGCCGGTGGCAATGACGGACTAAACACCGTTGTCCCCTTCACGGACCCACTCTATCACCAGATGCGTCCAACCCTGGGTATCACTGATAGTCAGGTATTGCAGCTGGATACACGCCTGGGGCTGCACCCAAATCTGGCCCCGCTGAAACAGTTGTGGGATGCCGGCCACCTCGCAATTGTCGAGGGTGTTGGCTATCCCAACCAGAGCCTGTCGCACTTCCAGGCCATGGACATCTGGCAGACGCTCGATCTGAACGGGAATGGCAGCGAAGGCTGGCTGGGTAAGCTCGTGACCGGCCTGGTAGACCAGCAAGGCCATCCCTTCAAGTCCCTTGACATCGGAGTGCAAACGGCGCAAGCCCTGGCGTCGATCAGTACGCAAGTGCCAACGGTCGCCAATGTGCAGAGTTACCGCCTCTACCCTGACCCGGCGGACAGAGCCGCCGGTAATGCACGTGTGCAAGCGCTGCTGAACCTGTACAACTCATATCCGCAAACGGCACCCTATGCGGCACTGCTGGATACTACGGCATTGAGTGCTCAGGAAGGGTCGCGCCAATTGCATACCGCCGATGCGCAGTATCAACCGGCGGTAACCTACCCCAATGGGCCATTTGCGGCGGGGCTGAAGGTACTTGCGGAGGCAATCGTGCAGGGCCTGGGATTGCGCGTGGGCTACGTCACGCTCGGTGGCTTCGACACCCATGCCAACCAGCAGCAGACGCACAATGTCTTGATGACAACGCTGGCTAATGGCCTTTCCGCTTTCTACACCGATCTTGCCAAACATGGCAAAGCCGATAACGTCGTAGTAATGACCTGGTCGGAGTTCGGACGGCGCGTGGAGGAGAACGGCAGCCTGGGCACCGATCATGGCACGGCAGCTCCCCTGTTTGTGCTGGGCAATGCGGTCAATAAGGGCATCTTTGGTGAGCCACCAAGCCTGAGCAACCTTGATAACAACGGCAACCTGAAATATACCGTCGACTTCCGCTCGGTGTATGCGACAGTGCTCGATCGCTGGATGGGTGCATCCTCCACTGACATATTGGGCGGCTCCTTCGGTTCACAAAACTTCTTGCCTCAGCCGTAATCATACCAACTGGCATGGGGACTTTTGGCAGAATGCTCACCGCCTCGCAGGCGGTGGGCATTCTGCTATAATATCTCTTGGTACCCATATGTTACAGAACTGGAGCGCAAGCACAACATGTCAGAAGTAAAGACAAAACGCCCTTTACTCTCACACCGAGCAAAGGTGATACTGGCCCTGGCCGTCATCTTCATTCTCGTTGTTCTCAGCTTTTTTGCGCCACCAGAAGGCGACTCCAATAATGTCACTGGCGATTTGGCTGTCACACCGACTGTATCCATTATCCACCCGGTTGGTACCTTGATCGTCAATCACAGTGCTGTTCTCAGTGGTGTTCAGATTACGGTGACGCAGGTGCAAGAAGCGGTAGCATTCTCAAATGATCGCAAACATGGGGGAACATTTACGGTGCGTGTCTATGTAAGCAGGATGGATATTTCGACTTCCCCGTTCCCAGCCAGGTTGATCTATCTTCGCTCATGCTCCGTTTAGGCAACGAGGCAATGGTGGCTTTTGCTGGGTAGGGGAGCATACGTTCCCAACCGCAGGGCAGTCGCATACGTGGATTTTCCGGCGCTCATTGCTCAGAAGGATGAGGTGATCCGTGAGTACCGTGACCAGCACTACGCCAGTCTCCTTGATGACGCCAACGAAACTGGTCAGCCTCCCATTGAGGTGGTGCCGCGAGCCGGGGCCATTCGTGACACGCGCGGCGTGATCAAAATGGTGCTGGACCGCCCGACAGGTCGCGTCGTGGGGGTCTCCATGCTCGGTGTGAACGCCGGAGAAGTGATCCATGAGGCAGCCATGGCGCTGCGCTTCGGGGCCACCACAGATGATTTCATCGACCTGATCCATGTCTACCCGACGATGGCCGAGGCGCTCAAGCTCGTCGCCATCTCATTTACCAAGGATGTCAATCGGCTCAGTTGCTGCGCGAGCTGAACTGGCGCGGTCATCTTCTTTGCGAGGCTTTCGGTGCGCGAGGAAGAGGCAAACATGCGATCGAAAAGGAAACCCATGAATCAGTCTCCTCTTGACACCCTGGCCACTCGTCTGGCCGCCCACCTCGATTGTACACAGGACGTTGTCTGTCGGCAGATCATGCGGGCTATGGCCGAGACTGGGCAGCCTCTCGCGCCAGTTCATCTGGCCAGGCATTTACAGATGAGCCAGAAGAACCTGACGGCGCATCTGGCCCGCGTCCCGGATACCGAGTTTGACACACAGGGGAACATCGTGGGCTGGGGAATCACACTCTTGCCTACCCAGCATCAGTTTCGGCTGAAGGCGCGCCCCCTCTTTACCTGGTGCGCCTTCGATACCGTCCTGTTTCCACCTCTGCTCCAGGTCGAAGCACACGTCCAATCTGTCTGCGAGGCGTCCGGCCAGCCCATTACATTTGTCGCCACCCCAGAAGGAATTGCGGATCTTCTCCCAGCGACGAGTGTCTTATCACTCATCCTGCCCACCGAGCGGTGTGACTGTGTGCGCGGAACCTTTTGTCAGCAGTCGCTCTTTTTCCAGACGGAAGAGGCCGCCTCGCCCTGGGTGGCGCTGCACCCCGAAGCTGTGCTCCTCTCGGTCGAGGAAGCTGCCGCTCTCGGACAAATCGTCGCCAGGATGTGGCCGCACTAGCCCACCGCAGAACCACGAAGGAAGAGGGGACTCCACAGGAGTCCCCGCCCCTTACGGCTCTGATGGCGCACCAACTCGTTCGATACGATGTTGAACATCGGCGAGAGCCTGCAGCCAGGGTATACGCTCCGCTTGACCGGCATGCGTATTGCTCTGCACCAGTTCTTCCAGGCTGAGATAATACTCCACCAGCACACGGTCACCACCCGCATGTATCACACAATCCTCAAGCAGCGCCTCAGCATCTTCATACGCCTGTAAACGCTGTTGCGCCACCGCAAGCGCCTGTTGTGCCAGGTTGAGCGAATCCTCCTGTCCCTGGCTCCGGTGCTCGCGGCGGCGCGGCCTCGCCTCCTGGAATTCAGATGCCATGGCTTGCTGGAGGTTCAAAGCTGCCTCGCCCACCTCAACGGTTGCCTCGTGAAGGCGACGCGCCAACCAGGCACGTACTGCATGCAGGCGCACAAGCACACTGGCGCTTTCCGGCAGGCGCAGATCGTCCTCCGAAAGCAGCTCGTCACTACCAACTTCCGTCGACTCTTCCTGTGTATTGTCTTCGTCGATGTTCATGCTGCTCTTTGTCTGACATGGAGAAGACCTGGCACCCGCAAGGGGTGCCACTACGCTCGCTCAGCACTCATACAGCATTTTGGAGCATAGTGACATCTCTTGCGGGCGTCAGTTTCTGTACAATATCAAATCATCAACCCAGGGCTTCCTTGATCGGCTCTTTGGACTCTACCGGTGCATATTCATAATCCGCCGGAGTCGTGACATCCTTGCCAGACCTTAGACCAATGGCCTCGAAGATCGGCGTCAGCACCACAGCCAGCACAAGATTCACAATCAGCGCGGCGAAAGCCGCGTAGACTGGCATCCCGAAAATGGGATAGGTCTGTAGCAACGGTGCTTTCGGTATACCCTGTAGAATGGCCGAAAACGCCATCAACGTGCCGGAGATCATACCCGCAGCCCAGCCAACCAGCAATGCCCAGCGATTGAACCAGTGTGTGTACAGGCCGAGGAACACCGGAGGCAACGTCTGGATGATCCACACGCCACCAAGCAGCTGGAAGCTGATGATATTGGTCGTTGGAACGAAGATGATAAACAGCAGTGCACCAAACTTAAGCAAGAGTGATGAGATCTTCGCAACCTCGGACTCCTCACGCTCGGTACAGTTAGGGCGGAAGTATTCCTTGTAAACGTTGCGCGTGAACAGGTTGGCAGCAGCGATCGACATCACCGCCGCAGGAACCAGCGCCCCAATAGAGATGGCGGCAAAGGCAAAACCTGCAAACCAGTCTGGGAAAATCTGTGTGATCACCGCCACCACTGCCCCATTGCCTGTTGCAGGCAGCTTCGGCAAAGCCAGCGCCATAAAGCCAAGCAACGCCAGCAAGCCGAGCATCAGGGAGTAGATCGGTAACAGTGCTGTATTGCGCTTGACGACATTACGGCTATTACTACTTAGCACGCCGAGCTGGGAGTGTGGGTACAGGAACAACGCCAGTGCAGAACCAAGTGCCAGCGTAGTATAGGCAACCATTGCTCCCGGTGTCTTCAGAAATATTGTGAATGCCGACGGCGGATACGTACCAGCAGTCTTGGCAGCCGTTATCGCTTTAGCCACAACCGGCTGATGAGCTGTTGCGACCGCAAAAATGTGCGCGAACCCACCCAGGCGTATCGGGACGTAGATGACAGCCACCAACACCAGTGTCAGTACCATAACGTCTTTAACCAGCGCAATCAGCGCCGGTGCGCGTAGCCCACTGCTATATGTGTATGCAGCCAGGATCACAAACGCAATGAACAGCGGGACATCCGCAAAGATTCCAGTCAGGTATTGCGGGGGAATGAGTGCCTGGATGGAGACCTGAATACCAAACATCTGCAAGGCGATGTAGGGAAGCGTCGCCAGGATGCCTGTGAAGGCTACAGCTAATGCCAGTGAGCTACTACCGAAGCGATCCTTCACAAAATCGGAGGCGGTAATATACCCACGTTGCTTGCACACGGTCCAGAACTTGGGCATCACAATGAAGATGATTGGATAGACCAGTACCGTGTAGGGTACCGCGAAGAAGCCTATCGCGCCCGAAGTAAAGACCGCGCCTGGCACAGCAATGAAAGTGTAAGCTGTGTAGAGATCGCCGCCAAGCAGAAACCAGGTAACAACAGTGCCAAAACGGCGCCCTGCCAGCCCCCACTCGTTCAACTGCCTCAGATCACCCCGGCGCCAGCGGGCCGCTACAAATCCGATGACCGTGATAAGAACAAAGAAGAAAATGAAAATGGAAATCTCCAGCACGTCAATCTTCATTGACATCAGTCTCCTTTCTCAAATGGGTCCGTGAACCTTGTCGAACGACATGATACAGTGTACCTCCGGTTCACAGGCTATACTCTCATGCTCCTGCGAAGTAGAGAGTGGCTGTCAAGATAGCCGTAAGCACGATGACGAGCAGTTGGAACCAGTAGAAGAACGGAATGCCAATGAGCTCTGGCTGATCAAAGTTGTAGATGGGAGGAAAGAGCAGCACAATAAAGGGCAGAAGCAGTAAGAGGCGAAGCGAATTTCGATTCTTCCTCTCAGGACGGCTAGCCATAACTTTTCTCCTTTCGACTGTGGTCGGGCATGTAAATAATACCTGCGCACGATGAAAAAAGCACAACGGAACGGTTGCTCGTCTCGATGACACAATCGTACGCCACCCACAGCACAATGTCAATATAGGCCTCCTTGGGAGTGTACATATTGTCTACTACACACGAGAAGCGTTCGTCCTTGCCGATCTTTCTTGGATTATTCCCCGCGCCAGACAGGACGGCGTTTCTCCACGTGCGCCTGCACCCCTTCGGCAAAATCGAGGCTGCCATACACACGGGCCAGCACATCGTCGAAGGGAATGTTTGCAAGTTTGGCCTCTTCCAATGTATTCAGGCGTCTCAATGCTTCCTTGGTAGCCCAGATTGTGAGCGGTGCAAGATTACTGATCTGCCGCGCCACCTCGAGCGCCTGCGTAAAAATCTGTGCTTCATCGACGATGGCCGTGAGAAACCCGCTCTGCAAGGCCTCATCTGCTGAAAGCAGTCGTGCCGTGAACAACAGTTCCTTGGTCCGCATGGAACCGAAAGCCTGGACAAGACGACGATAGTTTTTTAGACTCAGGCAGTTACCCAGGGTGCGAGCCATTGGAGCCCCAAAGCGTGCCGCGGGAGTTGCGTAGCGCAGGTCGCAGGCAGTTGTAATCATGAGGCCAGCTCCCACTGCGACGCCATGAACCGCCGCAATAAGGGGCTTGGGAAGGCTATACAAGCGATCGGTGATGGTATCTATGCGTTGCTCGTAAGCTACTCCATCAGCCCCCGAAAATCCCTGGAATTGTGCTATGTCGGTACCGGCAGCAAAGGCTCGTGGCCCATCTCCGCGCATAATGATAGCACGTATCGTGTCATCAACGGCAAGCTGGTTGAGATGTGCGTCCAACTGCTCGTACATGCTCCACGTTAGCGCATTGAGAGCTGCGGGTCGCGAGAGTGTTATGACCGCGAC
>WNFA01000683.1_pt1 | contig 27705 bp, 21 predicted proteins | sample 5400481 | NCBI WGS metagenome assembly WNFA01 (sample SAMN13153340, study PRJNA577476) | soil metagenome | isolation source: 120 cm saprolite under Douglas fir tree site 2 hole 1 replicate 2 | place: USA:California | collected 2015-04-18 | reverse complement strand
GTGACCTGGGGCCCCAACCCTTCGATGTTGACCTCATAGACGGCATCGAAGTGGGCGTCGGGATCGCTGGCCAATTGTCGCCATGCAGCTATCGCCTGTTCAAACAGTTCGCCTTTGGGGGCATAGGGCCGCCCATTGATATAGGCAAAGGTGGTTTCATCGGGAGCCACCATGCCAGCACGCGCTCCCGCCTCGATCGCCATATTGCACAGCGTCATACGCCCCTCCATCGACAGGCTGCGGATGGCTGAGCCGCTGAACTCGATGACGTGGCCAGTACCCACAGCGGTGCCCAGTTGGCCGATGATGGCTAACGCCAGGTCTTTGGCGCTGACCCCAGGAGCTAGCGTGCCCTCCACACGGATGTTCATGGTCCTGGGTCGCTGCTGTAAGAGGCACTGAGTAGCCAGCACATGCTCGATCTCGCTGGTACCGATGCCAAAGGCCAGCGCACCCAGCGCGCCATGGGTGGAGGTGTGCGAGTCGCCGCACACAATGGTCATCCCGGGCAAGGTCAGTCCTTGCTCCGGTCCAATGATATGCACGATCCCCTGCCGCGCATCGGCCATATCATAGAGGGTGAGGTCGTAATCTCGCGCATTCTGAACCAGCGTTCTAATAGATAGTTTACATTCTTCATCCACCACGTCCAGCATGCGCCTTCCTGGAACGGTTGGTATATTATGATCAAGCACGGCGATAGTAGCATCTGGCCGGCGCACCGTGCGGCCAGTGGAGAGCAAACCCGCGAAGGCCTGCGGTGATGTTACCTCGTGCACAAGGTGACGGTCGATATACAGAATGGTGGATTCTCCGGACGCCTCATGTACGACATGAGTATCCCAGATTTTCTCAAACATCGTTTTTGACATATATGTATCTCCATGTTAAACGTCAGCGAGCACAGCCCCCATATTTGCGGAAGTCACCAAAGAGGCTATGACTCCTTAATTCCTTAAATCAATAGACTGGCGTTACCCAATCTTTGTATTTTTCATTCTCGCCGCGACAGGCAGAGAGATAGAGCGCTTGCAGCTTCATGGTAAATTCGCCGGGCTGGCCTGTTCTCACAGAGCGGCGGTCGACACTGGTTACTGGAGAAACCTGCACACCCGTACCACACATGAAGATTTCATCGGCAGCATAGAGTTCAGTGCGATCTATGCGTCGTTCCTCGACTTCCATGCCAAATTCGTCGTGTATCATTCCAATCAGCGAATTGCGTGTGATGCCCTCGAGGATATCTTCAGAAAGTGCAGGCGTGCTGAGCTTCCCATTGCGCAGCAGGAAGATATTACACGAACTGCCTTCTGAAACCGTTCCGTCATCGGTGAGCATAATGGCCTCGTCAAAACCGGTGCCGGTTGCGTCATCCACGGCCAGGCAGCTATTTATGTAGGCTCCGGTAACTTTTGCCCGTACAGGCATAGCATTGCTGTTGGCACGCCTCCAGGAGGATGTACAGACACTCAGGCCCGCGCTGATATCGAGGTAGTTGCCCATCCCAAACGTGTAGATAGCCACTGCGTCTTCGAGCGGACTAAGCGTCAGTTTAATGGTGCGCGATGCCTTGTAGGTTAAGGGTCGCACGTAGACATCCTGCTGAAAGCCATGCTGTCTTACAAGCTCGACAGTGATTCGACAAAGGTCGTCAATCGATTCCTTTGGCTTCATGCGTAGCACATTCCAGGAATCAGCCATGCGCTGATAATGTGCACGCATTTTGAGCAGGTATAATTGCTGCTGCTGCTCGTTCCAGTAGCCTCGAATGCCTTCGAAGCAAGCGGTGCCATACTGCAATGCATGGGTTGCGATACTCACCTTGGCTTCGCTCATCGGCACGATATGACCCTCGAAGTAGGCATAGCCTTCATCAGGGCTTAGTACCGGAATTTTTGGCGCTTCTGCTTTCACTGGACGACTATTTTGTTGCGTGGCGGTGACTTCAGTCTGGGTCACAATAGTTCTCCTTAGTGCATTTGCACTTGACCTTTTAGGGTTTGATGTGTATACTTTCCCTCCGGGGGCGGCAGGAGCAATGTCCTTTCACGACCCGCTTGAGGGTACTGAAATTAGTTATGGGTATGCGTTTCGTTTATATAGCTGCTGGAGTTTCCATGCCGCTCTCTACGATATAGAGCAGGTCTTCGTCGGTGATATGTTTCTTCTCGTCAGCCAGGACAATGAAACGTCTGTAGGCAGCTTTGAGTTGCGCCGCATCGAGTTTATGGCCCAACTGTCGCAAGCGTGCATCCAAACCGTGCCGTCCAGAGTGTTTGCCCAGTACAAGTTTCGTATCCGACCACCCGACGGATTGGGGTGTCATGATCTCGTAGGTCAGGCGATTTTTCAACATACCGTCCTGGTGAATGCCAGCTTCGTGAGCAAAAGCATTGGCGCCCACTATGGCTTTGTTGGGCTGTACTGGGATACCTGTGAGCCGGCTCACGAGTCGACTTGCCGCCAGAAACTCCTGCGTATTGATGCGTGTGGAAACATTGCCGAAGACATCCGGACGCGTGCGCAAGGCCATCACAACTTCTTCCATAGCGGTATTCCCTGCTCGTTCCCCTAGCCCATTGATGGTAACCTCCACTTGCCGCGCTCCGGCTTTGATGGCTGCCAATGTGTTAGCCGTCGCCATGCCAAGATCGTTATGGCAGTGTGCGCTCATTACAACGTTTTCGATACCCGGAACACGATTGCGTATGTATTGAAACAGCGCTTCATACTCTTGCGGTGATGTGTAACCGACCGTATCAGGTATGTTAATAGTCGTGGCGCCTGATTCGATGGCCGTTTCAAAAACGCGGCAAAGATAGTCCCAATCGCTGCGAGTGGCATCTTCCGCGGAAAACTCGATGGTCGGACAAAGGTTCCGCGCATAGCTGACCATAGTTTTGACCCTTTGGACCGCTTCTTCGCTATCGAGATTCAACTTGTGCTTGAGGTGAATTTCAGAGGTTGCAAGAAAGACGTGGATTACGGGCTGTTCAGCCTCACAAACAGCTTCCCACGCCGCATCGATATCACCGATGCTGGCTCGCGCAAGTCCAGCAATAGCAACACCGTAAGTGTTTCGCGCAATCTCTTTGACTGCTACCAGGTCACCGGGTGAAGCTGCCGGAAAACCTGCCTCGATGACATCCACGTTCAGGCGTACAAGATGCTGTGCAACTTGAATCTTCTCCTCAGTGGTCATGGTAGCTCCGGGAGACTGTTCTCCATCGCGCAACGTCGTATCAAAAATTCGAATTACCGCAGGGTCTGCCATTTCTTAATTCCTCCTTGAATTAGATGACTACTCGTGTCACCAGGGGATATCCGTCTATTACTTAACCCGATGTGCAAGTTTTTCCCAACGGGGTCCAGGGGCAGAGCCCCTGGCGGGGTGTGGGGTGTCCCCACTTGTTCCCTTCCTCTTGCCGCCGCAGGCGGCAAAAAAACTTGCACACGGCGTTACTTAGTTTTTCTTTTCCGCAATTTCCTGTTTCTTATTTACCGGGTTCAGCCACGGCATCATGGCACGCAGTTCACTACCGACTTGCTCAATCTGGTGCTGAGCATTAGTCCGGCGCATCGCCTGAAAACTGGGCCGGCCGGCCTGGTTCTCAAGAATCCAGCGCGTGGCAAAGGTTCCATCCTGGATTTCATGCAGTATCCTGCGCATTTCATCGCGTGCCCGAGAATCGATGATGCGCGGACCAGAAACATAATCGCCAAACTCGGCAGTATCGCTAATGGAGTAGCGCATATAACTCATGCCGCCCTGGTACATCAAGTCAACGATCAGTTTCATTTCATGCATGCATTCAAAGTACGCGACCTCCGGCTGATAACCAGCCTCTACCAGGGTCTCAAAACCTGCGCGGATTAACGAGGTGACGCCTCCACAGAGAACTGCCTGCTCACCAAAGAGATCGGTCTCGGTCTCTTCAGCAATCGTGGTACGCAATACACCCGCTCGCGTGCAGCCGATGGCCCGCGCATATGCTAGTGTTATCGCTTCAGCATTGCCCGTTGCATTCTGGTAAACAGCCCACAAGGCAGGAACTCCCACACCCTCTGTGTAGAGGCGACGAAGCATATGCCCAGGACTTTTAGGCGCGACCATCGCGACATCAATATCTGCCGGGGGGACAATCTGCGAGAAGTGCAGGCTGAAGCCGTGTGCCGTCATCAGCATCTTGCCTGGAGCCAGTCCCGGCCGAATATCACGCTCAAATACTTCCTTGTGATTCTGGTCGGGTATCAAGATCATGATGACATCAGCCTGCTCTGCTGCATCGGCTGTTGTCGTGACCTGTATGCCATCTGCCTCTGCTTTCTCACGGCTCTTACTTCCTACGGGGAGGCCTACAACCACATTGCAGCCAGCATCCTGCATATTGAGCGCATGCGCATGACCCTGGCTGCCGTAGCCGATCACAGCTACGCGCTTCTGCTGGATAAGTTCAAGATTGGCATCTGCATCGTAATAGATATTTGCCATGAATGTTCTTCCTTTCTTGGGCGCCATACATCGCGCCCCTATATACCTTCTTCTCCTCGTGTCATCGCCACACTACCGGTGCGAGCGACTTCACGAATGCCATAACTTTGCAAACTGTTCACTAGCTTTTCCACCTTTTCTTCGCTGCCCGTCACTTCTAATGTGACCGTCTGGGTCGTCACATCGACCACGTGTGCGCCGAAAAGATGACCAAGTTCAATAATTTCACTGGAATGCTGCGATTCCCCGCTGTTTACTTTGATCAATGCCAGTTCTCGCGCAACCGTTCGTTCTGACGATAGATTGGCGATTTGTTGAACATCGACAACTTTGCGCAATTGTTCAATTAAGTGCTCGACTGCTACTTCAGAGTCATCCATAACAATCGTAATACGCACGACATTCGGCAATTCGCTCCGGCCGATCGTAAAGCCTTGCGTTTTGGCACGGCGCCGGCGAAGTACGCTAACAATGCGGTCGAGTGTTCCGTGCCTGTCATTTGCGAACACGATAAGTGTATGAGAACGCGCAGAACCTGAGGGAGCGTCCGATTGACCTGATCGCTCAACAGGCGCAGCTTGATCAGTCATGACCCGCATTCTCCTCTGGCTTCTCTTCAATCATGTTCGTAATGGCCGCTCCAGGGGCAACCATTGGATACACATTCGCCTCTGACTCGATCACGAAGTCAATGATCACGGTCCCCTCTGTTTCCATGGCCTTGCGTACCGCTGCGGCCACCTCTTCACGCCTGGTGACACGCATACCGGTCAACCCATAGGCTTCGGCCAGCTTGATGTAGTCAGGGCCGGTTATTGGCGTTTCAGAATAGTTGCCACCATGGAAGAAGTGTTGCCATTGGCGTACCATCCCCAGGTAGCCATTGTTCATGATCGCCACCTTAACGGCGATACCTTCTTGTCGCAGAGTGGCCAGCTCCTGAATGTTCATCTGGATGCCTCCGTCCCCGGCCACTACCCATACCGTAGCGTCGGGTATGCCCATCTTGACACCCATAGCAGCAGGTAGAGAAAAGCCCATCGTGCCAAGGCCGCCGGATGTAATGTGGCTGTTGGGACGCGTCCAGGTGTAATGGCGCGCAGTCCACATCTGGTGCTGTCCGACATCGGTGACAATGATGGCATCTCCATTCGTCTCCGCACCTATCGCTTCCAGGATAGTTGTTGGATCTGGATACTCCTGGTTGCGTTGTATGCTCGCACTTCGCTCGTTGTTCTCAGCCTCCCAACTACGTACTTCGTTCATCCATATGCTATGCTCGCCTGGCTCGACCACCTCGGTCAGTCGTTCCAGGGCTTCCCTCGCGTCAGCTACGATTGGCACGACTGCACGTTTGACTTTGTGCATCTCCGATGGGTCGATATCGATGTGAATTATGCGAGCATGTGGAGCAAACTCGCTTACCTTGCCAGTAACACGGTCATCGAAGCGCAGCCCGACACCAATAATCAGATCGGCGACTCCAATGGCATGATTAACGTGCGCCGGACCATGCATGCCAGGCATCCCTATAGCTAACGGGTGTGTCGAGGGGAAACCGCTGAGGCCCAGAAGCGTGTTAATGACGGGTATATTGGTCTTTTCTGCAAAGGCGCGAAGTTCCGCATAAGCTTTCGCTAAGATAACCCCGTGGCCTGACATTATCAGTGGACGTTGCGCCCTTGCGATCAATTGCGCGGCCTCAGCAATAGTCCCTTCGGAAGGGTGTGGAGTACGCGAAGCACTAAAATGTTCGATCGAACTGGCGGAAGCCGAGACGCGATACTGGGTTTTACTAAACTGCACATCCTTTGGAACGTCAATCACCACCGGCCCAGGACGGCCCGATCGAGCAAGTCGAAAGGCTTCATGTACAGTCTCTGCCAGCTCTTCAACACGCAGCACCAGAAAATTGTGCTTGGTAATTGGCAGCGTCACGCCTAGAATATCAGTCTCCTGGAATGCATCGCGTCCGATAAAAGGGCGTGCTACCTGGCCTGTAATTGCCACAATCGGCGTGGAATCCATGTAGGCTGTGGCAAGTCCTGTCACAAGATTCGTAGCGCCCGGGCCGCTGGTAGCTACACACACGCCAACCTTACCCGTCGCGCGAGCGTAGCCATCCGCAGCGTGTGCCGCTGCCTGTTCGTGTCGCACCAGCACATGATGCAGAGAAGGATAGGAGGTAAGCGCATCATAGAACGGCATGATAGCGCCGCCGGGGTAGCCATACAACAGTTCGACACCTTCGCGCACCAATGCCTCACAGAGAATTTGGCTGCCCGACAGTTCGCGCGCCTCCGTAGTTTCAGTGGATTGACGAGCCTGGTGAACTGATGCTTCCCCTGGCTGTTGAGTAATCGTTGCAGCTACATTCATAGCTCCTCCTTGCAATTAACAACAATAAAAGGACGATACAATTGAATTAAGACAATAAAAAAACGAGAACCATCCGAACCGGGAGGTCCTCGTTGTAAGGTTACCTACTTTGTATTGGTCGCGCCTTTGCTTCCTTTAATCTCCCTGTGCCGTGCTGGGTACTAGCCCCTTCGTAAGCCCTACCAGACATACAAGTACAAGTCCGGTAAGGCCGCTAAGGCTGATAAGTACCACAAGGCTTACAAGGAGTAGGAAGGCGACGACAAGTAGCAGCACAAATAAAGAAACCGACGTGAGTACGCCGGTTCCGATGAGTGTGATGCTTGCAGCGCTAGCAGCAGCAATTGCCATGCACATAGTAGGCATGGAAAAGGGCATACATATCGCGCGGTCTCTACCAGCGAACATTGCTGGATGTGCTGATGCGCTCCAAGTTACCGACATTGTGCTGCTCCAAAACCTGTTAAATCATTCTTCTTGCTAAGTAGGTTGGTACAGAGTCTACGACAGCAACCCTGCTGGAGTCCTCTGTAGTGTCCCCTCAACTTTTTTTGAGCATACACTACTTACACGATATTGTCAACCCCTGTTCTTCATCGGCCAGGCCTATGGGATTTTCCATCTCGCTGAATTTGCCATCTTAACCCATCTGCCTCTCCGTCGCCTTCCCTCCACTCTCGGCTCTCCACAGGCCATTCTTCAGCGCTTTGGCATTAGCCCTTGAGCCTTATATCAAAACGTCAATAAAGAATACATTAGAATTAGTGAGTCATTGGGGGTATTGACTATAGCTGAGATCTCCCCCGCATTCATGCGGGGGGTTCTGATTAGCTCCTCCGCAGTTGCTTTCGCCTTAGGAGTGCAAACGCTTCACAGTTCTGAGAGATATGCATCTCTCTGCGCCGTCTCAGGCGGCGCTCCACAGGCCGGACGTAGAGTCCCTGTGGCACCTCTCCTATGACCAGAAAGGCCAGTCCTGCGACTGTTTGGTGTTTGTGCGGGTACCGGTACCCAACGAGTTGTACATCTCGTTATACCTGGTGCAACACGCTCATGCTTTTATCTAAGCGAGCGATTTAGCTTAGAACCCATAAACATGATTCTGTTGTCAAAGTACTGGACCAAGTCTACTCTAGAGGAGGGTCAATGTCAAGCGTCGATTGGCTCATGAGGCGACACGAGAGGGGATGCCTTTCCCCTCTCCAACAAGGAACGGCCATTCATCCCCTGACTGAAGCACAGGGGCTTTCTGGCCCGCTTGATGTAAACATCCTAGCGGACACAAGCGAGCACATCCGCCAGCAACCCCTGGCCCGTTTGTATGCGCCCGGCCCCTGGCCCAATGATCGTCACTTCGGAGAGCGTATCAGCTTGAATGGTGAGCGCGTTCATCACACCATCAACGCGAGCCAGGGGATCGCTCAGGTCCAATGCGGTTGGCTCAACACGGGCTTCAAGAGTATCTGCTTGCCCATCATTTCTTGAAAGCAGATGTAATGAAGCAATGAGCTTGATCCTTTTATCCTGACCTTGCGCTGCCTGAATCTGGTCCCGGGTAATCGTCGTTATGCCCTGGCGAATCACCTGCTCTGGTTTTAGCGCGTGACCGAAAGCAAGCGCTGCTAAAATGAGGGTCTTGGCTACAGCATCGTAGCCCTCGACGTCAGCCGTGGGGTCTGTTTCAGCATAACCCTTGGCCTGGGCATCCGCGAGCGCTTCGGCATAATCATGGTCGGAAGCCATCGCGCTAAGGATATAGTTTGTGGTGCCATTGAGTATGCCGCGTATGGCCAATACACGGGCCCCGGCCATGCCTTCGCGAATAGTGCTGATGACAGGTGTACCTGCCATAACCGATGATTCCATGCGTAACTGCACACCATGGTCACGGGCCAACGCGTAAAGTTCATTTGCAGCCAGGGCAGCAGGCCCTTTGTTCGCAGTAACAACGTGCATACCTTTTGAGAGAGCCATGCGAATATGGCTCATACCCGGCTCAGCATCGCGCAAATTCGTGGGTGTTACCTCGACAAGCACATCCGCACTGGTGGCTTGCAATCCTTCCAACGCGCTATCCCAATGAGCCACTCCTTGATACTCAGTCAGAGGACGTTGCATTGCTATAAGATCCAATATTGTGGGAATATGCAGTCCATCTTCATAATAGATGAAGCCATTACGGGCGTTGGCAACACCTGCAAGCTTCATATCCACCTCATAATGTTGCTTCAGAAAAGCATGTTTTGCTGCCAACAGTTCGGCGAATCCCTGGCCAACAACGCCGAAGCCCACGAGCAAGAGACGAAGATGTTTCATGATAGTGCTTCTTTCTTTCCAAAACTTGACATTACTCGAACTTCTTCGGTATACTTACTAACACATTAGAAGTACCTATACAACTAAAGATACACAGCAAAATCTGCTCTCATCAAGAGGGGTGGAGGGAAACGGCCCGTTGAAGCCCGACAACCCGCCTGCAAAGTTGCAGGAAGGGTGCCAATTCCGGCGGAGTCTTCCGCGAGATGAGGGGAAAAGCAATGCAGCTAAACCCCTGAGATGCAGGGGTTTTTTGTTGCCTGCGTATACTGTGTACTTTATCAACTGGCAACCACAAAGGTTGCCTTACTCTGTAACAACAATGATGAGGACGAGTAAACGTCTAGGACGACTACAGAGAGCTGGCGACGATGAGATGCCAGCGCCGCACCAGCGTTGAATATGACCTCGGAGTTGCAGGTTGAACGCCCGCCGGGTTAGTAGACTGCGCCGGCTTGCCCCGTTACAGGCTAAAGTGTTGTGAGGGATGTAAGTTCATCTCCTAACACTTATAAAGGTTGACGCCGCGAGGCGTCAATAAATCAGGGTGGTACCGCGAAGATCGTTTACCCCTCGCCCCTGCCAGGGTAGGGGTTTTTTTGTTACCTTTTTCGGGTTAGCTAGAAAGGAAGAAAGAAAGGAGTGGCGATGGTGACACAATTGGAACACGATGTCGTGGTAAGTACCCGTACCACCCCTGCTAACCAGGTACATCTGCATACCTTCGATTCATTGTCATTGCAGCGAGGTGGCCGAATTGCTCCCGTGACAGTGGCATTTGAAACGTGGGGCAAACTCAATGCCGAGGGCGATAACGCCATTCTGATTACCCATGCGCTTACCGGGAGTTCGCATGCACACGATGCCGAACGCCCTGACGATGCAAGAGTAGCGTGGTGGAATCCGCTAATCGGTCCGGGAAGATTCTTCGACACTTCGCGCTACTTCGTGATCTGTTCGAATATCCTGGGAAGCTGCTACGGCAGTACTGGCCCCTCATCGATCGATCCAGGCACTGGACACCCATATGGCATTCGGTTTCCAATCATTACCATTCGGGATATGGTGGAGGCGCAAAGAAGGTTAATCGCACACCTGGGAGTGAAACAACTGGCCATGGTTGCCGGTGGTTCTATTGGCGGACAACAGGCCTTGGAATGGGCTGTCGCCTATCCTGAACTGGTCCGAAAGGTCATCGTGGTTGCAGCAACAGCAGCGCTCACCGCGCAAGCGATAGCATTCAGCGAGGTTGAGCGACAGGCTATTCTGGCTGATCCGTGCTGGCAAGGCGGTGATTATGCGCCTGGACAAGGCCCGAGTGCAGGACTGGCTATTGCTCGTATGCTTGCAATGATTACCTACCAGAGCGAAGAGGGAATGGAATTGCGTTTTGCGCGGCGGCCAGCTCGACAGCAAAATGTGCTTTCACCAAGTGGCTTTAGCGATCTCGGTGAGCGCTTTGACGTAGAGGGTTACCTCTACTACCAGGGCGAGTCACTGGTCAGGCGTTTCGATGCCAATAGCTACCTCTACATCAGCCGGGCAATGGATTTATATGACGTTAGGGAGGGTTATCCCTCACTTGAGGCAGCACTCAGTCGCTTACGCAGTAAGGCACTTTTTATTGGAATTCGCTCAGATTTTCTATTTCCTGCCGCGCGTGTACGCTGGTTAGCCAACAAGGTACGGCACGCAGGTGGTGATGCAATCTACGCGGAACTCGATTCCCCGCACGGCCATGATGCCTTCCTGAAGGAGTGGAAGCAGATGATCGATGCGCTGAATTTGATAAAGGAGTAAACAACATCTATGGCACTCAACAGTAATCGCACGTATGGTTTTGAAACGCTATCTTTGCACGCGGGGCAGGAAACGGCGGACAGCGCGACAAACGCTCGTGCCGTTCCAATCTACCAGACATCTTCGTATGTCTTTGATAGCCCCGAGCATGCCGCGGATCTCTTTGGGCTCAAGCAGTTTGGCAACATCTACACGCGCATTATGAATCCTACCCAGGATGCCTTCGAACGCCGCGTAGCTGCCCTCGAAGGGGGCGTCGGCGCACTGGCGACATCTTCTGGCCAGGCTGCGGAGACATTGGCCATCCTCAACATTGCTGGGGCAGGCGATGAAATTGTGACTTCAGCAAGTCTGTACGGCGGCACTTATAACCTGTTCCACTATACGCTCCCCAAGATAGGCATTACGGTTCGCTTTGTGGATAGCCGCGATCCGGAGAACTTCCGTGCCGCCATCAACGACCGAACCAAAGCACTCTACGCTGAGACAGTTGGCAACCCACGCCTGGATACCCTGGATATACGGGCCGTAGCTGACATTGCGCATGAAAACGGCCTTCCACTTATGCTCGATAATACGCTGCCTACCCCTTACCTGTTGCAGCCTTTCAAGTATGGCGCTGATATAATTGTTCACTCGGCCACCAAGTTTATTGGTGGGCATGGTACTGCTATTGGCGGCGTGATAGTCGACGGAGGGAATTTTGACTGGACTAGCGGACGCTTCCCCTCATTCGTCGAGCCTGATCCTTCATATCATGGCCTGCGCTATGTTGAAGCGCTTGGTCCGATTGCCTATATTATCAAAGCGCGAGTTCAGTTGTTGCGAGACATTGGCGCCGCCACAACGCCTTTCAACTCCTGGCTGTTTTTGCAAGGGCTGGAAACGCTGCCATTGCGCATGGAGCGCCATAGCCAGAATGCACTGCGCATTGCAGAGTTCCTGGAAGGGCATCCATCCGTCACTTGGGTAAGCTATCCTGGCTTGAAGAGCCATCCGCAGCATGAGTTAGCGGCAAAATACCATACACATGGTTACGGAGCCATACTCGGCTTCGGTATCAAGGGTGGCCTGGAAGCAGGTAAGCAGTTGATTCGACACGTTGAGTTATTCTCACACCTGGCTAACGTTGGAGATGCCAAGTCGCTGATCATCCATCCTGCCAGCACAACCCACTCACAATTGACACCCGATGAGCAATACGAAACAGGTGTAACACCTGATTTCATACGCTTATCCGTTGGCCTGGAAACGGTCGATGATTTGATCGAGGACCTTGACCAGGCGCTGAAGGCAGCAACCCTTAAAGCAAGCGAATCAGTAACGGCATAGAGGATTCCTGACCCCCTGCCGGGCGACCACGAGGGTCTATGGACTATGGACGGGCCTGGGGAGCCGCTTCATTCGTGGCATAGTAGGGGCGACCCTCGTGGTCGCCCGATGGAGGGTTGTCCGGTGGGTGTCGCCCTCCCAGCGCCGCCCAAAAGAAACAAACAACAAAATATAGTCGCATCGGAGCAATTTTATGGAAACCAGCGTACAAATCTTAAAATTTGGGGGAACTTCCGTCGGTGGTGGTGAGCGAATACGGCGTGTAGCAAATATCATAGCGCATAAATTAACTGAGAATGAAGATGCCTTTCCCGTGGTGGTAGTTTCAGCTATGGCAGGAGTGACTGATCAGTTGCTTCGTATTGCACTCCTGGCATGTACTGGTGAATACCAGAATTGCGAGCTTGAACTGAGCGCATTGAAGCAGACACATTTAGAAACAGCAAAGAATCTTATGCTAAAGCGCGAAGATCGGCATCATCTAGATCACGACCTGGAGGTCGCATTTACTGCGCTGGAGAATGACATAATCGCTTTGCAATCGGGTACAACTCACAAAGATGAGATAGAGCTAAGAACGGCTGCCGTTGCCGCCTGGGGCGAGCGCCTGTCAGTGCTACTAGTGGCTGCTGCCGTTTGTAGTGCAGGTGTCGATGCAGTTCCAGTACGTGAAGAAGCGATTATTACCAATCATCCACAGAGTGAAACGCCTCGATCCCTGGGGACAGTAATTGGCGCTGAACCACTGACAGAAGAGACGCGGGTTAACGCTCAGAGGCTTGTTTATCCCTTGATTGAGCGTCACATTGTGCCAATTATGCCAGGCTTCATCGCTCGCACAATTACAGGTCACGTGATTACCCTGGGACGTAACGGTTCAGATTATTCCGCCACGGTGATCGGAGCTGCATTAGATTGTATCGAGGTTTCCATTTATACAGATGTTGACGGTGTGCTTTCCGCTGATCCACGAGTAGTAGCAAATGCACGGTTATTGCCCCGGCTTACTTACTCGGAGGCAGCCAGGCTCTCATGGTTCGGTGCCAAAGTACTTCACCCTCGAACGCTTATCCCGATAGCACACTTGAATATACCGGTACGTGTGCGCAACACCTTCCGCCCGCATTCTCGTGGAACAGTAGTCGGTCCAGAGAAGGCGCAGCGCAGCGCGGCAGCGGCGATTACCGTGCGCCATCAACTGGCACTGATTACAGTCGAAAATACGGATATGTTTGGAGCACCAGAGAACGCGGGACAAGTATTCGCCCTCGCCGCTCGTGCAGGTGCGGCACCCGTTGCCATTTGTTCATCATCCGGCTTTCATCTTTCATTTATGGTTGAAGAACAGGCTGCCGACTCAATTTTAGCGCTCTTGCAGCATGATATGGGAACCTGGCGCGTCACATGCCAGCGTGGATTAGCGGCCTGTGCCTGTATCGGATCTGGCTTCTCTGCTGATCCGATGAGTTCTGCTCGCGCTATAACCGCCCTTGCGCATGAACGCATCCCGGTAATAACGCAAGGGGCATCGGAATCGGGTATTATCCTGATTGTTGAAGATGAAGATAGTGAGCGGGCTTTGCGCTGTCTTCACCGCGATCTGATCGCACCTGTCATTCCATTGGTACGCCATGGGACACAAGAGAAGCGCCGAGAGGCCCTTTAGGAGGAGTGACACATAATGCATACTCAAACACGCATCCCAGTAGCTGTCTTAGGCGCAACCGGCATGGTCGGTCAACGTTTCATCGAGCTACTACAGGGGCATCCCTGGTTTGATCTGGTTGCGCTTGCCGCATCGCAACAACGTGAAGGGCATGCCTATGCGGAAGTGGCAAAGTGGCGCTTATCAGGTAGTGAGATGCCTGCCTCTGTCGCTTCTCTCCCCGTCGTGGCCTGCAAGCCAGAGGTGCTGCCAGCAGATGTGAAAATCGTCTTTTCAGCGTTGCCCGCAGAGGTGGCAGGTGAAATTGAAGCCTCTTTTGCCCGCGCTGGCATGGCCGTCTTCAGTAACGCAAAGAATTACCGCATGCAAAATGATGTGCCATTACTCATTCCTGAAGTTAACGCTGATCATGCAGCAGTTATCGTGCAGCAGCGCAAACAGCGCGGTTGGACTGGCTGTATCGTCACCAATGCCAACTGCTCGGCGACTCCGCTGGTAATGGCGCTTAAGCCACTCCAGCAGGCCTTTGGTGTGCATAAGGTAATGGTTACGACATTACAAGCGATCTCGGGTGCAGGATATCCAGGACTACCCTCCTACGATATTCTTGATAATGCCATTCCCTATATCGGTGGAGAAGAGGAGAAGGTAGAAAGCGAAACACGCAAGATGCTGGGAACATGGGAAGAGGGTCGGGGATTTACAGATGCGCCTATTGTTGTAAGCGCACAATGCAATCGTGTAGCTACACGCGAGGGCCACCTCGAATGTGCCAGCGTCGAATTAGGATACGACGTGAAGCCAGAGGAAATCATCGCTGCATGGGAGAGCTATGCACCTGAACTCCAGTCGCTCAAATTACCCAGCGCTCCAGAGCAAGTCCTGGTTTACCGCAACGAGCCCGACCGTCCTCAAACATTGCTTGATCGTGATAGAGGACATGGAATGACGATTACTCTAGGAAGGTTACGACGCTGCCCTATTCTGAGCTACAAATTTGTGTTGCTCGGCCACAATACGATACGCGGAGCCGCCGGTGGCTCGATTTTGAATGCAGAACTGTGTGTGAGCAAGGGGTTGGTGTAGGAAACTGACCCCTCGTTGATTGAGGTCTTCCAGAAGAGCTTACAGGTCTGTTGGTCCTCTCGCTCCCATTCAACTAATAGAGTATCTGCATTCAGGGCTCAACTGGTGCTTCGGTAGTAATTTTAGTGGAATACTCTCTGACTTAGCACTCATCAGGACAGGCTGACTCAGCGTGGCCTTGCTCTGACTGGGTATGACACTCATTGCGCTCATATTCGATTTAGTAGTGAGCCATTAAACCGACCTTTGATATTACTTGAGCAAGTGACTGATATAATTATAAAATGGATAACCATCTGGCAAAGATGATTTGATTATGCTACAATTATGAACGGTATTTGAACCCTCATTAATGGATGCCGTTTGAACTGAGGAGAATGATTTAACTTCATCCTATCCCTGTCTTTTGAGAAAGAATTCTTTGTGAAGAAATTGGACAATAGTATTCAATCTAATAAACATGAAATTGTGCGTTTTAAAGATCAGACGTCCAATCCACGTGAGCGCATTCTCAGCATTGCTCTGCAAGTGTTTGCTGAGCGAGGGTTTGATGGCGCGACGACCGTAGAAATCGCTCGACGTGCGCAGGTGAGCCAGCCGCTGGTCCACTACCACTTCGACTCGAAGGAGGTATTATGGAGATCAGCTGTCGATCATGGGTTCTCCCCTTTACGAGCGGTCTATGCCGGAGCTGCAGAGGAGATGCGTGATATAGGAACATTGGCACGTCTGAAAATCATGGTACGACGGGTAGTTCGCTTCGCAGCAGAGCATCAAGCGGTAGTGCAAATCACTATCCAGGAAGGCGTTCAGAATAGTCCGCGCCTGACCTGGCTCGTCCAGAATTATGTTGGTCCGCTCCAACTAGAAATAGAGCGGTTGCTGGAAGCTGGGCAGCAGGAGGGATGGGCCAAGCCCCTCCCAATTCCTTATGTGATGGATATCCTGTTGCCAGCTACAGTATCCTCAATAAACACTTCTGCTGTGTCCAATGAGTTATATGGGATTGAGATGCACACACCGGAGGCGCTTGAAACGCACTCTGATGTACTGGTCGAGATTTTCTTTCATGGCCTCGTTCAAACGGCTCACTGACGACGGCAGCCCCAGAAAGCATTCGTCGCAAACGCCTTATAAGCTCAAGGATAGCATCTCAGGGCTGTGAGGATATAGCCCTCAGCATGGATCGAGTGAATATCAATGCCGAATGTATGCAGCTTGGCCCTGCAACGCGAAAGGATATTTCTGATCGGTTTCATCGAGCGGTCCAGCGTCCTGTGCTCGACCGCTCGATGCACGGTTGCGCGCGCGTGACTGAGCACCTCATCGGTGATGGCAGCCTGCAACACCTCATAGGGGCAATAGTGGGGATAGGCCTCCAGCAGAGCTACCAGCATATACATCTCCAGTTCCGTCAACACTTCTTGGGCCACCAGTCCATACACGTCGGCTGACAGCTGGGTGAGCACGAAGGTGGATAGGCTATAGGGATGGGTATTCAGCACGAGCACATATCCTTCGGGCAATACCCCTGGTAACGTAAAGAAGCGGAATTGTTGTGTTGACATGCCTCACTCCTCACCAGAGGACTCTCCACGACGCGCACAACCAAAGGACCCCGCGCACGTGGGTTCTCGTGTCTGGCGAGAGGATTCCTCAGGCGTGCTCGGTCTGCAGAGTACAGCAACGGGAGGGTCCGCGTGCCCTTGGGCTGTAAGGGTGGCACGCAGCAGCGGACGCGCACGGTAAAAGTAGGATTTCGCCGTGCTGGCCGGCATCTGGAGCCGTTGTCCGATCTCGGAAAAGCTGAGTTGGTCCATGTAACGCAAGAGCACCACCGGTCGCAACCTGGGCGGTAACCCTTGGATTGCCTCACGCAACGCACATTGCAATTCATGCTGCTCCACCGTTTCTTCTGGCGAAGGACCCGGGTCTACCAGGGATGCCAGGGGTAAGCGTTCCTCCACATCATCATCACCTTCCCACCCCAGTTCAGAAAAGCGGACCACGCGCCTCCTGCGGAGTTCATCGATGCAGCAGTTGCGGGCAACACGGAAGAGCCAGGGACCCAGCTGTTCTCCAGCGGTGCACAGGGTTGGTAGGGAAGCAGAGAGTTTGAGCAAGACCTGCTGGAACACATCCCAGGCCTGATCGTAGTCACCCAGATAGCGACGAATGAAACGGAAGACCTGTACGTGGTAGCGGCGCACCAGGGTCTCAAACGCGCCCTGGTCACCTGCAAGCGTTTGTCGCACTAAGACACGATCAGCCAGTGCTGTTGGCTGGCTGGGGAAATGGACTCGTTGCTGCATGCAGCACCTCTCGTTTCTGACCAATGTGCACGCGCTCCTCCACGGGCGAGGAGCTTCTCACTTCGTTCGGTCCTCCTTGCCCCTGGGACACACTCCTCTCCAATGGCAAGGGAGGCTGTTTTTTCTTCAGGTATAGGTCGAACATATGGATCACTTTGGGGACAATTGAGATGTTGTAAGAGCACGACATTGCCTGCGGTCCCCACGACGCGATAGTTGCCGGAGGTCAGCATGGCTGCATACATCAGCTGGTCGGCTTGCTGATTGGTGGAGGTGGCATCGGGCAGATCGATGGCCACATAGTCCGCGCTGTAGGATTGCGGATCCGGCAGCAGGAAGAGCGTATAGCGATCGCTCAGATGCGGATTCAGGGTATCGGTGGCCGCCACGGAGGCTGCAGGAGGCACGCTGGCCAGGAGGGCATCGATCTGGGCCTGCTGGGGGTTGGGATGACTGCCCACCAGCCAGAACGGCCGCACGTATGCGCTGGTGGCCGCCAGGTTCCAGAAACTGGACGCGAGCAACCACGCGATGACTAACAGGCTGATCCACTGCGAACGGATCGGCAGACGTCCCAGGGCGGCCTGCCAGCGGATGCTGATGGATCGCAGCACCTGCCCGGCGCGTGTGGGTCGGCTGCTGCGGTGTGCATCGCCCGGGGATACCTCGCCTCCCTGCACCCCATATTCGACATGCTTCCTAGCATGGTAGAGCGCCGCCGTGCCAGAGAGAGCGGCCACCAGCAGGTAGGGCAGGATCACGGCATTGTACTGGTAGAAGCCGCTATACTGCTCCTGATGGGTGCTCAGGGTATTGATGACGATGTCAGGCAAGGCACTGAGCCAGAGGGCGGGTGCGAACAGGCCCAACCCGCCACCGGTGCGCAGCAGTACCGCCAGGTACTCACGCCTGGTAGGGTCCTCCAGCGGCGCGAGGAGCAGCGCGGGCTGGCTGAGCACGTGCTGCACTGCTCTGTCCGGGGAACTGCCCAGCCAATCGTAGCGATACCAGAAGGCGTTGGCGCCTGGGATGTGAGCGTTGTAGTGCGGCACAATGACCAGAAAGCAGAGCGCGACCCATGCCAGGGACAGCAGCGAAACCGTCATGCCCAGGCGGAGATGCCCCTGTCGGAAGGCGATGAAGAACCCAAGCGGGACCAGCGAAAGCGCGACCTCTTCTTTACAGAGGGCAGCCAGCCCGGCTGCGAGGGCAAAACAGCCGAAGCGCTGAGCATCCAGCGCCCACAAGGCCAGCAGGAGCAGCGGGGTGGCCAGGGCCACGGCATGAAAATCCCACAGGGCTTCGCCCAGGATTTCAGGGGTGGCGAGGTAGGCAGCCACGAAGGCGGCCGCCACCAGGGGCAGGTCGGGCAGGCGACGCAGCCCCAGCAGCAAGAGGGGAATGCCACCGAGAGAGAGCGCCAGCGTTTGCAGCAGCAGCAGGGTCTCAGGGCCGCTGTGGAGCAGATACAGCGGAGCGATGAGGAGCAGGATGGGCTCGACATGGACGCCCAGGCGGGTGGGCGGACCGACCCAATCGAGGCCTTGATTGGTGAAGCGTAGGGGATGGCCATGCAGGGTATTCCAGATGGCCTGGTCCATGTTGCCCAGGTCGAAGGCGTCTGCATGATAGGTCTGGTAGCGAGCAAGGGCATGCTGACCGACGAGCGCGCTATCCACGACGAGGAGTGTGAGCACCATCAGCCACGCCAGTGCGCGCTGGACACGCACCGAACACAGAACGAACCATGTCTTGCGGATAGCATTACCCAGGTATGGCCTCTTCGCTCCTGTGGAGATTGATTGCCAGACCCCACAGGTGGTTAGCTGGGATAACATAGCGTTGGCATTCAGTATCATACTTGAGTTCCCCCTCTTGACATGTGCGATGACTGATCAGAGCCATTTATCCCTGTCAGGCATCGCTCCCGTATCCGGTAGGCCCTCAGTCGCATCGCTAGCCACACTGTTCTGAGTGACATGGACCATGATCAGGCTGATATTGTCTTCACCGCCACCATGTAGTGCAGCTTCGAGCAACGCCTGATTTCTCTGTGACGTGTCAGAGATATTCCTTAGGATCTGCTCAATGAGTGGATCACGAACCATCTCCCACAAGCCATCGGAGCAGAGCAACAATATATCGTTCGGCTGGAGTGGCTCGATGAACGAATCGACGACAATCGATGATTTGTGGCCCAGACTGCGATAAAGCTGATTGCGCTTGGGATGAGTGTAGATGTCATCAGGTTGGATGATGCCATTTTCCACCAGTTTTGCAGTCGCCGAATGATCCTTTGTTATCTTGCACAGCCCTTTGGGGCCCCGGTACAAGTAAATGCGACTGTCACCAATATTGACCATGTAGGCGGTCGCACCCACGACCAGGGCAGCGGTGATGGTGGTTCCCATCGCTGTGCGCTGCCTCGTATTCTGTTGATAGATGGCCCGATTCGCAGCTTGCACCCCATCAACCAGGAGTTGTATGAGATTGGCATCATTCAACTCGCTGCTCCCGTACATCTTGGGCAACACCTGATCGACCATCGTTTGAATAGCCAGGAGGCTGGCCTCCTGTCCATGTGCATGCCCACCCATCCCGTCTGCCACGATAAACAACCCAAAGGGGTGTAGCTGTGTATGGTGGAGTCGCATACCCTGCGCGGCAAAGAGCGTGTCCTCGTTCGGCTTGTGGTGGCGTGTGATCCCTGGATGCGAGAGCGTTCCTACGGTTAGGCTCAGCGTGCGGTCATTGTGCTGCTGCCCCTCGGAAAGAGACAAGGCCCTCTCCATCAACCCATTCCCTGACGTGCCTGCTGATAGCCCTACCATTGGCGCAATGCCCACCGGATAAGGAGGTGAAAGGGAGGCCGAGGACGATGTCCACTGGCGATATATCTCATCGATATCGCTTTGCAACACTTCTTCGCCAACTGCCACGTGAATGCGTTTTTGGATCCGGGCTGCTGACGGCTGCTCTTGCGCACGTCTGCATTTGGGATCTGCCTGCGCGAATACTCTTCTATGCGCCTTTGCTATGAAACTAAACATACGCATTGGCCTTTTTCTCCTCTCTAAAGGGTCGTGCTGAGAGAGTGAGGAGCACCCCCTCCCGTTCAGCTCGACTCCATGCACGCGAGCATGTCGCTTGTGCCTGTCGGCTTGCCCCTTGTCCTTCCTCTCTACCGGCTGGCCAGGATGTGGGCGAGGTGGCAGACATCCTCCTCACATCTCAAGGCACGACGGTGAAGGTGGCGGTGACCACCACGCCGCTTTGCTGGCCCACAAAGAACAGTGGGTGCTCCCCACTGAGCGTCCCGACGTCCCAGGCCGCCGGTGCCGCGAACCGACCGCTCGCATCGGCGTGCAGCCGTACGACCGATTTCCCTCCTTGTCGATTCAGGTACACCAGCACCTCCTCGCCAGGGGCAAAGTCCACTCCTATGAACCCCAGGCGCATATGAGGAGACGGCGCGTAGGTGTCTAAGGTAACCCAGGGGTGGAAGCCCTGGATGTTTAAGCCGACCGACGTCGGGGTCTGGCTCGCTTGTCCCACGAAGTAGAGAACATAGGTGCCTTCTGGCAGCAGCGGGATGGTGACGTGCCCGGTCATGTTGCCCCTGGCATTGGCGCGCACCGCGGCTAGGCGTTGGCCCGTCGAACTGCCCAGGCGCACCGCTACGGTCTCGTTGGGCAGAAAGCCGCTGCCCGCGAAGCCGAAGTCCTGCCCGGGCTTGACCGTGTAGGTATCCAGCACCACCGCGGGCGGGATCCAATGCAACTGGAAGCTGGCTTGCGCTGCGCGGTGACTGCTCTGCCCTTGTACCAGCAGGGTGTGCGTACCGGGTGCCAGGCCTGCCGGGATCGCCTCCGTGGCTGTGCTGAACTGTCCTGCCCGATCTGCGATGATGGACTCAAGCCGTGCCTCTGGCTGCCCGGCTTGATCCTGGATGGTTATCCCCAGCGCTTCCCAGGGCAGGAAGCCCGAGCCGGTGAACCGCAGCGGCACATTGGGCGTCAGATCGGCTCCCTGGAGCTGGAGCAGGGCCGCAGCGACCGGGTGCTTGGGCCGGGTCGCTGGTGGGGCAGGCAGCGACTGGGTGTGAATGGACGCGGCCTGGCGCAGCTGGCTGGAGGAGGCCTGGTATGCAGCTCCTCTCTGAACCGGGTGAGCGAACCGTGTGGAGGCAAGGCTGGCCGTCCCCAAGAGCATGGCGAGGATCACGACGACCAGGGTGGCGACTTTCAAGCGCTGCCTGGCGAGGCGGGAGCGGGCTGGCACCCGTGCCAGGCGCAGAGCCCACACGACGCGCAGGGCTTCCACCATGATGCGCCGGTTCAGCTTGGACTGCCCTGCCACGCGATCCTGGAAGAGGATGGGCACCTCTTGGATCCGGAAGCCGTGGCGCCAGCAGAGATAGGTCATCTCGATCTGGAAGGCGTACCCCGTGGAACGCAGGGTGTCCAGCTCCGGGAGAAGGGTCTCCAGCACCTGGCGGCGGAAGCCTTTGAAGCCGCCGGTCAGATCGCGGATGGGCAGGCCCAGCAGCAGCCGGGCATAGGCTGAGCCTGCCCGGCTGAGGAGACGCCGCCGCAGCGGCCTGCGCAGTGTGCCGCCTCCGGGCACGTAGCGCGAGCCGAGCACCACGTCGGTCTGCTCCAGGGCCGCGCGCAGGGCCGGCAGGCGGCTGGGGTCGTGCGAGAAGTCGGCATCCATGGTAAAGACCTGCTGGTAGCCCATGGCCAGGGCGTAGCGGAAGCCCTCGACGTAGGCGGTGCCCAGGCCCAGCTTGCCGGACCGGTGCAGCACGTGCACGCGGCCAGCAAAGCGCTTGGCGAGCGTCTCGGCCACCGCGCCGGTCCCATCGGGCGAGTTGTCATCCACAATGAGCACGTCAAAGGGCCCCTGGTGCAGGATGCTGGACACCAGCAGCTTCAGGTTGCTGGCTTCATTGTAGGTGGGCAGAATGACGAGACTCTCCCGGTGCGCCTTGTCCGTTGGTCTGGATGCTACTGCTTCAATGAACCCACGCGTCAGCGCTGCCTGGTGATGATTGTTCTGGTTCATGGTTCGTTCTCTCCTTTCCTCGTGGCTCTCAGGCCAGCCGCTGGCCTGGGCGCCACCATCGATCGCTTACGACGCAGTGTCCAACAGGCAGGTGAATGGGGGCTGCACCGGCACCTGCACGGCGGTGGGAGCGGCTTGCACCGCCATCTTGGCCGTGGTGACCCCTCCACTCTTGCTGCCGACCAGCGTGAACACCAGCTGCCCCTGGGCGCTGCCTGGGATGACATACGAGCCGGCCGCCCCGACATTGCCTCGGTCATCGGTGCGGAAGCAACTGACCATGTTGCTGGCATTGTTCACTTCGTGTCCGATGTAGACATGCACCACCTCATCGCGGGCAAAGCCGCTGGCATAAAACGACACCGTCGTGCCTGGCAGGCCCCCGTAGGTACTGGTTTGCGCCTGGGGCGTGTAGGGCAGCACCGTCATTTTGATTGACACCGAGGCTCCGCTTTCTTCTCCCACAAAGATGAGGGTTTGCCGCCCTTTGAAGCCAAAGGGAACGACGAAGCCCCCGGCCCCGGTGAACGTGCCGTGCTGCGTGGTTTGGATGATAGTGAGGGGCTGGCCCATCTCACTATTCAAGAAGACCACCACCCGTTCGCCAGGTCCAAAGCCCGCTCCTGAGAAACTGAGCGGGTTGTCGGCGCGCAGGGCATAGCTGGAGAGTTTGATGGTGGGATACAACGACAGCAAGTAGAACGAAGCGGCCACCATGGACTGGCTCCTGGCGCCCACAAACAGGAAGGTGTTGAGGCCGGCAGCCCCGAAAGGCACCTGCACCGGGGCCTGCCCGACGCTGCCGCCCCCGTCGGCTTGCAGAGTGGCCACCGGTTGGCCGCCGGCGGAATTCCAGTAGACCTTGACCGTTTCAGCGGGACTAAAGCCGCTGACCGACACGGTGATGATGTCGCCGGGCTTGCCCACCTGGCTGCCTAATTTGAGTTGGGGTGCGCCACCCTGGACCACCCCGTGGGCCTGGGCCACCTTGTGGCGACCGCGCTCGGCCGCCTGGATGAAGAAGGTGCCGGCACTCAAGGTGACAGGCACGGTGAGCGTGCTATAGAAGGTGCCATACTTATCGGCCTGCACAAAGCTGAGCACTTGCCCGGTGTCCGTGGGCTGCTGCTTGATGGCCAGGTCAATGGTGGCTCTGGGATCAAAGCCACTGCCGGTGACCCCCATGGCGGCGCCCTGGCGCACGATGCCGGGGTTAAGCAGGATCAGCGTGCCGGTGGCGCCGCCGATGGGCCCCACCGGGGTGCCACGCATAATCACGGTCGGGATGGGGGTTACAGGCACAATGGTCGGGATGGGCGTGCTGGTGGCTTGGTGGGTGCTCACCCCGGTAGTATTGACGGCGCCGGGTCCCAGGGATTGGTTGAGCATCCAGGACACTGCGGCCAGGGCAGCCAGGATTCCCAGGGCCACCCACAGGACCTTGTGGCGCTGGCCACCGCTCTTGCGCGGGGGTCGGTGCCGCACCGGGACAAGCGGTTCCTCCTGCTCGTCTGCATCAGAGAAGTCCTCCTGCTCGACTGGGACATGTAGATCGTCGTTCATGACTCTATCCTCCTTCTGGTCCAGGGGCTTACTTCTGGACCTGGTAAATGGCGAGACTGATATCGCCGCGTGTCAACTGCCAGATCGGCCTGGCGTGCTGTAATGCTTCTAAGATGTAGTTCTCGCTGCCATCGCCATTGTTTTGCTGCATGGCGCTGAGCATCTTGTTGGACAGCACGATGTAGTCGATGTTCTGCCAGTTCCTGGCGAAGAGCTTGTCGCGCACCGCCGGATCACTGGCGGCCTTCCAGTGGGAGTGCGCCAACGGGTAATAGGGGCGCACGTCATGCAACTGCACCCACAGATCCTCGTCCATGATGATGTGGGCCGTGGGTGGGATGTGCGCGCGGATGAACGCCAGTTGTTGCTCCTGCAGGGGGGTCAGCGGCAGCTTGTACAGGTCGTGGGGCACCACCTTGCCGAATTCGTCACGCACCAGCAGGTAGCCTCCTGTCGGCAGCAGGAGCACGGTAAAGAAGCAGACCAGCATGAGGGACTGCACGAAGGCAGACAGGACGAGCAGCCAGCGACGGCCGGGCACCAGGTGCAGGATGCGGGCCACCAGCAGGCCGATGTTCAGGGCCAGGAAGGGCACCAGGGGCACCACGTAGAACTCCAGCATCACACTGCCGCGCATCAGGTAGAAGGCATAACTGGTGGCGAGCAAGGCGGCGATGAGCTGGCCACGATGGCGCTTGCGGTCGCGCAGACCCTGCACGAGGTTGAGGAGTGTAGCCACCATGCCGCCGGCCAGGAGAAAGGTGTCCTTGGGCAGCCAGGCATCCAGCGAAAACGTCCAGAAGAGGCTGTGCGGGTCCAGCATGCTGCCCTGGGAGCGGTGCAACTGCTGCCAGATGGTGTAGAGCAGGGCCACGTGGTCGGCCGGCGGCTGGTTGAGATTGAAATTCAGATGGCTGGGCACCAGTTCGTTTTTGAGCACAGCATACAAGAAGTACAGCGAAATAATGGCCCCCGAGGTGAAGAGCCAGAAGCCCAGCGCAAAGCGATAATTGCGCCGCTGGCGCACCTGGTTGTAGAGCAGGTAGCCGATGACGGGCACAAAGAAGATGGCATTTTCTTTGGTGACCACGCTGATCCCGAGAGCCAGGCCGCTCAAGAGTGGGGTGACGATGCGCCGATCATCGCTGGTGGCCAGGTACAGGCTCAGGAGCAGCCAGAAGACCATCAGGTTATCCAGCAGCACCTGGCGCTGGTAGTAGACGGCCAGGGGGGACAGGTTGAAGAGAAAGGTGGCCACGAGGGCGGCGATGAGGCTGCCGGAGAGGCGACGGGCGATGTGGAAGAGCAAGAAGACGCTGACCAGGTGCACCAGCAGCATCAGCACGCGCCCGGTGTTGATGGCGTTGCCGAAGGTCTCGAACTGGTGGGGCAGCACGCTGACCCAGGCAGCGATGACCACCCAGCCGGCAGGGGCATGGTCATAATAATAGGTGTAGGGGGACAGGCGGGCCTCGCGCAGCACGGACCAGGCCTGCTGCATGTAGATGCCCTCATCGGTGATGTAGAGGGGGTAGAGGAACAGGTGGTAGCCATGGGAGAGGGCCCCGGTGAGCAAGCAGAGCAGCAGCAGGAAGCGTTCGAGCCCGACAGAGCGGGTGCCAGCACCGGCTGTGGGCTGCTGAGGACGCCGTGCATCCTGGCCTCGCGTCCGCAGCCCACTCTGGTCTCCGCCTCTGGGGTGGTGAATGACTCTGGTTTCATCTGGAATGACGCGCATCTCTTCCTCCATGTGTGGGCGACGAGGTCGCTTCAAGCGGCTCAGCCTGCCGGTGAGCGCCGATATGCTGGGTCTTCTCCCAGTTATTGATGCCGCGCAGTTGCCGTGCCGTCGCCCGCACGGAGGCATAGGCCAGCACCCACTGGTAGGGCAGGTAACCCAGGGCCATCACCAGCGGCGTCTTCCAGGACGGCTTGAGCCCGTGGGCAGCGGTGAACTCGTAGAGCCCGATGACGGTCAGGGTGAAGTGGGCGGCCAGCAGGTAGAACGGCAGGTACAGCGCGATGGCGACGGGAACAGGCATTTTCAGGGTGAACATCATGAGCAGCGAGACGAGCATGTAGAGCCCGAGCGCAGCTTGGGCGATAGGAAACCCCAGCGTGTAGAGCGCCAGGAGGCGCTGGCCCAAGGTGGGCAGCCGCTTCCACTCGCCTTTGAGCAGCGTCTGCAAGAAGCCCTGGCTCCAGCGGGTACGCTGCTTGATGAACTGGCCCAGGGTGGGTGGTGTCTCCTCGCGTGTGACGTAGCGGTCGTCATAGACGACGCGGATCGCCTCGTTCAGGCAGCTGATGCGGATGCCAATATCAGCGTCCTCCGTCAGGTCCTGTTCATCCCAGCCGCCTACGCGCTTGAGCACCGCGCGGGTGAAGAAGACCGTGTTGCCTCCCAGCGGAGTCATGCCCAGGCGCGCGTGGTAGTGCAGCCGACTCTTGAACCAGAAGAAGTACTCCAGTACGTTGAGGGCCGAGTACCACCTGGACTGGTAGTTCATGAGTTGCACCCCGCACTGGACCACCGACATGTGCTCGTCCAGCATGACGGTGTTGACCACGTTGAAGATGTCCGGGTGGATATCGTCCTCGGCATCGAAAATGGTGACCACCTCGTTCTGCGTGCTGCGCAGGCCCACGTTGAGGCCATGTGGCTTATTGATGGGTCGGTTGTTGAAGGTGATGACGCGCACGTTCTCGACGGAACAAATGACCGCCACCTCCAGCAGGGACAGCGGGTAGCGAGCGCGCACCACGCGCTCGATGGTCGTCTGGATGACCTCCTCTTCGTGGCGGGCGGGCAGCATCACGGTAAAGGACTTCTGGGGCGGCCGAAAGCGAGCGGGGGCTTTGGCCCTGCGGTAAGCCTCGGGCCGATCCCAGGTATACAGCATGATGTAGAGGGTATACACCGACTGGATGGTCAGCAGGAGGGAGAGCGTCACCGCACCGGCGAGCAGGAGTCCCCCAAAGGCATGACCGACAGCCTGCACGATAGGGTCCAAGCTCATCGCGCACCTCCCCAGGTCCACCACGAGTTCACCGCGAAGTTCCAGGCCGTCGCCAAGGTGATGCCCAGCAGATTGGCGGCCAGGTAGTAGACACCCAGGTGATCAACCAGGACCAACAAGGTGCCGGTGGTGATGCCCAGGCCCCCCAACGAGACCAGGTTGAAGCGGGCGAAGCGGCTCCAGGAGAGCCGTGTGCGCCCGAAGGTCCAGCGGTCATTCCAGGAAAAGTTGTGGACGATGCCCAGTTCGGCCGAGAGCGCCGCGGCGGGCACCAGGGGCAGATGTGCCCACTGGACGAGCAGGAGCAGGGCCAGGCTGTTCACCAGCACTCCTGTCCCGCCGACCACCAGGAACTTGCTTACCCTGCTAAGCCCGGTGCATTTGCGGTGTACAAGCCGCCACAGTCGGCCTAGGAGCGCAGCAGAACAGCTGGTGATGGGTATCCTCCGGTCCTGCTGGCCTGGTTCTGCCAAGCAAGCTGCTCTTCTTGGTGTCTGCGGAGGGATGTTGTTGTCGTAGTCTATGTAAGCCATCGACTCGTACGCTCACTCACTCGGTCCTGCTCTCCCAGGAGCCAGTGATTGAGCGTTCCCTTTCTAGCGAAAAGAAACGGCGTCATCGTTGCGGGAAAGCTATGCCCCACAACAATTGCACGGAAGCATTCCCTAACGT
>WNFA01001136.1_pt1 | contig 27712 bp, 23 predicted proteins | sample 5400481 | NCBI WGS metagenome assembly WNFA01 (sample SAMN13153340, study PRJNA577476) | soil metagenome | isolation source: 120 cm saprolite under Douglas fir tree site 2 hole 1 replicate 2 | place: USA:California | collected 2015-04-18 | reverse complement strand
GATTCATAGGTTAAAACCGCTGGACAGCTAAAGCTACTTTTCTGAAAAGTCATCGACTGCTGCAAACATTTTGGAGACGAATGCTGGATTTTCGGCCACTTTTGAAGGAAATGAGTGAAATTCACGCCGGATCTAAGTAGGACAGCCTGCTCAAAGGTGCCGGGCCGGTTCTGTTCGGTCATCGTTGTCTCCAATTTGGCGCCCGCCAGAAAAGCTTGATCGCTGGAACGAATGTCCCTCGCGAGACCTATTTGCGCCTTCAGCGGCCCATTGACAATGGACGGGCGGTTCTTTTGCGCTGAAATGGAAGTCCCCTGGTAGATCTCAGTCGATAGAAGACTTAAAGTAGAATGTCCCCGCTTGTGCTACTGAGAACTCGGCCTGGTGGTACACTCCTTTCCGGCTAGGTTCATCTCCCGATGCAAGAACCGCATCAGGTTCGCGGGCGGGTCCGTTTTGGGATTTTCGAAGTGGATCTTGGCGCCGGCGAATTGCGTAAGCACGGCCTACGAGTTCGGCTTCAGGAGCAGCCGTTCAAGGTCTTGGCGATGCTGCTTGAGCGCAGCGGCGAAGTGGTAACTCGCGAGGAACTGCAGAAGAAACTCTGGCCCGTGGACACCTTCGTGGACTTCGACCACGGGCTCAACAAAGTCATCAACAAAATCCGTGAAGCCCTCAGCGACTCGGCGGAGAATCCCCGCTTTGTGGAGACTGTTGCACGTCGCGGCTACCGGTTTCTCGCGGAGGTCAAAGTTGCCGACCCGACTCCTGTTCACAACCCGGACCTCGCAACTCAACATCGTCCTACGGGAGAGACTGGCGATCGTCCGGGCCTACTTGGGGAACCCGCAAGGCCCAAACATCTTTTGTCGTCGCTTGCGTGGAAGACGTCAGGGTGCGTGCTGCTGCTTCTGGCGGCCTCTGTTGCCACGTGGCAGCTGCACTCCCGGAACAGCCCCTCCCCTGTTATTCGATCCCTGGCCGTCCTTCCATTGGAAAGCTTGTCGAGCGATGCATCTCAGGATTACTTCGCTGATGGCATGACCGACGAGTTGATTTCTAACCTTGACCAAATCAGCGCACTGCGTGTGATTTCGCGGACCTCAGTGATGGCGTACAAGCACGCGAGCAAGCCGCTGCCTCAGATCGCCCGTGAACTGAATGTGGATGCTGTGGTAGAAGGCACAGTGCTCCGTTCCGGCGACCAGGTCCGCATTACGGCGCAGCTGATTGAAGCGTCGTCGGATAAGCACTTATGGTCGCAGAGCTATCAGGGCGAACTGCGGGATACGTTGGCGCTTCAGAGTGAGGTGGCTAGAGCTATAGCAGATCAAATTCGGATCAATTTAAATCCTCAGGAACAAGCCGCACTGAAAACGGCGAGAGTTGTTAATCCCGAAGCTTACGAGTCCTATCTCAAAGGCCGCTACTTCTGGAATAAGCGGACTGCGGATGGATTGAAGGTCGCTCTAGCTTATTTTAATCAGGCAATTGAGGAGGACCCCAAATACGCTCGAGCTTACTCCGGGTTAGCCGACACTTATGCTTTGTTGGGCGATTGGCAGTATGCGGTAATGACGCCTAAGGAAGCGCTCCCCAAAGCGAAGGCTGCGGCGGTAAGGGCGCTCGAATTGGACAGCGCGCTAGGCGAAGCCCACAACTCGCTGGCATTTTGTCTGGATGGCTTCGATTGGAATTTCGAGGCTGCCGGAGAGGAATTCCGGCGTGCGATTGAGCTAAACCCCGGCTACGCAACCGCTTACCATTGGTATGCCTGGCATCTGAGTCTGTTGGGACGTTATGAGGAAGCGATTGCGGAAATGAGAAAAGCGAAAAACCTGGATCCGCTGTCGCTTATCATCAGTGCTGATTTGGCTGAGCTTCTGGTAATTGCGCACCAGTACGACGAGTCAATACTGGAAAGCCGCAAAACGATCGAAATGGATCCCAATTTTGCTCTCGCGCATAGTCAGCTCGGCCAAGCTTATCTGCAGAAAGAGATGCTCGATGAAGCCATCGCTGAGATGCAAAGGGCAGTGCAACTTTCCGGAGGCAGTCCGACGATCATTGCTAGTCTTGCGCGCGCGTACGTTGCATCCGGACGGAGGAGCGAAGCGGAAAAGCTACTGAAGGAGCTGAAGAAGCGCTCGAACCCGACTTATTCGCATGCCTCAGAGATTGCGGTGGTCTGTGCGGCTCTTGGTGACAAGGATCAAGCAATGAATTGGCTGGAAAAGGGCTACCAAGAGCGATTTAACCCTGGCGTCCTGCTGCGTCCAGGTTTCGACCCTCTCCGCTCGGATGCCCGCTTCGAAGATCTCGTTCGCCGGATTGGTCTCCCTCGCTGAAGGAGATCATGTGACGACCAGAATTTTCTGAAGGGAGCGCGAACGCGCACAATCCAGATGTGGTCCCAACCGTTCCGAGCTCTTGCAGCCAAAAGAACTCAGAGGCCGGGCCCGTAGTAACCTGTTTTCCCGGAGACGCTGAGAGGCGGCAATCCTCTGGGGCGCGCAGCTTGATTTTGATCTTGCGCCATCGCGCGTCGTGCGATTTGTCAGTCGGGCGATATCCCAAAGTATATTGGTTGCGCAGCTCCGAGCCGATCTTCGTAGCGATGTCCGGCAAGTCGTTTATATTCTCTACACTGAAAGCGCGTCCACCCGAGAGTTCCGTCACTTCATTGAGCAGAGAGGGACCATTGAGTTCTTCTGAAGTACGGCTCCGATTCCCGAACGGGTCAAATATGCCGATCGAATACAGTTGAGTATTCGCCTCCGTACCAGCCGCTTGATATCTTTCTCGTTGTACCGGCTGTTGTTATCTCCGCCGTCGGAGATGATGAGCAAGGCTCGTTTATTGTTTCGAGCGGTATGCATTTCGCTGAGACTGAGATATATCGCATCAAGAAGTGCAGTGCGGCCTTTCCCTGAAGCCGAGAGCAAGCGACTCTGCAGGTCGTCGGCACTGTTGGTGAAAGCGCTGATGAGCTCTGCGCGGTCATTGAAACTCACCAGGAAAAACTCATCTTGAGGATTGGCAGTCTTGAAAAATTGCAAGGTGGCTTCCTTGGCCTTACCGATCTTGTTTGCCATGCTGCCGCTAAGGTCAAAGATGACGCCAATGGAAATAGGAACGTCTTCCGAAGAAAAATACTGGATCTCCCGCTAGACATTGTTTTCGAAGACGCGGAAATTATCGGGCTCCAGGCCTGTGACCACGCGGTCATATGGATCAGTGACCGTAACGTTGACCAGTGCCAAGTCGACATCGATATGAACGGATTGCCCTGGGTGAATGACCTTGTCCGGAGTGTCCCGTTTCAGGTCATCAATCGCGACAGACTGAGCGGCCAATGAGGCAGGGGAATTCCAACTGCTGATACCAAGGAGCAGCAGGAAAACGAACGATACAGATGAGGCTCGATCTGCGGCGAAATTAGTTTTCACGTGGGTCTCAATGCGCCAAGTGTTATGGCGCCGAATCGGTCCTGAGCTAACAACTCATCAAGCGTCGATGCTTATGGAACCTTGAAGCCTGCTGACGCACGGAAGAATAAATCCTGCCTGTTTCTGTTCCGCGCTCAGCCCGTCGTCGGTCTCCATAGTCACACTGCCTCGCAAGAGACGAGTAGCGCAGGTGCCGCATTGACCTTGACGGCAACCATAGGGAATGGAAATGCCCAGTGTCTCTGCAAATTCCAGCAGAGTCTGATCCTCAATTACTTCGAAACTGAATCCTGAGCGGGAAAACTCAACAAAGGCGACTGACGAGTCCTCGGATGAATCTGGAATCGGAACAGAAGGCTTTCCACCAAAACTTTCTTGTTTAATGCGATCGGCTGAAACTCCTTGTTCCTTGAGCAATTCGGATACGTGCTCCCTGAAGGGCCCAGGTCCGCAGAGGAAGAAAGTGGGCACACGGAAATCAGACACTCGCTTGAGGAGGAACTCCTGGTTCAAGCGCCCTTTGCTGCCTTTCCATCCGGCATCTGGAGCGCTCAACGTGACGACGTATCGGAACCGGGCCAGGGAATGGCTCAGGCGAGTTAACTCCCGCCGAAAAATGATGTCCTGGGAGGTCCGAACACAATAGATGAGCGTGACAGGCACATTGAGGGCACGCTCTTCAATGTAACGGAGCATCGCAATCATGGGAGTGATGCCACTGCCACCCGCGATGAGTACGATTTCAGTGTGAAGGTTTTCGTCGAAATAAAACTGACCGACAGGACCCGTCGCCTTAATGACAAGACCAGGCGCTGCTCTCTCGTTCAGGAAAACGGAAACGTATCCGTTCTTGGTTTGTTTCGGTGTGATTTCTACATAATCTGTTTTCAGCGGAGAAGAACAGATGGAATAGGAACGAGCAACCTGCTTGCCGTCGAAATCAAGATGGAAGGTGAGAAATTGCCCCGGCTTGGCGATCAGCTGCTTACCCTGTTGAACGCGAAAAAAAAGCGTTTTGGCGTCGGGCGTCTGCACTTCGCTGCGGACAAGTTCAAGAGAGAAGGTGTCGGAGCGCGGTTTCGATAGCGGTTGGGAAGATAGTGAAGCTGTTGGAGCTTTCGTCGGCGAAGAGCCTGGCGGGCGTAATGCTAAACGGGCCATAGAAACGCAAAACAAGACAATAAGTACCGGCGAGTATTTCGCAATCGAAGTTGAAGGATTGATTTTGCCCAATGCGTACGGGAGCACACGGATGACTACGAGGACGACGGAGATGACATAAATCGACAATCCAAGCGGCATCAAAATCGAATGATGGCTTTTGTACTTGCGCGCGATCATTACCTTCGCGAAGAGAAGTGGAACAAGCAAAATGGCAAGCTCGATGTGTACGGCTGCATCTCCTGAGATTCCTTCGGGGGAGCCAATTAGACGCTTGCTCATGAACCAGACCATTAGCGCGAATAGGCCGATGAAGAGATAGCCGCCAGCGCGGTGAAGTTCTATTGCTCGAGCGCGTGTCCGCGGAGCCTGCCCTGAGCGAGAGCTTTCCAAGATGGTGATGACATTCAAGGTAGCAAGCCCGACAAATACAAGACCTAAGGAGACACTCACGATTGCTTTCATGATGAGGATGTCTCCTTTCTACGGGACTTTAGTCTTTCCCGTTTGATATTAATTGACGAAGTGCCTTCGATGTTTCGCGCAACGTTGATTCGAAGCTTGGCGCGCCGCGACCTTTCGCCTAGCATGCGACGGTTCTTTTTCGCAATAACCCAGTGACGGACGTCGCTTCTCAGAATTTCCCAGCTGGCAGGTCGCAGAAATTCCCATTTGCGCGCGTTTTGATTCAGAAAAACGAAAATAAAGCTACGATGAGCCGTCCGAAACTACGGTTCTACGACGATCTGGCCCTTCATTCCGCCGTGCCCGATTCCGCAACGATTGCAGCAGTGGAACGAGTAGGTTCCCGGTGTGCGCGCCACAAATTCCACCACGGTCGGAACTCCCTTTTCCAGCTTGAAGCAGTCATCATTGTTCGAACTAAAAATGAGGCCCAAATCGCTCTTCTTGTCCGATCCATCAGGGCTGAGATTGATCTTGAATCCGTGCGTCCTGTCGAGGGCCGTGATCCTTAGTTGAACTTTGGCGCCGCGTTTTACGCGGAGGGGCGACGGGCTGTACTCGTACTTCTTTGCGGTCATCTCGATAACCTGTACTTCCTGGGCCGCCTGAGAAGTCAGTCGGGCGAAGCCGGCAGTCACTGTAAGTCCACTCAGCAAGAACAACCACGCAATCCGAAATACGCTAGGCAACTTTATTCCTCCATGAAAACAGAAACCAATCCGGTGCATTGAGTTCCTAGTAGCCAGAGCTCGAGGAATCCTTGTCTACGCCGCCAATCACCGGGCAGCTGTCGAATTCCTTCCAGGTCTCTCTACCTTTAAGAAGCCCGTTCTTCAGCTTCAGCAGAAGCACTCGTTGGAACCGATCGTGGCTTTCACCCGCTGATTGACTGTTCACGCAGACGTAAATACCGGATTTCTGTGCTTCCAAGACGTCGATCGAGACCTGCGGGGCCCCCTGTGGCGGATCGAGGAGCGCTTTTTTTTCGTCGAGCTCCCGCGCCACATATCCGTAATCGCCGAACGTCTTCTTGCTCTTTACCGGCTTCGGACGAATCGCCGACGGCAGCGTCGTTACATCCACCTTCTCGAACACAAACGCGGCTATCTTTTCTGTCGGATAAACCGCGTCATTTCCTACGAGTAGTAATGGCGCGCATGCTAAAACCACTGCTCCATACAATAGCTTCATAATTTTTCCTCTGTTTCTGGACTTCGTCCGTTTTCGGGTGAGTCCTAATTCTGAATACTGAATTAACCAGGCCCGTTCACTCCGCTCAGGAAGCCTCCCAAGTGCGCTGTCAGCGTGACCAGCGCAAAAGCTAGAAATTCGATCGCCAACCGATAGCGTGGAAGAGGTGCTGTCCGCCGCCGGCTGCGGAAGTGCACCCACCACACCAGCCAGATCATCACTGTCGACACGCACGCGAAAACCAAATGCTCGAGCAGCGTGCCTTTTAATTTTTGCCCCTCGAGTGCGAACTGCCAGGCGAGAATGCCTGTCGCGAGAACCGGCACTGTCGAAATCGCCGCGACCAGGAAGTTGAAATACGCCGCTTCGGCCAATCCGCGCCGCTTGGTTTGCTGTGCCAGAAAATCGAACGCCACGCCGGCAAGAAATAATGCGATCGGAAAATGAATCAACACCACATGTTGCGCGTGCTTCGCCAGAACGATAGTTTTAAGATCGAAAGGATTTACGCTCATTGGCCGCTCACTGCACAACCATTGAGCCGGTCATCTTGGGGTGGATGGAGCAAAAGTACGGATACGTTCCGGCTTTGTCGAAGGTAAACGAGAACTTTTCATCGGTATCCAGCACCTTGGACTTGAATACTTTGTTCGTGCTCACAACCGTGTGCGGAATATCATCACGATTTGTCCAGGTGACCGTCGTTCCGACAGCTACAGTCAGGCTCGCCGGCCCAAAACTGAAATTATCGACTTTCACTTCCGCGCTTGTAGGTTGCGGAGCTTTCGCTGAGCTGCCTGGCGAAGCCGCCGACAGCAGCAGCGCTGCAACCATCACCGTTGTTAATAAACTCACAATCCAAACAGTTTTCCTGATCATTATTTTCCCTTTTTTCTAGATTTGGTGAGAATGAATTTCTTTTTCCAAAAATTTCTCCGGCTTACGCAAGCGTCGAGTCAACTACCGCCAGAGCGTTACGACCCTGCACGTAATTAACGTCCGTAATTCCCAAGACACTCTTCAGTTGCTCGGCAGGTACTTTCATCGGTCCCGGCGAATCTGCTTTGCCGGGTTGCGGCTGAGGAAATGCGGTCGACGCCGCCGTATGAAATGTCACGTTTCCTTCGACCTTCTGCATGATCTGGTGAATGTGACCGTTCAACACCGTCACCGAACCGAACTTCTTCAGGTAAGCCAACGCCTGTGCGCTGTCGTCTGTTCCCCAACCCCATTCGGGATACACACTCCACAGCGGAATGTGCGCGAACACCACGATGGGCGTGCTGTGTTTCAGGTGCTGCACATCGTCTTCGATCCATTCCAGCTGCTCGTGACCGAGAGTGCCGAGTCCACCGGCCTTCAGATTCACCACGTTCACCAGCCCGATAAAGTGCACGCCTTTCTTATCGAAGCTGTACCATCCCGCGCCCTTGGCGTTCTTCCCGTAGCGTTCCTGGTACGACTTGCCGTCATCGTTCAACACATCGTGTTCGCCCGGTACAAAGAACACATCCTTTGCGCTCGCGCTTTTCAAAATCTGATCGACGGTGTCGAATTCTTCGGGTTTCGAAAGATGACTGATGTCGCCGGTATGCAGCATGAACTCTGGCGCTTTGCTCAAACCATTGATCTTCTCCACGGCCGCTTTCAACGTCCCGGCAACATCGGGATTAGCGGGCTTGTTGAATCCCATATGGCTGTCGCTGATCTGCACGAAGCTGAGTTCGCCAGCCGTTTCGCGGGCGGCAATCTCTCCCAGCCGGCTCAAGCTGTACGACTTTAGGATTCCCCCTTCCATCACGCAGAGCGCTCCGGTGCCAGCCCATGCCATGCATTTCAGAAATCCTCGTCTATCGATTCCATCGTTGTTGTGATCGTGCACAATCTCGTCTTTGCTCTTTTTGGGCATAGTGTCCTCTCTGTGATTTCCCACGTTTTGCCGCGAACCTCAGTGCCTGCCTTGCACTAAGTAGACAGGTACAACCAGGAAAATATTCCGTCTGGGCTCAATTTTTTGAATTTCGACTCCAGAGCAGGTCTGTGCTCCGATTGCAGGAGAGAACACGGTGAACAGCGGCGCGAGGTCGAGCGCCTAAATAGGCTCGCGCCGCCGTTTAAAGGGGGTTTGTTCGATAGACTGCCGCCACAGGCGCGTTATTCCTTGATTCCGCAATTCTGGCCGCTTTGTGTTTTTTCCTTGCAGGAGACTCACAAACAAGAATAAATCCGCGCTTGAGACGGTTCCTACTGATGAAGTTCACTGATCGTCAGAAAGGCCCGGAAAGGCCCATGAAGGCTTTGATGTGCTGAATGCGGAAGATCGGGCACGATTCGAGCAGCTGGTGCTCCCGCATCTGGATGCGGCATTCAATCTGGCAGTGTGGATTTTATCGAGCCGCACCGACGCGGAAGACGTCACGCAGGATGCCATGCTTCGCGCTTTTCGATTCTTCGGGGGTTTCCATGGAGGCGACGTGCGTGCGTGGTTGCTGCAAATCGTCCGCAATACTTGTTACACCTGGTTGGAGAAGAATCGCCGAATGAAGATGACGGACCAATTCGATGAAGAAGTACACATGCAATCTTCCGCCACGCCCGAATCCATCGCCATCGCTGGTGATGATCACGAGCGAATTACGCAAGCACTGCAAACGATTCCGCCCCGCTTCCGCGAAGTAATTGTCCTTCGCGAGTTGGAGGGATGTTCCTACAAGGAGATCGCTGCGATCGCCTCAATTCCTCTAGGGACTGTGATGTCCTCGTTGTCGCGGGCCCGGCGTCAATTGCACTCCGCGCTGGCAAAGAGCGCTGAAGGAGCGGATACGCATGAGCTGTGATCTTGAATATTCCGTCGTTCACAGCTATTTCGACGGTGAACTGAGCGTCATCCGCGCCGCTGAATTCAGGCATCACCTTGCGCACTGCTCCGACTGTATGGACGAGTTCGCCGCGCTGAGTTCTCTCCGTGGTTCGTTGAAATACGCGCGACTCTACGAAACTGCGCCAGCCTCGCTCAGGCTGAAAATTCGTTGGCATCTTCAGTCCGCCGGGCCCACCCCCAGCTGGTCGTTACCGCTAGCCTGGCGCGGCCTTGCCGCGGCAGTCGGTGTCTTTCTTGTTGTTTTGATTTTGTGGCGGGTAATTCCCAGTGTTCGCAAGGAAGAGGACTATCGAGCCGAATTTGCAGCGGAGATTGTCGATGCTCACCTCCGCTCGCTCCTGCCCGGTCAGATAACCAACGTGAATTCCACCGACCCGGAAACGGTAAGGGCCTGGTTTGCCAGCCAGGTCAAATTCGTTTTTCCGGTGCGCGATTTTGCTACCAACGGTTTCGCTCTGCAGGGTGGAGGTGTCGACATCGTTCAAGGTCGCACAGTCGCCGCGCTTGTTTATCGCAACCGCGAACAGGTTTTCAATGTCTTCATTTGGCGCACGCGCGAATCGGACGGTTCTGCCCATGCTGGCATACGGCAGGGTTACCAGTGGATCGACTGGCGAAAAGACAGCCTGGAGTTCTGCACGGTTTCCGATGCCGCTCCTCCTGACTTGGAGCGACTCCATCGCCTCCTGACTCAGTAGCGTCGTTACAGCCGAGTCAGCCGCAATCGACGGAGCACGGGCGCCATCGAGCGGTCTAGATATCGAACGTCAGACTGTAAAGGAGATACTCAAATGCACGGAGAAATCCGAAAGTGCTCAGGAATTGCAGTGATTACTGTTGAGAGCAGTAAGGAACGCCATCAACAGATCATTCTTTCAACAATTACGAAACGCGCCTACCAGATTTCTGAAGAACGCGAACATAAGCACGGCTTCGGACTCGACGATTGGCTCGCCGCTGAGAAGGAACTCTGGCGCGAAGACGACGCCGACGCGCCGGATTTTTCGCTGGTTGTTGATTGTCCCCGGGATCCGGAGATAACCACGATCCTGAGCCTGACGACTCACAGCCTAGTGGTCTTTCGAAGCAGGAAGAAACACCCTGGCGAAGCAAATTGCGGTCCTGACGTCCAGTCCGTCCATCAATTCCCCCAGGAAATAAATCCAGCTCTGGCCGTGGTTCAGCCCGTAAACGGAACCCTGCGCGTCTGCCTGCCGAAGAAAAATCACGCACCTTCTAGATAGTTTTGCGTGCTGTACGAATCTCACTCCGATTTATCCGGGCGCGGTATTACCGCGGTATCGATTCGAATCCATGGATTCCTAGGGACAAAAACATTACATCTGACTCCCTCCTAAAACGGAATAAAGCCTCACCGAGCGCAGTCCCCCTAATCAGAGCGCCGGGTTTATATTCCAGGCCTCGCCGAAGGCTCGGAGTCCGGTCCAGAAAAGAGGATCGCAATTCCGGCGTCGGTTTGCCGCGCTGAGTTAGGCGATTCACGTCGGGGCTACGCCTATCCCTACGCTTGGCAGGCTACTCATACCACTTCGGAACTCGATCGGTAAAAAGGAGACTCAATGAAAGAAAAGGGAAGTGTCTTTAGTGGTTCCAGGAATCGTCGGTCCTTTCTGAAGACCGGGATGGTAGCAGGTGCAGCAACAATCGGAACGGCGATGTTGCCTGCCAGCCCGGTAGCCTTTGCTGGAGAAGAGAACGATCACGCAGCAATCACCAAGGGCGACATCGCGATTCTGACGTTCCTGAGCGCGCTCGAGCAGGTCGAGGCCGATCTGTGGATTCAATACGCGGAACTGGGCGGAGCCACGAATCAGGGTCTTTCCCCGATCGATCTTCCGTTCACCGGAGGGCTCGCCCCCGCATACATCACCGGGCTGCTGGTGCTCGACGGCGATATGCCTCAGTACATTTCCGACAACACCGACGACGAGATCAGTCATCACAGATTTCTGAATAACTACCTGGCGTCGAAGGGCGCAAAAACGATCGACCTGACGAAAGAGTTTGCTATTCTGCCGCCGAGTCAAGTAACCGGCGTGCCGCAAAAAGGGCGGCTTACCAACCTAAAGCAATTGACGGTAGACACCTCATGGTGGACGCGGTATCGCAGCGAGACCGCGAACCCCGACTTCGGAGGGAAGTTCCCGAACGCCGTCCCGGACTTGGCCAGGGGACAACATCCGGCCATTCCCCTGCATGACGGCGATCTCGTTCTAGATAACAGCGGCAACATCTCAAACCACTTACAGGCCATCGCGAACACCGCTGGATTCCACTTCGCGTTCATCGAGCAGGGCGGCAGCAGCTTGTATCCCGCGCTCGCACAGAAGGTAACCAACTTGGAGGTCTTGCGGATACTGCTGAGTATCGGCGGCTCCGAGATCGCGCACTTCCAGACGTGGCACGACAAAGCGGGTAATGCGGCCAATATAACCGATGGCGACCTCACATTCCCGAACCTCAACAGTGGAGTCGATCCCAATACAGGTGCCACTGGTGCCGGCATTGCTGACGAGTTCCAGACCAACCTGATCATGCCCGAGCCAACTTTGTTCCTTAACGAAAAGCTCGGCCCCGTTTCCATCATCCGGCCGACCTCCACAAAACAAGGCGGAGCGGTGGCCTCGGTTCAGAGTTTCGTTGATGATGGCCTGTTTCTTGACCCCGCAACAAATAAGAACACCGGGATCGTGCAGGTTCTTTTGGGCCTGGCGGAAGAAGCCGATGCGGCCCGGCGCCGGCTCTGAGCTAGGAAAAACTCCGCGTAAGAGCGTCGGATTCGAAACTATCGCCACGTGCAGTGTAAGTGTTCGATAGTTTTCGAATCATTGCGCCGCTGAGCAAAATCAGGCGGTGGAGCAGGCGCAGCAATATCCAGGCGAAGGCTACCGCTGGGTGGTGGATCTGGATCTCGAGAAATTTTTCGACCGGGTCAACCACGACCGATTGCTCGCGAAGATCGCCGAAAAGGTCAGCGATAAAAGGGTTGCTGAAACTAATTCGTGCGTTCTTGCGAGCCGGAATAATGGAGAACGGGCTGGTGAGTCCGGCTAAGGAAGGAACACCGCAAGGTGGTCCTCTCTCGCCCGTGCTATCGAACATCGTACTCAACGAACTGGATCAGGAGCTAGAGCGACGCGGACATCGGTTCACCCGATATGCGGATGACTGAAACATTTACGTCCGCAATCGGCGAGCCGGGGAACGAGTGATGAGCAGCGTGACGCGACTCCAGGCGTCATGCTGTACGAGAGATGAAGGAGGGCCCTTCGAAGTCCTCTTTTAGGAGAGGGCTTCAAACAGCCGTGAGCTGCTTCGGTCAAATGCCGCGGTGGTGAACGTCACGGTCAAAAGGCGTGCTCAAACACGTCATGTGAGGATTAGAGAGAGGAATGCAAATGAAGCTCCGATGACGCATCGAAACACCACTTAGCTGACATCAAAACCGGAGGTGCCTGCCACTTCCGGGAAAAGCACGGCGGTCACCTACTTACTGGCTGTGCGATGTCCGGTGTACAGGAGCCGTGACTCTAATTCGGGCTTTCGTACGGAACTTGAGAACCTGGTCGGTGATGCTAAGGGAAAAGGCACAAGCGGAAGCCCCGCGAGGCCGAAAGTACCGATGCGCTGGCCAGGTGCGGACTGCTCCGTAGTAGCGGTGAACCGGGTTAACAACCGGGGAGCGAAGGGAGCAGGTCACCCGGGTCGAGATCGAACAGAGTCAACGGGTAACCGGAAGAACTCGCTGGTCTCGGCGGAAGGCGGCAGTCTTCGATGGGTGGCACGAGCCGTGATAAGTCGAGAGGCTTACGTCCGGTTCTGTGAGCGGCCCGGGGTGCAATCCCCCGGGCCTACTCGGCGGCGAGTGGGTGACCACTCCCCCTATGCCGATTTCTTCAGTTTAGGGATGTTGGGTTCGCAGCGCTGGAGCTGTATGCGGAAGCTGTCCCGCAAGTTCCATAGTCCTTGATCACGCTGCGCATTTGAAAAGTCGGATTTCCAGGACCATCATTCGTCACCAAAACTCCCCTGAGGGTGATCCGCTCGCCTGCTTTCAGTGATTTGCTGTTGGTCATGATCGAGTAAGTCTGATGGTCTTTCTCATCGGTCAGGTTCATACCGTCCTGTATGGACTGAGTGCAGCCAGTAACGTAAGTCTCCTGCGTTTTTTCTGCAGAATGATGATGATGCCGCACCAGAAGGGCAATACCAACGGCAGCTCCAGCTGCAGCGCCGACGCCAATCCCAATCGCCTTGCCGGAGCTGTATCCTCCTGCTGGCGGCGTGTATCCACCACCACTGGCACCGGTCCGTCCTGTTCCGGGCGTACCTCCTCCACCATATTGTGCGGATGCAGCGCCGCATACCGCCAAAGAAAGTGTCGCAATTCCTGTGAAACGTAGCAACCAGTTTGAACACATTATGTTTTCCTCTTTTCGTGTGTAGTTAAACTCGAAATCTGAAGCGATCATGCCGTCCGTTCCGTTTGTTTCGAGGGAACTCGGACGCGGAATCTCTGGATATCGGCACTTAAAAACAACGACTGAACCTCTCGCTGTTTTATTCCGCCAATCACCTCGTCGCTCCGCCACGCTGAATGCCATTCCTAAGCCCAATCTTGCTTGTCACCTATTCGGCAATCAATTCATCGGGCTTCTGTTGTCTGGAAAAGTAAAAGAATTTTCGCAGGTAAGGGGAATGAAATGGGACCTGGCACGGTCTACTCAGAGGAAGCACGTTCGAGGGCGGCGTGGTTTCTTGCACCTCTCTCCCCACGTCGCCCATTTTTCAGCCGGACAGACAGCGGTGGGGAGTCGATCGAGCGCTTTTTTTTGAACAAGTCGTAAAGCTATTGATTAATTCGCAGAACTTGGGAATTTTCTCCGCCATCTCGCGGTCTAGGTACATGCAAGGGCGTTTGGAATTCTTGTACCACGATCCGCTGCGCAATCGTCGGATACGGATACGAAAGGGAAATCACTGATGTCGAAGATCTTTATTGCTTTCGCGATTCTTAGTGCGACTTTCTTGGGAACAGCTTGCAGCTCTTATGGTGCTTCACCTCAAGCTGCTGGCGGCTCTTCCGCCCAGCCGGTGAACCCAGTCGTCCAGTGGAATAGAAATCTTCTCGTAATCGTTCGCACACCTGGCGCTCAGTCGCCGACCGTCCATCCAACCCGAAGCTTTGCCATCATGCACGCGGCAATCTATGACGCCATTAACGCGATTGATCGAACGCACCAGCCATACCTGGTCCGCCTCAACGGTGTACCGCGAAGTGCATCCCAGGATGCTGCGGCAGCCGCAGCGGCTCATCAAGTTCTTATCGCGCTGTATCCCGCATCTAAGACCGCACTCGATGCCGAACTACAGCAGTCGCTGGCACAAATTGCCGACGGACATGACAAAGTCGAAGGAATCCGCATAGGACAGACTGTTGCGGATCGCGTCCTTGCCCTTCGGACAAACGACGGCTCCAATGCCCAGCCGATTCCTTATGTTTTCGGAACGGCCCCCGGGGATTATCAACCGACGCCTCCGAATTTCCCGCCCCAGCCGCAATTCACGCATTGGTCTCGCGTAACTCCGTTCGCACTGCAAAGTGCCAATCAGTTTCGACCCAACCCTCCTCCGGCTCTGACCAGCGACTCATACAGCAATGCTTTCAAGCAAATTAAGTCTTTAGGAATCGTTGAGAGCAGCACCGCAACGAGCGATGAGGCATTGACCGGCCGATTTTGGAATGGAGCCATTCAGAATTATTGGAATGAGATCTCGCAGACGCTCTCGCTAGCCAACAATTTGACGACTCCGCAGAGTGCTCGGTTGTTTGCACTCCTTAACCTTAGTTTTGTGGATGACGTAATCGCCTTTTACGATGCCAAATACACATACAATTTGTGGCGACCGGTGACCGCCATTCGCGCTGGCGATTCCGACAACAACCCTGAAACAGCGGCTGATCCCAATTGGCTCCCGGAAGTCGGGAAGACCGCCCCCGACCCTTCCTACCCAGGAGCGCATGCGGTCATAAGCGCTGCTGGAGCAGAGGTGCTGATTTCCTTTTTCGAGCGGGATCGTTTCGAGTTCAATGTTACCTCTGAAGTTCTCCCCGGCATAGAACGCTCCTTCACCAGCTTCTCTTCCGCAGCCGAAGAAGCGACATTGAGTCGCATTTTCGCCGGACAGCATTTCCGTTTTGACCTGGCCGCTGGTCAAAGGCTCGGCCGCGACGTAGCTGACTTTGTTTTGGATAAATTTTTAGCTCCCGTGCACCGAGAAGACGAATTCGACGGCAGATGATCGAACGGACTGCTCCGGCAACAACTGGTGTCGCCAAGTTAGGCGTGTCGCAGGTTGCGTCCGGAGAGAATCCCATTGAAGCAATCTGTAACCGCCTGCAATTTCCCTCTGGTTTCCAACTAAGGCCTTTCTCGATTTAGCTAAGTGCCGCCAGGTCAATCGCTTTCAGAGTTTTATTTCGAGCTTCCCAAGTTTCGGACGTTTCGATTCCCATCGCCCGCTCGAGATTCTAAGAGACTTACTCAGCCGCGCCGGTTCCGATAACTCTTGTAGTCTCCAATCTCGCCGAACCATACTTTTGTGGTTTTGAAAGCATCGAGCGAATCGCTCTTACTTCACTAAGCTAATTTGCTAAATCTCGTGCAAATAAGACTTAATTGGTTTCTTCACAGACGGATCGAGGGTTATGGTTAACATTACAAGCTCGCAAGCTTTGACGTGGACGTTATTTCGCATTCGTCCATTCTGCAGTCTCCTTGACAGCCCTGATATACGTATTACAGCGGGGTAGGTATGGACTCGATCGAGGCGAGCCGGGAAGGATACGATTATTTTAAACTTCGTTTTCCCCTTGCGCATCACGAGATCGTCTTGGCCGGTGGCTCTGCGGGCTATTCTTGTCCTCGCCGGTATCCTTTGGTCCTCCGTCACCCCACTTCGCGCGCAATCTACGAACGCGTCGCTCACTGGCCGTATTACGGACTCGACTAAAGCAGTCGTCGCAGACGCGAAAGTGATTGTGATCAACACTGGCACGCGCATCCGCTACGAAACCATCACGAATCAAACCGGCAGTTACTATGTGACAAATCTACCTCCTGGAACTTATCGCATCGAGGTAGAGAAGCTCGGATTCAAAGTTGTGATCAAGGCGGATCTAATTCTGCATGTGCAGGACTCGGTGGAAGTCAATTTCGAGATGGTGCTTGGTTCGGCTTCGGAAAGCGTGACCGTCCGCGGAGGCGCTCCGTTATTGGATACCGAATCTTCCGCGATCGGCACGGTGGTCGAACAGCGGAAGGTCAACGAGCTTCCGCTGAATGGCCGCAATGTTTTTAACTTGATTGAACTTGCCGCGTCTGTTGTTCCGCAAGGTAGTTCGACGGGAACGCCTGTCGGTGTGAATCCATTTGGCTGGGGCAATTATCAAGTGAACGGGTCGTTCGGCAATCAGAGCGCAGAGTATCTCGACGGCCAGCCGCTGAATATCGGTTACATCAATTTGGCGATTTTGATTCCGACACAAGACTCCATCCAGGAATTCAAAGTGCAAACCAGCAATCTTGGGCCGGAATGGGGCAAGTTTTCCGGTGGCGTCACCAACCTGAGCACGAAGGCCGGCACAAGTTCGCTGCACGGAGAAGCGTACGAGTATTTCCGCAACAAAATCTTCAACGCGAACGATTTTTTTCTGAACGCGGTTGGCAGAGCGCGGCCGCCTTGGGTACAAAACCAATTCGGAGCAAATGCCGGCGGACCCTTGAACTTTTCGCGATTGGGCGGACGCAACAAAACGTTTTGGTTTTTGAGCGGAGAAGGCTTCCGGTTGCGTACTCGAGAACCATTCACTGCAACTGTTCCTGACGCACAAGAAAGATCCGGTAATTTTTCGGAAATCTGCAAATCCGGCTTCACTGCCGGCGTCTGCAACGACAGAGGCGTAGACGCCAACGGTAAGCCAGTGGTGATTGACCAGATTTATGATCCTTGCGGAGGAACGGTAAACGCGCAGGGAACGTGCCCGGGCAGCAATGCCACTCCTACACCATTCGCAAATAACATGCTCCCTCCCGACCGGATTAACGGAACGTCTGTAAAGCTTTTGAATCTCTGGCCCGATCCTAATAATCCAAATGCCACCACTAACAATTTCACGACCGCGGCGGCGACCGGAGGAAACCACAATCAGATCGTAGCGCGAATCGATCACAATATTACGAATAAGCAGAGGCTGTTCTTGCGTTTCAGTTACTGGAACGTTTTGGATTTGCCGCTCGATCCGTTGGGAAGCGGCCTGTGCGCCGACCGCTGCTTTGAGGATTATCACAGCAGCGCAGTCGCTGCGAGTTACACACACAACATTACTCCCACAAGCGTGTTTGGGTTCAACGTCAGCGTTAGCCGCTTCACGTACAACCGGAGTCCGAAGAATGCAGGTTTTGACTTAACAACAATCGGATGGCCTGCAAGTTACAACGACGTTATTCCCGCGGAAATGCGCACTCCGCCCACGCCATGCGTAGCGAACTTTGCGGATAACGTCATGTGCACCCAGGGCCAAAGCTTTATCAGGGATCGCAACACGCAGTACTACTTTTCGCCGAGCTTGTCGATGTTGCGCGGGCGACATCAATATCACCTGGGGCTGCAATTCGAAGTGGGGCGCGACAACTACGCGCAATCCAACATCGCCAGTGGTTCGTTTGACTTCTGTGTTTCCGGTCAGGCCTGCTTCACTTCTTTACCGGGCGTTTCCGGAACCGGTTCCTCGTTTGCTGATTTCCTGCTCGGATATGCGGACAATTTTAACAATTTTGAAAACCATTTTTTTGCGCAGGCCGTTGTTCCCGCGTTTACCGCGGGACAGCAGATTTATAAGGCTTTGTATTTTGATGACTCCTGGCACGCGGCAAATAATCTCACGTTGAACCTGGGCCTCCGCTATGAACTTCAGGGGCCCTGGTCAGAGCGGTTCAACCGGCTGTCCTACTTCGATCCGAAGGCAACCAGTTACCTCGCGCAATTTCTCCCTGTCGGCTCGCCCCCGATCAGCGGAGAGGTATTTCTTGCGAACTCGCATCACAGAAACAATTTGCCGCTCGAAAAGCATGAATTCTCTCCGCGCGTCGGCCTCGCTTACAGCATCAATGCAAAAACGGTCCTGCGCAGCGGCTATGGCATGTTCTGGATCCCCAATTACGCAGCGTTCAGCGTGAACCCGCTGAATGACATGGTAAACGGCACGGCCACCACTTACGTTGGCACTGTTGACGGGACTCATCCGGTGAGCACAATTGCGCTGCCGTTCCCGGACGGAATTTCGCCGCCGCCCGGCCTGAGCCTTGGCACTGCAGGGACTCAAAAATTCTTGACACAGGTTGCGCAGTCCATCACTGAAGTTAATCCCAGCGATCATCCGGAAGGATACGTCCAACAATGGAACCTTGATCTGCAGCGGGATCTGCCCGCCGGTTTTTTCGTCTCCGCCGCCTATGTTGGTTCGAAGGGCACTCACCTGCCACAATATTCTCAGCAGATCAATCAAATCTCCGACGCCTTGCTTGCGCAGGCCGCCGCGCAGGTCAACCCCTCGCTCCCGAATCCCCGCCAGAACGTTTCGCTTGTGCAATCAGTGCCAAATCCTTTTTTCCTCAACGGCCAGGCATTCGCGCTCACTGGCCCCACTACGACGGTCGGCCAGCTTCTTCGTCCCTATCCGCAGTACACAGGCGTGGAGCTGGCCGGACAAGGTTCTTTCGACAGCATCTATCACTCGTTTCAGCTCGCGGTGCAAAGGCGTTTTGCCGATGCCGGTTCGTTGTTGGTCGCTTATACCGACGCCAAGCTGATCAGCGACACGGACACCCTAACTGCATGGCTGGAACCAGGGGTAGGCGGTATTCAAGACAATAACAATCTGCGCGGAGAACGTTCTTTGTCTTCGCAGGATGTTCCGCAACGATTGGTCGTCAGCTACGTGTTGGATCTGCCTTTCGGCAAAGGGAAAAAATATTTCGCTGGCGCCGAGGGAATCACGGACAAAGTTATTGGTGGATGGGGAGTTGACGGTGTGACTATTTTCCAGCGAGGCTTCCCGCTGGTTTTCACGAACGGTCAAGTAAATGGAACTACGCTTTTCGGCGGAGGTTCGCGGCCCAACATTGTTCCGGCCTGCGATCCGAGTGTTTCTACAAGTTCAAATTCCAGGCTTGCAGGATGGTTCAACGCTGCGTGCTTCAGCGCGCCGGCCGATTTTGAATTCGGCAATGAGCCCCGCGTGGACCCGCGCCTTCGTGCTGCGGGAATAGCCAATTTCGACTTTGCGGTATTCAAGCGAACAAGATTCGTGGGTAACGAACGGTTCGGCCTGGAGTTCCGCACCGAGTTCTTCAACCTGTTTAACCGAACTCAGTTCGCTGCCCCCAACACCGTATGCTGTTCCGCCAACAATCAGAATTTCGGCGTCGTAACGGCGACCGCCGCTGGGACGAATCCGAGATTGGTTCAGTTTGCGCTGAAGTTTTTGTTCTGAAGCTCGAGGCTCAGCGAGCTGCCAGCCATTTACACTTATGCGGGACCGAGCGCGAATCTGTACCAGCCGCCCGAAGCCTTTTTCTCCGAAACAAAAAAAATGCTCGTTTACATCGAAAAATCTTCTCACTTCCGTTTCGCTGGTGTATGTTCTTTAAAGCGTCCGAGCTTCGCCGGGGAAGCTCGCCGACGCAACGGGTGCTGCCCAGGGGTGTCGCTTCATCCGTCCAATTGGGATCTACGCATGAGTTCTATGCCGCCAAGACGCGCTCTTACATTTCCAATCGTGTGGGACCCTAGCCAGGAAAGCGCGGCTAGCGCCACGCATGTTCCCAAGACACGGATTCCCACGGACGAAGAGACAATGGCTCGCTTGCAAGCGAACGATACCAGCGCCCTGGAAATTCTTTTTGACCGCTACGCTCGCTTGGTGTTCCGGATTGCCCGCGGAGTTGTGCGCGATACCGGTGAAGCCGAGGACGTCGTGCAGGAAGCGTTTTTCCATCTGTACAAAAAATGCACGCTTTTTGACAGGTCAAAAGGCAGCGTCAAGAATTGGATCCTCCAGGTCGCCCTGCATCGGGCGCTAGACAGAAAAGAACACCTGGCGCGCAGAGGCTTTTATCTTGGTACAGACCTCGCTTCTCTCGACGATACATTATTGGGAGGAACGGACCTGGACCGCGAGATCGGCTCCAAGCTAAATCGCGCGCAACTGCAAAAGGCCTTTGCTGAATTGCCCGACGTTCAGCGCGTCACTCTTGAGTTGTTTTACTTTGAAGGTTTAGACTTACGGGAAATCAGCGAGAAGCTCAGCGAGCCCCTGGGAAATACCAGGCACCATTTTTATCGCGGTTTGGAACGCTTGCGTAAGAGCGCGTTTGTGCAGAAGCTTCGGGAAACGAAAAGATGCTAAAAGTTCAGGGTGGCTCAGACGAGCACGATATTTTCAAGAAGCGTTGTGCTTTGGCGGCCTCGGGAAGCCTCACGCCGGCCGAGCTCTCCGAATTGCGCGCTCACCTTGTGTGTTGCGAAGAATGCCGTCAGATTCTCTTGCAGTACCGGAGTCTGACCACGCAAGGGATGAGCGCTCTCGCCGACGTTTACGGCGACAGATTCGAAGAAGCCGCATGGGCTGGCGCGAACGTCCGCGAGCGCTTGCTGGCGCGTGTCAGCAATGATCAGCAAATGCTGCTGCACCGGAAGAGCCCCGCGTCCTTCTCGGTTCCGTTCAACTTTTTGCAGCGCATCGCCACGAATCATTTTGCGAAAATGGCGCTTGCCGCAGGCTTGGTCGTTGCGATAACTTTCGGCGCCTATCACCTCGGCCTTCGCAAACAGGTAGCGCCGCCCGAAGTCAAAATCACTCCGGATCGTGCCGAAGGTCAGTTGCAGAAACTTGTGCAGGAGAAGAACGCAGCTGGCGAACTCTCAGCTGCACAGATAAAGAAGCTCGCGGAACTACAGTCAGAAAGCTCCAGCAAACACCGGGAAATCGACAAACTACAGTCCGCGCTACACGCTGTGGAGATTCGCTCAAGCGAACTCGCGGCAGCAAATAGCCAATCCGCCGCGCAATTGCAATCCCTTTCGCAGCAGCGTAACGAATTGAATGCCCAGCTTCAGTCCGTGAGTCAGGCCTACGAAAACGACAAGACTGATCAGGAGCGCCGCCTTAAGGACGCCGAGCAGTACTTGGTCTCCGACCGCGATATCCGTGAGCTCATGGGCGCCCGAAAGCTCTACATCGCGGATGTCTTTGACGTTGACGGCAGCAGCCGCACCAAAAAGCCTTTTGGCCGGGTCTTTTACACGCAAGGGAAGTCGCTCATCTTTTACGCCTTCGATCTCGATCGCGAGCCGGGCGTCGTGAACGCCAGCACGTTCCAGGTCTGGGGACAACGCGAAGGGCCTCAGGGCGAGCAGCCGTTGCCCATGAATCTGGGAATACTTTATATGGACAACGAATCGAACCGCCGCTGGGTATTGCGGTTCGATGATCCCAAGCAGTTGGCCGAAATCGATGCGGTGTTCGTGACTGTCGAGCCGCGCGGTGGCAGTCACAAGCCGACCAGCAAGCCGTTTTTGTATGCGCTGCTTCGTAAAGAAGTGAATCATCCCTAAATCTCCTTATTAAGCCCGAATAATTTTCTGCACGCCGTCAGAACAAGAAATCACTGCAGGGCGATCAGTTTTTGTTTTGCTCTCGCGCACGCTCGACTCCTTTGTTCTCCAGTCCTACAAATCTTGTGTGGTACAAAATCACCCGCCCTCTCGTACTCATAGTCAGAACCAGTAAATTGTCGAGGGAAGTGTGTGAGATCCATGGGTTCTGGTGCTGGAACTCAAGCGGAGTTGTCTGTCTCGCCGGTTATCCAAGGATCGGCGAATCCTTGAGGGGTAGGAGTACAGATGAAGAGAAAACTAAATTTGATTTTAGGAGCGTTGCTGCAAACCGCGCTGTGTTTGTCCCTGGGTAACTCTCACGAACACCAACACCGCTGAAAAGCGTGAACAGCAAAGCGGCACCGATGGACTGTATTCCTTCGTGAACTTGCTGCCCGGCCGGTACCGCGTCGACGTGGAAAAAACTGGATTTAAGCGCGTTTCGCGTCCGGAGGTCATTGTCGAAGTTGGACAAGTCGTTCGAATCGACTTGGCATTGCAAGTCGGCGAAGTCACTCAGACTATTGAAGTGACCGGAGAGACGCCGCAACTGCAGTCGGAGACTTCTTCGATGGGGCAGGTCGTAGAAGAGCGCAAAGCCAATGAGCTGCCTCTCAACGGACGTAACGTTTTTAACCTGGTCGCACTCGCGCCCTCGGTGGTTCCGCAAGGAAGCGCCACTGGAACACCGGTTGGAGAGAACCCCTTCGGCTGGGGCAATTATCAAGTGAACGGTTCGTTCGGCAACGAGAGCGCGGAATATCTCGACGGCCAGCCCCTCAACATCGGCTACATCAACCTGCCGGTCATTATTCCCACGCAAGATTCGATTCAAGAATTCAAGGTGCAGACCAGCAATCTCGGCGCCGACTGGGGTAAATTCTCAGGCGGTGTGATCAATCTCAGCACGAAATCCGGCACCAATGGTCTACACGGAGCCGCCTACGAATATCTGCGTAACAAAGTTCTCGATGCAAATGATTTCTTCTTGAACAGAGCCGGGCAGAAGCGGCCGCCGTTCACGCAGAACCAGTTCGGCGCCAATGCTGGCGGTCCCCTGTACATTCCGCATCTTTACAACGGCCGCGACAAAACTTTCTGGTTTTTCAGCTGGGAAGGTTTCCGCCTACGCACTGGAACGGCGTTCACGACCACCGTGCCTACAGATGCAGAGCGAGGTGGTAACTTCTCTGCGATAAACACGGCAGTTGTGGATCCCTGCGGCGGCACGGTGTCGACTGCGGTTGCCTGTCCTAACTATACCGGGTCTGCGACTCCGTTTGGTGGAAATCAAATTCCAACCGCCCGTCTTAATCCGACTTCGTTAGCTTTGCTCAAGTACTTCCCGGCAGCCAACACTACCGGCACAGTTGATCCGAAGACGGGGATCCTCACGAACAACTACACAACGGCCACCAGCGGCGGCGGAAACCAAAACCAGGTCGTAGGACGGCTCGACCACGTTTTCACCAACAAACAGCGCATCTTCTTCCGCGACACTTATTGGAACGTTCTTGACTTGCCCGTCGATCCACTGGGAACCGGTCTGTGCGCGGACCGTTGTTCGGAAAAATACGCAAGTAATGCCGCTGCTCTCGGATATACCTACTCGGTCACTCCAACGACCATCGTCGGCGTGAACGCCAGCCTCAGCCGGTTCGCGTACAACCGAGCTCCTACAAACTCTGGCTTTGACCTCACGTCCATTGGCTGGCCGGCACAGTACAACGATGCCGTCCCGTCGATCGCAAGGACGCCACCAACTCCGTGCGTATTTGATTTTGCGGACAACATTATGTGTACTCAGGGACAAAGTTTCATTCAGGATCGCAACACCCAAATCAACTTTTCTCCCAGCGTCACGATGGTCCGTGGACGCCACACGCTGAAGCTCGGCTTTCAACTAGAGATCGGGCGTGATAACTACGCGCAGACCAACGTGGCGAGTGGTGCGTTCGCATTCTGCGGATCAGGCTTGGCCTGCTTCTCGGGTAACGGCTTCGCAGATTTCTTGCTTGGATTCGCTGACAACCCCAGCAGCGTGGAAAACCACTTCTTTGGTCAGGCAGTTGTCCCCGCGTTGGTTGCTGGCCAGCAAATCTATCGCGGATTCTACGCGGACGACACTTACCACCTTACAAAAAAGCTCACTCTGAACCTGGGCATGCGGTATGACTTACAGGGGCCATGGTCGGAGCGCTTCAACCGGCAATCCTATTTCGATCCTACGGCACAAAACTGGCTTGCGGACCCAGCGACCTCGGCGGGCTTGACCAACGTGCCTGGCCTACCGGGCCTTCACGGGGACGTGTTCCTCGTAAGTCCCGGCAAGCGGACTAACATCCCTCTCGACAGAACCAACGTTTCTCCGAGAGTGGGATTTGCATACAGTCTGGATCAGAAGACCGTCATTCGTGCCGGCTATGGAATTTTTTGGATTCCGAACTATGTCTCCTTCGGTCTGAACCCCAACAACGACTTCGTGAATGATGCAACGACATCTTTCACCGGAACCATTGACGGGACGCACCCGGTGAACACCATCAATACACCATTTTTGCCACAGATCGTGCCCCCCGTCGGCCGGACCCTGGGTGCTCTTGGCACGCAACAATACGCAACGCAAACGGTTCAAAACTTCACCGTCGCAGACTTGGGCAACCATCCGGCGGGATACGTACAGCAGTGGAATCTGAACCTCCAGCGAAATCTGCCTGGTGGTTTCTTTGTGTCCGCGGCATACGTTGGTTCCAAGGGTACTCACCTGGAGCTCTACGACTCACAGATCGACCAAATCGGCGACAACTTCCTGGCCGAGGCTGCGCCCCAGTGTGCAGCACAGAGCGCGGCCATCGCGGCTTACAATGCCGCGCACCCGAATAATAAACCGTTTCCCACGCGCTGCTCAGGAAACCCGCCTGCGGTCGTGGGAGCGCCACAAGTGGCCGCGTTACAGTCCGTCCCAAATCCTTTCTTTGACGCTACTGCTGGCACGACTTATGCTCTTTCGGGTCCGACCACCACCACAGGTCAGCTCGACCGGCCCTATCCCCAGTACACCGGGCTAAAGCTTGCCGGTCAGGGCAATTACGACAGTACCTATCACTCGCTCCAACTGACCCTCGAGCGGCGCTTCGCGGGCGCAGGCTCGCTGCTGGTTGCTTATACCAACGCGAAGTTGATCAGCAATGCCGACACGCTGACGAACTGGCTTGAGGCCAGCACCGGCAGCATCCAGGACTTCAACAATTTGAAGGGCGAGCGCTCGCTATCTTCTCAGGACGTGCCCCAACGCCTGGTGATTAGCTATGTTCTCGATCTTCCTTTCGGCCGCGGGAAAAAGTACTTCTCGAGCTCGACTGGTGTTATGGATAAACTCGTCGGCGGCTGGGGTATCGACGGCGTAACTATTTTTCAAAGTGGCTTTCCACTGGTGTTTTCGAATGGCGCTGCCAACTACACCACGTTGTTCGGTGCGGGTTCGCGACCGAACTACGTCTCGGGCTGCAACAAGTCGGCACCGTCTGGTTCGGCCAAGCTGGGTGAGTGGTTCAATACTGCTTGCTTCACGTCACCGGCGGACTTCACTTTCGGCAATGAGTCACGCACCGATCCGAATCTTCGCGCGTCCGGCGTCAATAACTGGGACTTTTCGTTGTTTAAGAGGACTCGTTTTGGCCCCGACGAAAAGATCGGCCTTGAGTTTCGAACCGAGTTCTTCAACCTCTTCAACCGAACACAATTTGCTCCTCCCAACACCAGCGTAACGTCGTCGACGTTTGGCCAGATAAGCAGCAGCGCGTCCGGAACCAATCCTCGACTGGTTCAGTTCGGGCTAAAACTCGTCTTTTAACGCCACACGCAGCAACCTCAGGGTAGTGCCGGAAGTGCGGCCGCCCTGAGGTTCCTGTTTTCTCGTAACACTTGCACGAGTTGTCCTGTCTTGCGCTAGTCGGACCCGGTCGCGTGCCCTCTCTTCGTGTTAGCCTGTTTCCGCGCAAATTTTTTCTAAATTGTACGCGAGCAACGCAGGGAGCCGCGCAACTACATGGTTCGAAGATTTACTCGGCGCAATCTTCTGAGTCTTGCGGGGATGGCTGCGGCAGCACCCATTTTCCAAGTAAAGCCGCTGCGGGGAATCGATTTCATCCTGCAGAATTCTCCAACACCGAGAAAATTTCTGATTGAGACCATGCCCGGTGGCGTAGCTCTCTTCGACTACAACAACGACGGCCTCCTCGACATTTTTCTTGTCAACGGCGGACGCATCAGCGAATCGCTGCATGTTCCTGAAAATTTTGACCGCGCCAATCCTCGCTACTGGAATCGCCTTTACCACCAGAATCGGGATGGCACTTTTTCTGACGTGACCCAGGTGGCAGGCCTGGCCAGCGCTGGGAATGGCAATTACGGAATGGGTGTCGCGGTCGGTGACTACGACAACGACGGTTATCCTGATCTCTTCGTAACCAGCTACGGCAAGAACGTTCTCTATCACAACAATGGCGATGGCACATTCACAGATGTAACCGCCAAAGCGGGCGTAGCGGGCGGGGGCTGGTCCGTTTCGGCTGGTTTTTTCGACTACAACAATGACGGCCTTCTCGATTTATTTGTGACCCGCTACATGGAGTGGGACGCCGATCACAATAAAATTTGCGGCGGTGACTGGCACACTTATTGTCCGCCGAGCGCGTTTCCGGCCACCACCTGTCTTCTCTACCGGAATCGCGGTGACGGCACATTCGAAAACGTTAGCGAACACGCAGGATTTACCTCTAAGAAGGGAAAGGCTCTTGGCGTTGCGTTCGCCGACTACGATGGCGACGGCTTCACCGACATTTTTGTTTCGAATGACGGCATGCAGCAATATCTTTTCCACAACAATGGCGATGGAACCTTCAATGAATGTGCTTTGGAATCGGGTGCCGCGTTGACCTCCGATGGCAAAGGGCTTTCCGGCATGGGCACGGTTTTTCAAGACTACGATAACGATGGCCGTCCCGATGTAATCGTCACCGTTTTGCCTCGCGAACTCTACGGCTTGTATCACAACGACGGCGCTGGCGCTTTCACCTATCAAAGCCTGGAGACTGGCCTCGGCGCTCTTACTTCTGGCAGTTCCGGCTGGGGCGTGGGCCTGGAAGATTTCGACAACGACGGCTGGAAGGATCTTTTCGTTGCCCAAAGCCACGTCCTCGATAACGTTCAGCAAATCGACGCTTCTCTGCGATATAAGGAATTGCCGCTGCTCGCGCTGAATCATAACGGCCATTTCGAACGCGCCGATTCCGGTGTGACGACGCCTATTGCTGCACGCGGCGCCGCGTTCGGCGACATCAACAACGATGGTTTTATCGATGTCGTTCTGACCACTCTCGGCGGTCCTCCGATGTTGCTCCTCAACCGCGGCGGCGGCCATTGGCTCTCGATTAGTCTGCGAGGTACGCGAAGCAATCGCGATGGATATGGCGCACGCGTGCGCGTAAACGGCCAAACTCGCTTCGCCACGTCCTCGGGCAGCTATGTCTCCGCCAATGACAAGCGACTTCACTTCGGCTTGGGCCCCGCTGAAAAAGCGACGGTAGAAATTCTCTGGCCTTCCGGTACCAAACAACTGCTCAATGACGTTCGCGCGGATCAATTCCTGGAAGTACGCGAACCGGAGCATTCATGATTCGTCTATTCTTGTTGGCATGGCTCGCGGCGCAATCGACATCGCCCGACGCAACGCAACACATGCAGGCGGGCCTTGAGGCGCGCAAGCAGCATCAGGTCGATACGGAAATAGCGGAGTTTCGCAAGGCAACGGAGCTTGACCCAG
>WNFA01000861.1_pt1 | contig 27715 bp, 20 predicted proteins | sample 5400481 | NCBI WGS metagenome assembly WNFA01 (sample SAMN13153340, study PRJNA577476) | soil metagenome | isolation source: 120 cm saprolite under Douglas fir tree site 2 hole 1 replicate 2 | place: USA:California | collected 2015-04-18 | reverse complement strand
TTGCTCGCTCATCTACCTCCCCTGGCAAACACACCTCTATCGCTCTTTTCTTCAAATCAATGGTCTATTGTTGTGTTCCTGGGCATGGTACCCCTGGCAACCCTGGGCGCATTGCTTGCTGATTGGGATAGCGCATCGAGTACACGAGATAGGATCAATCGCTTCTGTACAGGTTTGAGCATGACGTTGAGTACATTAGGGTTTGGTACGCTCGCGTGGCAAGTTCTTTTGCACAGGAATATCCCATCACTACAGTTGTGTGCAATGCTACTCCTGACTGCAGCCGGAGCCGCCATCGGCACGCACCCCATTGTGAGCGAATGGATAATAGACAGAGGTATTTGGGCTATGAAGCTTGTGCGCCCACTCGTCATCATTATGGCAGTATTACTAGGTGGCACCATGGGCCTATTGTTGACATCGGGGGCAGCCCTGGGCTGTTTTACTCCTTTCGGTGTATTGCTGGGGATGGGGATCGCAGTGGCACTCGTATCGCGCGTAGAACGTCTGATAAAACATCCATGACAGCCGCAAAGCCGCCTTTAGTCGTCATACTCGGCCCGACCGCCTCGGGGAAAAGTGCATTGGCCATTGCACTGGCGCAGCATTTTCACGGGGAGATTGTCTCGGCAGACTCGCGCCAGACCTATCGGGGTATGGATATTGGCACGGCTAAGGTGACGCCGCAGGAGCGCCTGCTCGTCCCACATCACTTGCTGGATATTGCCGACCCACAGCAGATCTACACCGTCTCCCAGTACCAGCAGCAAGCTGTTGAGGCGATTGATGATATCCTGGCTCGCGGCTATCTACCGTTCCTGGTTGGCGGGTCACCTCACTACATCCAGGCAGTGGTAGATCACCTGGATCTTCCTCGTGTTCCTCCTGATTATGCTCTGCGCGCGCAGCTTGAAACTCGACCACTAGCAGAGCTGGTTGCGCAACTTGAGGAGATAGATCCACACAGCGCGGCAACAATTGATCGCAACAATCCTCGTCGCGTGATTCGTGCACTGGAGGTCTACTTAATCTCCGGTAAACCTTTCTCCCAACAACGAGGCATAGCAGCGCCCCTCTACCGCTGCCTTTCACTGGGCATCGCCTGGCCACGCAATGTACTATACCAGCGTATTGATGCGCGAGTCGAAGAACGCATACAGCAAGGAATGGTGCAAGAAGTACGTGACCTGCTTGAACATGGCATCAGCCACGAACGGCTGGAGTCCTTTGGGTTAGAGTATCGTTTTATCAGCCGCTGGCTGAGAGGCGAGTTTGCGAGCGAGGCCGAAATGGTTACGCGGCTTAAATACGCTATTCACGATTTCACACGACGCCAGCTAACCTGGTTCCGCAAAGACAAGCGCATTGTGTGGTTGGAAGGTAATGACATAGAACGGGCCACGAGAGAGGTGGAGAGGTTTATTCTTGCATAATTGAAACAGGCACAGGCTCTCGCACCGTGCTCCCGCTGTTGCCATTTGTCCCCGCAGCAGGCGGGGTTGGCAAATTGCTCTCCACTACCATACCGCTGTCCATATAGACGTGGTAAGGGAACATAGCGGACTCAAACTCACTGTTATGTGACATGAGCAGCACCTGTTCAAAATGCTGACCGAGCATTTCACCCGCGATAACGTCTACCAGTGCACGGCTATGAGCGCGATCGAGCGAGCTTAACGGCTCATCTAGCAGTATGAAACCAGGTGTAAGTACCAGCTCGCGTGGAAGCGCTGCAATTGTGAAGGCCAGGCGCAATGCCAACGAAAGCTGGTCAGCAGTTCCACCCGAAAGAGCTGATGGCGGCAGATATTCACCGGCGGAGGATTCCCACACGCGCAGTTCCAATGCTCCTCCACTGGCGCTTCCTTCCTCTGGATCGGTCGTCAGGCGAACGTCGCGGTAGCGTCCACAGGTGAGCAGTGGAACAAGCTGGTGCATATAATACTCAGTACGTGGGAGCACCTTCTGTATCAAGCGCTCGTTCAAAACCTTCACCATCAAGCCGCCACGTGTCTTCGTCTGGTAGCTGCGCTCCTGCAGTTCCATATGTATACGCGCCTGTTCAAGATCGAGCCTATCATCACCTATCTGCAGTCTTGTGCTGAGTTCCAGTTCTCGTTGTTCAAGCTGGTGCAGTTCCCGTTCTTTGGCCTCGTGCTCTTCCCGCAGCCGACTGCGATCATGCGTGGAGTATTCACCTACTAATGGCCAGACAACGACGATATCGGCAATAGTATATCCTTTCGCAGGAGGGCGATTGCGCTGCGCCAGCATGGCGGCGATGCGTTCCTGCGCCTCTTCTATCTCCTGGCGACATAACTCTATTTTTGCTTGCGAAGCGCCTTCCTGGAGCTGCAGCTCTTCAAGTTTCTGCAGGATGCCCTCCTCGTGAGCTTCTTGCAATTCATGCTGGCAGCGTGTACGTAACCCTACAAGCGCATCAGCAAAGGGGTTTAAAGGCACAATCCAACTGCCGAGAGAGCTGCTGAACTTCGCCAACTGCCGGTATAGTTCGGATAATGACTCTTGATGCTGCCTCAAACTGGAAACATATCTTAAGTGCCGGCTCTGAAGTTCTATACGGTTCCCCACGGTGATCTGCAAAGCCTCCAGTTGCTTGCGTGCGGCTATCTCAGCATTATGAGCTGCTGTCTGGCCATAAGGAATTCCCAGTGGCTGCACACGCTGGCGCAAGGAGTTCTGTAAACCGCTTAGAGCATCATATAGTGCTGCCTTTTGTTCGCGGGCGCGCTCGATCTGCTGCGTAGGATTGTATGTCTGGAAGCGTTCATGGCGTTCCTCTATAATCCGTTTACGAGTGAGGAGGGTATTGAGCGCGTCCCGGCATACACGGATTTCCTTGCTTATATCTGGTACGACTTCCATCTTTGCACTGATGGCCACCAGCGCACGCTCGGTATCCTTGAGAGCAGCTTCGATAAGCGTATCCAGTTCCAGACCGCTTTCCTGCAGTAGTATACCTCCGTCGGCCCCAGGAGAGTCCGAGCGGTTCGTAGCTTCTGGGGTGGGCGTGACCACGAGCTTGTCAAAGTCCGGTATTGGCAGCCTTTCCTGGCTCGCCAGCGTCACAATCTCTTGATAGATTCGCTCTAGAGCTGCCCTGTTGGTGGATGCAGAAGGCATTGTACGAGAGGTATCACCGATCTCATCCATGGTTTCCTGCCTGTATTGCTCCTCCAGGCGTCAGCGCCTCTGTGTGTAGCCTGGTCATTTGCTGCTGAATGTCAGCCAGGCTCTCTCCCTGGTCAGGCAGGCGCTCGAGGAGAAGCCGCGCTTCTTCAACGGATCGAGGGACCGTACCACCGAGCGAATGAATCTCACGCGCGACCTGCACAAGCGCATCCTGCTTTCCTCCCATGCGCCCCGCAGCCTCGCGCGCAGCTACCATCATGCCAATCTGGCCGATGGCTTGCTGCATGAGCTGGTCAGCTTCCTGTTCATTCTCGCGGGCTTTGAGATAATTTTGCAGGCAGAACCCGGCGCCCGCAACTGATAGCAGGGCAAGTGCACCCATAATAGGGGCGAGTGGATACGACCGGCTGAAAAATGCAAAACTGGCAGCGATACCGAATATCACGATAAACGCAAGGCAAAAGATCACAAAACCCAACCTTAGCCTGGTAGCATTATGGGCATCCTGAACTTCGCGGGTCAGTTGCTCCTGCTGTTGGTGAGCAACCATAACGTGCTGTCCTGCTTCCCTCAGCCCCTGTGATAGACCTTTTACGCGCTGCCACTCCTCAAGCTGGCGGTGCATGCTGAGCTGGCGCCAGTGCTTCTCCATTTCATCTGCACGCTGCTGGACCTGTTGTGCCTCAGCCTCGACCAGCACCAGTTCCTGTTCGGTCTCCTGCAATTCCTTCTGTACGCTTGCGAGTTGAACGCTATGCTCCTCTGCCAGTCCCGCCTGCATAACGCGTTTTGTGTACTGTGCTTTTGCCTGGCGAAATGCCGCTATTTGCTCGGACAGGCGCTTTAAGCGCGGTAGGCGCGTTTCCAGGCGTGGGCGCTCCGCTTGCTGTTCTTCCAGTTCGTGCTGAGTTTGCTGGATCTGATCTATTTGCGCTTGCGCGTGAGCAATCTGCTCTTCGAGTTCCTTCAGTTCATCAATAGCGGGCTTTTGTTCTTTTAGTTCTTGCTCAAGCTGCCTGATCATTCTGTCAATATTGATTAAGTCTTCGCTCATGCGTAAAAGAGTAGCAAAGGAACCGGTCAGGTCTTGCAGGTCATGTACACGATGCTCCAGTGCAGGCAACTCTTCGCGTTCGCGCCGGTCTAGTTCGGCTATTTGTCGCTCAAGTTCGGGAATTTCACGCTGCGCCTCCGCCATCGCATCGTACGCTGCAATGATCTCACCAAGGATCGCATCCGCTTTCTTCAGTTGCTGAATGCGCCCCTGGTCGCCTTTAAATTTATAGCGCCTGGTCTGAAGCTCTTCAAGCGAATGCTCTTGTTCAGCGATCTCCGCTTCCTGCTGGCTAATCTCTGCCAGATCTTCAGATACTGTCACGGCATCAAGGATTGTCTCGATGTGACCAAGCTCTTTGCTCAATTCAGGAATGCGAGCCTGTATTTCAGCCAACTGCAGGCGCTCGACGCTCTCACCAAGAAGCTGCTCGTCATGTTCCGTCACCCTGAACTGCTCAGCCAGGCGTGTCAGCTTTTCAAGCCCCAACAGCTTATGCACGGTGGCTTCTCGCTCACTACCGCTCAGCCTCTCCAGGCGGTTCAGATCCTTTTGTTCAACAAGACAGGTATTACGCAGCGTCTCACCGTCAATGCTTCCTATCTCAGCGGCAATACGGCTGTTGGCCGAACTGACATCGGTGATAGCTGCCTCTTCAGGCATGCCTACTCTTTGAACATACAGCATCACCTGTTGTCCTTGTCCGCGTTCGATACTGCGTGTGATCGTCATATCTGTGACGCCAATCGACAGCGTCAACCTCACTTCGGCACGCGTTGCGCCATAGGATATCAGGTCATCCAGGGTGCGCCTTCTCTGTTCAGAAACAAGAGGCTCACCATAGAGGGCAAAGTAGATACTTTCAAAAAGTGTTGACTTGCCGGCTTCGTTTGGACCTTGAATGAGAATACTGCCACGCTTTGGGAAGTGCAGGTTGATCTCTCGCAAGAGCCTGAAATTTTCAACTGCCAGATGTGTAAGGATAATCATGCGCTCACTCCATTCATAGCAACCTTACCTTCTACCTTTCTCATCATCCAGGGCTGCCAGCAACTCTTCTCTGGTCGCCTGCAAGGCTTTCTTTTCTTGCTCGTCCTGTGCAGCAACAATCCATTCTTCCGCTAAAGCCTCGAGTTCCTCGCGCAGAGAGAGACGTTCCCCGATTTCAGTAGGAGAGCCTTCCCGCTCGGGCAGGAGCGACAGAGCACTATCATCGATAATCAAAGCGAAACAATGTTCCTCGCCGTAGCGCCTTACCTGGTTGAAATCTAATTGATGGTATTGTCCACGCGTAAGTGCACCTTCCAGCCGGACCTGCACCAGCGCCTGCGGATCGCATAGTGGACGCAGTTGCTCAATTACACGCTCGGTGCCATCCGGCCACAATTCGCTTGTGTTCACCACCAGACGTCGCAACGGCAAAGAGTCTACGGGAATATGGTTACACCAACGAATACCGTCAGCGGCTAACCCTAAAAAAACGAAGCCCGGATTATCATCAAGATCACTGAAGTCGAAATGTTGAGTAGCTCCAGCAACAACTACATTACAATTACCAATACGGAGTTGGCGATGTGCGTGATGGTAGCCAGCCAGTATATGCTGAAACTTTGTCTGGTTTGCGATACTGGCACGGCCAACCTGCGCTCGTATTTCCAGTGAGGATGAACCTGTCACTAGATCCTCGATCGGTGCATGTAAAACAAGCAGTGAAATAGCAGCGCCCTCGATGTCGTCTTGCACTCGCAGGTGAGCAAGTGGATCACCTTCTTGATCGCCAACTACGCTCAAGCCGCAGATGCCAATACGCACACCATGTACATCAATAATGACAGGTTCCATGAGGGTCGTGGCCTTTGCAGTTCCTCTATTATTCTGTGGAGCAAAATAATGGAGTGCACCCAGGCGTTCAAAACTGATCTGTGGGGCAGGAGGAACCTTATCCGGCACAGAGTGAGAATTTACCGGGGTATCATGAACCCCGCCAAGGGCAAAAGCGCGAATGCCTTTCTTTCGTAGCTGCGCCAGGCGCTCCGCTACAAAGCTGCGATCCCGCTCATCCGGATTGGGTGTATCAAACAGGTCGCCCGCCTGAATGAACAGATCAACGCCCTGATTCACGGCAAAATCAGTCGCCATCTGAAAAGCATGGCGCAGCCGCCGCCGGCATTCCTCGCGTTTACGAGGTTGTTGACTCAATCCAGCATAGCCGAGATGGTTATCGGCCGTTAGCACAACAGTGACAACGCCTTCCATTTGTTGCGGTTCACTAGGCTCGGAAACCGGTCTCTGCTCCAGGTTCTCCTTTGCATCATTCTCTGCCATGTTTCACCACTTCTGCTCTCTGCTACCGAAGTAATTCCCAAAACCAGTCCATTTCTACATTGTAACGTTTGAGCCGCAGCAATCATAGAAAAAGGGACTATTTGGGGGATAATATAGATGATTGAAGAGCAAGCGCATATAATAGGACAGATATATACAAAAGTACTTGATTAGACTGCGATCATAGACTCAAATTAATGGGAAATGTAATATGTATGGACAGTGTTGGAAGATGGGCATCGTGACCAGCCAAACGTTTTAGAGAGCGGAGAAGAGTGGTGGGAGCAATACATATTGAACGAGAAAGCGAAAATAGAAGGCTTCTCCTATCCTTTGTGAAGAGCATTCAAGAGCGTGACCTTGTGACCTATGAGCATTCGCGCAGGGTAGCGACCTACGCTTACAGACTGGCTCGCCAGTTGGGTTGGAGCAGGCGAGAAGCGAGCAACCTGGCATTGGCTGCACTGGTGCATGACCTGGGCAAGACGTGGATCGCCAATAATATCCTTAATAAGTCGGCGGCATTGTCCGCTGAGGAACGACGCACGATAGAACGCCATCCGGTGATAGGTGCTACTATCCTGATAGGTTGCGATGTCGACCCCTTCTACGTGGAGACCGTGCTCCATCACCACGAGGCATGGGATGGAGGTGGCTATCCTGCAGGATTGCGAGGCGAAGACATCCCACTTGGCGCACGGATTCTGGCTGTGGCGGATGTCTATGATGCCTTGACCACAGAACGACCCTATAAAGCTCCTCTCTCGCGCGCTGCGGCACGCGAACGGCTCCTGCTGGGCTCCGCAACTAAATTCGATCCAACGGTGGTACAGGCCTTTCTGATGCTGCTCGACTCACATCCCAATTTCACCCTCGGTAGCCTGTCGATGAAACTGGCGCGTCGCCCACCGCACCTGGCAGGCATTTAGCAGGATTTACTGCGATGCTTGTTTTATAAGATTGACCTCAAGAAACCACGCGTGCGCTCGTTCTGAGCATTGTCAAAAACCTGCTCTGCTGATCCTTCCTCTACAATAACGCCCTTATCCATAAAGATCACGTCATCGGCCACCTCACGGGCAAAGCCCATCTCATGTGTCACTACCACCATCGTCATTCCTTCCTCGGCAAGCTGGCGCATTACCTTAAGCACTTCGCCGACCAGTTCTGGATCAAGCGCCGAGGTAGCTTCGTCGAAAAGCATCAATTTTGGATTCATAGCGAGGGCGCGGGCGATGGCAACGCGCTGCTGTTGACCACCAGAGAGCTTGTGTGGATAGGCCCTTGCCTTCTCGGTGAGGCCGACCTTTTCTAGCAAACCCATCGCGCGTTCAGTTACCTCAGCTCTCGGCTGGTGCAGCACATGAATGGGAGCCTCAATAATATTGTCCAGCGCCGTCATGTGAGCAAACAGGTTAAAGCGCTGAAAAACAAAGCCTACCTGAGAGCGCATACGGGCGATGCTTGCCTCGCTATCTTCCACCAATCGGCCGGTCTGCTCGCGATATCCTACCAATTGACCTTCGATATATATGCGCCCACCATCGATCTTCTCCAGGTGGTTAATGCAGCGCAGCATCGTTGTTTTACCCGAGCCGCTCGGGCCGATAATCACCACGACTTGCCTACGCTTAACAGAAAGGTCAATACCGTTCAACACCGTCAAGCTGCCAAAGCGCTTAACTACATTCTCGGCACGTACCATCTCACTGCCGTTCGTTCCTGGAAGCTCAACCCGTTCTAGACTCATAACGCCTTCCTTTCTTAACGCCCGCTCACCAGCGTACCGCCAGAACGCGAACCGCCGAATCCTACCAGGCGTTGTGCAAAGCTCTTTTTGTCCTCCAGATCGATCCTCGTCTGCACGCGGTCGGGATCCAGGCGATTCTCAATCCGACCCTGGATATAACCCCACACAGTCGTCAGCAATAGGTAATAGAAGGTGGCAACAATCAGCAGCTCAAAGATTACGAACGCCTGTGAACCGTAGACCTCCGCGCTGCCAGTGAGCTCCTGCAAACCAATGACCGAAGCGATGGAGGTCGTCTTGAGCATATTGTTGAATTCGTTGCCTAATGGTGGTACGATGACGCGTGCCGCCTGTGGCAGTACAACGCGGCGCATGGCAAGCGGGTAGCGCATACCCAGCGATTTTGCCGCCTCCATCTGGCCGGGGTCTACTGAGGTAATAGCCGCGCGAATGATCTCTGCCATGTATGCGCCCTCGTTCAACGAGAAAGCGACGACGATACAGGCCCAGTCAGCCAGGAGTAAAGAAGGGAAGATTTTCGGCAGGCCATCCCATAGCAGCAGCACCTGGACCAGCAGAGGGCTGCCGCGAAAGAACCAGATATATGCGCCAGCTACCCTTGAAAGCACCGGAAAGCGCGACATGCGCATCAGCGCCAGAAAAAGGCCCAGTATTACACCGCAGGTTTGAGAGACAACTGACAACCATAGGGTTATCCAGGCCGCATTGAGGAAGATGAGATTAGGATCCTGAAAAAGGAAATGCCAGACAATATCCCAGCGAAACACGGGACACCTCCTGAGAAACGGGCACTGTCGAATGTCGCCCATCAGCATGAATTAAAAGGCTTCCAGGCCTATTCTAACATACCTGATCTGTGTGGGCTATAACAAAGCTAATACTCTTAGCTCCACCTAGCAGCCTCAAATGAGAGAACGGTTCCTGGAAGCCTCCATGTTCCTTTGCCCCGTGCTTCGTTACGATGCAAAGGTTTATGTGTTCCTTCCCCATGAACGTCAAGTTAAGGGTTTTTTTGACATCCACTCATAATTCTTCTGGCGGGCCTGCGGCCAGCTTTGAGAGAAGGAGAGAGTGAGGACACCTCGCGCTCCGGCAAGGGACTTCGTCCCCTGCACCCCTAGTTCTGAGTGGATCTCAGAAGGGGTGTAGGCGCGCAATTCATTGCGCCGGGGGGCAGGGCGAAAGGTGGTTGGTGGCTCCCACGCCTCCCCGCGCGATAAATCGCGCTGCTACGCCTTCATGTTACTCCGTTTATCTTGACGCTTATGGGGTTCATACGTTCCTTCCCTGATAGTACGCCAACCGGCAATTCTCTTCAGAGAAGGGTCGCACTATCAGGCGAACACAACACGGCGGTCAATTGCCGTGAGTTCCTCACTGATAAGCCCCCACTTCAAAATGATCCGGTGATAGGTGCCATCAGCCTTCAACTGGTTGTAAGCTGTCTGCACAGCATTGAACATGGAAGTATCACCCTTGCGTATAACGATACCTTCGGGGCCAGCACCGACAACCGAGCCGCCAACCTCAAACTGACCGGGATTCTGCTTAACATAAAGGTCTGTCACCGGCGAGTCCTGATAAATCGCATCAACGCGGTGATTTACTATTAGTTGGAGGACTGCGGTCTGATCCTGCAGAACGGTGAGCTTGATGGCGGGCTTCCCATTACTTTTACAGGCCTTGTTAGCAATATTCAAGTCACTCTGCTCTATCGTGCCATTCTGCACGCCAACAAGCAGCCCACACAAGTCAGCTGTGCTCTTGATGTTATGCGGGTTGCCTTTCTGCACCAGCAGTGACTCACCAGCGCTGAAGTACGGTACAAAATCAACCTTCTTCTGTCGCTCAGGAGTCACGCTCACCGCTGACATCACAACATCAAAACGCTTGGCCGCCAGGTCGTCGATGATGGTATCGAATTTCGTCGTCACAATTTTCGCCTGCAAGCCCATGCGCTGGGCAACCGCCGTGATCAAGTCGACGTCAAAGCCAACTGCTTTGTTAGTCGTGGGATCAATAGATTCCTGCGGTGGAAACGTCGTATCGCTCCCCACAGTCAATACGCCCGGGGTGATCAGATCATTTGGGGCTGCAACGGTCGGTGTTGCAGGATTGGGTGTAGGACTACTTCCAGTGGTGGTGCTATTGCCACACGCTGCAAGCAAGAGGCAAAGCCCTACCATGAGGCCCACTACTACTAGAGCAGGCGGAGTGCGTTGCCCTTGCGCCTTAAAGCAAATAAATCTCATAAACTAGCCTCCTCGGATACAAAAATACAGGGTTGAAATTGAAGTCAGTGTAACACAGCCACCAGGCAGTGACAAGTTAATCCGGTTCAGAACCTTCTTCCTCGTCGCCTATTTGTAATTACGATTTTTTACAGTCACATGTCACCATGGCAGACGCTCATATATAAAATGTACTGTTTTCTATTCGCATGACATTGCAAGTCAAATGTATCAAAATATGTCGCCTCTGGGCATATCTTGTAATGCACTTGTAAAAAAGGAGTGAAATATAGTGTTTCTGAGCGTATAGTGTGATACACTAGAGATAGCATAGGGGAGAGGGTTGTAGGAGCAAGGTTTGCCTCTGTCTAATTTAGAGCGGGATCGCCCCTACACTTCCTCACAGTCTCAAACGCCCATATCTTTCGTAGACATATTTCAGAGGATGAGAGCGGCATGCCCATTATATTTGACCGTGGCGTGTGTTGTGATTTGAACGAGACAATCTCGCGTGAGTGGTTGGTGACGAACGGCCTGGGGGGATACGCAGCAGGGACAGTCGCTGGTGTATTGACTCGCATGCACCACGGCTTACTTGTGGCCTCGCCGCTCGATACAGCCGTGCCGCAGCTTTTGCTGGCAAAGATCGATGAAGAGGTTGTGTTTGATCAGCGCACCTATTATCTAGGTACCAACGAGTATCGCGATGGTATACTCAACCCTTCTGGCTTTGTACACCTGGAAACATTTCGCCTGGAAGAAGGTTTTCCCATCTTCACCTACCGGCTGGGCGGCATCCATGGCATTATGCTCGAAAAACGTATCTGGATGCCTCGCGGCTCTAATACAACCTGCATCCAATATCGCGTTCTGCGCACCGCGGGTACCTATGCACATGATCTAGAGAATAGGGAAAGCAGCGCGCATCGAAGGAGTGAGGATCAAGGCTCGTGGGATCATATAAATAGAACGACAACTAACGGTTATACACGCCATCATGGCAATACAGAGGCGGCGCAACACGCAATCGCTCTGACGCTCCTACCATTTTCTGCTTACCGCCCGCATCACCAGCCACAGTATGGAAACAATGACTGGCACTTTCAGGTATACGTGCATCCGGCATATGACACGCACGAGGGTGAGCAACAACAGTTTACGCTTCCTAAAGGTGCGGCAGGCTGCACCATTCGCGCCTGGGATGGAGCACATCCCTACCACATCTTAGCCGTTGGCCATCCTGAGAGCCAGGTTACCTTTATTCCCACTGGTGTTTGGTACTGGAGCTTCTTGCGCAGGCATGACCAGGCAGCCGGACTTCCATCAACAGATGACCTCTACCTTCCTTGCGTCATTCGTGCAAGGCTCTGGCCCGGTGAGGATGCAGCATTGACGATTATTGCCAGCGCCGAAGAGTTATCTGAGCAGGTACTTGGCCTCCACCAGCTCAATCTCTCCTACAAGCGCGCTGTAGAGCGGCAACTCAATATTTCGCATCCGCAGCGTTACTTTGGTGAGGGCGGTGAAACGGTGCAGCAACTACCGGTCCTCCCAATCACAATAAATTCTGATTCCTTTGCTCAAGGCGAGGAGTTCCTACGACTTCTCTTACAGGCAGGTGACCATTTTCTGGCCAGGCGCACTTCCCCGCGCGACGATTCTGTTGACACACAATTTTTGCTTTTCAATAGTGTAGAGAGCATCCCACTCGTGTTTGCAAACTATTTCAATATGGAAGGGCATACTCGCGATACCCTGATTGCTCTTCCCGGGCTAATGCTTGCTACAGGCCGCTATGATGAAGCTCGCCGCTTACTGCGTGGTCTCGCACGCTACTTCAAGCAAGGGATGCTACCAGATCGTTTGCCAACACCGGATCATCCTTTGGAAGAGAGCGACTATGGCAGCGTTGACACAACTCTCTGGTACTTTTATAGTCTCGATTATTACTTCCGAGTCGCTCATGACTACAAGCTTCTCGATGAACTCTTTCCTCGCCTTGTCGAGTGTATTAACTGCTATATTCAGGGCACTTTCAATGGTATCGGGGTTGATAGCAGCGATGGCTTGCTACACGCACAGCGGCCTGGCAGAGCCCTTACCTGGATGGATGCGACTATTAACGATATCCCTATTACACCTCGCCAGGGAAAACCGGTCGAGGTTAACGCTCTATGGTACCATGCACTTTCCCTCATGCACGAATGGTCGCACTACCTGCACCGTACAGGGCGTATCAGCTATGTTACTTTCTCTTACCAGGAACAGAGCCTACGCTGCAAGCAGAGTTTTCAGCAGCGCTTCTGGTACTCCTCCGGCAACTACCTCTATGACGTGATCGACGGGCCAGATAACAACGACACTGCTTTCCGCCCTAACCAACTGTTAGCACTTTCACTGCGCTATCCAATACTGGACGGTGAGTATCGATCTATCGTGCTCAATCTCATTACTCAGCACCTGTTGACACCACTGGGCTTGCGTACGTTGGCACCATACGAACCGGGTTACCAGGGTCATTTGCCAGGAAATCTGGAAGACCTACAGCGAGCACTTCACCAGGGAAGTGTTTGGCCCTGGTTGATCGGGCCTTATGTTGATGCCTGGCTCAATGTGCATGGATCATCTTCTCTTACGCTTTCTGCAGTGCAGGACAGGCAACTGCAGCAGGAGCACTTAAAGCGATTGCATCACAAGGGTCTCGCAATCCTTGAGCCGTTCCGCAAGCAGCTAAGCGAAGGTATATTGGGCATGATTGGGAGCGCATTCTCTGGTAATGCTCCCTACGATGGAGGCTACAGAGTTACTTCCGCTCTCGGTATTGGCGAAATCCTGCGGGTGTATAACCTTTTCGCTCAAACCGATATCGGATACTCCAGTCAGGCATTCTCAATCCCTATCCCGACTTTCCGGTAAGTTCCAGGGAGTCGTTCCGTTTTTGCACACTTTTCCCCTTAGTTATCCACACTCACTGTGGATAACCTGGCACTTTTTTCTCATCTTTCTCAAAGTATTCACCTTTCATACAGCGAATCGGGGACGAATAGGTTTTCCACATTTATGGTGGATAAGTTTTCCACATCATCCGCTAAGCGCGGAGTACCTGGCCAGTTCTCCACATTTATGGTGGATAAGTTTTCCACATCATCCACCGACCAGGCAGCGATATTCCGGTTTTCCACATTTATGGTGGATAAGTTTTCCACATCATCCGCTAAGCGCGGAGTACTTGGCTAGTTCTCCACATTTATGGTGGATAAGTTTTCCACATTATCCACCATAGTAATAGAAGCTGTACCATTCATTCAGCAGAGGTTTAAGATGGAGGCAGCTACAAGTAAGTGGATAAACCGGCTCAAAGTGTGGACAACTCATTAAAATTGTGCAAAAACCTCCCTCATGGTTTCTTGCACGTTTTGCTTATGCACAATCCTGTGGATAAGTTTTCCACTGTTACCATAGTAGTGGACAACCCTGGCTAGAGATCCACATAGTCGGTGGACAACTTATCCACCTTGCCATTCCTTCCAGCAAAATGGAATCAGTTTATCCCCATAACCTTCATTATTATCCACCATCCAATCCACCTTATCCTCTTTCTATCCACTACGCTTGGAGCTTTTGAACAGGATAGTTAAAGACCATGAAAACCTCTGGGGAGGCTGGCACAGGCATACATAAAAGTGACATCGATGCGGTTGTTTGGGAGTTTTATCCACTTATCCACAAGGCCTATTACTACTGCGGTAATATACTTATTAAATAAGATAGAATCTAATAGTATATAGAAGTTGTGGATAAGTCAGATACCCCGGCTGAAGCAAGGGGGCTTGTGTCTAAGCTCCACCGCAGTTCAGCGTACCGGGAAAAGAACGGCCATTCCTCCCCGCATGAATGACGGGGGCAACCTGGCATTTCCAATAACGTATAAGTTAGTAGTACAAATAGGGTATCTTTTAGCATAACTTTGTACATTTGTATGTTATAACGCGACTTTCTGGAATATTGCTCGTTATATTGTGTGTGAGACCCAGGTAGTGCGAGCAACGGCCCGGTCGCAGCGAGCGTGTCTTGTTGAAGGAAAAAGCATGGCGTCTATCATTGACACGATCAAGGCTAAGATTGATGTGGTAGAGGAAATTGGCCTGGTCGTTGCTTTACAGAAATCCGGCAGGTCATTCAAAGGACTCTGCCCGTTTCACAATGAGCGAACGTCATCCTTCCATGTATTTGCAGAGTCACAGACCTGGCACTGCTTTGGATGCAACGAGGGCGGCGATGTCTTTACCTTTGTACAGAAGCAGCAAGGGTTGGAGTTTCGCGATGCCCTCGTCTACCTGGCAGAAAAAGCAGGTGTCTCGATTGAAGACAATGGCACCCGCAACCCGGAGGAAGAGCGCGAGGCAAGTGCCATCAGGGAACGCCTGCGCAAACTAAACGAAGATGCGCTGCTCTGGTTTCACCAGATGCTATTGCGCTCGAAAGATGCAGCAGAGGCCCGTGCTTACATTCAAAGTCGCGGCATCTCGTCTGACTCTGTAATTGCCTTCGGGTTGGGTTATGCACCCAATCATGGGAATGCATTAAGCAGCTTTCTTCTTGGGCGAGGCTATACTGAGCACGAGTTGATGAACGGGGGCCTGGCGCGAGCGCGAGAGGGTGCCGGGAATACTGGCGGCGTAAGGAGTGTTGAAGGTATCGGGGAAGCAAGCGGTGGGGTATATGATTACTTTAGGCAGCGTATTATTTTTCCCATCCGGGACATGCGAGGTAGAGTGATCGGCTTTGGTGGACGTGCGCTGGGCGATGGTCAACCAAAGTATCTCAACTCTCCCCAGACAATACTGTTTGAGAAGAACAGTATACTCTACGGCCTTGATATGGCAAAGGACGCGATTAAACTCGCAAAACAGGCAATTATCGTTGAAGGGTACGTAGATGCGATCATTGCTCACCAGTATGGAACCAGGCAAACGGTGGCTTGCATCGGTAGTGCCATTACCGAAAAGCACATTCTACAACTTAAGAAACTGACAAAGCAGGTGACACTGGCCCTGGATCCTGACGCGGCAGGAGCGACAGCGACTGAGCACGGCATACAAGAGGCACTAAAAGCCTTTGATCGCAGCGTTGTTCCTGTGCCGTTGCTAGCAGATGGACGCAGAACAGGGACACGAAAGGAAGGTAAGCGCAATGAGCCACGCGGCATGATCCGCCTGGAAGAGCAGGTCGATGCCGAGATCAATGTGTTACAACTTCCACCTGGCCAGGACCCGGACGAAGTGATTCGACAAGATTTCTCGCTGTGGTCCTACGCGGTTGCTCATCCTATCGCACTGGTGGATTATTACTTTGTAGCTAAAACGGCGAACCTGAATTTGCGACAACCGGGAGGTAAAACAGAGGCTGCCAGGCGTCTACTTCCAGTGATAACTATGATCTCGGATCGTGTTAAGCGCGATGCCTACATACGCAAACTGGCTGCGCTGATTGCCGTTGACGAACGCAGTCTGCATGATGAATTACGGCGCGTGCTAAGGAAACAGGTAAATACTGCTGTGACAGCTGTGTTTTCCGAGCCGGTGGGGCCGCGCTCAATTCAAGAAACGACTGGGCAACAACCTCCTATAACCAGGGAGGCTGTGCAGGACGACGAAATTGAGCCTGCCGGACCAGCGAAGGAAAAGAGTAATGGGGAAAGACAAGAACAACAAATTTATGCACTTGACAGGAGCTGGCAGAGTAGGTTACAATGGGAAGACTACCTGATTGGGCTACTCTTGCAAAATCCTGGGTTAAGTTACCATGTTTGTGGTATAATAAACGATGGTGACTTTGCCGGGACAGACACGCGAGAGTTGTACCACATTCTCAACTCTGTTTATCAACGTGGTTCTTCCCCCTTACATCAATCCTTTGAGCAGCATGTGCCTTCTGCGCTGCTGGCAACAATTGCTAGAGCACGTAAAAGTGTGGAATCGAAGTCGCCGCTGAGCGGTACAAGTCTGATCAAGGATGCGATACAATGCGCTACCCGACTCAAGCGCATTCGATTATTACAATTGAATACAGAATTACGCTATCTTATGAGCGAAGCAAATGAAGCTGGCGATGTCGAGTCGATGCAGCAGTTCCAACAACAACTGTTAGCAATTCATCGGCAGCTACGAACCATTGACTCGGCGATGCATTTGCACGGATAACCGTGTGGTGCGCGGCCATGATGACCCGTCGAGACGAATAGTCTAATCATTTTATCAAATTGGATCAGGAAGCAGGCGCTATTATTCGTTTTGTTTATCACCTTGAACCTGTTTTCTGAAGGGGGGATGCCAGAATGGTGAATCAGGAACAAGATGTAATTGATCGTGTACACAATGAACACATCAACACTGGACCATTAAGAAATGTGTTCCTCGAACCTTTTACAGAGTCCATGTTGAGCGATCCGGAAAATGTCTTTGATATCGATACTGTGGGACATCATGCTCATGCTGCTACTGGCGGGAGCCTCGTGACCCCCATCAATGCAGGTGAGTCATATGACCTGTTTTCTAAGCTACAGGACGAAGAGCCTATGGATGCCCTGGATCCGACAAAAGAGCCACCGGCGGATTGGGAGCCAGGACCTGAGGATGAAATGGATGCTGAGGTCATGGCCAACGCCAAGTGGGATGAGCTGCACGATGGCTTTGGCATTGTAGTTGCTGATTTGGAGAGCAGCTTGGACGATCCCGTGCGCATGTACCTGCGCGAGATCGGCCGCGTCCCTCTGCTCTCGGCAGAGGAAGAGGTAAAGCTCGCACAGCGCATGGAGCGCGGAAAGGTAGAACGTCTGAAGCCTTCGCCCAACCGCCGTCTGATCGATGACGGGGAGGAAGCGCAGCGTCGCTTGACCGAAGCGAATCTGCGTCTCGTCGTCAGTGTAGCGAAAAAGTATATCGGCCGCGGCATGAGCCTGCTGGATTTGATCCAGGAAGGCAATATTGGCCTGATCCGAGCGGTAGAGAAGTTTGACTATACCAAGGGCTACAAGTTCAGTACGTACGCTACCTGGTGGATCCGCCAGGCCATTACCCGTGCTATCGCGGATCAAGCTCGCACGATTCGTATCCCCGTGCATATGGTGGAGACGATCAATCGCTTGATTCGCATCAGTCGTCGTCTGCTGCAAGACCTTGGGCGCGAACCAACGTCCGAAGAGATTGCTGAGCAGATGGATATTACTGCTGAGAAAGTGCGGGAGATCATCAAGGTCAGCCAGGAACCGGTGAGCCTTGAAACGCCGATCGGTGAGGAAGATGATAGTCACCTGGGCGATTTCATCGAGGATCACACAGCTCTGGCGCCTGCGGATGCCGCCAGCCATCAACTGCTCAAAGAGCAGGTGGAGGATGTGCTCGATAGCTTGACCGAGCGCGAGCGCAAAGTGCTGCAACTGCGTTTTGGCCTGGATGATGGCCGCAGCCGCACTTTGGAAGAAGTGGGCAAAGAGTTCCACGTGACTCGCGAGCGTATTCGCCAGATCGAAGCCAAGGCTCTGCGCAAGCTGCGCCATCCCAGCCGCAGCCGCAAGCTCAAGGATTACCTGGATTAGTAGGCAACATTATAACCTCCGGGGTGCGACAGTGTCGCACCCCAATTTTTTTGCTCTTGGTGTCGAACACATCAAGAGTTAGTGACCCTGTTAGTTTCAAAACCCCTTCTCCCGAAACAACGATTGCGTGAGCGTCAGTTTTACCCATCAAAAGTATGGCATGACAGCTATACTGAGTATATAAGACTAATCATCTCTCTTGTACCAGTTGGGTGCGTTTCTTTTTTGCTCCGAACTCGGAAGGGCGGGCATGGCAAGGGCCCTCCCAGCGTTGTATAGTAGTGGCACCTCTTGCAGGTGCCATGCAAAAAATGCAACTTGCCCGTACCAGTTCTGTCTCAGACGATGGAGACCCCTATGCGCCTTGAACGACTTGAAAATGTACAGGTTCAACAAATTGGACCGGTCGAGCCCGAACCTGATGACGCCTGGCTTAATGACGTGGGGCCATCATCTCGACCCGAGCCGCAGAAAGAAAATGATGAGAAAGAAGCACCATCGCCCCAACTAGAAACATATACTCTCGTCGATCATATCGAACTCCTATCGCGGCAAAATACACCCGTCAATCAGGCTTCATCGGATCCGCAGCGATATACACCTGCCGCTTCTGCTCCTCCACTATCACAACCCGGAGCACAGATCGAGCATAGTCATCATCTCTGGCCGGTTCTGCTTCGTCTCAGTAAGCAAATCTGGCAGGAATTCCACCAGGAGCCAGGTTCGGCACCTATTAGTGAACCCACAGCGGTTGAGCTGGTACGCAACCGCTGTCTTGAGTTACTACGTGCAGATCTTGCCCTTGCCAGCCAGGTGCGCGATCTTGCGGAAGCCGAGCAGCTTTTACAAAGTGTAGTATCAGAGGTGATGGGTTATGGACCACTTGAGGCGTTACTGCAAAGCGATAATATCTCTGAAATCATGATCGTTGGTCCACGGCTTACCTACATGAAGTGCAACGGCAAACTACAGGAATCGCCCTATCATTTTGAAGATAATCACCACATAATGCGCATCATTGAAAATATGCTGCTCCATACTGGCCAACACATCGAACTCGGCCGCCCGCTGGCTGAGATACGGTTGCCTGGTGGAGCATGTGCCAGTATTATCATGCCACCTTATGCCATACATGGGCCTGCCATCACCATTCGCAAAAACTCGAGACCCCCGTTCACCCTTGCTGACCTTATTAAGCAGGGTTCAATAACGCAGCAGATGGCTGATTTTCTCTCTGCCTGCGTCCAGGCAAGCCTCAATATCGTCGTTTGCGGCTGTTGTGGTTCAGGCAGAACTACGCTGTTAAACGCACTGGGTTTGCACATTCCATCTCATGAACGCATTGTGACCATAGAAGATGTGCCTGAGCTAAAGTTGGATCACAGGCACGTGGTGGCATTGGAAGCCCGGCAGGTTGATCTTGAAGGCGCTCAACAGGTCAGCATGCGCGACCTGGTGCAATATGCGTTGCACATGCGACCGGAACGCATCATTGTTGGTGAGTGCAAAGGGATTGAGGTAGTGGAGTTGTTGCAAGCTATGTATACCGGGTGTGATGGTATACTCACATCTATATATGCCAATAATGTGCGTGATTGCCTGGCGCGTCTGGAGGCAATGTGCCAGGTAGGCCGGATGCATCTCCCCCTCGCTGCTATAAGAACTCAACTAACCGCTGCTGTGGATCTGCTTGTGTATACCTCTCGCCTGCGCGATGGGTCGCACAAAATAATGAATATTGCCGAGGTGCAAGGGATTGAAGATGACGCCATCAAACTACAAAGCATCTTCTATTACCAGGACGAGGGAGTAGATATAAAGACGGGAAAAGTGCAGGGCGCCTTCAAACCCGGAGGCTTCCTCCCAAATTTCATGTCCAAACTGGAAGCTGCGAATATCCGCTTGCCGCGTGATATGTTTGTGCCTCTCCATACAACCCCTTGACCTGCCGATCACGCTCGACAAGCTCCTGCTGTGAGACGATAGAACAAAATAGATGTTACAAATGCACTGTTACATGACTATCGTTGCATTGTCTCGATCGTCCTGCGCACAATCTCCACAAAATCCGGCTTGAGGCTGGCGCCACCAACTAATGCCCCGTCAATATCAGGGTGAGCCACAAACTCGCTGATATTGTCCGAGGTCACGCTACCACCGTAGAGGATGCGCAGTGCCGCTGCCGCCTCGGCACCATATACATCGCTAAAGAGTTCACGGATGAGATGGATCACCTTACCAGCTCCCTCGGGCGTTGCGGCTTTGCCTGTTCCGATAGCCCAGATAGGCTCATAGGCGATCACAACCTCTTGTGATTGCTTTTCCGGGAGATGCGAGAGACTATGTTGCACCTGTGAACGGATTACCTGTTCGGTCTGGCCTGCCTCGTGCTGTTGCTCGTGCTCACCAATGCACACAATGGGACGTAACCTGTGGTTGAGCGCTGCAAGCGTCTTCTTATTCACCAGTTCGTCGGTTTCACCGAAATAGGTGCGGCGCTCCGAGTGGCCAAGAATGACCGTACTGCACAGCTCATGCACCATCGCAGGTGAAATCTCACCGGTAAAAGCTCCCTTCTCCTCGTAGTAAATATTCTGTGCGCCTAATTCGATGCGCGGAAATAGCTGAGCATCTAATACTTCGCGTACCGCTGCCAGTGAAATGGCCGGTGGGCAGAGTATGCACAAGATGTGAGGATACGGCCGCACTAGCTGCCCCAGTTCAGGCACGATCTCAAAAGCGAAATGCGAGGCCTGCCTGGGACCATAGTGCATCTTCCAATTACCGGCTACGATGGCAGTGCGAGTTGGTGTTGTCATAACTCTTTGTCCTGTAAAGCTGCCACTCCTGGGAGGACGCGCCCTTCCAGAAATTCTAGCGAAGCTCCTCCTCCAGTCGAGACGTGAGTCATCTTATCCGCTGCACCAGCATGATCTACTGCCGCGGCCGAGTCCCCACCTCCGATGATAGTCGTTGCTCCGGCGGCTGTGCGTTCAGCCAGTATCTCTATGATAGCGTCGCTGCCTTTTGCAAAGGCAGGCATCTCTGCCACTCCCAGTGTACCGTTCCACACAATCGTCTGAGCCCCTGCTAGCGCTTCCCGGAACGCCGCCGCTGTTGCAGGACCTATATCCAGGATGCGCCATCCCGGCTGAACCTGGTCATGTGCCACAACCTTGTGGGTTGCATCCGCGGCGAAACGATCTGCGACCACAACATCACTGGGCAGCAACAGCTCTAATCCTCGCTGTTTTACCTTTGCAATCAGGTCGCTGGCCACCTCCACTTTACCTGCTTCGAAGAGCGAGTCCCCGATCTCGTAGCCCTCCGCTTTGAGAAAAGTATTTGCCATTCCACCGCCGATCAGAAGTACATCGACCATCCCAATGAGCCGCTCCAATACGGCTATCTTATCGGAAACTTTGGCGCCGCCAACGAGAGCAGCAAAGGGTCGCCGGGGTTCCTGCAAGGCCGATCCTAAGAAATTGATCTCCTTTTCCATCAGGAAGCCCGCCACGCCCGGCAGGTAGTGTGTCACGCCTTCCGTCGATGCATGAGCGCGATGTGCTGTGCCGAAAGCATCGTTGACATAGATGTCGCCGAGCGAGGCGAGTTGCCGGGCGAAGTCAGGGTCGTTTTTCTCTTCTTCTTTGTGAAAACGGAGATTTTCCAGCAACAATACCTGCCCCGGTTGCAGTGCTTTCGCCTGTGCGTCGACCCCTGGTCCGATACTATCTGCCGCCATCTCTACATGCTTGCCCAGCAGTTCACTCAGACGTTTCCCCACCGGCGCCAGGCGGAGCTGCTCAACTACCTTTCCATCTGGCCGCCCAAGGTGCGACATTAAGACAACAGCGGCTCCGTTGTCGAGTAAGTAACGTATGGTAGGTAGAGCTGCTTTGATACGTGTATCATCGGTGATCTGCTGGTCTGCATCTAATGGCACGTTGAAGTCGACACGTACTAATGCACGCTTCCCGGGGACTTCGATATCGCGGACTGTCTTTTTATTCATCGCTACAGGCCTTTTTGTGCAATGAAGTCAGCGAGGTCTGCAATGCGGCAGGAGTAGCCCCACTCGTTGTCGTACCACGCGATAACCTTGACCATGTTACCGCCGAGAACCATTGTAGAGAGCCCGTCCACAATAGAGGAATGCGAGTCGCCCCGGAAGTCTGTGGAGACCAGGGGCTCCTCTGTATAATCAAGAATACCGTTCAATGGACCGGCAGCAGCCTGTTTGAAAGCCTCATTGACGGATTCTCTGCTGGCTTCCTTGCGTACATTCGCCACAAAATCCACGACTGAAACGGTGACAGTAGGCACGCGTAGTGACATACCATCGAAGCGCCCCTTCAGTTCGGGAATGACGAGCGCAAGAGCGCGAGCTGCGCCTGTCGTCGTAGGAATGATATTGGCGCCAGCGGTGCGAGCGCGGCGCAGGTCTTTGTGTACCTGGTCCAGGATGCGCTGATCGTTGGTATACGAATGAATGGTGTTCATCAGGCCGCGTTCGATGCCGAAGTTATCATTGAGAACCTTTGCAGCCGGAGCCAGGCAATTGGTAGTGCAGGAAGCATTAGAAATAATGTTGTGCTTCGCGGGATCATACATCTGTTCATTGACACCCAGCACCATCGTGAGGTCTTCGCCTTTCGCCGGGGCCGAGATGATGACTTTCTTGGCGCCACCACGCAGGTGGGCCGCTGCCTTATCTGCATCGGTGAAAATACCTACAGACTCAATCACGATCTCTACGCCCAGGTCCCCCCACGGAATCTCGCCCGGGTCACGCAATGAAAGTACCTTGATCTTATGCCCATTGACAATAAGAGAATCGGCAGTTGTCTCAACCTCACCCGGGAAACGGCCATAGGTGGAATCGTATTTCAAAAGGTGAGCATTGGTTTTAGTATCCGTCAAATCGTTGACAGCGACGACTTCGAGTTCCTGCGGGTGGCGCTCTAGCATCGCTTTCATCGACTGTCGCCCGATGCGCCCAAAACCGTTGATGCCTACGCGAGTTGTCATATGAGGATCTCCTTTGTGATATCAATAGAAGAGAGGAAAGACGAGTTGAAGGGATGTTTCACGTGAAACATCCCTTTATCTCCACACCTTGTAAATGTTCCACTTCGTGACTCTGCATACAGACTATCACCTGGCCAGTTGATGGTCAAGCCTGGAAGAAACCTCTGGTACCGGGATCACCCCTATTGAGAAACGGACATACTCATCTGTATACCCAAAGCCAGAGCCGGGCACACCGGCAATGCCTGTCTTCTCGAACAAAGAGAATGCGTCTTCGCCTGGGCAGAGCTTACTCCAGTTATAGACGGTGGCATCATCATCGATGTAAATCTGCTCGAACAGGTGTAGTTCTTCATCGATAGAGTGCAACTGCGCGGTGAAACGTTGGCGTCGCAGGCGGTAAAGTGCTCGCAGCTTTTCGTTCAGCCAGGGGCGAGCCTGCATCAGACGCATATATGCCATGAAACGTAATTGCCATTCTCCTGGTAACGAAGCCATGGTGTTTGACCAGCCGGGAGCAATGGCCGCGGCAACCGTGGGGTTACCCGCAGTAACCCAACCAAAGCGCTCCCCTGTCAGTGTATAGGTTTTGGAAAAACTGCTGACAAAGATGGTGTGTTCTAACACATCGGGTTGCACAAAGGTCGCCATGCGCGCGTGATCCTCTTCCGGTTTGCCCGTACCGATATAAGCGAGGTCGGCAAGAATGAATACTTCTCTTCCCACCTTGCGGTATGCGCGCAGTACTGCGTGAATATCGTTGAGTTCATCGGGCGAGTAAGCGAAGGTGGTGGGATTATTTGTGATCGTGAGGTAGATGACGCGAATAGCGGGATTGTTTGCAAGCAGCCGGTCGAGTTCCAGGGCAGTCAGTTTAAAGTGATTCTCTTCAAGCGTGAGGTAATTGTGCAAGCGGTAGCCAAACGACCTTGCTTGCCATTCAGGAACGGCAAAACCGGGCTCGGGGAACAGTATGCCAACTTCACCAGCATGTTGTTCCCGGTACATTTGCGCGAGGCCACACAGCACTTTATTGATGCTATCCATAGCGCCCAGGCCCAGGTGTACCTGCTCGGTAGTTACCGGCAAACCCCACTGTTTCATCTCCTCGGCAAGCCAGCTCCGCAGGATTGGGTTGCCAATAGCGAATATATCGTATACGCGTACATCGAAGTTATGCTTTAATAATAGTCGCTCGCAATCCATCATTTGATCGCGCAGCCAGAGGTAAGTGGTGCCTGGAGCAATATAGCCATTTATATTTTCACCTGGCAGTGCGATGCCCAATTCTTCGGCAAGCATGCGATAGTCCCCGGAGCCACCCGGTTCGCCCTCGCATTCGGTGACTAGACGCAGGTTGATGTCACCAATAGTGCGATTTACAAGCTCAGATTGTACGATCTCTTGAGCAATACCTTGCTCCTGGCACTGTCTTTCAAGATCTGCTGCCATACGTGCCATCACGCGAATTGGTCCAGCACCTTGCTGGAGAATTGGCCGGTAGTGAAGTAGTAATTGATGTCGTAGAAGCCTGAGTTTGTTGCGCTGTTCCTGGATTTCTATTGCAGAAGAACTGGGCGAGTCCACATAGTTTTTGTGGGTGATCACCATGGTACTCCCTTCGTTTGCGCCCAGCGTGGCGCATTCTCTCTAGAGAAGAAGCTTAGTCCCCATTGACTAGGCTATACTAGAAGTGTAGCATATCGGTACAAACGACTACAAGCAATCATACAGTATAAGGCACTCCTCAATGTTTCACGTGAAACATTTTTTTGGAGAAAAACACCATGTTTCAGGGTAAGAATATCGTTGTCACCGGTGCAGGCCGTGGTATTGGCCGTGCACTTGCGCTGGGATTCGCGGCTCAAGGAGCAACCATTCTCGTCCATTATGGACATGCACGGCAGCAAGCTGAAGAGGTAGTGCGCCAGATCGAAGCTGCGCATGGTCAGGCAATGCTGGCACAGGCCGACTTGAGTACGCAGGGTGAGGCAGCGCGTCTTGTGATGCAGGCAAGAGAGAAGCTGAACTCTATCGATGTCTGGATCAATAATGCTGGGGCAAGCGCCAATAGCGAAGAGATACGGGGATTAAGCGAGGAGGAGGCGTTCGAACGCCTCATGGCCGTCGATGTGCGAGGGACATGGCGCTGCAGTCGAGATGTGGCAGCCTATATCAATACGGGTGGCTCCATTCTTACTATTGGCTGGGATCATGCCCTGGATGGCGCTCCCGGCCTTGCCAGTCAATTGTATGCCATGAGCAAAGGAGCAATCATCTCCTTGACGCGCTGCCTGGCACAAGAACTTGCCCCGCGCGTGCGCGTCAATTGCATTGCGCCGGGAGCAATCGAGAATGAATGGTCGCTGAGTCGCTCCGAGTCCTTCCGCAAACGGGTGGAGCAAGGCATACCCATGAAACGCTGGGGAACGCCTGGCGATATCGTAGAAGCTGCACTGTTCCTCGCCTCACCCGCCGCCTCGTTTATCACCGGCCAGGTATTGCTAGTAGACGGTGGAGATGTGATGGGGTAACGTTTCATGTGAAACATTATTCTACCTCATCGAATGCTCCCTCTTTCACTAGTTCTGTAATCTTCGCAATATCAGGAGCCAGTACGCGATCATTTTCCAGTTTCGGCACAAAGGAGCGTACAAGCTCAAACGCTCGCTGTACACCCGCACCGGGTTTCAATGGTTTCCGGAAATCCAGCATCTGTGCCGCACACAGCATCTCGATAGCGATGACCTCCTGCGCCTGTTCCACGATTTGTCGCACCTTATGCGCGCTGGTGACACCCATACTGACAAAATCCTCCATGCCAGCGCAAGTTGGGATAGAGTCGATGCTTGCCGGGTGTGCCAGTACTTTGATCTCGTTGACCAGCGCTGCTGCCACATATTGGGCAACCATGAAGCCGGAATTCAAACCTGGATTAGGTGTCAGGAAGAGTGGAGCGCCGCCTTCATCCCATTCATGCGGCCCCATCAGACTGTAGGTGCGCCGCTCAGAAAAACTCGCCAGTTGTGCCAGGGAGATAGCCATCACATCCAGTGCCAGCGCCAATGGCTGACCATGGAAGTTGCCTCCACTCAGAACCGCGCCATCATCAGGAAAAACGAGCGGATTATCTGTTACCGCGCTCAACTCTCGCTCAAAAATGCTGGCACAATACTCCAAAGCGTCGCGCACGGCCCCAAAGACTTGAGGCGCGCAGCGCAGTGTGTAAGGATCCTGTACTCGTGCGCAATTGCGATGACTATCGTTAATCTCGCTGCTGCTCACCAGTTTGAGTAGTCGAGCAGCGCTGATTTGTTGCCCACGCTGCCCCCGTACCTGGTGAATGCGCGGATCCAGGGGCACGTGGCTGCCCATCAATCCTTCAATACTCATGGCACAGGCGACCTCTGCCGTCCTTATAAGCGCCTGCGCGTCGGCGAGTGCCAGTACCGCGATGGCCTCCATCAAGTGTGTTCCATTGACGAGTGCCAGCCCTTCTTTTGCATGCAGGCGCAGTGGCGCCAGTTCAACTTCTTGCAGTGCCTGTGCTCCGCTGCAGCGAAGACCATTATGGAAGGCCTCGCCTTCACCGACGAGTACCAGCGCGAGATGTGCCAGTGGTGCCAGGTCGCCACTCGCGCCTACCGAGCCTCGCGATGGAATGACGGGATAGATTCCACCATTTAGCATGCCCAACAGGGTTTGGATAACCTCGATGCGCGCACCGGAATTGCCGCGCGAAAGGCTTGCTGCTAACAGCAGCATCATAACTCTTACAACCTCTTCGCTCAGAGGTTCTCCTACACCTGCTGCCGTGCTCCGCAGCAGATTATATTGCAATTCTATTTGCTGCTCGTGTGGAATGTGTACACTGCTCAGGTGCCCAAAACCTGTCGTGATACCATAAACTATTCTATCCTCGGCCGCGATAGTCTCGATTACTGCCCTGGCCGCCTGGATACGTTGAATAGAATCATTCCCCAATGTAACCGGCGCATTGTGGCGAGCAACGGCCAGTACCTGGGCTATCGATAACTCCTTACCCTCGATCATTACTTCAACAGGAAGTTGATGCATATGTTCTGTCTTCATCTTAGAAGTCGTCCTTTCCGGCTGCAATGCCTCTTGTCTTGCATTGTATCAGATTGAAGAGTGTAACGTAAGCCAGGAGAATGAGACCACCTATGTTTCACATGAAACATAAAAGTTCACTGTAATGGAAGTCGCTGTATCTCGGCAACAGGAGGGCATGCAGTGGTCAAACATGTATCTGCGATATACTGATGTCATGCAACTCTGCAAATAAATTGTCCAGGAGAAGTATTATGTCAGAAACACCACCTGCTATCCCAGAACGCTTCCAGCCTGCTTACCATTACATCAAACAGCTTGAACAATACGAGAGATGCCATCTCGAATCCTCTGAAAATACTTGGTCGCACGTCGTGATCAGGCGACGTCTGCCGATTGAAGAGTGACATCATAGCCCAGTTGCTCTAAGGTACGCAATGCCCGGCGCCTGGCCACCTCGGCGGCTTTCTCCTCAACATGGT